>OCKY01000393.1_pt1 | contig 4662 bp, 5 predicted proteins | sample 1481271 | NCBI WGS metagenome assembly OCKY01 (sample SAMN03418280, study PRJEB22391) | human gut metagenome | biome: human-gut; feature: organic feature; material: feces | host: Homo sapiens | place: Italy | collected 2013-04 | reverse complement strand
TTAATGTGAGAAACAATGGAAAAAATGCCCCGATTGACTTTGCAGCCAAGTGTTGTGGCAGCCACAGACATTCCTTTTAGCATGTATTTTACACTCCTTATATTGACTTTTGTATTCTATAAAAATATAATAATGACAGTACATAAAAAACTTACAAGGGTTAGGAGGACTATTTATGACAGCAGTTAAGATTTCTTTAAACTCAATCGATAAGGTCAAGAGCTTTTGCAATGACATTGCGAAATTTGACGCAGAATTCGACCTCGTATCAGGACGTTACGTAATTGATGCAAAGTCAATCATGGGTATTTTCAGTCTTGATATCTCAAAGCCTATCGAACTTAACATTCATGCAGAGAGCGGTATCGATGAGATCATGGCTACTCTGAAGCCATACCTTGCAGAATAGTATTTATTCTGCCCCGTATGTTATATGGATCTGATAATCAAAGAGATGCTTATTATGAAGCATCTCTTTTTTGTTGTCTTTTATCACTGTTTTATATTGTTTTACTGCTTTGCGCGACACATAACGACCTCTGCCGTATCTACAGCCTTGCGGTACAATGGCTCGATGATTCCTGTGAGCTTTGCCTCCGACTTCTCTATCGCAGAGAGAACCGGATGTGTAACCGGATGCTTTGCAACAAATGTCGTACAGCAATCCTCGTATGGCAGTATAGATGTCTCGTATGTTCCGATCTTCTCTGATATGTCTACTATCTCCTGCTTATCCATACCTATACATGGTCTGAACACCGGCATGGTGCTGACCTGGTTGATAACGTTTAGGCTGAACACAGTCTGGCTTGAAACCTGGCCTATGCTCTCTCCTGTTATCGTACACTGACAGTCATTCTTCTCAGCCAGCTCCTCCGCTATCTTGATCATGTATCTCTTCATGATGATCGTGAGCTCCTCATGAGGACAGTTGTCGTATATTGCCATCTGTACATCGGCAAAGTTGACAACATGGAGTCTGATGGCTCCTGAGTAGTCGGCCACAAGACATGCCAGATCTATAACCTTCTGCTTTGCTCTCTCGCTTGTGAACGGAGGTGCATGGAAGTATACCGCCTCCACAACAACTCCTCTCTTGGCTATCATATATGCCGCAACAGGGCTGTCTATACCGCCTGACAGAAGTGCCATTCCTCTGCCGTTCGTTCCAACCGGCAGTCCTCCCGGGCCAGGTATGGTGATCGAATAGATATATGCTACCTTTCTGATCTCCACATTGATTATCTCCTGAGGTGAGTGCACATCCACTGTAAGATCAGGGAACGCCTCAAGGAGGAAATGTCCAAGCTCGGCGCTTACCTCCATGGAAGTCATAGGATATGTCTTGTCATTTCTTCTGGTGAACACCTTGAATGTGAAGTTCTTTCTGTCGTATGCCTTTTCAACATAATCTATTACCTTCTGCTTGAGGTTCTCAAACTCTGTGTTCTCCTCAACCACAACAGGGCATATTCCAACGATACCAAATACCTTTCCAAGGGCATTTACCACATCCTCATAGTCGTAATCCGACTTGCACTCAACGAATATTCTTCCCTGCTCCTTGCGGATATAGAAATCTCCGTAAGGCTTCAGCTTTCTGTTGATGTTCTTGCAGAGTATGTCTTCAAATATATATCTGTTCTTTCCCTTTGTGCCTATCTCGGCATACTTTATCATAAATGCCTTGTACTGCATATTTCCTCCTATTTCTTCCTCACATATCTTCTGAGTATCGGTAAAAGTTCCTTGCAGCACTCGACTGCATAATCTATCTGTTCCATTGTATTCTCCGGTGAAAAACTGAATCTCAGTGTGGACTCAAGCTTCTCAGGTGGCAGACCTATGGCCTTCAGCGTGCTGCTTGTGGAATGTTTATTCGACGAACATGCTGAACCGGATGAGACATATATGCCCTTCTCTTCCAGAGCATGAAGCATGACCTCACTTCGCACTCCCTTGAAGGTTATGCTGGCTATATGGGGCGCATTCCCGGAATTACTGTACACATCGTCTATCTGTGTGAGTTCATCTATAAGATGTTCCTTGAGTTCTCTCATGTGCGCTACATTTGCATCGAGATCTCTGTAGGTCATCTCGGCAGCCAGTGCCATTCCGGCTATTCCCGGTACATTCTCTGTTCCTGACCGCATTCCGCCCTGCTGGCCTCCACCGTATATCACAGGCTTGACCTTGACTCTGTCCTTTATGAACAGTGCTCCAACGCCCTTTGGTCCGTGGAATTTATGGCTGCTTATGGACATCATGTCTATTCCCATACGCTTCGGGTATATCACATATTTGCCAAATGCCTGTATGGCATCCACATGGAAGAGCACACTCGGATTCTTCTCCTTTATACGTCTGGCAATGTCCTCCACCGGCATGACAGCTCCTATCTCATTGTTGACGTACATGACTGACACTATGATCGTGTCGTCGTCGACCTCATCTACCAACCGGTCAACATCGACCACACCATCGTTTCCAGTCGGAATCCTGACAACATCAAATCCCATATCCTCAAGGAATGTCAGCGGACTGCCGACTGAGGCATGCTCAACTGCTGTTGTTATGATCTTGTTGCCCGCTCTCCTGTTGGCAAGTGCGCCTCCTATCAGAGCCATGTTGTTGGATTCTGTTCCTCCCGATGTGAACACGATCTCCTTCGCCTGAACCTTGAGCAGCCTGGCTATCTTATCCCTGGCATCGCTCACGTATCTGGCCGCATCCACACCCTTCTGGTGCAGTGATGACGGATTGCCATAGTCCTGTTCCATTAACTTTACCACAAGATCTCTCACCTCTGGATAAACCGGGGTGGTCGCTGAATTGTCAAAATATGCTTCCATGTTGTCTTCCACCATTCCGAAACCGATATACGTCCGGCTTCAAGCTTCTTTCTTTCACTAATCTCTACAATATTGTTCTAATTGTCCCTGTCGGCACTGAACATGATGATCGACATAACCGCCAGTCCGGCCGTCTCAGTGCGCAGTATCCTGTGTCCAAGAGTTATACATTCCGCCCCGGCCGCCATTGCCTGTTCCACTTCTTCCCTGGCAAAGCCACCCTCCGGGCCTATGAATACCCCCAGACTTCTGCGGGCAGAGGACGGTGCTGTCACATCAGCGATGATCTGTCTGGACTTTGCAAGTCCCTCCGCCTCCTCATATGGAATTATATTCATATCAAGAGTCTTCGCCATCTCTATCGCCTGTGCAAATGTTACCGGCTCCGTGATCTCAGGGACGATTCCCCTTCCGGACTGTTTTGCAGCAGACTCCGCTATGATCCGGCATCTCTCAGTCTTCTTTGCAACCTTCTTTGCATCAAGCTTCACTATGGTGCGCGCAGTGAATACCGGAACTATCCGGCAGACACCGAGCTCCACCATCTTCTGTACTATAAGATCCATCTTATCCGACTTTGGATATCCCTGAAACAGGGTAACCTCCACCGGAAGCTCTGCAAAGTTATCATTCACATCCTCGACGTGGCACAGAACCTCGTCTCTGCCAAGCTCCGATATACTGCACGTATAATCTCTTCCTCTGCCGTTACTGACAGTTATCTCCTGACCCACTTTAAGGCGGAGAACGTTCTTTATATGGTTAACGTCTCCGCCTGTTATGCTTATATCTGTTCCTATATCTCTGCCATCTACGTCTACAAAGAATCTGTTCATATTTGATTATTTCCTCTCACACGCTGGTTCATACATGCTTTTTTGCGACAAAGCTTACCCAGTCATTCATGTAGACAGTATCTACGATATCAAAGTTATTGTCAAGAAGAGCCTGTCTGACCTCATCCTCTTTTATGTTTATAATGCCCGATGATATAAAAATACCATCATCCTTCATAAACTTCTGAACTACAGCCGACATTGGAATTATAACGTCTGCAAGGATATTTGCAACTACTATATCATAATTTGCGCCTATTGACTCTACCAGTTTCTGGTCCTCAAGGACATTTCCGCACTTGAATTCCACAGCCTCGGCAGGAATATGGTTCACATCTCTGTTCTCTCCCGCCACATCAACAGCGATCGGATCTATGTCTATACCGAGAACATGCTTTGCACCCAGCTTATTGCAAACAAATGACAGGATACCGCTTCCGCTTCCGGCATCGAGTATCTCATCTCCATCCTTCATGTACTTCTTGAGCTGGCCTATGCACAGTCTCGTGGTCTCATGGGAACCTGTTCCAAATGCTGTTCCGGGATCTATCTCAATAACTATATCCTCATCCGTTGCATCCTCCGGCACTTCCTCCCAGGTTGGCTTGATGATGATATTGTCATACAGTCTGAATGGCTTGAAGTAGGCCTTCCAGTTGTCTCTCCAGTCCTCTTCCTTCGTCTCACTCTCGGTTATCTTGCCTGTTCCGACAGGAAGAAACTCTGACAGTCTCCTGATCTCTGCAGCCACCTTATCCTTTATCTCCTGCACGTCAAATGTATCGTCAAGGAAACAGGACACCTTTGCAGTTCCATCATTTTCCGGCATATCATCCGGCAGGAGATCGACAAACATCGTCTCCATCTCCTCCTCAGTGAGGGGAATATTATCTTCTATCTGAACACCCAAAACGCCTTCCTCTTCGAGGAAGGCGCTTATGAGGTCTTCAGCTTCACATGTTGTATCTATTGTG
>OCKY01000358.1_pt1 | contig 5074 bp, 12 predicted proteins | sample 1481271 | NCBI WGS metagenome assembly OCKY01 (sample SAMN03418280, study PRJEB22391) | human gut metagenome | biome: human-gut; feature: organic feature; material: feces | host: Homo sapiens | place: Italy | collected 2013-04 | reverse complement strand
GTTCTGTCTTTGCGTTGTTCCTGTGTATGCTGTTTCTGATGATGCTTCAGTTGATGCTTCAACTGTTCAGGTTGTTTCCGAGCCTAAATATGCGCCCTATATTGGTTCTGGTTGGATTACTGGTATAGCTGCCGGTCTTGGTGAGGTCTATGTATATGTTCCTATTACTTTTTCGGATGTTTGGGGTACTACTTCTGACGGCTTCCTGTGTAACGTTGGTGCTAATTCTGTATCGGGTGTTATGTTTACGGCATCCGGAACAAAGTACATTTTTTCTTGTTCTTCTTTCGCTGTTCCTCGCTATCGTTTGTCTGATAGTTCGGGATATCAATATTCTGATTTGTACTTGACTGTTACCGGTTCTAATCTGCATGTTGCTACCACGTTTCCCGGCTCTTATACCTTTGCTAATTCTTGGCCATATATTGTTATTGGCTTAATGGGGGTGATTCTTGTATGTATGATGCGTTACAAGCGTTAATCGGTGCTGTTCCTGCTGGCTTTGAGCCTGTTGTTTATGTGCTGTGTATCCCTGTATTGCTGTGGTTGCTCTCTCAGTTCTTCGGCCTCCTGTGGGCCATTATTGGGGGTATTGCTCATGCTGGATAATCTAAATGCTATTGTAGGTTTCTTGTTCAGTGCGCTTACAAGTGTATTCAATTTGTATCTTGCTGGCGGTGTGCTTACTGGTGTTTTAGCCATTTGGCTTTTGCGTAAAGTTTCCCGCCTGTTTGATAAGTTGCTTTGATTGGAGGTGATTCTATATGGCTGCACTGCTTACTTCTCTTGGCGAGGTTGTCACCGCTATTCTCGGTTATGTGGGTAATATTTGTTCTACTATTACCGCCCAGCCCATTTTGCTGTTGACTATGGGCATTCTGCTGATTGGTGGTACAATCGGTATCTTTGGCCGCCTGCTGTCTCGCGGCTAAACTATTCCTTGTAATACAATCTGAAAGGAGGTTTTTTTGCAGACTCCTAATATAACTCCTATGGGTTCTCTGCTTGCTGAGCTGGGGCAGGTTGTTACTGCCGTTCTTGGCTATGTTGGCGATGTGTGTACTACTATTGCCGGTCAACCTGTTCTTTTGCTTACTATGGGTATTCTGTTTATCGGCGGTGCAATCGGTATTTTTGGCCGTCTGCTGTCTCGCGGCTAAACCTTTAGGGGTCCCGATTGCGTATTATTATCGCAATCGGGACCCCGTAATTATTCTGTGAGGTTTTATTTATGGTTGATTATATGATTTCCTGTTTCGACCTTTTTTTTAATATCATCAATAAAGATAATCTCTTAATTGTTCTTCCGTTCTGTGTTCTCGTTTTCTGCTTTTGCTTTGCTATCGTAATTCGGTTAATTAAGGGAGATTATTATGCTTAATTTTTTTATTTTTGCTCTCGTTCTTTTCTCTGTAATTCTGATTTACTGTAAACTTACACAGAAATATGTTAATCCCTATAAACTTATTTTTGTTTTTGGAAAAAAAGGTTCTGGCAAATCTACGCTATTAACTAAATTAGCTTATAAATATCTGAAAAAAGATTGGAAAGTGTATACTACAGAGAAGCTTCCCGGTACTTTGAATATTGATGAACCTAAAAGAATCTTTGATATGAATTTCCCGGAAAAATCCTGTATTTTTATTGATGAAGTTTCGTTAATTTGGGATAATCGAGATTTTAGAAATATGGATAAGCGGGTTGTTGAATGGTTCCGTTATCAGCGCCATCATAAATGCCGCGTTTACTTCTTTTCTCAAACCTTTGATATTGATAAAAAGTTAAGAGACTTGGCGGATGATATGTATTTGGTAAATAAGTATTTCCGGGTGCTTGTCATTGCAAAGCATATTGTTCGCAAGCCTGTTGTTGTCCATCCTGGCCCGGAGTCTCCCGCGCGCATTGATGATGATATGGTGGTAGATGGCCCCCTGCTCTGGCTGTTTGGTGGCCGTATCACTGCATTCATTCCCTATTGGTCTAAGCGCTTTGATTCTCATAAGCTCCCCGGTTAGGTCGATAATAAATAAGCCCTTCAATTTCTTTTCAATTCCGATTATAACGAGGACGAACCCCCGTAGGGGGTGACGGTCCCGGTGCAGTTTTAGGCCGTACCGGGTCCGTTGTTCTTTTTTCTTTGCCAGGTGTCCCCATGCCCGCAGGCATCATCCCGGCGGGTCCGGTATAATACGCCTCTGAAAATCGCGTGGCTACGTCTACGCGATTTTTGTAGTTTTGTAGTTCGCTATTTTTTGTCAATCCTTTTTTTGAAATTTCTTCTTGACAAGTTTTTTTTTTTATGGTAAAATAAGGCATCTTAATTAAGGAGGTCTTTTTCATGTCATTCCTGTATGGTTCATCACCCCTTGAGGGTGGAAGGACTATTTTATTTGCTGAATCTAATATGAAGTGCATTTCGCTTTGTGAGTTTTATTATGACTGTCTTTTGCATATTCCGTGCCCGTCCGTTATCTTACGTTTAGCTCGTCTTTTTCGTTGTGATTTTCGCCTTAACTCTTATGATTGCGAATGGTTGTTCGAGTATGCCGCCTACTTTTTTCTCGATTTGACCGGGAACGATATGGAGGATTGCTTGTGAAATCCTCTCGCGCTTGGGAATTACTTCTATATCCTGATGCTGAAAATTATTGTTGTGATGAAATCATAGCTAATGCTTCTTTGTATTTTGAGCAATGGGCTTATATTCTTCATGATAGCGATATTTCGGTTGATGGTGATACGAAAAAACCCCACTATCATTTCTATGGTCGTTGTCCAACTCCTCGTACTCCTCAAAGCGTTGCAAATGTTATCGGCGTTCCTATTGCTTCTATTCGGAATGTAAATAAATGGAAATCTGCTATCCGTTATTTGATTCATGCTGATGATCCCGAAAAATTCCAGTATGAGCCGCATTCCGTTTCTTCTAATTTCCCGCTTGTTGGTATTTTTACAATTTCTGATGACAAGCAAGCTCGACTTATTATGCAACACATTATGGAAACTCGCTCTGCTTCGTATGTTGACCTTACGGCGTGGGCTTTGGACAATGGTTGTTATTCTGCTTTTCGGCGCGGTTTTGCTATTTGGTCGCAGGTGCTCAAAGAATGTTCTAAATAATTTTTATGGAGGTTTTTATGTTTACTATCATCGGCGTTAAGCTTACGTCCTTTACTACCAAAGACGGTACGAAGGTAACTGGCTATAATGTTTTCGTCACTGAGGAACGTTCTGACGTGGAAGGGCTGGCTGCTGACCGTGTCTTTGTTTCTGACCGGGTTTGCAATCGCTCTAATTTCACTCCTCATGTTGGCGATATTATCGAGTCTTTCTTTTATTCCAAGTTCGGCAGACTGGATATGGTTATCCCTTATCAGTCTGAATAATGTTTTCTTTTACGGCTTACTTTTTGTGGGCCGTATTTTTCGGCGGGGTGGTGTAATGGTAACATACAAGATTCTGCTTCTTGTGACGTTGGTTCGATTCCAGCCCCCGCAACCATTTTAAGGAGGTAATAATGTGCTTAAAAAGGTTCTTCGCCGTACTTGCTACTCTCTTAGTAACTTTTTCCGTTTCCTTGGTTCCCTGTTATGGTGATACCCCTGCGGCGGCTGTAAATTCCCCCCTGTTTTTGTATGTTTCTTTTCCAACTGCTGATCCCCTGCTTGTTTCTGCGGCTTATCCAGTACCCTGGAATAAGTATGAAATTGGTTATGCTTGGAATCTCAATGAATCTTATGCCGATACGCATTTCGGTGTAACTTCTTCTCAGTTTAAGGCTCTTACATCTTCTGGTTCCCAGCCTACTATTTATTTTGCTTATTGTGCCGCTTGTGGTAGTGGTGTTTCTGCACCTGCATATATTTCTGGCGTTAGTCAATCTATCTCTGGCACGGCTTATAATATTAATGGTGGTTCTTTGGGGTCTATAACTCAAACTCTTGTTGGTCAAATGTCTGGTGGTGGCGAGCATCAGAAGGTGGCCGTTTGCCGTACTACTTTGCCACATAATACTGTTCAGTTTTCGTTTCCTGTTCTTTCTAACTCTCCGGGTTTTCGGCTTTATCAGGGTACTAATAGTTTAGGTTTTGCTTTTGCTTATGTTGTCAATACTGATAATGCTGAGGTGTTATCTTATCTTGACCAGATTGTGCAATATCTTGCTAATATGGATGTTGATCTTGATACTGTTATTCAAATTTTGTCGTCTTGCGTTGATTATCTCAACAAAATTAGCTTAAATACTGCTAATATCGCTAAAGATGTTGCGGGTATATATGACCTTCTGAAAAATGCTTTGGCTGAGGAATCCGCCGCTGTTTCGCAAGAATCTCAAAAGGTCGGGGACCAAATCATGATGCAAACTGATGCTGAATCGTATTGGAAGGATAAAAATAGCGAGAATTTCAATGCTCTTGATATCGGTAATTTTTCTTTTGATAACGCTTTAATGTCTGCTTTGTCTGCTGTTGGTAAGTGGTTTTCTAACCTCTGGGATGCTCTGGGACCTGTTACTATTATTTTCACTTTCCCTCTTGTCCTTGGTATTTCCCTTGTTGTCGTTGGTCGCGTGTCGCGTGCTGCTGGCAAGGGTTCTAAATCCGGGAAAGGTGGTTGTGATGATGGTTGATGCTTTCAAAGCTGTTCTTGATTTCTTGGGTACTGTTCTCGATTTTATTGAGTATCTTGTAACTGGCCTTGTTCAGCTTTTTGCTATGATTCCTTCTGCTTTTGCCATGTTAACTTATTCTATCGGTTATTTGCCTACAGTCCTACTTGCTTTTGCGGCTGTTGCCATAACACTTTCTATCGTCTTTCTTATCTTGGGCAGGTGATATTTTGTCTTTTTCTCATTGGTTAACTTGGTGTTCTTCTGTCATTGTCTCCGCTGTTGATTGGCTTACAAAGATAACTTTGTTTAATGTTCCGGTGTTGTATATCCTTCTCGCAATTTTTATTATGGGGGTGGTCATTCGTGCGATTCCGTTCCGTGCTTAACGTCTTTGTCTGCTGTCTTTTGTTCTGTCTTTGCGTTGTTCCTGTGTATGCTGTTTCTGATGATGCTTCAGTTGAT
>OCKY01000309.1_pt1 | contig 5926 bp, 8 predicted proteins | sample 1481271 | NCBI WGS metagenome assembly OCKY01 (sample SAMN03418280, study PRJEB22391) | human gut metagenome | biome: human-gut; feature: organic feature; material: feces | host: Homo sapiens | place: Italy | collected 2013-04 | reverse complement strand
ACAAAATAATAAAAAAAGAAGGAAATAGCTGTTTAATAAAGTAACAGTTTAACCTTGCAGGATTTCAAGTCATTTCCTGTAAACCGTTATCCTATGCGAGTATTCTAACACTAACAGTAATAAAAGTCAAGACTGTTATGATATTTTTTGTTATTGATAGTAATAATATCGTTTAACTTTACACATTGAATAAATCATGTGTCTGAAATTCGTGCAGATTATCAAAAGAAACCTGCCTGTCTGAAGAAGAAAATCCACAAAAACATCGTGAAACACGCTAAAACCGAAGTGAACACAACCGCCGCACCTGCAAGTTTGAAGTCGCTGTCCATTTGCTGAGCCATTGTGAATGATGAAACCGCACACGGCGATGCAAAAAGTCCGATAAGCGACACAAAGTCAACTCCTCTGATTCCTATAAGCGCCGCCGTACCCAGACAAAGTGCCGGCACAACAACAAGTCTTGCGATTATGCAGATTATGAGGTTGCGTGAACAGCCTTTTATGCTGTCAAATGTGACAGACGCACCGAGTACAATCAGCGCAAGCGGAGTTGCAACCGCCGCAATATCCGAAACCGTTTTGTCAATTGTTTCCGGAAGGCTTATATTGAACGCAACAGACAAAAGTCCGAGCACAGAGCCGATAATCAGTGGATTTTTGGCAATGCCTTTTAAAATTTTCAGCACATTTATCTTTTGCCCTCTGAAAATTTCAAGCGTGATGACGGCAAGCATATTGTAAATCGGAACAACAACAGCAACAAGCACGGCTGTCATGCCAAGCTTATCCTTGCCGAAAATATTCGCCGCAATCGGAAGTCCCATAAGTACAAAATTACTGCGGTAAATCGCCTGAATCATCGCACCACGGCTGTAATTTGACTTTTCAACAAGGAGTGTAAACCCGATTGACAAAAAGTAAATCGTGAACACGCCAATAACCGCAAAGGCAAGCAGCTTCGGGCTGAAAACGCTTGAAAAATCTGAGCCGTAGATGTTATTGAACATCAGAAACGGAAAAAATACATTGAAAACAATTTTGTTAAGCTGAGGCAGAAAGCTGTCCTGCAAAATTTTTAATTTTCTCACAAGAAAACCGATGAAAAGCATTATGAACATCGGCAGAACCGCATTAAGCGCAACGAAAAAGCTCTCCATAAAATCACCTCTTTTCAGCATACCACATTGCAAAAATTTTTTCAACAAAGCATATACCCGAAAATGTACATTTGTTCAAGTTGAAATATGTCGATTTGTGTGTTAAAATATTCTGTGAACGATTTAAAATGAAACAACGAGGTGTGTCCATGAAAAAATGTGAATTCTGCGGAAAACAGATATCGTATTTTGACCAGTATTGTGATGATGAGTGTCATATTAAAGCAAATAAATTTTACGAAAAGGGCGAGCGTTTCGGCAAGCTGTTTGCGGTAATCAATATGATTTGTGTGTTCGGAATTCCAATCGGACTTTTTATGCTCTCGTTTGCAAGAGAGGTCGGTCTTACCGTCGCACTTGCAAGCTGTGTAATTCTCGGAATTATGCTCATTATTCTTCCGTTTCCCACGGAAAATATGATTTCAAAATTCAAAATTCGGAAAGCCGTAAAAATCACAAGAATGATCGGCGGTGCGGTAATTTTCCTCGGAGTGCTGATTTTGCTCCTTGCATTGTTAATTAAATTCTGATTTAAATTGAATAAAACGAAAAATTGCGTCAATACTATTTTCAGCAAATACAAAGGAGGACTTTGAATGCTCGATAAAATAGCATTGACGCTTCTTATTATCGGCGGACTCAACTGGGGAAGTGTCGGCATTTTTCAGTTTGATCTTGTTGCGTGGATTTGCGGCGGACAGACAGGAATCATAAGCCGTATTGTTTATATCCTTGTCGGACTTTCCGCAATCTGGTGCATTACACTTTTATTCAGGGGTACAAGCGACACCGTGACGGACGGAACAGTTACCAATTCGTAGATTTTATGAATTATTGTAATGTAGGGGCGAACCGTGTTCGCCGGCCGTGTGTGTTGCACACGGTTGAACGCAATGCGTTCAAATTTAAAAATACGGATAAGAAATAACCATAAACAAAAAACAGGCTGTCATATGACAACCTGTTTTCTTATGTAATATTTACTGCGTGGCAGATTTATTTCAATTAAAGTGCCTCAACAATAGCTCTTGTATCTCTTGCAATAACCATTTCTTCGTCGGTTGCAATGAGTTCAACTCTGATTGCAGAATCAGGAGTTGAGAGTGTGCCTGTAACACCGCATGTAGCCTGCTTGTTGAATTCCTTATCCAACTTAACGCCAAGGCATTCAAGATAGTCGCAAACCTTTTCACGGAGCATAGGCTGGTTTTCACCGATACCTGCCGTGAATACGATGCCGTCACAACCGCCGAGCGCTACATAATAACTGCCGATGTACTTTGCAATCTGGTAGTAAAGCATTTCGTGGGCAAGGTGAGCTCTCATATTGCCGTCTGCCTCGGCTGCACAAACATCACGGTCGTCAGACGAAACGCCCGAGATGCCCAAAAGACCCGATTCCTTGTTGAGAATCTTTGACATTTCCTCGGGAGTGAGATGCTCTTTTTCAGCGATAAATGTGATAACAGACGGATCAAGTGAACCTGAACGGGTGCCCATCATAAAACCACCGAGAGGAGTAAGTCCCATTGTAGTGTCGATAACCTTACCGCCCTTTACGGCTGTGATTGAAGAACCGTTGCCGATGTGACAGGTAATAAGCTTGAGCTCTTCCTTTTTTCTGCCCATAAGGTCAGCCATTTTTTCGGAAACATAACGGTGAGATGTGCCGTGAAAGCCGTACTTTCTTACACCGAACTTTTCATAATACTTGTAAGGCACTGCATACATAAATGCTTTTTCGGGCATTGTCTGGTGAAAAGCAGTATCAAAAACCGCAACCTGCGGAACTTTCGGACCGAAAACTCTTGTGCAGGCCTCAATGCCCTGAAGGTGTGCAAGGTTGTGAAGAGGTGCAAGAGGAGCAAGCTCTCTGATTTTGTTGATTACCGAGTTATCTACAAGCACCGACTTGTCAAAGTACGCACCGCCCTGCACAACTCTGTGACCTACGGCGGAAACCTCGGACAAATCGCTGATTGCACCGTATTCGGGATCTAAGAGTGCATTTTTAACAGCCTCAAAAGCCTGAGTGTGATTAAGCATCTGTGTTTTGCGGTTGATTTTTTTGCCGTCGGGCGTTTTAAAACCAATGAAAGCACCGTTCTGACCGATTCTTTCACAGTTACCCTTTGCGAGAACTGCCTCGTTGTCAGTATCAATAAGCTGGTACTTGAGCGAGGAACTGCCTGCGTTGATTACGAGAATTTTCATTACAATCGTCCCCTTTGGTAGTTGTTTTCAGTTTAAAATATAAGAAATATATTTGCCTGTCGTCATATTTTATACTATAATGTAAATCAGAAAAAGACTTTTCAAAATTGACAGGTCACACATACATATGATACTCCAAATTATGTATGTTTTCAAGTGTTTTTTACAATATGTATGCGAAATAAAGGCTTCGGAGGAATAGTTATGGCAACAGCTGTCATCTGCGAATTCAATCCGTTTCACAACGGTCATAAATATTTGCTCGAAAGTGCAAAAAATGTGCTTAAAGAGCCGGTCATAGCAATTATGAGCGGCAGCTTTACCCAGCGTGGTGAGGTTGCCGTGTGCGACAAATTTGTCCGTGCAAAATCTGCCCTTGAAAACGGTGCGGATTTGGTGCTTGAACTGCCCGTTGTGTTCTCACTTTCGGGGGCTGAGGGCTTTGCAAAGGCAGGTGTTGCGATTGCGTCGGCTTTTGACTGCACAAATCATCTTGCCTTCGGCAGTGAAAGCGGTGATTGCGAACTGCTCAAAAAATCCGCAAACGCTGTTTGTGATGAAAGGGTACAGGCTCTTGTGCGTGACGGAATGAAAAACGGCGGATACTACCCTCGTGAACTTGAAAACGCCGTCAAAACGGTTTTCGGAGATGAGATTTCGTCCGTACTCTGCGAACCTAACAATATTCTTGGCGTTGAGTATATAAAGGCATTGAACGGTACGGGTGTTGAGCCGTTCTCGGTTGCAAGAACAGGTGTTGCACACGACAGCCGAATTGCGGGCGAGGGCTTTGCGTCTGCGTCACACATAAGAGAAATGTTGCGTAACGGTGAAAATGCGAAGAAGTACGCTCCGCACATTCCCGATGAAATCACATTCCCCGAAAATCTTGACAGACCGTTATTGTACCGCCTGCGTACTATGACAAGAGAGGACATTGCAAAACTGCCCAATGTGGGTGAGGGGCTTGAAAACAGAATTGCCGATGCGGCAGTGCGTTGCAGTACCTCATCAGAAATTGCCGACCTTGTAAAGACAAAGCGCTACACTCATGCACGCATACGGAGAATACTCGCCTGTGCATTGCTCGGAATTGAAAAAACTCATACGCAAATCCCGATTGAGTATGTCCGTGTTTTAGGCTTTACAAACGAGGGGGCGGAATTGCTCAAAGACTGCCGACTGAATATTGTCACCTCTGCAAGCAACGGTATCAGAACAGGCGGCAACACAAAGGCATTGCTTGAAAAGGACATTTTAGCCTACGATATTTCGGCACTTGCGTATGAAATTCCAAAAAGGAGCGGTCTTGATTTTACAACGCCTATTGTGAAAATATGACATTGGTCGATTGATTCGTCAATGATATGCCGAAAACGGCAGTTTCTGAGGATTTTTCTTACATTTTTTACCGCAAAAAACAGCGGATTTTACGGGATTTTTATCTTTTTTGTGAGAAGTGCAACAATAAGTGTGTAATCTTTTTGAGACAACTCTGGCTTATACTCTATCTTATAAAGTATGCCATTATAGCATGATATTTTATTCATTTGATTGTAAATTATTGTGTAAACTTATTACCAACTATGGTCTATATATGTTGCCCCATTTATGTAAACATATCTATCATCAAAAGTAAATTCTCTGGTGAATTCTTTGGTGAATTCTCTGGGATTTTCTTTTGTCTGTGACTCATATTTGTTATTTATTTCCTTACTCATAACAGATAAAATTTAATTGTTTGCTAATTTTTCAAGGATGAATGGTTATTGTACACAGTAAAAACAACTATGTATTACTCCATTTGTTACTTTTCTAATGTAAGGATGATAGCCTTACTGGAAGGGGTTTGTTTAAAAAATCTTACCATCTACTTGTTCTCTTATCTTATTCTATATCACCATGTTAGACTTAGTAAGAGTATTACTTATTGTAAATATTGCTTACTACATAATATGAGATGTAGCATATCTAAGAAGTTATACTAAGAGGTAACTAATTCCTACTTATATACTTTTACACAACAAATACTATTAATATCTAAGTGATAAACTTATTAATATCTAAGTGATAAATTTATTAATGTTTAAGTGATAAACTTATTAATGTTTAAGTGATAAGATAAGAAATAAGAAAAGGGTAAGCAGGCACTTCTGCCTGCTAACCCTTGATACTTTAGAAAGTTGCCAATACAGGTGCTCCACCTTGGCCTTCCTCATGAAGAAGCCAGAATTTGTCACCATCAGGAGTAGTAACATTGCTGACCATAGGATTATGCCCATTTAACACTCAATTTATCTACATGCATTACTGCTTTAAACTGCTCAACTGTCAATGTGTCATTGAATACTAAATTTCTTTCCATAATGTAATTTGTTAATTGTTAATAATGTGAATTTTTAACCTAAGGGGGTAGGACCCCCATGGGCTAAGTGATGGGGGAGGTGAGGTTGGTGTTACCACCCCTCATAGAAATATCACAAAAAAAAATATTATAAAAAAAAAAATTATTCTAAATTATTGTTATATATTTGCATATATCAAATTTTTTA
>OCKY01000297.1_pt1 | contig 6123 bp, 4 predicted proteins | sample 1481271 | NCBI WGS metagenome assembly OCKY01 (sample SAMN03418280, study PRJEB22391) | human gut metagenome | biome: human-gut; feature: organic feature; material: feces | host: Homo sapiens | place: Italy | collected 2013-04 | reverse complement strand
CGCATCTATATCCTGAAAAGTGCCAAAGGACAGGGCATAGGCTCAGCCTTTATGCAGATTGCGGAGAATTTTGCAAGTGAGAAAAAACTTTCAACAATATGGCTCGGTGTATGGGAACATAACGAGCCTGCAAAGAAATTCTACAAATCAAAAGGATATGAAAAATTTTCACATCACACATTTGTCATCGGTGACGATATGCAAACTGATTTCCTTTTGAAAAAGGAAATTTTATGATTTGGGGCAAAACAAAAAGGACAGCCTTTAAGACTGTCCCAAAAATGTGATTTGGTTTAAATCGAAATTATGCGATGATTTCGCCGTCAACCGTACCGCCAAGACCTGCGGCATTTGATTCGTCTGTATCAATGTGCATTGCAGGAGCGTAGTTTGCGTTTACTCTGATTACAACATCACCGAATGTTGTTGCCCTGCCTGTATTTTCGCCAACCTTAACCGAAACGAGCTGTTTGTCTTTAAGACCAAACTCTTCTGCAGTTTTCGGATCAAGGTGAATGTGTCTTTTAGCGGCAATTACACCGCATTCGATTTCAACTTCGCCCTCGGGACCGACAAGCTTGCAACCGGGTGTGCCTGCAATATCGCCTGATTCTCTGACAGGAGCGGCAATGCCGAGCTTACGAGCGTCTGTAAGAGAGATTTCAACCTGATCTGCACTTCTTTCGGGACCGAGAATTGACATTTTCATTTCACTTTTCGGACCTACAACAGTTACCTTTTCAACACAGGCAAACTGTCCGGGCTGTGAAAGATTCTTTTTGTTTGTAAGAGTTGCGCCCTTGCCAAAGAGAGCCTCGAGAGTTTCTTTGGTAACATGAACATGATGCGCTGATGTTTCAACCATTACTTTCATTTTGTGTACCACCATTCAATTAGAATTCGCCGTACGGCTTCGTGTTTATTTTACTACTTTATTCTTGGAATTTCAACATTTTTGATAAATTTAAATCTTTATTTTGGGAGAGAAAATTATGTATAATACCTGGGAAGAATTAAAATCGGCTTGTGAAAACTGTCACAGGTGTGAACTCTGCGAAACTCGCACAAATGTTGTTGTGGGCGTCGGCAACGAAAATGCAGAGGTTATGTTCATCGGTGAAGGTCCGGGCGAAAACGAGGATCTTCAAGGCGAACCGTTTGTCGGCAGAGCAGGCAAACTGCTTGACAAAATGCTTGTGGCTGTTGACCTTGACAGAAACAAGAATATTTACATTGCCAATATGGTAAAGTGCCGTCCGCCGAAGAACCGTGATCCAAAGCCCGAAGAACAGGAAATGTGCATTGAGTGGCTCAGAACACAGGTGAGAATGATCAAGCCGAAAATCATTGTCTGTCTCGGCAGAATTGCGGCGGCAAGGCTTATTAAATCGGATATCAAAATCACAAAGGAACACGGTCAGTGGATTGAGAAAAACGGTGTGCTTATGATGGCAATGCTTCATCCTGCGGCAATTTTGCGTGATCCACGCAGAAAGCCCGACGCTTTTGACGATTTCTTAAAGCTCCGTGATAAAATCAACGAGGTCTGTAATCATACATATGAATAATTTTTTGCAGCGGAGGTTTAGTGTGACCTCTGCTGTTTTTATATGTATAATTTCAAAATATTGTACATACAGATGACGAATAAGGTAAGATTTCTGTTGATATTGCGGTATTAATTTGGTATAATTAGTATGCAAAGCACAGTGATTTTTTCTGTAAGAAACATATGAAAAGGGTGATTTTATGAGTCTTGTAGAATTTAATAATGTTTACAAAAGATACAAAACGGGTGAGATTGTCATCAATGCGGTTGACGGCATTTCGTTCAAGGTTGAGGAGGGCGAGTTTGCAATTGTAGTCGGTGCGTCCGGTGCAGGCAAAACAACCGTTCTGAATATTCTCGGCGGAATGGACAGCTGTTCCGAGGGCGAAATCATTGTCGGCGGAAAGGATATAAGCAAATTTAAAGACAAACAGCTTATTGAGTACAGACGGCATGACATAGGCTTTGTGTTCCAGTTCTACAACCTTGTTCATAACCTAACGGCAAAGGAAAATGTTGAGCTTGCCGCTCAGATTTGCAGTAATCCTCTTGACAGCGAAACTGCTCTTGACAGCGTGGGCTTGCTTGAAAGGGCAAACAACTTCCCTGCACAGCTTTCGGGCGGTGAACAGCAGAGAGTTTCAATCGCAAGAGCACTTGCCAAAAGACCGAAGCTTTTGCTTTGTGACGAACCGACAGGTGCGCTTGACTACAACACAGGCAGACAGATTCTGAAATTGTTGCAGGAAACCTGCCGTAAAGACAAAATGACCGTTGTTCTCATCACTCACAACGGAGCAATAACACCGATGGCGGATCACATTATAAGAATGAAAAGCGGAAAAATTGTTGAAGATATTTACAATGAAAATCCGAAAAATGTTGAAGAAATTGAGTGGTAAAAAATGAAAAGGAGGTGTCACAATGACTAAATCCTTGATAAAAAACACATTCAGAGAAATTAAAAATACAAAAGCAAGATTCATCTCAATTATGGCGATTATTGCCCTCGGAGTGGGATTTTTCGCAGGAATAAAGGCAACTGTTCCGTCAATGTACAATCTTGCAAGAACCTACACGGACGAGCAGGAGCTTATGGATTACCGACTTGTGTCAACGGTCGGATTTGATGAGGACGACATTAAGGCGGTAAAAAATACAGACGGAGTAACCTCTGTTATGCCGTCATATTTCTGCGATGTTCAGACCGATGCCGACAGCGGCGGCAGGACTATGAGAGTCATTGCGCTTCCCGAAAAATACGGTGATAATTCCGTTCAGAACAAGCTTGTTTTGACGGAAGGCAGACTTCCCGAAAAGTCGGGTGAAATTGCAGCCGATTCAACCTCGTTCACGGCAGAGGGTTATAAAATCGGCGACAAAATCAGATTCGCAAAACAGACGGGCGATACAGATACTTCAACCGAACTTAAAACCCTTGAATACACGGTGGTCGGTCTTGTGCAGTCACCTCTTTACATAGCATATCAGCGAGGAACTACGACGGTCGGCAACGGAAAAATCTCGGATTATTTCTACATTTGCCCCGAAGATTTTGCCTTTGAACGCTACACGGAGCTTTATGTAAAAACCGATATTTCGGATAAATTCTTGGCATACACAGACGATTATGATAATGCCATAGAGAATAAAGCCGCCGATTTTGAAAAGGTGGGAGAGAACAGGAGTAACAGCTTTACGGTTGAGGTTATCGATAAGGCTAAGAGCGACCTTGCAGATGCAAAACAGGAGTATTCGGACAATAAAGAAAAAACCGAAAAGAAGCTTGCCGATGCAAAGACGGCGATTGATGACGGCAAAAAAGAGCTGAAAACCAAGACCGATGATGCACAGAAAAAACTTGATTCGGCAAAACAGCAGATTGAGGACGGCAAGACACAGCTTGAAAATTCACGCAATGAATACAACACAAAAATTGCCGATGCACAGGCTCAGATTGCCGAAAAGGAAAGTCAGCTTAATTCTGCCGAAAAACAATATAATTCTTCAAAAGCAGAATTTGATAAAGAAATTTCAAAATCACAGGCTGAAATAGAAAATGCGGAATATCAGTTGCAGTCGGCAAAGGATACATTTCAAACCGAACAGGAACCACAGCTTTTGGCAGGAATAAGTCAGGCTGAGGATGCCGTTTCCGCTTTGCAGTATCAAATCAGTCAGACAACCGATGAAGAAACGCTTGCTGTTTTGAACGCACAGCTTGAACAGGCTCAGCAGAAGCTTGACGAACTCAACGCAACATATGATTCCGCAAAGGCTCAGCTTGAAAAAAGCGAAAGCCGACTTTCCGAAAGCAAGGCACTTTTTGAACAGAAAAAAAGTGAGGGACAGGCTCAGCTTGATTACGCATATTCACAGATTTCAAGCGGAAGGACACAGCTTGATGCCGCAAAAGCAGAACTTGCACAACAGTCGGCAGACGGTCAGGCTCAGCTTGATTCGGCAGAAAGCAAGCTGAATGACGCTCAGAGCGAGTACGACAGCGGTGTTGCAAAGCTTGCCGAGGAAAAGAAAAACGGCGAGAAAAAACTTTCCGATGCACAGACAGAATATGATGACGGTGTTAAAAAAGCCGATGAAGAATTCAAAAAGGCAGAGGATAAAATCAAAGATGCAGAGGAAGAAATTAATTCTCTTACAGAACCAAAGTGGTATGTCTTCGACAGAAGCGACAACCCGGGTTACTCAACATTTTCTTCAAATGCAGACAGACTCGGCGCTGTTGCAACGGTATTTCCCGTATTCTTCCTGCTCGTAGCGGTGCTTGTCTGCGTAACCACAATGACAAGACTTATTGAGGAAAAGCGTACCGAAATCGGAACGCTGAAAGCGCTCGGCTACAGCAACACAAGCATTGTAATGAAGTTTGTAATCTACTCATTGCTTGCGGCTGTTATCGGAAGTGTAATCGGTATTTTAATCGGCATTTTCACCTTGCCGTTTGTAATTTATGATGCTTACAAAATTATGTACTACATCGGCGATATAACGCTGATACCAGACTATACAAGCATAATTTTCGGAATTGTTGCCGCAGTTGTCTGCACGGTTGTTGTGTCGGTTGTAGTGTGTGCAAAATCTCTGCACGAAAAGCCTGCGGCTGTTATGCGGCCGAAAGCACCAAAGGCGGGCAAGAGAATTTTGCTTGAACGCAACAATTCCGAAAATTATGCTTGTCTTTGTATGACTGTTATCGGTGTGGCAGGCTGTACGGCTCTGATTGTTGCCGCATTCGGTTTGCTCAACAGCTTTGAACCGATGACACACGATCAGTTTGAAACAATCTATAAATACGACGCCGTTGTTGTTCCTAAAGACAGCGGAAGTGCCGACAATCTTTCGTTTTTGACAGATACACTTGATAAAAACAGCAATGTCAAACACTCAATGCTTGTTTCACAGCAGGAATGCACGGTAACACACGGCAGTAAGGTTAAGGACAGCGACACAAATCTTGTTGTACCGCAGAATTCCGAAAAGTTTGACGAAATTGTTTCTCTGCATACAAGAAAGGGCAAAGAAGAACTCAAGCTTTCGGACAGCGGAGTAATGCTCAGCGAAAAAATGTGCAGTGAGCTTGGAATAAAAACGGGCGACAAAATCACACTGAATGTTGACGGCAAAAAAGCGGAGGTCAAGGTCAGCGGAATTTTTGAACAGTACATTTACAATTTTGTCTACATGACGCCAACCGCCTATAAGAGCTTGTTCGGCAGTGACTGCACCTATAATATGGCTGATGTCGCACTCAAAGATACCTCGGATTCCGCCTGCGACAAATTCGGCTCACAGGTTTTATCAGATGATAAAATTGCGGCGGTAAGCTACATTGCATCAAGCTTGAACGAATTTAAAAATATGCTCAACTCTCTTGATATGGTTGTTACGGTTATGATAATCTGCGCAGCGGCACTTGCCTTTGTTGTACTCTACAACCTGACAAATATCAACATTGCCGAGCGTGTCCGTGAAATTGCAACCTTTAAGGTTCTCGGATTCTACAATCGTGAAACCTCATCATTCATTTACAAAGAGAACATAATTCTGACCCTCCTCGGAATTATCGTAGGTCTGTTCCTCGGAAACCTTTTGACGGGCTTTATTATTCAGACGGTTGAGGTTGACAACGTTATGTTCGGAAGAGATATTTATTTCACTTCATACCTCTATGCGGCAGGGCTGACATTCCTGTTTTCAATTCTTGTAAATGCGGTTATGAGCTTTAAGATTAAAGCCGTTAATATGGTTGAAAGTCTTAAAAGCGTTGAATAACGGAATATTTTGCCGTATGCTTAAAAAATCTTTTGTAAAATATTGATTGAATACAGCAATTGTGTTATAATACAGAGGAATAGGCTAAATAAATAGGCTGACAGGCAAAATATCTGTGAAAGGATAGTTACAGTAATGATAAAAGCTAATGAATACCGCACAGTCACCTGCGGTGAGTTAAGAGAAGAAAATATCGGACAGCAGGTCAGAGTTGCGGGCTGGGTTGAAAATATCCGTGACCACGGCGGTGTAATGTTCCTTGATATCCGTGAAGCCCATTT
>OCKY01000291.1_pt1 | contig 6274 bp, 8 predicted proteins | sample 1481271 | NCBI WGS metagenome assembly OCKY01 (sample SAMN03418280, study PRJEB22391) | human gut metagenome | biome: human-gut; feature: organic feature; material: feces | host: Homo sapiens | place: Italy | collected 2013-04 | reverse complement strand
ATCCACTATTTCACTATGACTCGCCAAAGTCTTATGTGATATAGACTTTCAAGAGTTGATGTCGCCAAACATCGACTCTTTTCTTTTGTCTATACATTCTTGAAAAAACTTACATATGAAGTTAAATCTCCTTTTGACATGTTTTATATTATCACCGTTTTATACTGTTGTCAATATGTATTTCACCGCTTTCACCGCTTTTTATTTTTTATTTGATATAGTTTTATGATTCTGTTATAATAAATCCATGAAAGAGGTGAATTTATGCTTCCTATAAAAATGGATCTAACAGAAAAGGTTGCTGCTACACTTAGGGAACTTAGACTAGAATATCCTGTGAATGGTGAAATACTTACTGCCGAGAAACTTTCTAAAGCCATTGGCAACAACAGAGCATGGATGTCTCAAATAGAAAGTAGACGATTAAAAAAAATAAAACGCGAAGATATTATAAAAATATATAAATTACTTCATAATGAAAATGATGATAAAAAAGCTGAACAAATTGCAGAAGCAGATTTATGCTCACCTTTTGAAACAAGATATGATTCGGATAAAAAAAATGATCTTTTTGTTAATGATTCATTTTCGGAGGGGATTATTTCTCTTGATAATCTTATATCAGAATTGAGAGATGTTTTTTTAGATGAGTATAAGAAAAGAACTAATTCTCTTGATAGAAATGCATTGCTTGGCACTATAGAATCTATGATTAGCAATTTTCAAAATGATTTTGAGCATACAAATACCATTTATACAATACCTATTTCTTATGCTGATCCAGAGTATTTTGGAGATAATTATTCAAAAAAATATTACGAATATGTATCAGAAGTTTGTAAACAATATGCAATTAATATGCATGAGGCATTTGAAAAAGCTAATTTAGGTGCTTTCTCTGAAAGCTATGACGAAGATTATCATTCCATTATAGATGATTTATTAAATATTGATTCATCTGAATTATATGATAATATTGATCTTATTATGGAAATTGATTATTATACAAGAAGAGTCTTTAGCTATATTGTAGGAGCAGGTCATTTGGGTTTACCATCCCCCAATATAAATATGTTGTTTGATAAAATTAATTCTATGATAGAAACATTATATATAAAGCTTAAAATTCAAGTTCCAATTCCTGTTAAAACTCCTAATGAGCCAACAGACCAATCAACACTTGATTCTATTCAGTTAGAATTTAGTCATAGGATTATGAAAGCCATAAAATTAATCACAATTCAAACGAAATAACAATTAAAGCCACCAGAGATTAACTCTCCGATGGCTTTTTGAAATGGCAACATATATTTTACGAATGCAAGAGCAGTAGTAGGCGCAAGAATACCTGTATCAACCAAATCCTCTAATTCAGGAATAAGTTCTGTAAGTTTTTTGTAATTATTAAGAGTATCTACTGAAATTCCGATCATTTCTACCAACTGTTCCTGATTTGGTGATTCCGAAATTTTCGGAGACACCTCATTATGCTGATTTCCTTGAAATGAAGTTGCTCCATGCTGAATTCCATAAATTCTTTCAAGTTCCTTAATACATCTACCAAGCTTTACAGGATTAGGATTGCCAATCACCCACAATACCGGCAGAAGCCCAGATATTTTTGCAAAAGTAGGCAGAGATTTTTTACTTTTTTGACTTGTCTGTAAGGTAAATATCCACGTCATTACTTACTGATGAATAATTAATTTCCAAATAATATGTACCAGTTTTGTCATAAGCCCAGTAGTTACAACCAGTTTCGTCAGACCCCTGATCGGTATTATATGTATATCCAGCATCCTTACAAGATGATATATAAGCGTCAACTTCGTCAAAAGTTACTGGATCAACATTGTAATATACATGATCGTCCCCGACAATTATTGCTTCTACATCAGATTTGAACGAACTCACCATATCTGGTAACTTCTCGGTCAGGACTGATGTATCGACAGCGGATAGACCTTTTTTCTCGGTACTCTCCTCACTGCTCGCTTCCTCAGTTTCTGTTTCTGTATCAGTTTTGGTCTCACTCTCACTAACCGCTTCTGTACTCACTCTACCACCATTATCGTCTGAACCGCCATTACTATCACCACACCCAACAAGTCCAACGCACATAGCTCCAACTATCAAACCTATAAATAATCTCTTTTTCATAACAGATCTCCTCCTCAGAAAATATAAGACTATTATACTATTCTGTTATCTTATCATCAACCTGCAAATACTCATAGTCTCCTTCTGATACTTATCACATAATACTATACCCCAAACGTACTCAGATGATTGTGATTCATAATCTCAGCATATAATATATATCTTCACACACTAGCTATTTTTCAAACGTCCGAACATAGAGTATATTACCGCCTAACAATCTCATATTTTGTAGGATATATAAGGCTTATTATGTCCTATGTTCGGCAGTTTTGCTTTTATTGTGTTAAAGTGTTAAATCGTCTTTGTTTTAGTTTACATAACGCTGTAAAATTCTCAATATAACGAAACTACTCTCGAACTGGTATGTATAAGGTGCTATGTCTAGTAATATCAAGTAAATGCTCACTTTACCGAACTTAATACAAAACTAGATCAATAACCAGCCTCCTTGAATAAATATTGTAGTATCCAAGGATGACTGGTTAAGGTTTATCTTAATTCATGATTCATACTATAATACTTCCATGAATACGTCATCTTCTGTAATTCCAAACATGTTCTCTTCATTATCTAATTCACAAACTAAATATTTATCGTCCTTTCCATCTAAGACAATTACCATACGGTTGTCTTTAAGCAGTAACGTATGTAGGAATTCATACTTCATATATTCACCTCCTATCTTTCTAAACTAAAAAAACTACCTATTTTACCACATATTCAAATAAGCTTTTTCATAAGCTGTTTGTCTTTGGTAAAATAAGTAGTTTTTAAATTTCTCTTGTGTATTATAATGCAAACAAAAAGGATATTATAAGTTTTCCTGTCGTTTACACTCTATTAATATCACATATTGTTATTTGTTGTCAATACCATATTGTAACAAAAAAGCCATGACCATTACAGCCATGACTTTCTCGCAACAAATCAATCAATTCCAATCTATAGGTAATCAGCCTACAAACTTGAAACTGTATATTAAGGGTTCATCACGCCCTCAACATCAATTATTATAACATACCCAAACCATTTTATCTATCAGAATTAAATTGAGTATCTATATATTACCTATATTATAATTCTCTATGCCATCTTGCTTTTTATCTCATTTAATCGCTCTGTTGTAATCCTGTTCAATTCAGAGAAGAAAAACTCTTTTATTTCTTCATAGCAATCATGATCTGTAATACTTATAGTATCTGATAAATCCAAATCCCAATAACCTACATATGTACAGATTGTTAATACACCATTATTTATATTCAGATCTATAGTCATTGATATTTCAAAGTTATCCTTTGTGTATACCTTGCCTGTTGTCTTGTAATTTTCCATGAGTGAGTTATTTATGCTATTCTCGCATATTTCCTTGATACATGCTGGCATTGTTGAAACGTTATCCAGAAATATCCCTACAGTTCCACCATCATATATATCAGAATATGTATCAGTTGTCTCTTTCTTATCATGGAATATTTTCAATTCTTCCAATTTATACTGTGGCTGCGTCATTTGGTTGTACCTCTCTTTCTACCTACAAATTTTATCCATCATATCCTGTAATCTTTCTCTTGCGTCCTGCACATAATATAATTCTCCATTTATTCTGAGTGCTTTATTATGTTTCTGTGCTGCAATAACTTTTTGCTGATATAAATTGATTCCAACTATCACACCTAAACAAAAAGTATTGACTTCCTGTTCACTGTTCATTATTTCCACCTCCATCATTTTCCGTTGTGTATATTAATTCTCCTTTTTGTTCATATCTTTTTCATAGATTTTCACAAGTTTGTAAAATGTTGATCGTTTTAAATTCAATCTATCCATGCACTTAACTGCTGTGACTTCCCCACATCTCCATTTTTCATAGTATTCTTTCCAGTTTTCAGGAAATTGTGCGTTGGGTCTACCTACTGGCTTACCTGTCTTTAATGATGTTTTCTTTCCATTGATAACTGGCATAACATCCATTCCCTGTTTTTGCCTTCGTCTTGTGTTTTCAAGTTCTTTTTGTGCAACATAAGAAAGGATCTGCAATACCAGGTCTGCAATAAATTTCTTGTCCAAATTATCATCAGATTGCCTAGTATCAAGCAAAGGCATATCCAACACAACAATATCTGCCCCAATGTCATTGATGATATAATTCCACTGTTCTCTGATTTCTGTGTAATTTCTGCCCAGCCTATCAAGACTGACTATGACCAGCAAATCTCCCTTCCTTAATAATGGTGCCGTCTCAGTCGTTCCAACCAATGCGTTGTACTCTCTTCTGTTGAATGTTTTTCCACTCACCTTATCACATCTTATATTCCTATCTGGAATACCAAACTCTTTTAACTGCTCAAGCTGTCTTGCAAGATTCTGTTCTGTCGTTGATACTCTTGCATATCCCCATACTTCAGTTTCCATATTTTCTGTCCTTTCTGTCTGTAAAATACCTGTTACTTTATGGATATATCCATAATTTGCATTGACACATTTACAAATACATTTCCTTACAGAATAACTATTCTCCGTAAAATGACACCTTTATAGACAGTTTTCCAAACCTCTTGTTCCATTAGCAATTAACCGATATACTGAATATGAAGGGAGTTGATACATATAAATATAGAGATTCAGAAACCAAACCGCTTTAAAGACATATTCAAGAAGATTTTTTCAAAACTCGAAGATTTTGTATTTTCCATTATTCAGAGATTACCTGATAAACTGCTGCCATCTATATTGATTAGCTGGCTCAATAGATACACGGATAAACGTATTTCAGAATTGCAACATCAGATAATTCAGGACAAATGGAGATCTGCAAATCTCAACAATGCCGTTGATTCCATCAGGCAAAAAAAATAATCACCTATAGAATTATTTCCATAGGTGATTGACTGCTTTTATTTATTCTATTATCTTACAAATTTCGCTCTTATTCATTGAACATATGTTCTCAATATGATATACTGATATAGTATAATTTAATAGAAAGCAGGATGTAATTTCCGATTATTAGATGCCCTCTAGTTTACAAAGGAGGGAATGCCCTATGAACACACTTGAAGTTTTAACTTTGGTGCTGGTAATTTTTGCGGCTCTGTCTTACATAGATCATCATAAATAATAAAAAGAAATAGCATCCCACTCGTCCAAAAGTAGATGCTATTCTTTACGTTTACATTTTACTGAGGGCAAATCGGAGTTACATCCGATTACCTTTCTAATTAAATTATATACTAGGGCATTTGTTTTTTCAAGTGCCCTTTTTAATACCACATTTTCATTTATTCCTGTTTGAACCTATTTTCATAAGATAATTCAGGTTTCAAATCTATTTCCCAATCTATTATATCTCGTGGCTGGCATTGTAAAAGCTGACATAAATCCTCAATCGTTTTTGTTGATACATCGCACACAAACTCTTTTCCATTATGTTTGTCTTTGTATTCCTGAAGTTTTTGCTCTATCTCTTCCATCGAATCCCCTGTACACATTTTAATTTTTGTTAGTGTTCCCTGTGGAATCAATGATTTTTGACGTATTGTATATGTCGTTATTTTTTTCTCTTTTAATTGTTCCATTAACTTGTTGTAATTTATCATCTTAATCTTGTATGATAATTAGGAAGTTAATTATCACATATTTCCTTTCTTTTAATATCGTGGTTCAATACAATTCAGATACTATGGACTTTTGATTTTTCCCTGTAGCCTTGACTACTCGACTGGAGTGTATTGCCGCTACCTTTATCTGAATTGTTTATTAGCTGGATGTTGCCGGAGTGTTTTTCACTCAGAGTACTTATTTCTATCAAGTCTACGATGATAATCGATGGTGGACATCATGGTATCAGACTTTAGGAAAGGGAGGTACAACCTCATGAAAATTTATGTAGGCATTGATATTGCCAAACTTAATCATTTCGCCGCTGCGATTTCTTCCGACGGTGAAATAATCATTGAGCCGTTCAAATTCACAAATGACGCTGATGGCTTCCAACTGCTGGTCTCTAAACTCGAATCATTCGATAAGAACAGCCTCATCATCGGTCTTGAGTCAACGGCACACTACGGTGACAACCTTGTTCGATACCTTGTTACTGAGCTTTACCAAG
>OCKY01000283.1_pt1 | contig 6580 bp, 6 predicted proteins | sample 1481271 | NCBI WGS metagenome assembly OCKY01 (sample SAMN03418280, study PRJEB22391) | human gut metagenome | biome: human-gut; feature: organic feature; material: feces | host: Homo sapiens | place: Italy | collected 2013-04 | reverse complement strand
GCAAGCGTTTCAAGCTCCTCATCACCGATTTTTGAGCATAAAGCGTCAAGCTTTGCACGAGCCATAAGGTTACAAGCCTCTTCTTCGTCAAGACCTCTGCTTGCAAGATAGAAAAGCACATCATCAGACGGTCTGCCGATTGACGCACCGTGGTTGCCCTCAACATCCTCTTCCGCACAAAGAATGAGCGGTACGGTCTGATTGATTACATCTTCACCTAAAATTAGAACATCTTCGTTCTCGTCACCCTTAGCACCCGATGAACCGAGTTGGAAATCAATTGTACCACGGAATAATTTATGTGCTTTATCTCTCAAAACACCGCCGGCATTCATTGAGCTGACGGTCTTTTTGCCGATATGCTCGGCAACATAGTTCATATCAAGCAACTGCTCGTCCTTGCAATAGTAGCCGACATTGAGGTCAAGATTGCTCTGCCTGCCCAAAAGCGTTGTCTTAGTGCCTGTATAGGTTTCATTTCCGCCGATAAAAAGCTGTAATATCTCTGCGGCTGCATTATCTTCACATTCTGCACCGACATCGTTTATAAAGCGGAAATTTTGCGAAAGGAGATTAAGCTGTACGAGTCTGATTTTTGCGCCTTTTTCAGCTTTAAATTTCGTTCTTACGGCACAAATACCGTTTGCGTTCCACGCTGACTGCATTGCCATAAACACGGTAAGCTCTGTGTTTTCGGGAGCGTAAAGTTCTACATCTGCAAAAGCGTTTTCACCGTTTTTGCAATTAAAAAACAGCTTTTCGCTTTTTGTTTTATCAGCCGATATTCTGATTTTTTCAGGCTGTGATATTTTTGAGATTTCGTCAACCTCCTCGCCCATACCTGTCTGAATATTTGCAAATGAATCCCGGATTTTTGAATCTGAAATATTTGTATATTTTTCTATTATTTCTTTTTGAACAGGAATACTGTTCCAACCGTCAACGGGAATATTTCGGATTTTTGCCTGATTCACTCCCAATCGGTTCCAAGTGGGTGACGGAAGAAAGTTCACTGTTAAGTCTTTATTATCAACCATAATGTCCTCCTTATCCGATACTGCCCTTCATCTCAAGTTGAATGAGATTGTTCATTTCAACCGCATATTCAAGCGGAAGTTCCTTTGACACGTTGTCTGCAAATCCGCTGACTATCATCGCCCTTGCATCCTCTTCACTAAGACCTCTTGACATGAGGTAGAATACAGCCTCATCGCTGATTCTGCCTATTTTGGCCTCATGACCGATATCTGCGTGCGGAGTTCTGATATCCATCACAGGAATAGTATCTGAGCGTGACTTTGAATCAAGCATAAGCGACTGACACGAAACGGCAGATTTTGCATTTTCGGCAGATTTGTTTACAACAACGGAGCTTCTGAATGTGCTGATTCCGCCGTCTTTTGAAATTGACCTTGTGTTCATAAACGAAGATGTTTCTTTGCCGATATGAACAACTTTTGCGCCTGTATCAAGGTTCTGTCCCTTGCCTGCAAATGTAATGCCCGTAAATTCCATTCTTGAACGGTCGCCTTTTAAAATTGTCATCGGATAAAGATACGACACATGAGAACCGAATGAACCCGATACCCATTCCATAGTACCGCCATCTTCAACAAGTGCTCTTTTGGTGTTAAGGTTGTACATATTTTTTGACCAGTTTTCAATTGTTGAATATCTGAGTCTTGCATTTTTCTTTACAAAAAGCTCAACGCATCCTGCGTGAAGATTTGCTATGTTATATTTCGGAGCAGAACAACCCTCTATAAAATGCAGGTCTGCACCCTCGTCAACGATAATGAGCGTGTGTTCAAACTGACCTGCACCGGGTGCGTTAAGTCTGAAATATGACTGCAACGGAATTTCTACCGATACTCCCGGCGGAACATACACAAACGAACCTCCTGACCATACTGCACCGTGAAGTGCGGCAAATTTGTGGTCATTCGGACGGACAAGTTTCATAAAATATTTTTTTACCATGTCGGCATATTCGCCCTTTAACGCACTCTCCATATCGGTATATACTACGCCCTGTGCGGCAACCTCTTCACGAACATTGTGGTACACAAGCTCGGAATCATACTGCGCTCCGACACCTGCAAGGGACTTTCTCTCTGCCTGAGGAATACCGAGTCTTTCAAATGTATTCTTGATATCTTCGGGGACTTCCGACCATTTTGCGGTCATCCTTGTGTTCGGACGAACATAGGTTGCAATATTGTCCATATTAAGTCCGTCAATGGGCGGTCCCCAGTTTGGAACTTTGAGTTCATTATAAATTTGAAGTGACTGCAAACGGAAATTCTGCATCCACACGGGATCGTTCTTTTCCTTTGAAATTTTTTCTACAATTGAGGCATCAAGACCTGATTTGATACGGTAGGCATCATTTTCTTCGTCTTTGATATCGTAGACACTTCTGTCAACATCATCGACATATGTTCTTTCTTTCATCTTAATACCTCCGTCAGAACTTTTCTGCATAAAGTTCAAGATACTTCTCAAAACCGTGTTCATTGATTTCATCAATCAACGATGCGTCGCCTGTTTTAACTATATGGCCGTTTACCATAATATGGGTATAATCAACTTTGAGAGATTCGAGAATACCTGTGCTGTGTGTGATGATGAGCAATGCACCGTCACGGTTTTTCTGATAGTGTTCAACACCCTTTGAAACTGTGCGAACCGCATCAACATCAAGACCCGAGTCTGTTTCGTCAAGAATTGCAAGCTTTGGATTGAGTAAAAGCATCTGCAAAATTTCTGCTTTTTTCTTTTCACCGCCCGAAAAACCTACATTCAGATCACGCTCGGAATATGACGGATCCATCTGCAAAAGCTCCATTGCCTGTCTGAGCTCTTTTTTAAAGTCCCAAAGGCGGATTCTTTTGCCACGGTTCTTTTCAAGAGCGTTACGAATAAATGATGAAAGTGAAAGCCCCGGAACTTCAAGAGGACTTTGGAATGAAAGAAAAATTCCGTCCTTTGACCTTTTATCGGGTGTTTCATCGTTAATGTTTTTTCCGTTAAAAAGTATTTCGCCTGAATTAAGCGTATACTTAGGACTGCCCATAAGTGCAAATCCGAGCGTTGACTTGCCTGCACCGTTTGGTCCCATAAGCACATGCGTTTCACCTTTGTTTATACTAAGATTTATATCGTGCAGAATTTCCTTTTCCTCTACACTTACAGTCAAACCGTTTACATCAAGTAATTTGTCTGCCATTTCATAATCCCACCTTGTTATATTATCAACCCACCAAAGGAGTGGATAATTAAAATATAACCTTTTCAACCCATTTTGTCAATGGGTTGGTATTGCATTTTTATCATTTTTTGTATATAATCAAGGTATATAAGCAAAACAGGCTTACAAAATATGCAAGCCTTGCCAAAAGGGGATAATTTTATGCTGATTTCAAGTAAAGGTCGTTACACGCTGTATGTGCTTGTCGATCTGGCAAAAAACGGGCAGAACAGATATATTCCGCTCAAAGAAATTGCAGAAAGACAGAATATTTCCAAAAAATATATGGAAGGCATACTCAAAACCCTTGTTGATTGCAATCTGCTTGAGGGCGTAAAAGGAAAGGGTGGCGGCTATAAGCTGACCAAAGAACCAAAAGATTATTCACTCGGTGAAATTCTCAGGCTTACGGAAGGCGACCTTGCGTCTGTCCCATGCACTTCAAAAACTCACGAACATTGCAATCATATGGAATCGTGTCCCTCACATCCTATCTGGCAACAGCTTGACAATTTAATCAATAATTACCTTGACAGTGTAACTCTTGCAAATTTGCTTAATAATGAATAAAATAAATACGCACAACCTCTTTGCTTTTGTGAAGATAATGTGCTATAATAACAATAGACAGATATAATTTAAGTTATTTTTGCACAAATTAAGCTGTCACTACGAATCTATCAGCAAAAGCAGGTGATTTTATGGCTTTCGATACATTTGACGAGGGTATTAATCCCGGTGGAATGAGAAGCAAAAACGAAATTAAAACCTTGATATGTTATTTGTATAATTCTGTAAAAGAAAATATAGACAAAGGAATTGTCATACAGGCAATTCTAAAGCAGGGACTTGCCAATTATTTTGAAACAAGTTCCGCCTTTGACGACCTTGTTACAAACGGTAACCTTGTACCTGCCGATGATGAACACAAAACATATGCGCTCACGGAAAACGGTGTTGAAATTGCAAAACAGCTTGACAGCATTCTTGCGTACTCTATCAAAGAAAAGGCATACGCTTGTGCGGTTAAGCTCCTTGCCGTAAAGAAAAATGAGATTGAAAACAAGGTTGATATTGTAAAAAATTCAAACGGATTTACTGTTAAATGTTCTGTATCCGGCGGTGATATGGATTTGATGAAGCTTGATGTTTATGCTCCCGAAATGGAACAGGCTCTTATTCTCAAAAAAAATTTTCTTGACAATCCGAAAAAAGCGTACAAAATTATGCTTGCGCTCCTGACCAAAGACAAAGAAACCGTCGGTGAGGCTCTTGAGGAACTTTACGGCATTGTATAAAATTTCATACAAACAATTAAGGGGCTGTCGATGTGACCGCCCCTTCTGTGATTATTCAGAAAAAAAGATTAAGACCGAGCATAAGCGTTACTCCGGGTATTCCTCCTATTATTGATACCAAAAGTGATAAAAGGTTCGATTGATGTTTTGTGTTCATCATCGGCAGGTACAATGTTGCCGCTCCCAAAGTCATTGAAAGCAGAGAGCGTTTGAACGGGTGCTTGTTTTTGCCGAGAAAGTGCAAGATTGCGAAAGTTATAAATGTTACAAAAATAATCAGACATATTCCCCACCAAGGCATTTTTAACAACTCCATATAAAAAGTAAAACCGCCAGAGGATTGCCCTGACGGTTAATTTTATGCTGATTATTAAGTTAATATGCTTACAGTATACCGAACTTTGAAAGCACATTAAGTGCAATTACAAAAATTACGAATATTGCAGCAAAAACTTTTGTCCAGCGTGAGAGGAACGCATCAATCGAACGAGCCTTATTCTTTGAGAAATAAGAATCGGCAACACCTGTTACAACAAAAGTTGTTACTGTAGATGTACCTGTTACAGCACCGATACCCTGCTGATTACCCTCCTGAAGGATAATTACAACGATAATGGCAACAGATACGATTGCGAGCAATACGCCTAAAACAATGCCCCAAATGCTCATTTTTATCTTCCTTTCATTTAATAAATACGAATAAAACAAATCCTGCTTTAATAACTGTTTTATAATACCACATAAACACAGCTTTTTCAAGAGATATTACAAGATTTTTATTAATTTTTTCAAAATCAAATCAGCGAAAGCTGTTCGTCTTTTGAATCATCGTTCACGGGCAACGCACCTCTTGCAGGAAGTGAACCTGTTCTGTAACGCTTTGGATTTGTAAAAGTACCGTCTTTATAGCGTTCTATGCTGAAAAGTCTGTGACCTTTTTTGGGCTTGAGAACGGCAACACCCTGTGTTGAACGGGTTGTTTTGAGAGCGAGTGCGCCCGTGTGAACAAGGAGCATATTTCCCGATGACGCCTTGAAGAGTACCTCTTCGTCCTCAGGTATATAGAGAAGTCCGACAAGCGGAGATTTGTCGGAATATGCGCCCGTGAGCTTTTTACGGTTAGTCTTTGTTGCGTAGGATTCAAGCGGAACTTTTGCAGCCTTGCCGTTTTCAAAAGCAAAGAGCAGCATACCCTTGTAATCTTTTGTAACAACCATTTTCACTGCATTTTCGCCTTCGTCAAAACCAAGCTTTGCGGCAACATAGTCACCGAGTACGCTTGCCTTTGTCTGTGCAAAATCATCAGCCTTTGCCTTATACACCTGACACTTGTCTGTAAAGAACAAAAGGTCGCAGTTGTTTGTGAACTCAAGCTCCTGAATAATTTCGTCACCGTCTTTGAGCTTTTGTTCACCGCTCATTCTGAGCGACTGCGGAGTAATCTTCTTGAAATATCCCTCTTTTGTAAAGAAAAGATTAACAGGATAATCGGGAATCTCGACAGTCTCTTCCTCATACCTTGCAACATCGTCATAGATTATGATACTCTTTCTCGGCTGACCGTATTTCTCGGCAATTGATTTGAGTTCTTTGACAATGATTGTCTTGATTCTTGCCTTGCTTTTTAAAATTTCGTCAAGCTCGGCAATCTCTTTTTCAAGGTCTTCAAGGTCTTTTGTACGCTTTAAAATGTATTCACGGTTAAGATGACGAAGTTTTATTTCGGCAACATATTCAGCCTGTATTTCGTCAATTCCGAATCCTATCATAAGGTTTGGCACAACCTCGGATTCTTCATCGGTTTCACGGACAATCTTTACTGCCTTGTCAATATCGAGAAGAATTTTTTCAAGACCTCTTAAAAGATGAAGCTTGTCAGCTTTTTTGTTGCGGTCAAAATATGTTCTTCTTCTGACGCACTCAATTCTGAAAGCAATCCATTCTTCAAGCAACGCCTTTACACCGAGAACTCTCGGAACACCAGCAATAAGCACATTGAAGTTGCAGGCATAGGAATCTTCGACAACTTGTG
>OCKY01000282.1_pt1 | contig 6580 bp, 5 predicted proteins | sample 1481271 | NCBI WGS metagenome assembly OCKY01 (sample SAMN03418280, study PRJEB22391) | human gut metagenome | biome: human-gut; feature: organic feature; material: feces | host: Homo sapiens | place: Italy | collected 2013-04 | reverse complement strand
ACAATGAACAACAGCTTTTCCGAAAGCTACAAAGCGGCAGGTGTTGATGTAACAGCAGGCTATAAGTCTGTAGAGCTTATGAAAAAGCATGTGGCACGCACAAAAATTGACGGTGTTATTTCAGGCATCGGCGGTTTCGGCGGACTTTTTGCCCCTGATTTCAAAGATATGGAAGAGCCTGTACTTGTCAGCGGTACTGACGGTGTAGGTACAAAAATCAAGCTTGCTTTTCTTCTTGACAAGCATGACACAATCGGTATTGACGCAGTTGCAATGTGCGTAAACGATGTAATTTGCTGTGGAGCAAAACCTCTTTTCTTCCTCGATTATATCGCAATCGGCAAGAACTATCCCGAAAAGGTAGCTGAAATTGTATCAGGTATTGCAGAAGGCTGTGTTCAGTCCGGGTGTGCTCTTATCGGCGGTGAAACTGCAGAGCATCCGGGTCTTATGCCTGTTGATGAATATGATGTTGCAGGTTTCAGCGTTGGTATTGCAGACAAGCCGAAGATGATTGACGGTTCAAAGCTTTGTGAGGGTGATGTACTTTTAGGACTCCGTTCTTCTGGTGTTCACTCAAATGGTTTTTCGCTTGTCAGAAAAATCTTTGATATCAACGAGGAAACAATCAATGCCGAGTATCCTGAGCTTGACAAAACTCTCGGTGAAACATTGCTCACTCCAACAAAAATTTATGTAAAACCTCTTCTCGCTCTTATGGATAAGGTTGATGTAAAGGCTGTTTCACACATCACGGGCGGCGGTTTCTATGAAAACATTCCCCGTATGCTTACAGACGGTCTTTCAGCCAAAATCAAAAAGGACAATATTCCTGTTCTTCCTATTTTCAAGCTTATGCAGAGAGTAGGTAATATCCCCGAGCACGATATGTTCAACACATTCAATATGGGTGTAGGTATGATAATCGCCGTTGCCAAGGAAGATGCAGACAAGGCTCTTGAGGTTCTTGCGGCTAACGGTGAAGACGCTGTTGTACTCGGTGAAGTAATCAGCGGTAATGACGGAGTAGTGTTTGAATAATGAAAAATATTGCAGTTCTTGTGTCGGGCGGCGGCACAAATCTTCAGGCACTTATTGACGCTCAGAATAGGGGAGAGATTAAAAACGGAAAAATCTCTCTTGTTGTGTCCTCAAATCCAAACGCTTATGCACTTGAAAGAGCAAAAAACAATTCGATTGCAACTGAGGTTATCAGAAGAAAAGACTATGACGAATTTGATGAGTATGATTCTGCTGTGACCGAGCTTTTGAAATCCAAGAATGTTGACCTTGTTGTCCTTGCAGGATTTATGACTATTCTCGGAAAGCAGTTTATTTCTGCTTTTGAAAACAGAATAATCAATATCCATCCGTCGCTTATTCCGTCATTCTGCGGCGAGGGCTATTACGGACTCAGAGTTCATGAGGAGGCTCTTAACAGAGGCGTCAAGGTAACGGGTGCTACCGCACATTTTGTAAACGAAGTGTGCGACGGCGGTCCCATTATCATTCAGAAAGCCGTTGAAATTCAGAACGGTGACACACCCGAAATTCTTCAGAAAAGAGTTATGGAACAGGCTGAATGGAAGATTCTTCCAAGGGCGGTATCGCTTTTCTGCGAAGATAAAATTATAGTAAAAGACAATAAAACCGAAATTCTTGACTAACGGAGGAAAAATATGAAACCTGTATCACTTTACAATGACATTGCTTCAACTTCATATCCGGGCAGAGGCATTGTAATCGGCAAAAGTGCAGACGGCTCAAAGGCTGTTATTGCATACTTCATTATGGGCAGAAGCGAAAACAGCAGAAACAGAGTGTTTGCAGAAACCGAGGACGGCATCAAAACTCAGGCTTTTGATCCGTCAAAGCTTGTTGATCCGTCACTTATCATCTATTCTCCCGTAAGAGTTCTCGGCAACAAAACCATCGTTACTAACGGTGACCAGACAGATACTGTTTATGACCTTATGAATGAAGGTCAGACATTTGGACAGTCACTCACAACAAGAGAGTTTGAGCCTGACGGCCCTAATTACACTCCACGAATTTCAGGTATCGTTGAGTGCGAAAACGGCAAGATGAACTATGCAATGTCAATTCTCAAAAGTGCAGATGGCAATCCTGATTGTTGCGAAAGATACACATTTACATATGACAAGCCGATAAACGGTCTTGGCAGATTCATTCACACATATATGAGTGACGGCAATCCGCTTCCGAGCTTTGAGGGTGAACCTACACTCGTAGAAATCGGTAACGATGATATTGACACATTTGCCGAGAAAATCTGGAATTCTCTCAATGAGGATAACAAGGTTTCACTTTTTGTACGCTATATTGACATTGCTTCAAATAAGGCAGAGTCAAGAATTATCAATAAAAACAAGTAATTTATTTTTCGGAAAGGATGAATCCAATGAACGAACTTGCTTTAAAATACGGCTGTAATCCGAATCAGAAGCCTTCGAGAATTTTCATGCAGGACGGCAAAGATCTTCCTGTTGAGGTTCTCAACGGCAAACCCGGTTACATCAACTTTCTTGATGCATTTAACTCATGGCAGCTCGTAAAGGAACTCAAAGCGGCAACAGGTCTTCCTGCGGCTGCATCATTTAAGCATGTAAGTCCTGCCGCGGATCGATCTGGATCACATTGTAATTACCTGTCAATATAGCGTGCGGCAGTTGCAACTGAGCTTTCTGACACACTCAAGAAAATCTACTTTGTAGATGACCTTGAACTTTCTCCGATTGCAAGCGCATATGCAATGGCAAGAGGTGCAGACAGAATGTCGTCATACGGTGACTGGGTGGCTCTTTCCGATACTTGCGACGTTCAGACTGCAATCCTCCTCAAGAGAGAGGTTTCTGACGGTATTATTGCTCCTGACTATACTCCCGAGGCTCTTGAAGTTCTCAAGTCAAAAAAGAAAGGCAACTATAATGTCGTAAAAATTGACCCAAACTATGTTCCTGCTCCTATTGAGCATAAGGATGTTTTCGGCATTACATTTGAACAGGGCAGAAATGAACTCAAAATTGACGAAGAAATGCTCCTTCAGAACATTGTAACAGATAATAAGAATTTCACAGAGGAAGCTAAGCGTGACCTTCTTGTTGCTCTTATTACTCTTAAATATACTCAGTCTAATTCTGTTTGCTACGCAAAGGGCGGTCAGGCAATCGGTGTAGGCGCAGGTCAGCAGTCAAGAATTCACTGCACAAGACTTGCAGGCAATAAGGCTGATATCTGGTATCTCAGACAGCATCCGAAGGTTATGAACCTTCCGTTTGTTGACAACATCCGCCGTCCTGACAGAGATAACACTATTGATGTTTACATCTCTGATGATTATGAGGATGTGCTTGCTGACGGTATATGGCAGCAGTTCTTCAAAACTAAGCCCGAACCTCTTACAAAGGAAGAGAAAAAGGCTTGGCTTGCAACATTTGACGGTGTTTCACTCGGTTCTGACGCATTCTTCCCATTCGGTGACAACATTGAAAGAGCAAAGCGTTCAGGTGTTAAATTTGTTGCACAGCCCGGCGGTTCAATTCGTGATGATAATGTTATTGAAACCTGCAATAAGTACAATATGACAATGTCATTTACGGGTATTCGTCTTTTCCATCACTGATAGAGGTGCGGTTATGAAAATTTTAATGATTGGTTCGGGCGGCAGAGAGCACGCTTTAATTAAAAAGCTTCTTGAAAGTCCTAAATGCACAAAGCTTTATTGCGCTCCCGGCAACGGCGGTATTTCAAGAGATGCCGAGCTTGTTAATATCGGAGTTATGGATAAAGAAAATATGGTTAAGTTTGCAAAGGACAATGCAATTGACCTCGTTTTTGTAGCTCCTGATGATCCGCTTGCTGACGGTATGGTTGACGCTATGCAGGAGGCTGGAATCAGAGCATTCGGTCCTAATGCAAATGCCGCTATTATTGAGGCGTCAAAGGTTTTCTCAAAAAATCTTATGAAGAAATACGGCATACCTACTGCAAAGTATGAAGTATTTAATGACGCTCAGAAAGCAATTGACTATATAAAGAACGAAAATACCGCTCCCGTTGTTGTAAAAGCTGACGGTCTTGCACTCGGCAAGGGTGTAATTATTGCTCAATCTGTTGATGAGGCAATTGAAGCAGTCAAAGAAATTATGGAGGACAAGAAGTTTGGTGACTCAGGTAACAATATCGTTATCGAAGAGTTTCTTACAGGTCCCGAGGTTTCTGTTCTTGCATTTACAGATGGTAAGTGCGTAAAACCTATGGTCAGTTCAAAAGACCACAAGCGTGCTTTTGATAATGACGAAGGTCTTAACACAGGCGGTATGGGCACAATCAGCCCGAACCCGTATTATACAGACGAGATTGCCAAAGAATGTATGGATACAATCTTTATCCCTACAATTGAGGCGATGAATAAAGAGGGCAGACCTTTTAAGGGTTGTCTGTACTTTGGACTTATGATTACACCTAACGGTCCAAAGGTTATTGAATACAATGCCCGTTTCGGCGATCCTGAGGCTCAGGTTGTTCTTCCAAGACTTAAAACTGACCTTGTAGATATCTGTGAGGCTGTTATTGACGAAAAGCTTTCCGATCTTGACATTGAATGGGACAACGGCGCTGCGGCTTGTGTTGTTATGGCAAGCGGCGGATATCCTGTTTCATACAAAAAGGGTATAGAGATGTTCGGTCTTAATGATAACGGCGGTGTCGATGGTGCAACCGTTTATCATGCCGGCACTAAGTACGAAAACGGAAAGTTCTATACAAACGGCGGTCGAGTTCTCGGTGTTACTGCAACAGCGGATACACTTGATGAGGCACTCGAAAAGGCATATGCCGCAGTAGAAAAAATTTCCTTTGAAGGCGCTCATTACAGACACGATATCGGCAAAACTAAATAATATATTAAGAGCCACTCATTACGAGCGGCTCTTTTTTTAGCCTGCATTTTTAATCTGCAGTCTTAATTTGTCAGAAATCATGGCAATAAATTCGCTGTTTGTGGGCTTACCTCTGTCGTTGTGAATTGTATATCCGAAATATGAGTTCAGAACATCAATGTCCCCTCGATCCCATGCAACCTCAATTGCGTGTCTTATAGCTCTTTCAACCCGTGAAGAAGTTGTTTCGTACTTTTTGGCAACCGACGGATAGAGCTGTTTTGTCACGGCATTGATAATTTCAGGATGCTCAACAGACATAATGATTGAATCACGCAGATAGTGATAGCCTTTGATGTGAGCCGGAACTCCTATTTCATGGAGAATATCGGTCACTTTCATTTCAATTCCGAAAGCGTCAATAACTCTGCCTTTGCCAAAATTGTTTTTCTTGCTCAAATCCGACAAATCGCTGATAATGGTGCTTAATTCGGAAATGTTATACGGCTTCAACACAAAATACGATGCGCCCGAATTCATAATTTCACGCTCAAGAACAGTGCTGTGGAATGACGAATACACCATAAACACAGGCACTTTCGTGCTTTCTCGTGTAATGCTTCTCATAACACCGATTGCGTCAAGCCTTGTCATAAATGAATCCATCAGTACAACATCAGGGCTTTCTCTTTTAATTTTATCGCACAATTCTTCTCCGTCTTTTGCGCAGAAAATAACGGAAATATTCTTACTCTGTAAGATATTAAGATTTTCCTGCGTAAATTCGGAAGCGTCATCGGTTACGATTAGTTTTATTTTGTTGTTCATTGTGATTTCCCCCAGTAATTTTTGTTGTACTAATATTACCACAAAATGGTAAAGTTGGCAATACCTTCCATAAAACTTTTTTGAAAAATTGAGAAAAAAGTTTTATATTTTGCGTTACAAAATCAAAAATGAACAAACGATCATATATTTAGTGTTGATTATTGTAGCGATTTGCCATATATTGTGCAAACACACCGTAACCCTCTTTGGGATTATTAAGAAAAACATGGGTAACAGCACCAATAATTTTACCGTTTTGAACTATCGGACTGCCGCTCATACCCTGTACAATACCGCCGCAATTTTCGAGCAATCTACTGTCGGTTATTTTTATGACAAAATTTTCATTTGATGTCATATCACGGTTGCATATTCTTTTGATTTCAATATCATATTCCTGCGGCGTATCTCCGACAGGCGTTGTTACCATAACAGCCTTTCCTGTTTTCACCTCATCGTCATTTGCAATCAGATATTTCTTGTTTCTTTTATAATTTTCACTCGTTAAATCTCCGAAAATTCCTAAAGGGGAGTTGACGCTCAAATTACCAAACTTTACATCGGTAAAATATCCGCAGAAACTGCCGGCTTTTCCGCAGACGCTTTTTTCAATGCCGCTGATTTCAGCCCGAACCGCTTCTCCTGATTTTAACGGTAACAAACCAGCCGTGTCACAGTCGCATATTCCATGACCGAGTGCGGCAAAATAATTATTGCTGTCATCATAATAGGTCATAGTTCCGATGCCTGCACAGCTGTCACGAACCCACGCACCGAGGAGATATACTCCCACGGTATTTTTAATCGGCAAAACGGTTTTCTTTTCTGAAATTGAAAAATTAAACGGCAAT
>OCKY01000243.1_pt1 | contig 7905 bp, 4 predicted proteins | sample 1481271 | NCBI WGS metagenome assembly OCKY01 (sample SAMN03418280, study PRJEB22391) | human gut metagenome | biome: human-gut; feature: organic feature; material: feces | host: Homo sapiens | place: Italy | collected 2013-04 | reverse complement strand
AAGAGCCAGGGCATCAAACAGCTGATGGCTGGTGCCGGAATCATGCTGCTGGGAACTACCCTGATTCCACAGCTGGCAACATTGTTCTCTTAAGAGGAGTGGTAGATGAACACCATCATCGAGAGAATCACGGAAGCGATAAAGGATATCCTGATCGGGCTTATTAAGTCAAGTTTGGATAACATGTTCACGTCTGTCAATGAGCAGGTGGGAACCATAGCCGGGCAGGTGGGACAGACACCGCAGGGATGGAATGCAGGGATTTTTAATCTGATTCAGAATATATCCCAAACGGTGATTGTCCCCATTGCGGGACTGATCATCACCTTTGTCCTGTGCTATGAATTGATCACGATGGTAACACAGAAAAACAATTTCCATGAATTTGAGACTTATAACATTTTCCTCTGGATCTTCAAAGCGTATGTAGCCATTTATCTGGTGACAAATACGTTCAATATCACGATGGCGGTCTTTGATGTTGGCCAGCATGTGGTCAACAATGCCGCCGGGGTGATATCAGGAAACACTGCGGTGGATGCAACAGAAGCAATTTCACGAATTGTGGATGCCCTGGAGAATATGGAGTTAGGGGATTTGTTCCTGCTATCCATGGAAACGATGTTGATCAGTGTTACCATGCACATTCTGTCAATTATCATTACGGTAATCTTGTACGGAAGAATGATAGAAATTTACCTTTATACTTCCATAGCACCAATTCCGTTTGCCACCATGACCAATAAGGAATGGGGTAATATCGGAAACAACTATTTAAAAGGCTTGTTCGCACTGGCATTTCAGGGATTCTTCATGATGGTCTGTGTGGGAATTTATGCAGTTTTAGTAAATGCAATGACCATATCCAGTGACCTTCATGCAGCAATGTTTTCAGTAGCGGCTTATACCGTGATTCTTGCATTTTCATTATTCAAGACCGGAAGCCTTAGCAAATCGATATTTAATGCCCACTAACGGGCAGGAAAGGAGCGCATACCATGGCGTATGTACCAGTACCAAAAGACCTTACCAAGGTCAAAACAAAAGTAGCGTTAAATCTGACAAAGCGGCAGCTGATTTTCTTTTCACTTGCCGCAGTTGTGGGAATTCCGTTTTATCTGTTCATGAGAAAACCAATCGGTTCCAGTATCGCAGCCATCCTGATGGTAACGATCATGCTTCCATTTTTCTTCATGGCAATGTATGAAAAAGACGGGCTTCCATTTGAAAAAGTGGTGGCAAATATCATTCGACAGAAGTTTATCTGTCCGGCAGTAAGACCATATAAGACAGAAAATTTTTATCAGGAGATTTCCACCCTTGTAAAAAAGGAGGGTGTGCCGGATGGCAAAAAAGACAAAGCAGGAGGCTCAGCAGGAGCGTCTGTCCCTGGCGGAAAAAAGAAACCGTCAGGAAAGAAGAAACAAAAAAAGCAGAAAAGAAAGAGAACAGGAAAAGCGTAGAAAGAAGCAGGAACGGGATCGTAGGAAACAGAAAAACATTCCTACAACTGCACAGCAGAGTATTCCGTATATTCGGATGCTGCAGGATGGTATCTGCCAGGTGACAAAGACCTTTTTCTCTAAGACAATTCAGTTTTATGACATCAACTATCAGCTTGCTTTAAATGAGGATAAGACCACGATATTTGAAAATTACTGTGATTTCTTAAATTACTTTGATTCTTCCATCAGTGTGCAGCTGTCCTTTATCAATCAGCAGGTGGATGTGGCAGAATTTGAGAAAAGCATTGACATTCCTGATCAGAACGATGACTTCAATGCCATTCGTGAAGAGTACCGTACTATGTTGAAAAATCAGCTTTCAAAAGGAAATAATGGTCTGGTGAAGACAAAGTATATCACTTTTGGAATCGAAGCAGAAAGTCTGAAGGTGGCAAGACCAAGGCTTGAAAGAATCGAAACAGATATCTTAAACAACTTTAAGGTTCTGGGAGCACAGGCACATTCACTAAATGGTCTGGAAAGGCTGGAGATTCTATATCATGTGTTCAACCAGGATCGGATTGAACCATTTAAGTTCCAGTATAAGATGCTGCCGGAAACCGGATTAAAGACCAAAGATTTTATTGCACCGACTTCCTTTAACTTTTCCAAGAATCAGACATTTATGATGGGAAGAACGATGGGAAGTGTGAGTTACCTGCAGATTCTTGCACCAGAGCTGACAGACCGGATGCTTGCAGACTTCCTGGATGTGGATGACAGCATCAATGTCAACATTCATATCCAGTCCATTGACCAGAGTTCTGCGATCAAGATGATCAAGAGTAAGATTTCAGATCTGGATAAGATGAAGATTGAAGAGCAGAAGCGGGCAGTACGTTCCGGTTATGATATGGATGTGCTTCCGTCGGACCTTGTGACTTATGGAGAAGAGGCGAAGAACCTGTTGGAAGATCTGCAGTCCAGAAATGAGCGAATGTTCCTTGTAACGGTTCTGGTAATGAATACCGCAAAGAAGCGTCAGAAGCTGGATAATAATATTTTCCAGGTGCAGGGAATCGCACAGAAATATAACTGTTCCTTAAAACAGCTGGATTATCAGCAGGAAGCTGCACTTATGTCCTGTATTCCACTGGGAGTCAATCGGATTGAAATCCAGAGAGGACTTACCACATCTTCAACAGCGATCTTCGTGCCGTTTACGACACAGGAACTGTTTCAGGAAGGGGAGGCTCTTTATTATGGATTGAATGCATTATCCAACAACATGATTATGGTTGACCGGAAGCGTCTGAAGAACCCGAATGGACTGATTCTTGGTACACCAGGTTCCGGTAAGTCCTTCTCAGCAAAGAGAGAGATTACAAACTGCTTTCTGATTACGGAGGACGATATCATTGTCTGTGATCCAGAAGCCGAATATTCGGCACTTGTGCAGGCACTGCATGGGCAGGTGGTAAGAGTTTCACCGGTATCTGACCAGTATATCAATCCGATGGATCTGAACCTGAACTATTCTGAGGAAGATAATCCGCTGTCATTGAAAGCAGATTTTATTCTGTCTTTGTGTGAACTGATTGTTGGAGGAAAGAATGGATTGGAGCCGGTAGAAAAGACCATTATTGACCGTTGTGTGCGGTTAGTATATCAGGAATATCTTGCCGATCCCGTACCGGAAAAGATGCCAATCCTGGAGGATTTATATAATCTTCTGAGAAAGCAGAAAGAGCCAGAAGCACAGCGACTGGCCACTTCGTTGGAAATCTATGTTACAGGTTCTTTGAATGTGTTTAACCATCAGACAAACGTGGATATCAATAATCGCATTGTCTGCTTTGATATCAAGGAACTTGGTAAGCAGTTGAAAAAGATTGGGATGCTTGTCATTCAGGATCAGGTTTGGAACAGGGTAACGATGAACCGTTCTGCCCATAAGTCCACCAGATACTATGTGGATGAGTTCCATCTTCTTTTGAAGGAAGAGCAGACCGCAGCTTATAGTGTGGAGATATGGAAGCGATTCCGTAAATGGGGTGGTATTCCAACTGGCATCACCCAGAATATTAAGGATTTGCTGTCTTCCAGGGAAATCGAGAATATATTTGAAAATTCAGATTTTATTTATATGCTGAACCAGGCTTCCGGAGACAGGCAGATTCTGGCAAAACAGCTGAATATCTCACCAACCCAGCTGTCCTATGTAACCAACAGTAATGAGGGTGAAGGACTTCTGTTTTATGGAAATGTCATTATCCCATTTGTAGACAGATTCCCGAAGAATTCCCTCTATAAAATCATGACAACCCGCCCGGAGGAGACTTCTGAAGCAGGTTAAAACAAAGGAGAAAACAATGTTACGAGCAATTTCATATGTATTAACTTTTAGTGGCGGTGCTGTTTTGTGCATCGCTTTTCTCTGTTTATTACAGGCAGGGAAAGGCTATCCGAAGAAGGAGGAGTAAGTAGTGGCAGAACAGAGAATGAAAGTCAGGGACAAGAAAGTCCAAAAGATGACCAAGGATGGTCTGGTGGAAGAAAACCTGACAGATAAATCTTCTGTTCGTGTCAGTAACCGTGCCAGTGATGTGCAGATGGGAAGAAAACAGGGGGAAAAAGAAGAAAACCTTGTGGATAAGTCTCCCCGCCAGTCTGAACGGAGTGGGAAAAATATTCGACCCTCTGTGCAAAAATCCAGAGATGCACCGGAACTGATACGGACAGAGAAGCAAAGTGAGGATTTGGGACAGAGTAGTAAACAGCAAAATCGGAAAAGAATCCGTGCTGAAGTCGGAAAAGAATCCAGACTTGCAGAAAAATCCGAAGCCGGACAGTCAGGGAGACTGAAAGAAAAACGTGCTGATCTATCAGAAAACAGAGGAGACAGCCGGAGAAATCAGACAGGTGGCAGCAAAAAGCCAAAACAAAAACAACGTTTGAAGTTTGCTTATGAGGAAACTGGTGCTTCTGTGAAAAATGACAAAGATATGGAGAAATTGAACCAGATGGATACGAATGGAGTCAATTTCCGCCATCAAAAACAGAAGGAAAAAGCCAAAAAGTTTTCTTATGAGGAAGCAAAAAAGAAAAAGGAAGCTAAGCAGCATTCCAAGAAGGCACAGGTCTATCGGGCAAATGAAGGGGAAACTCCTGGAAAGAAGAAATCCCGCTTGAAGTTTGGCGAAGGGGAATCTGTGAAAACAGAAAAAACTTCTGCTGTTAAGAAAGCAGGAAGTGCAACTTCCGTAGCATTGCACCGTGAGATCAGCAAAAATGAAGACGATAATGCGGCGGTAGAAGGTGCCCATAAGTTAGAAGAAAGTGGCGAAGGTGTTTACCGGCTGGAACAGAGAAGTGCCAGACGCAGGAAACAGAGGGCATCCAGAAAGAGAAGCAGACTGGAGAGACAGAAAGAGAAACAGACACAGGCGGCAGCCCGTCAGGAGCAGAAGAAACTAAAAAAACAGATTCAGAAGCAACAGATCAAACGGGATTATGCCAAAGCGAAGCGAAGTGAACAGACAGTAGGAACAGCTACAAAAGGTACGATTGATTATATTAAGAAGATTGGCGGTAAGGTCACCAATTTCTTTAAAGAAAACCGGAAGGTGTATATCAGTGTAGCAGTTCTGATCGGATTGATGTTTCTGATCATAACGAATGTCACGTCATGCTCTGCAGTGTTTTTACAAAATGTGATCACTTATACCGGAACCAGTTATCTGTCATCGGATCAGGCAATCCGGGAAGCGGAACTGTATTACACACAGCTGGAAGCTAATCTGCAGGAGCGGATCAACAACATGGAATCTGAAGAACCGGGACATGAGGAATACCGATATAACATCGGACCTATTGAGCATGATCCGTTTATCCTGATCAGTTATCTGTCAGCAAAGTATGAAGAATTTACCTTTGAACAGGTAAAGCCAGAACTGGATGCTCTTTTTGCATTGCAGTATCGGTTAGAAACAGAAGCAGTCAATGAGACTGTGACAGAGACAGCAACTGTAAGAGTTGGAGAATCTTTGGGACAAGTAGTGACCAGTGGGTATTGTAACTGCCCAATTTGTTGTGGTATTTGGAGCGGAGGACCGACTGCCAGTGGAGCATATCCAACTGCCAATCATACCTTAGCGGTAGATGCTTCCAATCCGTTTGTACCAATGGGAACAAAGGTAGTTATGAATGGTGTCGAATATATTGTAGAAGATACCGGAGCTTTCGCAAGATACGGTGTACAGTTTGATGTCTATTATGACAGTCATGCGGCAGCATCTGCACATGGACATCAGACATGGGAATGTTATCTGGCGGATGATAATGGAAGTCAGGAAGTGGAAGTGACCAGGACCAGAGATGTAGATGTACTGAATGTCACCTTAAATAGTGGAAACCTGATGTCAATCTGTCAGGAAAGGCTGGGATTTTTCCAGAAAGAACTGTTCAGTGCCTACAACGATACAAAAGGCAACTTGCAGATGTTTGCAACACCGGTTGATTTTAACTGGTATTCCAGTGTGACCAGCTATTATGGATATCGGATTCATCCAATTTCAGGAGCAAATCAGTTACACAATGGTATGGATATCGGAGCACCGGAAGGGACAAAAGTAATGGCAGGGCTGACCGGAACAGTTACAACTTCTGCTTATAACGACAGCTATGGCAATTATGTTGTAATCAAGGACAGTAAAGGCTATGAACTGCGGTATGCACATTTAAGCAGCCGGAGTGTATCTGCAGGAACATCTGTCACGAAAGGTGACGAGATTGGTCTTGTAGGAAATACTGGAAATTCCACGGGAAGCCATCTTCATATTGAACTTCTGAAAAATGGAGAGCGGTTAAATCCGATCTTTTATCTGGAAACAGGAGAAGGGGCAGGTTTTGGCGGTAATGAATATACCAGTGAAGCAGCACAGCGTTTGTTAAATGAAGCAGCGAGATATCTTGGAACACCATATGTATGGGGTGGATATTCCCCAAGTGGATTCGATTGTTCCGGATTTGTAAGCTACTGTCTGACAAACTCTGGTGTAAGGAATACAGGAAGATTAACAGCACAGGGACTGTACAACATTTGTACACCAGTATCCCAGTCGGAGGCGCAGCCGGGAGATTTGATTTTCTTTACTGGAACTTACGATGCAGGGGAGCCGGTAACGCATATCGGAATCTATGTAGGCAATGGTCAGATGATCCATTGTGGACATCCGGTGCAGTATACGTCCATCAATTCCCCATACTGGCAGAGCCATTTCTATGGATTTGGACGATGGTAAGAAAAAAGGGCGGCTGCATCAGCCGTCCGGAAAGGAGAACCGATGAAAAGTCTTGAAAAAGCTGCGGCAGATTATGAGAAAGCCAAAGAGAAAATGGAAGCTTCCAAAGCCAGATATGAAGCAGATTTAAAGCGGTTCAAGGCTGCGGAGATTGCAAAAACAGAAGCGGAAAATCTGGAAATTGTAAGAATTATCCGTGCAATGGATATGAGTATTCCAGAATTGGAAGCTTTCAAAAAGAGAATGAAAAATGAACTGCCCGGCAGGGTAGAAATACAGAAGGAGGAAACAAAAGCCGATGATGAATCTGGAAAAAATGAAACAGAAGAAGAGAACAATTACTAAAAGCAGGGTAAAAAAGAGCTTGCTTGCAGCAACGACATTTCTTTGCCTGACAACACCTTTGCTCCAGACACAGACTGCTTATGCAGCTGAGAATACCACGCCTGCAATCACGATTGAGAAACCGGATGGCTGGAAACAGGGAGAAACAACCATTGCTGTTACGGTAGATGCCAGTCATATGCCGGAAGGTTTCTCAATAGCAAAGATTGAAGCAAAAGCAGGAAAAGATGGAAGCTGGCAGGATGTAACCGGAAGTGGAAGTATCACGATCACTGGAAACCAGACAGTGTATGTGCGTGTGACAGATGGTGAGGGGAAGGTCTATGAGCAGAATCGCTCTATTAAGTGTTATGACACGGAAAAGCCGACACTCTCTGCTTCCCTGACAGATGGTGTGCTGACGATTCAGGGGAATGATACAGTATCCGGGATTACTGCAGTAACAGTCAATGGCACCACTTATACAGACTTGAAAGATGGAATGCTGAGAGTGCAATTGACACAGAAAGATTTTACAACAAAACAGATTGAGATTACGGTAACAGACGGTGCCGGAAATACTTCGGAAAAGTATGTACTGCAGAATCCTTATTATGAATGGGCAAAGAAGCAGGCAGAGAAACAGAAAACTTCCAGTGACAGTAATGGTGCAATGGCAACCACGACCAGTGCAGATGCAACTGGGACTGAGAAAACAACGACTTCACCGCTTCCGCAGGATGCACAGGCTTCTGAGCCGACAGATGCAAAAGGAACCGTGGATGATCGGACAGTGACAGGTATTGAGGAACAGCTTAATAAAGAAGGCGAGA
>OCKY01000229.1_pt1 | contig 8650 bp, 11 predicted proteins | sample 1481271 | NCBI WGS metagenome assembly OCKY01 (sample SAMN03418280, study PRJEB22391) | human gut metagenome | biome: human-gut; feature: organic feature; material: feces | host: Homo sapiens | place: Italy | collected 2013-04 | reverse complement strand
ATACAAATACAACATCTATCATTCCTTGAGAATGTGGTGCAGGCCGCTCCTGGGACGGGCTCAGAGTCGGGCAAGGGAGGCCTTATCCCGGCTCCCCCTGCCGGAAGTCAAGACGGTAGCAAGACTCTCCTTAGTAATATGACATGGGGAGATCATGTAACAAAACAGTACATAGATGATGCTGTTTCGGCGGCAGGGTGGAAGAAGCAAATTGTTAGCAAACTTCCTACTGTTGAAGAAGCGAAAGATAATGTCATGTATCTTGTAAAAGACGATGTGGCATCTACAGAAACCAAAAACGTGTATAACGAATATATTCATCTACAGAAACCAAAAACGTGTATAACGAATATATTTTGGTTACTGAAGAAAGTGGTGGTAAGGTGCTTGAATCGCTTGGTATGGTAAGTACCGGAGTAGATTCGAATTATCTTGATCTATCTATGTTTTCAGGTAATTCAGGAACACTTGATGAAGCTTCGTTTGGGAAGGTCCTGGATGCTTACAATAATAAAATTACGTTAGGAAAGTTAGATGGTGATTATTATTATTTGAATTATTTTTTAGAAGGTAATGATTTTGAAAATAATTTTAAATTAAAAATAGTATTTGCCTCATTTGCTAATGCCGACTCAGCGGTAGGCGCATCTGAATATGATATAGAAATTCAGGTGGGGACTTTTGTTGTTATTCAAGATAAGACATATGAGGCTATGAACAATATGGTTACGTTGTCTAATACGATATTGTCTTATTTGAATTTTATGGCTATGCCCCCTAAGGTTGTTACAACATTGGCAAATTTACCAAAAGGTGCTCATAATATCATAGCCAACGTCGCTTCTGCTACGAATCTGTCTATGAGCACAGACATCACGCAGCCGCTTCCTACCTCTGGACAGTTCCAGAGTATGTCAGGCGATAGCGTAGTGATACCTAAAAATAGTTTTATAGAATTAAGTATCTGGTATATCAATGATAAGTTGGTTATCAGAGTAGGTGAACAAGCTTAACAGAAAGGATAGATTATGCTTTATGTAAATAAAAACGTAAAAGGTTTTTACTGGAAAGGATACGAGTTGGACTCCTCTTCTTACGAAGTAGGGTATTCTTACCAAGATTTCTTAGATGGTAAATGGGTTCAACTTGACTCCGATCAAGAAAAGTTCCATCAAGACAATCCTGATGCGAGTGTGAAAGAAGTTATTGCCATGCAACTTGACCCTGAGCCTCCTGGACCAACTGAAGAGGAGTTGCTTGCCAAGGCTAAGGATAAAAAAGTTTCTGAGGCCAGGGAATATGCTTATTCTGATGCTGTCCGTTCTTATAGTCTGGATGGTAAACAGATATGGTATAACAGCAGCATGAGACAGAAGGTTAAAAACGATATTGATGTAGCAAAAGGAAGCGGGATATACACCGTATCCGTAGCAGATTCAGAATACGAGCTTGATATTGCTAATACGGCAATGAATGAAATGCATGTATATGAATCTGAGTGCAACGATCGTACTGCTGCTATAGAAAAGGAAATAGCTTCTAAAACCAACAGGAGTGAAGTTGAGTCTATGAAAGTAGATGAAGGCTATCCTGAAAAGTTGGTAAGGACAAAGGATCAGATCATAGAAAAAAATAAGATCCTTGAAGCCAATGATCCGGAGAAGGCTACAGTTATGTATATTAGGGCGATGATCAACACGCCGGCTATGTTGGAAAACATTGACCAGAATTTTGCTCTTAAGATAAAGGGGTTGTACCCTATCTGGGACAAGGATGGAGTTTACGGAGACAAAGGTCTTCCTATGGGCACGGCTGTTGTAAAAGGGCAGCGTTTCCGTAGCAAGAACAAACCTTCGGATTTGGATTGGACTCTGTTTGAAGTAAGGCAAAATCACAATCTACAAGCCGACTGGGTTCCTGGTCAGGGAGGTGGAGCTGAAAGCCTGTATATGGTTGTTCAGGAAAAGCATTCAGGTACGATAGACGATCCTATTCCTTGGGTATATAATTCTATTTTAGAGAATGGAAAGTATTACATTGACAAAGAAATTAAGTATCTTTGCATAAGAGATTCAGGCATCCCTTTGGCTTACGAGAATCTTTCTGATCTTGTATCAGCAGGATACGTGAGGGTTGTTTAGGTCGTGATTTGTTGTTTATAACCCCAAATAGTATTAAACCAATATAATTCTATTATAAAAGTTTAATACATCTCTTTCAGAGATCGGGTTATTAGCCTAAGTGTTGAAATAAACACTACGTTATTTGAGAATATATAGTTACCAAGGAATGTTTACCCAAGTTTCTTGTTCTAAGGATGGTGATTAAACAGGAGTAGTGTATTTGACGAAACAGTGTTGCCATTATATAAAACCTCTTATAACATTGGCGATGGGTACTTACAGGATGAAATATTCCTGACTTATCCCTAACGGGATTTACATCTGCCAAGGAGACCGAAAGGTCTCCGAGGGGATGTATTAAAACGGATGAATAGCTTTAAATATATTTAATAGAATATGGGATATGGATAACCCCTGTATATTTATTTATGCAGGGGTTTTTCTTTAATCCCGACTCTACTTATTTTTCATATCGGTAAGGTTCTAATTATCTTTGTGAAAAAGGTTAAGTTATGGAAAGAAAAGATATTATAAAAGAATTGAGTCAGTATTTTAGTATTGTTGAATTAGTTGGTCCTAAAGAATACGGTAGAGACAAAGATCTTTGCTGGAGGTATTTAAGAACTGAGTTGCTTCACACGATACTGGTTTTAAGGAAAGATATCTTGAAAACTCCGATGACGGTTAATACCTGGAAGTCGGGTGGAAGGTTTGATGAGCGTGGTTTTAGGAACAATATCTCGGATATAGTAAAATCCAAGACCGTATCAGGGTCTTTGTATATCAGTCCTCATATGCTTGGGGCAGCCATCGATTTTGATGCCAAGGGTATGACGGCAGAAGAGGCAAGGAATAAAATAATTCAGTCGCAGGATTTACTTCCTTGTCCCATTAGATTAGAATCAGGTACCAATTGGGTCCATATTGACGTATATGACTCTCTTGGAAGTAGCAAGAAAGTAACTATGTTCTAATATGGCTTACAGATTTGTAGGAAGGATGAATTTAGAAAGTTTCTGGGCTTTTCTCATTTCCGGATTATCAGCATTGTGGATGAATTTCCAGGAGATTCACCACCTTATATATTCTATATTGTTTATATTAGCTATAAATCTTTTGTTAGCTACTATAAAAAGTATCAAACACTGCTATATCCGTGGCTGCCCCAAGCAGAAAGAGAAAGAGGCCTTTTAAGATATTGACATGCATAAGCGAAATTGGAGTTTTGAAAATCCTTCTTGAGTTCGCGGCCTGCTCTTTCGGGCTGTTTACCATATCCGGAATGGATCTTATTATGTCTATGGGAGGGCATAAATCCCCAGAGTTTATAGACATGCTTCTTCAGTGGATTACGATATTCGCCTTAATATTATACGGTGGAATGGCATTCAAACGCCTCGGCGACCTTGCACCTGGTTTGATGATAGTAAAAGGTGTTAAGTATTTCTTTAGCAAAGTAAGTTGGTGGCAGAAGGTTCCATTCGGAGAAGAGCTTAAAGAAGGTATTAACAACGGTGATATACAAGAGCTTTTAGACGAAGATAAGGAGGGTAAAAGATGTGTTTGCAAAAAATGAGAGCCAGGCATGTGTTAGGAGTTCTTCCACTGTGTTTTATATCTTTCTTGTTTGGTAAAACATGCAAGAAACAAGAAATAATACACGATATAGAAATAGATACTGTAATAGATACCATTATCCAACCTGTTCCTGTTCCTCAGTATATAGTTGACGTAGGGGAGGTAGAAATACCTTTCCCTATGGATGCTATAGTTGAAAAAGATACGATAAAAGACACTGTCTATATCAATATTCCTATACAAAGAAAAACATACAACACAGATGATTATCGGGCTGTTATAAGCGGATACAGACCTAATTTGGACACGATGATCATCTACCACAAAAAAGAAATAATATACGAAAAGAGCCGGCGCTGGGGCATAGGACTGACGGCAGGGTATGGGGTTGGGCGCGAGGGCTTCTCCCCCTACTTAGGCGCTGGAATCTATTATCGGATATGGTAATAATCACGTCCTATTTTATTTAATACACAACATTTTAAACTTTTATCACCCCATTTACTTATCTTTGTGGAAAAAGGTAAGTTATGAATTATATCGATATTTTACCACAGATAAGAAATAACATTTTCTATGTCAGGATAGTAATGACCGACTACGATGTGGAAAATCAGATGGTTATTAGAATAGTAGCCAGAAGAAATGACGGTTTGTACAAGACGGAAGTAGTACAGTATCCAAATGAAGGAACTGATTACAACGGAGAAATCATTGTTCCTATGTTTGGTATGGCTAAGTCATTGGTGGCCCAAATAGTAGGAGTCAAGATAAATGGTACAGAGGTACGTGTTAATAGCACTGAAGTAGAGGGAGCTGATATAACAGCCAGATACGATGATTCCCTTACCAGAATGGGATGGGAAGAGAGTATGAACAACATTCATCTTGATTTTGAGGTTATAAGCACCAACAACCCTAAAACGCTTCGTATAGCCGATCAGTCGGAATGGGGGATACTGGCAGACAGACCGGCTATTATAGAGATCGTACCACCTGAAGATGAGAATAAGTATGTTTATTATCTTGGTAAGAATCAGTTGAATGTATTCAATAGTAAGACCCTTGGCATAAATCCGGGTCGCGGAAATGATTTTGAAAACCTGAAAGATGGTATATACGATATTACCATAAAAGGCAGTCCTTCCTCTTATTCATTTAACAGAAAGTATTTAAAAACAGATCTGATCCGTCTTAACATAGATAAGATATGGGCCAGGTCAACCGTGTTATGTGATCATGAGGATGATGATATTATTAATAAAATAAAAGAAATAGAGTTTCTGCTGGCTGCGGCTGAAGCTAATATGAGATTAGGGAATTTTGAAAACGTAAAACAATTATACGAAAAAGCGTCTAAATTGATTTACGTTCTCAATAATTGTGAAAATTGTGGTTGTAAAATATAATAAATTAAATATCAATAAGTTATGGGATGCGGATGTGGAAGAAGCAACATTGCTTCTGTTAATAAAAGTCGGGCTATAAAGCCTCAGTCAAATACGACACCTAAAGCTGATTCTAATGCGGCTTGTATTCAGAAATACGATGAACTTGCTGTGTTGGACAAGAAAATCATAGACCTTCATCGCAAGTTCAGGTTTGTAGGAGGTGTAAGTAAAAGGTATGCTGATATTCAAAAGCTGGTAAGAGGATGGATTGTTAATTTGAAGAACGAGTGCCCGGATCCGGATGATCTTGCTACTTATTCTGAATACATAAATAAAGAATACGCCAGGTATTTTACCGTGAAATGATATGTCAGCTACTGGAAGTACACAGCAAATTCTTTTCCCTTCATCTTACTTATGTGAGTGTGCTGATCGTTTTATAGCATGTAAGGCTGATCAGTATCTACAATATTATAAGTATAAGGTAGGTATTAAGCCTGATATGGATATGGTTCTTAAAATAGATCGTATGAGAAGAATCGTATGTGAAGGGGAATGCGGGTTGTGTCCGGATGAGATTCAGAAATTTAAAGAAGAACTTAATAAGATCTTGTCATGAAAAAGATGTATTACAACAAAGAATACAGAAAAGCTTTCAAGAAATCGGACTGTCCGGAAGATCTTGGTTCTGAAGAAACTTTCATCGTTCATGAAGCTGAATTTTGTTCGGATATAAGCCAGGATGATGCAGATAGGAAAGCGGAAGAGTTTGCGGAGAAAGAAGGTCCGTTGTATGCTAATAAAGTAGGTGGCTGTTGCGAGGTATATTATAACACAAGACAGGAGGGGGATTTCTTTAAAAATGATTGTCATGATGGTCAAAAACAAGAACAGCCTACACATCATGTGGTAGAGGCCGGACGGGTATGGTCTAAGTTTAGTACCGAAATAGCCAACTACGAAGCTGCGAAGATTCTTGAGCAAGAAGGGCAGGCTGCCGCTAACGAATCTGGAGTATGTAAAACCGTTTATTACAACGAAGATCAACATGGTTGGTTTAGTAAACGTTGTAAGGAAGGATGGAAGGCTCCTGAGTAAACGTTGTAAGGAAGGATGGAAGGCTCCTGAGAAATACAGGAGGATATACGCCGGTACCGTAACGTCTTTCATTAGCGTTGATGATGCCAATGAAAAGGCTAAGAAGATACTGGAAGAAGAGGGCATGAAATGGGTTAATGAAAATACCAAATGCGAGCCCGTTGTTGATGAATGTCAATTTGATTTTTGAAAATGAGCAACGTAAAATTTAATCCGACAGAAGGCGAGAATGACAAACTGGTGTCGGTGTTTTCTGAAATAAATGAAGGTCTTGATACGACTTTGAATTACACTATTTCTGATGAAGGGAATAAGGCCAAGAAGAGCATCGTCGTTAATCAAGTTGGTAAGAGGGAAAAGTTTTTATCGAAGAAAGGGGAGGAATCTGAACCTTTTGTTTTGTCTGATGGTAATACTTTCAACGTTCTTAAAGAAGGTGCTTCAGGATCGGCATCCGCTTGGGCTGAGGATCAGCTTCCTCCAGAAGCCACAGAATCAGTTGGCGACAAAAGCCTTCTCCCTTCTTGGGATTTTTATCTTATAGACATGACTCAAAATACCGGAGACAAAGTGCGTCCGGTAGGAAAGCTTCGTAAGAATAATCTCCTTAGATTTGAAAACGGAGATTTTGCTCCTACGGTAGGTATAACCGAGGAAATGAGAGCCGAATGCGATGTGGAACTGTATTTGGATAACGGTCATAAAAATAAGTATTGTGATGCCGGATCATTTGACGCCAAGGCTTTTTACGAAGAGTATGGTATTGGTCAAAAACTTTATAATGTATCAGGATCAGAGGTAAGGATTTTAAGACCTTGGGAGACTACTTCAAAGAATTATAGCATATTCTTAGGATGTAGCAAGAGTCTGTATGTAGTTGATAAGGTAGTTGGCAAAAGCGGGAAAATATGGTCTGGTGTGTACGACGCAGACACGGTTCCTATGCTGGACGGACTTGACCTGCGCCAGACGTGCCTTGTGCTGCCTCCCACAGCCTTATCTCCTGGACCGGTATGTACAGTAGACTCCAAGGCAAGATCTTTCTTTTTCTTGTATGAGGGAGAAACAAATTGTAAATCCGGAGCCGGATTTGGTAACGCCTGCACGATGTTTTTAAATGGAAGAACTTATCCGAGATGCAATGATGTAAATCAAATCAATATAGCTAAGTATTCGAGGGCTAACAACGTAGATCCTGAATCTTCTTATCCTTTTTCTGAAGGTGGGTTTTTGACTTTGAATGCTTATATCATATACCTTGAAATGCTGTATGGCACTAAATACTTGGTTAATCCAGATACTTTTGGATCTGGGATATCAGGTAACTCCGGGGTAGGTAATGATGTTAATTACCATAAATACGGAGGATTGAAATACCGTAAAAAAGGAGAAGATACATGGATGTATGCCACATGGAACAACAAGTCTTTTATTATCAATGATGAACATTTTTCTAACTCTGGACTCATAAATTCAGAGTATCCTAAAGAACAGTGCATGGAAAGCCAGATGGCGGCTTCTTTTGCATTTGAAACAGGCGTAGAAGAAGGATCAGAGTTTGATTTTTATGGAGGAAAATATTGGTATAAGAACGTTCAGGGAGCCAAAAGTATGGCCGAAGGTCATATGAATGTTATTGTGTTTAAGGAAATGACTGGTACCATATCGGTCTTAAACGAAAATGACGAACCAGCAGAATTTGATTTGGAAGTTATTTTAAGGATGTCTTTGTACGATGGTATGAATTTGTCTGGAGACGTCTTTAGGTATTGCGGAGGAGGATACGAACAGGTAGGGACTTGTTTAAATGATCCTAATTTCATTCGAATAGGTAATACTATTGATATTTATATAGAGCCAGATCAAAAGAAATGGACATATGAGAAAAGGTCTACTATAAATAATGGTGAGGTTTTTGATTTTGAATCCAAATATAAGAAGATAGCAACTACCCAAAATTTAGGAGATGGTTATGTTTTACATCGTATCCCTTATACCGGATGGAAGGGTAAAAAGGGAGGAAATTATAATTCAGGAGAATGTTTTTATACATGGGACAATTGCTTCTGGGCTTCATCTGTCGGTATAAAGTCCAGTCCCTTTTTACCCTCAATTGATGGCGCAGCCATCATAAGCGCAGCGCTAAGGCGCAGCCTTGTGTGGTATATAGGGCTTACTTGTGATATATCATATTTTTAATATTCTGATTATAAGCCACAAAACAAAATTTAAAAATATTTTAAACATTTTGTTTTGTGGCTTTAAAATATTATACATACATTTGCATCGTAGAAATACAAGAGATAATTAACATTATTATTAACAATAAAAGATAACACTAATAAATCCGTTAGTCTACTAACAAGTCGTACATTGGGATCTGACCTCTGAAATAGTAAATAACGGTTGAGAAAAAGGTTAAAAAGCTATATAGTTTGAAACTGATTTCAGTTGTGGGCT
>OCKY01000226.1_pt1 | contig 8914 bp, 8 predicted proteins | sample 1481271 | NCBI WGS metagenome assembly OCKY01 (sample SAMN03418280, study PRJEB22391) | human gut metagenome | biome: human-gut; feature: organic feature; material: feces | host: Homo sapiens | place: Italy | collected 2013-04 | reverse complement strand
TTATGGATTTATGCTCAAAGGCTCTTCGAAAGCGATACAACGCTCGGATCGGCGGCATATTTGAAAATTTCTCTGATAGCACTCGGCTTCAGGTTTGAAACCCTGTCGGAAAACCTGTATTCCATAAAAATATCTCCTTTTAAGATGATAAGGATTTTTTAAAATTCCATACCCTGTAATTCTATCACGAATTGCATATATGTTCAAGAAATTTGACTGTTTTTACTGCGATTTTATTCAAAAAATGTGTAATTTATTATTTTGCATTTGTAAATGTTAATTCACGGAAATTGTATTTTTTGTGCTTTTTGTATTGTTTTTGATGAGTTTCTGTTGTATAATCTAAGTGATAATGTCCTTACGGTCAGAGCAAGGCTTGCTTTGATTCAAACAGGAGTACACTGCGCGTAATTAATACACTTATATAATTCATTGAATTCAAATTGAATTTAAAAATCTTCGGTTTGGGAGAGTAACACTATGAGCAGAAGAAACGATTACGATTATTTTGATCTTGATAATTTCGATGACAGCATTGATTCCCGTGAATATCGTCGCAGACAGCAACAGCGCCGTTCTGCAAGCTATGCCGCAAGACCGTCATCACAGCGTCCAGTCAGAAGACCTGTAAAAAGAAGAAACAAAAGAAGAACCAGAAACAGAATTATTATCGTTGTGAGCGCATTGGTAATTCTGTTTGTTATTATTTTTATTATAACTTCAATTTTTAAGGGTTGTTCAAAGGAAGATGCCCTTGCAAGCGTTCCCACGGGAACAGTGGGTACAACGGCATCTCCCGACGAAACCGCAAAATCTTCGACAGCTAACAAAGCAGACGAGCTTTCTCCTACATACTTTATGACACCGAGCATAAAGGACGACAATACAAACGGAACTCTTTCGTACGGCATTTATGTGTGGAACAAAATAGGCTACGAATTGTTCAGCAGTGATGATGCAAGAGCGCAGAACTATGCTCAGACAATCAACGGCTTTGCAGACAAGTTCGGCAGCTCCGTAAAGGTTTATGATATGATTGTTCCTAACCATACCGAAATGGGACTTCCGCAAAGACTCAAAGACAGCGACGCTCCGTCAACCTCACAGGCTGACAACATCAAGGCGGCTTATGCGGCTCTTTCCGATAAGGTAACTCCGATTAACTGCTACAACCGTCTTGCGGAACATAATACAGATTACATCTACTTTAAGAGCGACCACCATTGGACAGGCCTCGGCGCTTACTATGCTTACACAGCATTTGCCGATACAAACGATTTGCCAGTTCTTTCGCTTGATGATTGCAAGGAACAGAAAATTGACGGCTTTACAGGCTCATTTACCAACTCGGCAGACGGTCTTGACAGCGATACGGTAAGTTATTGGAAGTTCCCTTATAATGTAACAATGGATATCACACAGGCAGACGGTTCTTCCGCAAGCTATAACAGTCCCTACTATGAAGCCGCAGAGGGCGGTTCAAACACCTACGGTGTGTTTATTATGGGTGATAATGCCCTCACGGTTCTGAAATCAGCTTCGAAAAATGCGGCGGCAGGCAAGAAGATTGCCGTTGTAAAGGAAAGCTACGGCAACGCTTTTGTTCCGTATCTTACCAATAACTACGAAGAAGTTCATGTTATCGATTTCAGATATTTCAAACATAATCTTGTTAATTACTGCAAAACCAACGGAATTGACGAGGTGCTTTTTATGAACGGTGTAATGAGTGCCAACACTCAGGTTCAGCTTGACAGTATGAGCGGACTTTTTAACTGATATCATATCGGGTAAATTCTTGTAAGGAGGTGTATGCCGATGATAGCAGACAGCGTGAAGGTGAGCGTGTTCGGAAAAATAAGCGATAAGCTGTATTCGGCACAAATTACCTCCGTTTCAGGACGCTGTAAAAGTGCGTATGTGATTTCGCACAAACCCGTAACAGAATATTTTGAGGGCGTTGTGGTTGCCGTTGCCGAATTTGACGGCCTTGACGGCGAGCGTCCGATAATCTCACAATACGGTGAGGTGTTTTATGAGCCCGAACTGCGACAGGTGCTTTCAAAACTGAAAAATATTAAGCTGAAAAGCATTGTGTGCCTTTACGAAAAGTCGTGCGGTGCGGTTATCTTCTATAAAAGCAGACAGAACACGAAAATTCTGCTTGTAAAGAACAGCAACGGCAGATATTGGAGCTTTCCGAAGGGACATATTGAAGACGGTGAAAACGAACATCAGACAGCAACCGTGAAATTAAAGAGGAAACAGGTCTTGATGTCGTGATTGAAAAGGGCTTTCGTGAAATCAGCGAATACTGTCCTTTCGGTAAAATTCGCAAACGGGTTGTCTTTTTCCTTGCACAGGCATTTACGGATAATGTCAAAATTCAGGAGGAGGAAATTGACAGTTATATTTGGGTTGATTTGCAACAGGCACGAAAAATGTGCTCCTATGACAATGATTTGAGGATTATTGAGAAAGCTGAAACGGCGATTCATCTTCTCAGAAACTAAAAGCCGACAATTTAACACGAAATTTACAGGTACACGGCGGTGTGCCTGTTTTTTTGATTTTATAAAACATTTTCTGTAAATTAAAAATGTTGAAAAAAAGCAAAAAATACCACTTGACATGTGGATTATACAGAATGTAATCTAATTTCCCCGTTACAATCCTGTATCCAAAAATGTGGAAAACCTATTTTTTTAATGTTAAAAGTTACAACTTTGTAAATTTCGTGTAGTATCGGGATTTTTTAACATCACTTTCAACACTTTCAACATAGTTTTCCACATTGATGTTCAAAATGTTGAGTTATACAGAATGTATAAGTGCAAATTTAGAAAAATAAATCGCAAATTCGTGATTCAAAAAAACATTTTTTTCTGCGATTCAAATTGTGTCAAGGTAATATATGACAATCTATACTCATAAAATACATCGGCGAGGTGTGTTTTATGAAAAAGGAAACCGTGAAAATGAGGCTTTGGGGGCTTGTCATTGTTCCGTTGATGATAATTGTGTTCAAAAATCTTTATTCGCTGACAAACGGTGCGTTGCTCGGCATATTTTTCGGTGCTGTAAACGGCAGTATGTGGGAGCAGACCAAGGTTGTTATGCTTTCCTACCTTGTGTGGAGTCTTGTTGAGGCAATCGGAAAACGCTCGGGATTCCATCGCTTTGCCGTGTCAAGAATAATTTCGCTGTGGTTTGTCGGAATATTCTGTCTTGCGTCATATCTGCTAATCTATGCACTCGGTGTTGAAAGTGCAGGTCTGCCAAGGTTCATTTGTGCAATTGCCGTGTGTTATTCTGCGTTTGCACTCAGCGCAAGGCTTGAATACGGTGAAAGAAAAATTGAACAGCTTTTTTTGCCCTGCGTGTTTATGATGTTGCTTTTGATTGCCGTGTACTGCAGTTTTACAGTGTTCCCTCCGCACATGATACTTTTTGAGGACATACAAACGGGAATGTACGGCATAATTCCCGAATACATCGACTCCGGAGCGATTGCTCTTGATACATTGTACAGAGTTTGAGTTTTTAAAAACAAATGGCTTAAAAGTATTTAATAATTTGAATTGTTATGTTATAATAGATAGCAAAATGAAGCGGTGTGTCCAATGCAGACACAAAAAATAAAAAGGAAACCGAATAAGGCTGATTATGATGAAAAACGAAAGATTTGAAAATACAGAACAAAAGCCTGATGTGATTGCAGGGCGAAATCCTGTAAGCGAGGCTGTTCGCAGTAATCGCCCGATTGACAAAATTCTTGTTGCAAAGGGTGAAAAGAGCGGTGCGATTGTGGGAATCCTCGCAAAAGCCCGTGATAAGAAAATTCCCGTTAAGGAAGTTGACCGCACAAAGCTTGATTATGTGAGCGGCGGCGCAACTCATCAGGGTATTGTCGCATTTGCGGCGGCAAAGGATTATTCAACGGTTGACGATATCCTCAAATATGCCGAAAGCAGGGGCGAAGCTCCGTTTGTTGTTGTGCTTGATGAGGTTGAAGATCCGCATAATCTCGGTGCAATAATCAGAACCGCAGAATGTGCCGGAGTTCACGGAATTATTATTCCGAAACGCAGAAGTGCCGGTTTAAGCTACACGGTTGCCAAAGCGTCTGCAGGCGCAATTGAATATATGCGTGTTGCAAGGGTGACCAATATTGCAGTTACACTTGATGAACTCAAAGAAAAAGGCGTGTGGGTTTACGGCGCAGACATGGACGGCACGGATTATGACGAGTGTGATTTTTCGGGTGCGTGTGCAATTGTTATCGGCAACGAAGGTAAGGGCATTTCCAGACTTGTCCGTGAAAAGTGCGATGTAATAGCGTCATTGCCCATGAAAGGTCAGATAAATTCCCTTAATGCGTCGGTTGCCGCAGGAATTTTGATGTACAAAGCGATGAAAAACCGCTGATGTCAAATTGAAAATTGAAAATGTAAAATGGAAAATTTATGAAAGTATGTAGGGGCGTTCATTGGACGCCCGCATTGATGAAATATTATGTTTAAATAAAATCACTTGATGTTATCAAAGTTGTGTGTTTAAATGTCAAAGATTGCAAAAACAGAGAGTACCGCTCGGGCGGCATAGTTTCCGATAAATCTAACTATCTGCCCGAGAGTAAATAAAAAGGAGTGAATGCTTTGGCTGATATGGACAAGGACAGGCTTAAAGAGCTTGAAATCGAGAGCATACTCGAAGAAACCCACTATCTTGCCGATCAGGAACGAATGGAGCAGACGGCACAGAAATACCGTGCAAAGCCGAAGATTGAAGAGATTTTCAGCAATGCCGATAAAAAGCCGAGGTTAAAAAATACAAATCCGCTTGATGAATCCGAACCTGATACTTCAAACTCAATAGTCGGGGATAAGACTGCCGCCACAATGCAGGCAGAGCTTATAATGGACGGAAATGACGATGACCTTGTAACTCCCGAACAGCTTAAAGCAGAGGCTGAAAAAAAGGCTGCTGAAAAAGCCGAAAAAGCCAAGCGTGAGTATGAGGAGGCAAAGAAAAAAGCCGCCGAGGAAGAAAATAAGATAGTTACCCTCACACCTGAGTATGATGAAAATACAGAATTTTCGGGCGAAGTGCTCGGAGAGGTTGACCAGTTTCGTGACGAGGCTGAAATTAAAAGCTACCATACCATAGATATCGACATTCCCGAGGATAAGCCAAAGGAAAAGACCGAAACCAAAGAAAAGAAAGAGGCTTCGCAGACTCCCGTTCATCAGTTTCCGAATACCGAAAAACCGCCTCGCAAGGTGGTTGCAAAAGTTCCCGTGTATCGTCCCGATGAACCGAGAAATATTCTCAATGTCAAGGCAGGCAGATTTTCCGAGGCTGTAGCGAATGAGTATGAGGAGTATGTGCGTTCAAAGAATCCTTCGGTAATCGCTCATGTGCTTCGTCCCGAGCCGACAATAGTTGATGAGGAGATTGCCCCGACCGAGGAAAAGCATAAGGATAACCGCCCTATAGGCGAAAAGGTTATTTCTGCCCTTGTCGGAATCTTTTCAAAGGATGAATCCGACGATAACGATACCGTAAAAGAGGAAAATTCAAAGCCTGTTGAGGATTATACAGGCGAGGAGGACGAAAAAAGTATTCTCTATGAGCTGAATCATAATATAAGAAAGCTCTTTATGAGAAGTCTGTTGTCGGGAATAATTGCCGCAGTTGTGGTTGTTCTCACAATCGTTACAAGAATTTTTCCGAGTGCAATATGTTCGGCAGTTCCTTTTGCACCGGCGGCATACGCAATTTTGTTGTTTATTCTTATGGCGGCGTCGCTTGTGCTGAACCGTGTGGCAATGCTCAGCGGACTTTCGCCGCTTGTGCATATCAAAGGTAATTCCGATACAGCCGTTGCCGTTGCAGGTGCGGCAGGAATGGTTCAGATAATTGTTTCATTCTTCTGCCTTGGCGATTTGAACGGATTTCATGTGAACTACTACACGGTAATTCCTATGCTTGCGTTCTTTGCCAATAATGTGGGAAAGCTTTATATGGTTCTTCGTGTAAAGGACAATTTCAAGTTTGTTTCGTCAAAGGGACAGAAATATGCGTCAAAAATTTACAACAACGAGTCTGTTGCAATGCAGATGATGAGCGGTACTGCCGCCGATCGTCCGATAATTGCCTATCAGCATAAGACCGAATTTCCGTCAAACTTTCTCAAAATATCTTATGCACCCGATCCGAGCGAGGATTTGGCGTCAAAGCTTGCCCCGATAACAACAATTGCATCAATAATCATTGCGGTAATGTACGGTGTTGTTAAGCTGTCATTTGCAGACGCTTTGAATGCATTTGCACTTATTACGGCGGTGTCTGTGCCTGTGGCAACACTTCTTTCTGTTAATGCCCCCGTGAGAAAGCTCTGCAAAACTCTGCTCTCCTACGGCTCGATGCTTTCGGGTTATCCGTCGGTAAAGCAGTTCTGCGACAGTACGGCTATAATGATAGATGCAAATGAATTGTTCCCTGCCGAGTCAATCTCGCTTGAGGGCATCAAAACCTTTGAGGATTACGGCATTGACGAATCTCTTCTCTGCGGAATTGCAATTCTTAAAGAGGCTCAGAATCCGATTGCAAATGCTTTTGATTCGGTAGTTGCAGAAACCGAGGAAACACTTCCCGAGGTTGAAAGCGTTCTTTATGAGGATGAAATCGGACTTGTGGGATGGATTAAGAGCGAAAGAATCCTTGTGGGTTCACGCACGCTCATGGAAAAGTACAGCGTGGAAGTTCCGAATATGGAATATGAAGAGAAATATACTTCTCAGGGCAGACAGGTCACGTACCTGTCAAGAGCAGGCAGACTTGTTGCAATGTTTGTTACAAGATACACCCCCGACGCTCAGCTCAAGGCTGAAATGCAGAGAGCCGAAACCAACGGCATAAGCTTCCTCATCAGAACAACCGATTATAATGTTACAAATGACCTTGTTGCAAAACTCTACGATTTGTTCTACCGCAGTATCAAGGTGCTTCCGACAGGACTCGGAAATGTTCTCAGGGAGGCTGAGGATACGGTTGAGGAAACCTCCCGTTCATATCTCATTACAAACGGCAAAGCCGCATCGCTTGCCCGTGCAGTTACGGGTTGCGTAAAAATCAAGCACAATATTTCGCTTTCAATCATAATTCAGCTGATTGCCGTAATTTTCGGTTTGCTCGTTGCGTCAACACTTTCGCTTTATGCCGGTGTACAGGTTATGGGTTCGCTTGAAGTGCTGATTTATGCGTTGTTCTGGGGCGCCGCCGCTGTTTTTGCTCCGGCTGTCCAAAAACCGTAGGAAAGGATGTAAAATATGAAAATAGCTCCGTCACTTTTGTCTTGTGACTTTTCAAAAATGGGTGAAGAAATTGAAAGAATGGATCTGGCGGGTGCCGATTGGATGCATCTTGATGTTATGGACGGTCACTTTGTTCCGAACATAACCTTTGGCGCTCCCGTAATCAAGGCGGTAAGGAAGTTCTCAAACCGCCCGTTTGATGTTCACCTTATGATAAGCGATCCGCTTAAATATATTGACGATTTTGCCGATGCAGGTGCGGATATCATCACCTTCCATGTTGAATGCGACTCTGACATTGATGATACAATTGCGAAAATCAAGTCAAGAGGAATCAAACCCGGACTTGTTCTAAAGCCAAACACTCCTGCCTGGACAGTATTTCCGTATCTTGAAAAGCTTGACCTTGTACTTGTTATGACGGTTGAACCGGGCTTTGGCGGACAGAGCTTTATGCCCGAGATGATGCCGAAGGTTAAGGAAATCAAGAGGGAATGCCAACGCAGAGGTCTGAACAATATCCTTATTGAGGCTGACGGCGGAATCGGCAGAGATACCATTGAGCAGGCATCAGAGGCAGGTGTTGATGTGTGCGTTGCGGGAACGGCCGTTTTCAGAGCCGCAGATCCCGCAAAAGCAATTGAGCTTTTTAAATCATTCTGATAAATTCTGATAATAAGCAAGTCCGAATCCGATATTTCTCGAATTCGGGCTTTTGTTTTTTATATGAAATGAACAGGTGTAAAACACTGAAATTTCTTATATTGTAATTGTCAATATATGTAAAAACTGTCGATAAAAAGGCAATATACACAATAATAAGCACGAAAATTTGTACAATGCAACAATTTCACCGTTATTTTGCACAGATTTTTAGCTAAAACATTTCCGTTAAAAGAATAACAGATTCATTGCCCGAACAACTTAAATGTGCTATAATCTAAATGTCCTCGGAAATTTTGTACTGTTAAAGTTTCCGAAGCTTAGAAGTATTGCCACAAAACTGTGGCGAACGGTAATTTTATTTTATTAAAGGAGCAGCAAGTATGAAAAAAATTCAGAAAAAGCTTTCTGTGGTTCTTGCGGTAATGATGGTGCTGTGCATGTTCACAGCTCTGCCTTTCTCAGCAAGTGCTGCCGAAACAAGCGAAGAAACAAGTGCAGGCAACAAGATCAATGTTACATCAAATGTGGCAGATCCTGTTTCGTATGATTACAATGCACAGACAAAGCAGGTTGTTGTCACTTACCTTCTCAAGGCAGATCACATGATCGTTAATGCACAGAGCAGTCTTACATACGACAGCAAGGTTCTCAAGCTTGCATCAACAAATACAAGGGAAAAGGTTTTCCCTGTATTCCAGAGAAGCATCGTTTGGAATCCAAGCCTTACAAATAAGGTTCTCTTCACCTGCTCAAGCCTTGATCTTTTCAACTTCAAGTCAGAGAATGTTTATTGCACATTTACATTTGATGTTGTAGGCAGCGGTGACACAACAGTAAATCTCAATGTTGATTATCTTACAGGTACAGAGGCTGATACATATGATGAGCTCTTCGAAAGCGAAAAGAAGGACAAAGAAAAAAAAAAAAAA
>OCKY01000211.1_pt1 | contig 9714 bp, 11 predicted proteins | sample 1481271 | NCBI WGS metagenome assembly OCKY01 (sample SAMN03418280, study PRJEB22391) | human gut metagenome | biome: human-gut; feature: organic feature; material: feces | host: Homo sapiens | place: Italy | collected 2013-04 | reverse complement strand
ATAGAGAATGTCCCCGGCAGAATAATCGGGGAGATCGTCACAAGATGCCTGCAACATAGAAAATAAGGACTTCCTTTTATCCTCGCATTGTAAATGCCTTGCTTTACCACATCCGCCCATAACTTAACTTTTTTGAATTATAGTACCTTCAAAATTAAACGGAATTTTTTCCTCTTTTTGAGACCCATTTTTTTGATAGTGAACAGTCATGTGCTTTACAAATCTTCCTATTCCAAATCCTGCTGTATGTATCTCTATATTGAACTTAAAGTGACGTGAGTCAATGATATTCAAATTAGATGACGTACAACCACAAGATGTCTCTGATGCTGTTATCTTCATATCATGCTTCGACTCAAGAACAAATGAAAACCTTATACTGTTCCCTTTTTCTACCGGTTCGAAAATAATTTCAAATGATTTACCGTCTTTAGATAGGTCAATGTTATATTGCTTGTCATCTGTAGAAATAACATTAAACTCATCAGAATCCATTGTAATAAGCTCTAATCTGTTCCATCTTGACTTCTCATCATAAAAATCAATAGAATACTGACGATCCATCCACGAAGGACGGGGAAGCCCCTCCCCAAGCGCACACTCCTCTGTCTTGCTCCAGGCCTTCTGCTTGATGAAGCACGTACATACCGAACAACGATTTTTACCTATTTTCTTGCTTACGTACAAAGAAAGAGGAAGCATAGAGTTAGGGACGTTCTTGGTATTGAATTTACATCCTTCACACTTTTCAAGACGTTCCTTGTACCAATCAGGATAATCTTCTTTTTTTCTTGGAAGTTTTTTTAATATCGTATCCATAAAAGCATCGTATATAACTTCCGCTTGCAAAATTTTTTTCATGACTTATCTGTTAAATTCCTGTTCTTGAATATTTTGTATTTCACTAAAACTATGACCCTTACGAGATTTAAAGATAGATAATTTGTTGTGTTTTATCAACATATCCCCACCTTTTATCTCACCTGAGTCATAAGCATCCTTTATCATCCTTATCTTAATATCAAGGCACTGAAGTTCTTTTTCCTGATACTTAGATAATTTTTCTACCTTGGATTTAAGACGCTCAAGATTGTGTTTGCGCCTCTCCATCTCATGAAGGTTACAAACCATATCGCCTACATACGGGAACGATACAGACACGTTATCTGTGTACGTACATAAGTTATTAGCATAAGAAATACTGGCTCTAAAAACGTCACGTATTTGGTTTCTGTCGTAAACGCTCCCGGTCTTATCCATCACATCATCTATAATATGTGACTCAAATGATATAGGGAAATTATTCTTCGCCATCGGCTTCAAAAGTTTTTTTTCTGTAAAATAAAGAAACCAACGCACATTGATCTCTTGAACCCTCCAATACAAAAAGACGGCGCATGTTCTCTATATCCGGGCACAAACACCTGGTCCTGTAATTCCCTTCACGGTCAATCAAAATACCACGCTTCTTCATCTCCGTATCCAAAACCGATACATATTGAAGATCGGTACTGAAACAATGAGAAAACTTCTTCTTCGTCTCATACGAATATCCAAACACAAAATAATAGGCAAGAAGATTTAAGTGCCTCGCATCTATGACATTCTTCTCATTGCCGGAAGCCATTAGGTATCCGTTATAAAACAGAAGTATCTTCTTCGCCATATCTACCGTATTGGAATAAGGTACTAAAAGCCTATAAGCTCTATTACTAACATCTTTATTATCACTTTCTTTCATGAGATTATCGTTTTGATACAAAGATAAGGATTAAAGATTTATAAATTTAAAATTAACGTATTTTATGACAATGGATTCAGGATTTGTCCCGATATTTGCACTGTGACATTAAAAAAATAAGATCTTGTTATTTGATATTCATTATTTGTTTCTATATTTGCTGTACGTTACAGATTTAGGAAATAAATAATGAATGATAAAAAAATATTAATCGTCTTTCATTGTTTGCTTCTCAAATCTGTAACGGGGTTTTGGGATTTTCCGAACGAAAAAGACATGAATCGGATGGATATCCCCAAAAATCCATCCGATTTTTTTTGTTACAGATTATGAAGCTACAATTAGGTAGAAATATTAACATAAGTCTTAGGCTTTTAGAACGGTGGTCAGATGATTTGCTGTTCATGGAATTGTATGCTTTATACTGTATGATAAAAATCTCCCGCCGGGATTCGAGAATAAGATTCAAAAACCAGAAAGATCTTCTTCATAAGCTTGGTATCGGGTATTCGAAGTTCAAGAACATGACAGGACATCCGATGTTTAACGAACTGTTCCGTATGACGGATAGTACGTTCGTTGCAAGAAGGTATCGTGTTAATGGCGTACAACTTACTCTCGGATGTGGAAAAGTGAGTCTTCCAAAGAATAGGATTTTAATTAAGATAAGGAAAAATGAAATAACAAACCATGAAAAGGTCCTTGACAGGATAAAAGAGGCGATGTTTGTTAATTTAGGTTGAAACAATGAGTCTGTACTGAACAGTGGAGAGACAAACTCTCAGGCGGATGTCGTAGACGGAAGCCACTCGTATTATGGATTAATTGATTCGACGATAAGTAATAAAACAATTGCCTTGTACTTGAATGTAGGACTAACAAAAGCGAAAGAGATTGTCGGTATGGCGATAAAAGACAAGCTCGTAAAAAGGTTCGAAAACGTACAATTTATAACATACGTAGATAATCCTCGTGCTTACATTGAAGCAAACGAACATAACTACCCAATAGGTAAGCTGATTCCGGTATATAGGCATGGAGCCGTTTTCTGGCAAATAGCAAATACCTGGACCTTGTACAAAAAAGGAGCAACAAACAGATGGTATTTTGGAGAAAAGGATATAGAGAAAGAGGAGAAAGAAAAAGTAAGTAAGAAAGACGATTTCAATTTCTTCTTAAAAGACAATACTCATATCCTACGTTTCCTAAACGCAGAAGAAGTTGTTTCCGAAGATGGCGAAATCCTTGGCATAGATCGTAAAAAGACAAAAGAAGAAGAAGCAAGATCATTGGCTTCTGTTATGGCTAAAGAAGCGCACAAAGACTTCTGGGACGGATATGAGCGAAGTACACAAAACCAGATTGTAAGAAAGTACTATCGCGCTATCATAGCAGAAGATAAGAAGCGCAGAATGGACATGTTCTTAAACCGTCTTAAACAATCATACGACAAGGTTAGTGGATGGAGTAAGGAGAAGGTAGCCACAGTAAAGGCAGGCATGGCTGATGCGGAAGCCTGCTGTGCTGAGGTGGGGACGTCCGTTGCCGGGGTCTGCGGTAGAGTAAGTAGGAGAATGAAAACCTATAACAATACCGCTCCTGACAAAAAGGCAGGTTTTAATGAGGTACGGGATATGTATGCTGAGTTCGCCGGCGAGATGGCTAAAGCGGTGGGATCGGTAAGCGAAGACATCTATACGTATGTTAAGGCAGAACAGTTTAAGGAAAAGATAGAGAATATGGATATATCTATCCAATCATTACCTAACATTAATACAACAGTAGACAATGATAAAGAATTAGATGGTGAATCTGTATTCAAGGATATACCATTTGAAGAACTATCATTCTATAATGATACCTATCTATATCCTTCATCTCAGTATTCATCATTATAATGTTTGGTACTTGAGAGAGGGTCTGTTCTTAGTGGTCGCCGACAGAGCCGAAAAACGATAATCTCGTAGAACATCGACGGAAACACCCGTTAACCACCACTATGCCATAACCATATCTATACTAAACCACATTGCTGTCTGTTACAAAGGAACTTATCCGACTTATTATTTTTTTTTAATCCTAATTAATTCATTTTATATTTTAGGTTTTATTTTATTTTCATACTTTTGTTTTGTAGAACAAAATCAGAAAAAAGATGGCTATAAGTTACGACAAAAAAATCATGGAGTGCGTTCTTCGTTCAGTTATGTCCGAGGGTAATGTCGCACAAGGAAAGGCTATTAAGTCTATTTGTAAGTCACCTAAACCGCTGTTTATAACCGGTAAAGGAGGAAGTGGAAAAGCACAGCCTTTGTATGCTAAAATTTTAACGCCAGATGGTTTTAAGAATATGGGGGATATAAAGGTTGGTGATAAAGTTATGGGCGCAGATGGTAAACAACAGACTGTATTGGGTGTGTATCCACAGGGAATTAGACCTGTATATAAGGTAACTATGAATGATGGTTATTTTACATATTGCGATGAAGAGCATTTGTGGTCATATAGATTATCCAGTCATTATGGTAAAACTCCATTTTCGAGATGCAGTACACTAAAAGAAATTATAAGTACAGGTATCAGGAAGAATGTTAAAATAAAAAATGGTGAAAAACAGCCGTTAAGATATGAAATTCCAGTGTGCCGACCTATAGAATATGAAGAAAAGAAATTTTCTATACATCCGTATGTATTGGGAGTTCTTATAGGTGATGGAAGTTTAAATGGTAATATGGCTATTTTTTCTTGTTCTGATTCTGATATAGAAATAAGAAATAGAGTAGAGTCATTTCTTGGAGAAGATTTTCTATTGAGTAAAAAAAAGGAACATCCAGCCATCACATGTCCTCAATACAGTGTGATTCAAAAAAATCATACAAAAGGTGGTGGGTTTATAAATAAGATAAAGAATTTAGGATTGAATGTTACGTCTGGGTATAAATTTATACCAGAAGAATATAAACTTGGCAGTATCGATCAGAGAATGCATTTGTTAAATGGTTTAATGGACACCGATGGAACATGCTCGAAAGAAAGAAATAGATTGACGTATTCTACTACAAGCAAGAGATTGGCTGAAGACATTGTTGATCTTGTACAGTCGTTAGGTGGAATAGCTAAGATAAATACGCTTTTTAGACCTGATAAGAAATACGTGTATGAATATACCGTAAGAATAAAAATGTACGATAATGTATTTACATTAAAAAGAAAAAAAGAAAGATATGTTCCTAATCCGGCAAGAGTTTCAAGGTATATAGAAAGCGTGGAAAAGGTAGATGATTCTGAATGCGTATGTATAAAAGTATCAAATAAAGACGAGTTGTATATAACAGATAATTATATTGTAACTCATAATACTACTTTCCTTAAGCGTATTATACCAGCATTAAAAAATGCGGTTGTTGTAGCTCCTACAGGTGTTGCTGCTGTTAATGCAGGTGGTCAAACCATTCATTCATTTTTTAGAATAGGAATGCAGCCGTATATACCTGAAATACGAAAAGGCGCGTTTATGGATAACTGCGAATATAAATTCAACGGAGGTTCGGAAAAGATTTTACAGAATATAAAGTATCTTATCATAGACGAGATTTCTATGGTTCGCCCTGATCTTCTTGACAACGTAGCTGATATACTTCGTCATGCAAGAGGAGACAAGGACCCGTTTGGCGGCGTGAAACTTATTATGGTAGGTGACCTGTTTCAGCTTCCTCCTGTTATTAAAGAGGATTTTTTTAGAGAAATATACGATACATCTTACTTCTTTAGCTCCAAGTCTCTAATGGCTTCTGGTATGGAAATGGTTTCTTTTGAAAAAATATACCGTCAGAAAGATGAGAAGTTTATTAGTGTCCTTAATAAGGTGCGTGAAGGGCAGATGGATGATGATGTATTTGATACAATAAACAGCAGATGTATTCAGTCTGATAATAATCAAGGATATGTTGAGATTGTAACTACCAACTCAAAAGCTACGGCTATTAACGAAATGAGAATATCATCGTTACCAGGCTCTTTAAGAAAATTAGAAGCTGTTATAAACGGTGATTATCCTAAAGATGCTCCGGTTGAAAAAACTCTTTTCTTGAAAGAAGGATCAAGAGTTATGATAACAAGAAACGGAGGAGAGTACTTCAATGGCTCTCTTGGTACTGTATTATCTATAAAAAAGGGTGAGATTGAAGTAGTCCTTGATAAACCGAAAGATGATGAGCATACTAAGGTTGTTATAACACCATGTTCGTTTGAGAAAGTAAAATACGTAAGAAACGGATATAAGATAGAATCTGAAGTAGTAGGAGCTATTATTCAGTATCCTATAAAAATAGGTTATTCTATCACGATCCATAAAGCCCAAGGCCTGACATTGGATGCGGCTATGATGGACGTATCTAATTCTTTTGAAACAGGACAGCTATATACGGCTCTTTCAAGAGTAAAGTCTCTTGATGGATTATATCTTCGTCAACCTATTCCTAAGACGGTAAAAACCAGCGATCAGGTGGTGATAAACTTCTATAAAAGGACTCTTGGTAATGGAGGTATTGTGAAACCGGTTCCAATGGAAGATCTTGAAAAATCAATGATCAATTTGTCAACCGGATCTGAAATAGATTTTGCAGAGTTTAATTTATAAATAGAAATGAATTAAATAGCCCTGGACGGGCTTTGTAAAATCCATATTGATATGAGAAAGTACATTGGAACAAAACAGATTGAAGCTGAACCTATGACAAAAGGTGATGCGTTTGGGAAACACTTGCTTAGAGAAGGAATCTATGCGGAAGATTTTGATAAGCCCGGCTATCATATCCGTTATGAAGACGGATATGATAGCTGGAGTCCTAAAGATGTGTTTGAAAAGGCATACAATGTAGCTGATACACCTCTTGATCGTATGTATATCGAATATAATGAGTTGATGGACAAACATAATAAGTTAGTCCTGTTTCTTGGCCGAAAAGATGCTGTTGAAATAGCCGGTGAAAATCAGGTTGCTTTAATGGAGCAGCAAAAAATACAGATGCACGACTACCTTCTCACATTGAAAGAGCGCATTGACTTAATGAAGAAATAAATATTGGCATACGGTGGTTGAATATCTACCGTGTGGTTCATAACTAAATAATTATGAGTGATTTATACTTCAACGATAAACGCTTTGTCGGCTACAGTAAGATTAGTGATGTATTTTTTCTGCTTCCGGCAATAATGTGGTACATGGAGCGAGAAAGGATTAAAGATGCAGACTCGCTCGTGATATGTGTGCATTGGCTTTGTTTTCAGTGCGGGTTATTTATTAGGTGTAAAAGAAAAATTAAAAATATATTGACTGAAGGAGCGGAAATGCTGACGAGTTCGCTTGTTTGGGGAGGAAGGATGACGTTCGACCAATTAAATGAATTGGATTGGCTGAAAAATAAGTCATACTATGGCATCAATTTATTCATCCAAGAAGCTGAAAGAAGAAGATGGATAGGGGCTATCGACAAAGAAGGAGAACCTACTGTTTATTATGCTACCAGTAAGGGTCGTAAAATGTCAAATGAAAGAGAATAATTAATAACTAAAAATAATTGAGCCTTGGGCGGCTTTGTAAAACCCATATTCATATGAGCGATTTTAAATCACGTCTGGTTGAAGAACAAGAGCAACTCGAAGAAAGGCTTAACAAGCTGAATGAATTTAATCAAAGTGAAAAGGTCAATGCGATTGATCCGGTACATAAGTCTATTTTGATTATACAGGCCAGAGCGATGCAAACCTATAACGAGTGCCTGAAAGCCAGATTGGGACGATTGTAATTATGCTGCGGGATAGTCTGATAGCTATCCCGCACTAATAACTAAAAAAATATAAACATGTCAAGAGTAGATAAAATATTTCAAGACAATTTGGCTCTTATAATGAGCCAGCCGTGGGAAGAGGTAAAGCGACCGGTCTACGGTGACGGGACAGGCGTAAAGGTGAAGCGTATCCTGCAAGTATGCAACCAGTACGATCTTCGCCGGGAATTTCCTCTTGGTTCACTTAGACCCACTAATCTAAAAAATGCCATAAAGGAAATTTTATGGATTTGGCAAAAAAGATCGGTAGACGTAAAAGAGCTTGGTCTTCATATATGGGATCAGTGGGCTGATGATAATGGAAAGATCGAAGGATGTTATGGAGATATGGTGAACAGACATGTTTATATGGGTACCGGTAAAGCTCCAGAGGGTATGATAGACATCTATGATGGTCTTTACGGTTTTCTTAACCAAACAGACTTCATTCTTTGGTCACTCAAGAATGATCGTTCGTCAAGAAGAATAGTAGCATCCATGTTCGATCCTGAAACCAATGGACTAAAACCTCTTCAAGAATGTGCGTTTCAGATCAATTTATCTGTTAAAGGAGATGAGTTATATATGACTCTTTACCAGCGCAGCCAGGATGCTATTGTTGCCGGCCTATGGAATGTAGCTCAATATGCTGCACTTATGATGATGTTCGCTCACGACGCAGGCCTGAAGCCGGCTATTTTTACGCACTTCATTCAAGATATGCACGTATATGACCGTCACGAAGAACAGGCAAACGAGCTCCTCCGTCGCTCTCTTTTCAGCCCGGTTCCGCAGGTTACTATCTCTTCTCGTATGGAAGGGAAAGGATTTTATGATTTTGTAGCTGATGATTTTGAGGTATGGAATTATGAACCGAAGGAGCAAATAAAATTCGAAGTAGCTAAATGAAAATAAGCATAGATCGTAGAGTTAAAATGGTTCCTATCATGGAAATCAATGCTGGAGATGAAGTTAATATCGGAGGTTTTGATTATATCGTTGAAAACATAATTCCATGTAGGAAAGGATCTTATTCGGATGCGTATAATCGCGAATAATGCATAACTCATACAAATCATAAACAATTTGTATCGTATTATGTATAATAGCCAAAAGCTATTCCGATTATTAGCCTAAGTGTTGAAACAAACACTACGTTATTTAAGAATATATAGTTACCTACGGATGTTTACCCAAGTCTGTAGCTCTAAGGTGGGTGATTAAACAGTTCTGGTATTCAGGAACAGTGTTGCTTGCTAAAAACCTTAAATAACATTGGCGATGGGTACTAACAGGATGAAATATTCCTGACTTATGTTGAATAAACATTAAAACGTTTGTAAGTATGGTGTACGTACAAGACATAAATGGTAAACCTATGATGCCCACAACAAGGTATGGTAAGGTAAGACGACTGCTTAAAGACAAAAAGGCAGTTGTTGTGAACCTATGTCCGTTTACCATCAAATTAACGTACGTAACATCTGATTACAAACAGGAAATTGTGTTAGGCGTTGATGCTGGTACTAAACATGTTGGTTTATCGGCTACGACGAAAAGCAAAGAACTTTACAGCAGTGAAGTTATTCTTAGAAATGACATTGTAGATCTTTTGTCTACCAGAAGGGAGCTACGAAAAACAAGACGAAATAGATTGAGATATAGAAAACCTCGTTTCGATAACAGAGTAAAAAGCGAGCGTCCGGGATGGGTATCACCTTCGGTGAAGTACAAAATAGACGCCCATATTCGTGTTGTTGACAATGTTTGTTCTATACTTCCAATATCTCGTATTGTTATTGAAGTAGCTCAGTTCGATACCCAAAAGATCAAGAATCCTGAGATATCAGGTAAGGAATATCAGGAAGGAAACCAACTTGGGTTTTGGAACGTTAGGGAGTATGTTTTAGCAAGGGATGGGCATAAATGTCAGAATTGTAAAGGAAAATCGAAAGATAAGATCCTTAATGTTCATCACATTGAATCTCGAAAAACGGGAGGTGATTCCCCTTCTAATCTTATTACCTTATGTGAAACTTGTCATAAAGAATACCATAAAGGTAATATAGATTTAAAGATTAGAAGAGGCAAGTCGCTTCGCGACGCAGCCGTAATGGGAATAATAAAATTCCTTTTGTATCATAA
>OCKY01000199.1_pt1 | contig 10220 bp, 10 predicted proteins | sample 1481271 | NCBI WGS metagenome assembly OCKY01 (sample SAMN03418280, study PRJEB22391) | human gut metagenome | biome: human-gut; feature: organic feature; material: feces | host: Homo sapiens | place: Italy | collected 2013-04 | reverse complement strand
CGACCTGGAAGGCCTGCACCACATTCTCAAGTCTGGAATCAACCTCATGACCTTCGAATTTACTGTTATAACCTACTTCTGCCATATTTATTTTTTGTTAATTTTATCCAACAATTTCTTGATCTGGTCTACGATGTCCATCACCGCGCCAACCTTGTTTTTTACGTCCTCAACCTTCTGATCGATCTTAGAATCCAAAGCCTTTAAACGGTCTTCGTTTTTACGATCTTTAACAAAGCCCCTGCTTTTAAATAGGGGATCAATGATTCTTTTGTTTATATATGTATTTTTAATAATTGATTCTAATATACACCCAAAAGTTATTATTATATTCACGCTGTAAATGTAATTAAAAAAATGATTTCATACAAATACAACATCTATCATTCAAAGAAAACAAAGTATCTCGATAAGATGCTGCGTGAATGCTGTTTCGTATGGAATCATGCTTTAGCTCTACAACGTAGATACTACAGACTGTTTGGGAAATACATACCAGTTGGTAAGATGCAAAAGCATTTTGCAAAAAGGGTAAAAAGAATCCTACTTCATTCCCAAACAGTACAAGAAATCCTTCAGAGATTAGACTCAGCATACAATCGTTTCTTCAAAAAGTTAGCTAAACGACCTCCTAAGTTCAAAAGATCAGATTGTTTCAACTCTTTTGTTTTTAAACAAGGTGGGTTTACCCTGAATGGAAATTGTCTAACAATTAACAAAGGAAAGAAACGATTTAGATTCTCATACAGTAGAGTCTACGAAGGTAATGTTAAGCAAATTAGAATAGTTAGAGAAACATACCATAGATATAGCTTGATTATAGTTACAGATCATAATCCTATAAACTCTTATAGAAAGACACATGATGGTGCATCTATAGGATTGGATTTTGGTCTGAAAACTTATCTAACTAAAAGTGATGGTAGCAAAATTGATTCTCCACTATTCTTCAAACAATATCAAAACAAGATTAGAAAACTAAACAAACGGCTTTCTAATGCAAAGAAAGGATCCAACAATAGAAGAAGGAGACTGTTTGAATTACAACAAACGTATCGTAAAATAAACAATCTTCGATCGGATTTTCAATGGGGATTAGCACACCAGTTATGTAAACAATATGATTATATTTTCATTGAAGATCTAAACATTGAAGGAATGAAACGTTTGTGGGGAAAGAAAGTTTCTGATCTCAGTCATTCCTCTTTTATTGATAAACTAATGTATGTTGCTTCAAAGTATGGAGTGACTATACACAAGATTGATAAATGGTATCCTTCTTCCAAAACTTGTGAATGTGGCTGCATTAATAAAGGACTGTCGTTACGCGACCGCACGTGGGCGTGCCCGGCGTGCGGCGCCATTAACGACCGTGATGTTCTTGCAGCTCGTAATATACTTCGGAAGGGCATTTCCGAATTGGAGAGTATGGGTAATTCCAGCGATAGCAATATCGGGGTTCCATACGTTTGTATCCAAGAATCCCATTTGCTTTAGCTATGGGAGTATGTCAAGATACACTAAATACAGGGCTAAACCGATGATTGCTATCGTAAGGATATTAGCTAAAACGCATCCGATTATTATTTGAAACATGATGATTATATGGTAGATAACGCTACCACACGCTTTAATTATTCAACTTTTTACAAATATAGCAATTGTCCCAACCATAACAAGATCAAAGATGTTCGTTATTAACATCGGACACCCATTCTTTAGATGAAAGAATAGATTCAAACTCAGAAGAAGAGCTGTCATATACCGGATACGGGTATTGAGGTTCGTCATCAGCCTGCATGTCTAAAGACTTAAATAGAAGGTCATAATGTTCTACATGTAAAATAACTTTAGAGCCATCTACGCTCGCTCTTGGGCTGCCTATTCCTAATTCACGCCTCTTTTCTTCAGATACGGAATCATATACTTCTATTGGTATGATAATGAATTTCATATTACTTTGATTTTAGGGTTTGTAAATAGTTATATGCTTTGATACATTCGTCTTTGGAGAGGTTTTTACCATCGTAGATAGCTAGGTTTTTAAACGCCATTTTGGTGAAATTAGCACTGTAAGATGCAATATTTAAACTAGATTTACTACCACCTGATGCTATCTGAACATCAGGTTTCAATATCTCCGTCCAGTCATTAAGATATATTCTTCCATCCGAACAAAAGGCATTAATAGATTTACTTTGTATTTTAATGGATCCTCCCGCGAAGTAGATAGTTACGCCATCAAGGGAATTATACAAAAACGTAGACGACACTTTTATTATACCACAATTGGAGGGAATATTTGATAACATTGTCCAATTGCCAACAATCGTCCAATCTTTATTAAGTGTAAAGAGACTGCTTTCAACTTTATCATCCACCCCATCAGTAATGAGGTATCCTTCGTATTCGGGGATTTGTTCAACTAAAACATCTACTTCTTGTGAAGAATTATACCATATACCATTCGTAGAAGTTGCTGCATACTGTTTTTGGAAAGTGTATGTACCATCTTTATTAACGCTAATATATTCACCGCTTTTGTTTGCATTTCCAATTAAACAACGATCACCTTCTTTCATGCCTGTGATACGTATCTTCCAATCAGCAGAATTAGATATATTTGATAAAACTAAAACATTACCCCTGTCTCCAGTTCCGATTATTCTAAACGAATCTTTTTTTACATCTGTGGGCTTAACTGTATTATCTCTAAGACTAAACGAGTTGAAATTATATGCATACAACCCATACCCACTCCCTTCTGCAAACCCAAAATTCGACAGTACAAGATCATTACCATTGCCCGTAATGTTGGCAATAGTAGCACGATCTTCGTCCTCGTTGGTTTTGCCGGTGACTGTCCATGCTTGGTCGGGGAAGAGCCAGGGATAGGTTTTGACGAAGTAGTCTTTGATCTTGGTCAGTTCTTCTTCGGTGGCATCGTGATCGAGAAATACAAGTTCCCAGATAGCGGCATTAGCGTAATTTCCTACATTAATTGGAGCTAATTTCCCAACATGTAGCACATCTGTTCCCTTAAAACTACCAGGTGTAATCGAAACACCATTATAACTTTTAGATGTCTGATAAGTAAGGATGTGTGGTAAATCCTTTTCACTCTTTATTGCTCCAAAAGAGATAGAATGGAGGTTTTTTGTATAAAAATATTCTAAAACGAAGGTACCATCTTCGAACCAACTCCCTACATTAGATACTAATCCGCAGAGTCCTTCACCCTTTGAAATCCACTGTCTCAACGCCACAACCGTATATCCCTTTTCCTTAGTCAGAATGGGGAAGTTATCACAGACACCATAATCGTCTACTCCGTCAAAGACAAGTGCACCGGGGTAGAGGGGAAGTTGTTCGATGGTAAGTTTAGATCTATACCATCTTTCAGGATATTTTTCTATAGATAAATAGAGAGCTTCTGCCAAAAAGTTAGACGGAATTATTTCATACACACCATCTTCTGACATGTAAAAACGATTGCCCAATCGATCATCCAAAAAAGCATCGCAACCTTCTGGTATGCCTGTTACTTTTAAAACGCAAGATTGACGTAATTTTATATTATGGTACAATAAACCCAATGAGGCATTTTCTTTAAATGTTGCTGTTATTTTAATGCTATTTCTTTCATAATAAGCCGCCGTTGAATTTGTGCCCCACTCATCTATGTCTACAGCATATCCGCCAACCCCGGACATCCCAGACCAAGCGAAATTCTTCATCTGTAAATCATGCCCATTACCTGTAAGGTCTTTCCATACAGGGTTCTCTGCCATTTGTTCATTAGTAAGACCTAATGCTGAATATCTGGCTACTATGCCTTCTATGTCTGGGAAAGAATTAGCATTACATGGTAAATCTAATATCATCTTCGCATACTCTTTAAAAGGTATGGAAGTAGGTATATCATACCCTTTAGATATAAGGGCTTGCCTTATATCCTCTTTGGTATTTATAATCCTCATTAACTTGTCCGATATAGTCCCCATCACACTTCCTCCCCGTTTATGTAATCCAATACCGAACCTATATCTCCGATGTCCGATTTTATTGACTCACCTTGAGAATATATTTCAATAAGTTTCTGATATAAGGTATTATCCCCTATACGATTATTATCTGTAGCCTGCTGCTCGATCTTAGTTATCGTATCAGGATCTTCGTACTTAGTACCATCAGGACCATACCATTCATCCGTTAAATTAGTGTATTTATGACGGACTGGAGTCGGTATAGACTCCAATGTTATTAAATAATATTCGTTACAACTCATGACAATAAGATTTAATGGTTACAACAATTGCATCTACAAACCGTCTTTACATAGCCAGCAGGAATAGCAGCCAGCGTCGTCCCTACGGCTATCGCCGGGTCAGTGCTTTCCATAACCGTCAGTGCCATCTTGTCTATGTCAAGATCGTTGTTGTAAACTATTTCTCCCTCTACGTAAATGCTGCCTGCATCAGAACCATAGCAGTCTTTTACCTGTCTTATATGACGTTGGGTAGCAGACGCAAAATCGCACTCGATACTCAACCATCCTACCGGTATCTGATCAATATTGGATCCAATATTGTAATCAGGATCGGTTGTTTTAAGGACCATATGTCTCAATTCCCTTGTATTTCCGTATCCGTCCATTGTTATATACGTCCGGATCTGAACCTTTCCCTTTTCCGTCTTATAACAGTTTTCTACTATTTCTGTATCGGATGTAGTAGCATCAGGGAAATCACAAACAATACGCTGCCATCCTTCTTGTATTTTATTGAATGTGGCACCTCTTTGTATATCAGGATCGGTTGTTTCCATAACAATAAGATACTCGTCCCGGACTCCTATTATGCTATCTACCGACCTATATCCTCCAAGATGTATTTTACCACCAGGAGTTGTATAGCATTCATCTACGGACATGATATGCCTTTCCGTAAGATCAGGAAAGTCACATTCGGTTTTCGTCCATTCATTAGGTATCTTATCTATTCTCGTCCACTGAGGATAAGCGACGTCCGTTGTCTTAACGATATAATAATACTGTTCCCTTACACCAAGAATAGCATCAATAGCTTGATAACCTTTTATATTGACCTTACCACCATCTGTCTTATAACATTCGTCCACTTCAACGATTTCCCGGTCTGTCATATCTGGAAAATCACATACCATCCTCACCCAATCTTCGGGTATGGAATCCAATACGGTCCCTACCTTAATATCAGGATCAGTTGACTGAAGGACAGTATAAACCTCTTCCCTGGATCCAAGAATATTATCTATGGCTATCAAGCCTTCTACCTGCACTTTCCCTTTTTTAGTAGTGTAACATTCAAGAACATAAGTTACATCTCGTTCTGTCATGTCAGGAAAGTCACAAACCATTCGAACCCAATTTTCTGGAATTAGCTTAAAAACATGCCCGGCAGGGAAATTATCGTCAGTTGACTGAATAACAGTATAGATAGATTCTCTAATGCTTATCTTATCATCTATGGCTTCCAATCCTTCTATTTCAACCTTACCATCCGGAGTCTTATAACATCTACTTACAAACGTAATATCACGTTCCGTCATATCAGGAAGATCACAGTCGATCATAACCCATTCATCTGGTATCTTAGTAAGAACCTTACCTACCGGATTATCCATGTCGGTACTGTCGGTAATTCTATGGGTTTCTTTAAGAACATCCATCTGATCGTTAAGAAGATACCAACTCCATACTTCAACCTTTCCACCAGGTGTACGGTAACATGTTTTGAAATCTTTGATAACTTTCTCAGCTATGTTAATCCACTCCCATTCGGTTGTGGCCGGAATACCAGAAACAGGATGCTTCTTGCCTTCTTCGTCAAGATACCAATAACAGCCATTTAAGGACACAACCACTTGGTAGATTTTGTCCCCTATTTTTATACCGGATTTGCTGTCATCTACCGGTTGGGAGGAACCCCATTTTCCAACTATGTTGGTTATTTTGTCAATGCCCCTACCAAAGGCACCGGCTAAAAAATCCACGCCATTCATATGAAACTAACTTATTTCAAATTGTTTTATTACAAAAAGGGGGTGGAGGACCAGCCTCCTCCCCCTTGGGATATATAGAAAAAAGGAAAATCAAATCTTGCATGGCTTGATATTTGCCGAAGCAGCTAACAAGTCCATAAGGTCTTGAATACCTTCGTGAGCGCCATACGGTACATGGAAGTGTACTGTAATATGATCATCAATTACCCTACCGAAGCCGTTAGAGTAACGTGCCGGCTTCAATGTTACTGAATAATCAGCATACGGAGCCAACAGGTCTAAGCGGGTTTCTTCGTTGGTAAACATACGTTCCATAAGTTCTTGATGAGTCTTACGGAAGTCGAAGAACATACGTTGTTCGCGTTCCTTATCAAGCAATTCAGCTCCAAGGTGAGTGCGCGGAGCCCAGTGCTGTTTGTATTCTGTGTGGATCGGGTTGAAGTACGTGCTGATAGCCTCACGTTGTTCATCCGGATAACCACCATTTACAGCAATACGAACAGATCCTTCCTGGAATGTCAGACGGTCAATCAAACAGTCAGACGGAGAAATCATATAATCTATACCACGGAACAAAATACCGCATTTGCAATTCTTAGGTAACGGATCGGCAATAATTGTACTATCACCAGCTACAGCACCCAAACGTTTCCAATTGCGTCCACGATAAGATTCTGGGGCTTTCGATACAAAGAAATCTTTGAAAATGTCATCACATTCGTCACAAACCATATTAGTTACGACCGTTGTTTTAAACTTGTGTTGACATCCACCAGATGTACCATAATCTTCGATTGTCAGATACGGGAATGCCGCCTGTAATTCTGCTTTTGCACTACCACCACATTCATCATCCGGCAACGTGATTTCATAAGCTTCTTTCGAAATCTTACAAGAACCACATGCTTCCCAGCTAACAGTAGTAACAGTAGGATTACTACACATATCTGCTGTTTTAGCAACGAACGTTACTGTGGCTGTCGGATTAGTTTCTACAAATGCATCGATATCAGCCTTCGTCAGTTTCTTGCTTACGGCCACAGTGTACATACCTACTCCGCCATCTTGGGCTGCTGTTTTCTCGGCAGTGCTACTAACGGCATTCTTAATGCTTTCTACTACAGTAGACTGATCAACACCATCATCCTCTAACGTTACGGCATAGATCAAACCGCCATCTACCTTAGTATATCCTTCAGGACACTCTTCGCAGCCTTTCATAATAGAAGACAGCTTTTGAGTATAATCAGCAGGCTTACCGCCTTCTTTCATCACCTGATATTTAGATGTAGAAAGATGACGTCCAACTCTCTTAATGTCCAAACCAGGATAAGCGGCCTTAAGTTGAGCCAAAGCATAAGCATCGCCAGTATCACACATCTCCATACAATAGAAATTCATGTCTGTTTCTACCGGAGCTTTTTCCAATTCATCACAAGAATGTATAGGATGGATTTCAACAAAGTCACCTACCTTACCACCACCTGCAATAGGCTGATTCTTAATACGTTCTATTGTTTTCAAGATAGCGGCCAAAATATCAACATCTTCGCAAGGATCACATTCTGAGCACATATCCTCACGACCTGGACAGTTTTCGAAAATAATGTAATCATCGATATTCACCTCACCCATCGGATAACCACGAAGCTCGAACAAACGTCCTGTCAGCTTAATATGGATAGGAATACGATCGCCTTTTCTTGCTGTAATAGCGGTATTGTCGTCAATTCCGTTATAACCGAAAATAACTTCATCTACTTTAATTTCTTTGCTCTTCGGAGCAGAAGCATACACTTCTATAATTTCATCAATAGCAAACGTAGGTGTAGAGAATGATTTATCATCAGATACACGGTCGTTCACCATCTCATTACGTCCGATTCTGATCTGGAAACGTTGTTCGTCCTTACGATAACCCTTCAAATCAGTCAATGCTTTCAAACCATCTTTAGTCTGCTCACCATCCAAATCATAGATAGCGATCTGACCTTCTTGAAGCAACAAAGAATCTACGTCCGCCAACTTAGCGTACCGCTATTAGATAATATGTCTGTCATACGGTTTATGGATAGCCATAGCCTTACAATGTTTTAAAATTAATATTCTGTTATCTGCATCAAAAATAATGATAGTCATATAAGCAACAAAAACGATTAGAGATTAATTAATTTCTAATCGTTTTTGATAATATTTAATTCAATACATATCTTCCTTCTGTCACAAAGGAGATTGGACGTTGTTTGAATCTATTTGATAACGTCCGTATTCGCTTTCATTCAAAGCAAATTGCTTTTCAATCATGTTAAGGATAATACCAATTAATTTGTCATCTAATTCAGGATCTATATCAGTTGAATTAGAACCATCGGATTTAACATACCCTTCAATGTCAACTTCCTTCGGATATCGGTAATACGTAAGATAAACGGTGTCTACATCAAAACCAGACTTGTACACCCTTACCGAATCTTCGCCTATAGTGTAGAACGTTTCCCTAAAATCAAAATCAGGTTTGTTAAAAAAGTCGGCAAGAAGCTCATGCGGGTTTTCGTTCTTAGCCTCCCACATGGTAAAATCAGTGACCGTGCATTCACCTTTGGTAAATACGCCTGATATGTTTGAAAAAGAAAAGAAATCAGAAGGCAATGAAAACAAAGTGCTTTCCGGATTATCTTTGTCTCCTCTCTCGTCAAGTTCTTTTGAATACACAACCAGCTTTTGGATATAACGTATATCCTCTTCATTTTTCTTATCAAGGATATAACGAACAAGGCGGTTTTGTTCGTCATTAAAAAGCTGAACAAAACGTGCCTTGTCAAGTTTTATACCACCGTTGGTCATGTTTTCTTCAGCCTTCTGTAAGGCCCGGAGATAACAATCAACGATTCTCATAAATTATTATTTTTTGTCAGCGTATTGATCAACATCGAAACCTTTCTCATCTTCCTTTTTCTTCTTGTCAGACTTAGTGCCTTCTATTTTTTTATGCTTGTTCTTTAAAGCGTTATACGCTTCCAGAACACGTGACTTAGTTTCTAACATCGACTTATTGGAAGCAAGAGCCATAGATGCAGAGATGGCGTCGGCGCCCAGGAGCTCGCCATTCAGATACAGTCCGTCGGTGTTGACGGTGACAGCCAAGCCCTCAATCATTTCCCTGATCATACGATGGAATTTAATCACCTGCATCCCTTCGGAAGATTCGTCGTCAGATAAAAACCTTGAGCTTGCTTCTTTATACATGTCAACGTTCGTATTCTTGGCGTCAATCCAATTAGTGAATATGTATTGAACCATGCTCTGATCAAGCTCTACGCTGTATATGATGTCAAGATACAAAAGCAGATCGTAGATGCTTTTTCTTTCAGCCTCAGATCCTTTCAGTTTGTTCATGAACTCGTATAAAATATCAGCCTTGTCAATCTGACGTTGTTTCCTGATATCTACGGCCGTAGTCTTGTCTTCTACACAATAATAAGATTCGACATACATCGGATTACCGTCTTCCTCTTTAGGAGTAAGAGACTTGGACAAAATAGCTATATACAACTCAAATAAATCACGAACGTCATTAGTGTAGAACAAACGACCATCATACAAGTCAATTCTGTAAGAATCCCAGAAATCGAAGTTCTTTTGGTCCAGGTCCTCATTGACAGTTTCTTCAAACGGATACCGAATATTCTTAATACGCATATCCATTTCATTCTTCTTGTCTTCAAGTGAGTAACCTTTATAACATGCTGAATTGATGAAGAAACCGGTATCATACACCCTAAGATCCTTATCCCATCCACAACAAGATACTGTCTTGTTCCCAGGGAAAGGAGTCTTGGAAATACCTCTTTCCTGATATCCGGAAGGAGCTTCTTCATCCATCTTACCTGTTATAACATAAATAGAGTCGGAATATATCTTCATTCCTCCTACGGTAGCCAGCAGTTTCTTAGACTCATGGCTTTCTTTAAAAATCTTTTTTCCCATTTTTTTTATATACCCTACGTCTTTTCATATATGAAAAGACTATGTTAGAAACAAAATTTGCGGCCGGTTTTAAAGCCGACCGCAAGTTAATATTAAAAGTTATGATTACAAAGAGCTTGGTAACAATTCAATTGTTACAAACCGGCTGGTATCTTTTACCCAACAAGCCGATACAGTAGAACACGAACCTT
>OCKY01000197.1_pt1 | contig 10259 bp, 6 predicted proteins | sample 1481271 | NCBI WGS metagenome assembly OCKY01 (sample SAMN03418280, study PRJEB22391) | human gut metagenome | biome: human-gut; feature: organic feature; material: feces | host: Homo sapiens | place: Italy | collected 2013-04 | reverse complement strand
ACGATATTAAAAGAAAGGAAATATGTGATAATTAACTTCCTAATTATCATACAAGCAATAATGATGTTTGCTGGATGTGAGGATATATTTACCAGTAAGCATAAGATGTCAGGTGTGGCACTTGTAAGTGATATGTCTCAGTCTGGAAGTGTACCGGACAAATTTTTTGAAGCAAGATACAATATTACAATAATTGAAAAACAGGCGGGAATCCCTGTGTGTATATTGTGGTTTGTATTATTTGCGATTTTGTCAGTTGCAGTTATTGGGGCTGCAGCAAAGCTTATGAGGGTGTCTGCTAGGCGCGGGATATTTGTGTTAGGAATATATATGATCGGTGCATTTCTGCTCATATACACAGTATTGGCGGAGCTGGGAATTATCAAGCCAGCGGAGACGTTGTTGCTTCTTATAGATGTGGTAATTCCAGTTATGATATTGTGCCTTAGAATGTTTGTATTTAGAACTGGCAACGATAATATATAAGCTATAATAAATATAGTTCACCGGAGTAAATATAATTTAGTATGGTGAACTATTTTTATTTGCAATATTGAGTATTCAGCTTGACGCACGATTGAAAAATTATTACTCTGATGATAGATGAAAAATAAAGAAGTATCGAAAAGGGGAGATATATACATATATGGAACAATATAACGAGAACAAAATAAGAGGCAATTATCATAAGCTGACCCAGCTTCTTATCTCCCGACACCTCACCATCACCACCATGGAGTCCGCCACCTCAGGGCAGATAGCTTCCCTCATAACCGACACGGAAGGTTCCTCTGCAGTGCTGAAAGGTGCATTTATCACCTACTGCAATGAGGCGAAGATCATGCAGGGGGTTCCCGCAGAGATCATAGACAAGTATACAGTCTACTCAAAGGAAACTGCAGGTGCCATGGCGAAGGCGTGCAGGAAGGCATATAATGCGAATATAGGGATCGGCGTGACTGGAACCATGGGAAATGTGGATCCGGCAAATCCAGACGCTTCGATTCCGGGACAGGTATACTTTGCCATAGATATAGATGGCGATGTGGAAGCATATTATGTGGAGCTTCCACCTCAGCCGACAAGGCTTGCGTACAAGCTGGCTGTGGCGGAGGAGATATATGAGGAGCTTATTAAGAGGCTGGACTGATAGAACGATTATCAAAGGAAGAATAAATGCTATATCTCATATCCGACATCCACGGAGATGTCATGTCATTCAGAAAAATGTTGAAAAAGATAAGCTTTGATCCAGCCGTGGACCACATGATAGTCATGGGAGACATATTTGACTGGAACGATGAGGGAATTTCTCTTCTTGAGTTTATGTCGGACTATCTTGTGGATGGTTCGATGCAGCTCATAAAGGGTAATCATGAACTGTTTGCCCAGATGTACATAGAGGGAAGCATGTCAGAGAGACAGTGGATCATATTCGGCGGTGGTGGAACAGTCAGAGATATCAAGAAGCTCAATGTGGATGATCAGATGAAACTGCATGGGTTTCTGGCACATCTGCCACATTATACTGAGATTAGGTCACCGCAGTATGGAGATTGTGTAGTCACACATTCGGGTATACATTGCGGTTCATACATCAGAAATGCTGATAGAACGATCAATATCGCTGAATCTATAACGAATGCCGTGAGAAGAGATGAATACAGATTTCTCATCTCACCTGATATCCACAATGTTCCTTTTTCAGATAAAAAAGCATTTGACAGGTACATGTTCTGCGGACATGTGACGACGAACAGACTCAATGAAGATCATTCCTACAACGTTTACGTGACACCTTACTATATGGATCTCGACTGCGGAAATGGAGAGAGAAACAGGGGCGGAAAGCTGGCGTGCTACTGTGTGGATGAGAACAGTGCAATATATGTTTGATAAATTTTTTAAAATTAGGGGTTGATTTTTGAAAGAATATGGAGTATTTTATATTCAACAATTAGATGATACGAAATGGACAAAGGTGTTCTCAAGAAGGAGGACACCTTTCTCTTTTTTTGAGGATACGTTAAGGATTCATTTTAATCAGGAAAAGGAGTAGTAATTATGATGAACAAAATTTCAGCCGTATTTGGCTCACACGTATTCTCAGATCAGGTCATGAGAGAGAGACTTCCAAAAGCAGTTTACAAGTCACTCAAGGCGACTATTGACAAGGGCGAGCCTCTCGATACATCAATCGCAGATTCAGTTGCAGCAGCCATGAAGGAATGGGCAATGGAGCTTGGTGCAACACATTATACACATTGGTTCCAGCCACTTACAGAGACAACAGCAGAGAAGCACGACTCATTCGTAAGCACAGTCGGTGATGGCGGTGTTATCCTCCAGTTCACAGGCAAGGAGCTCATTAAGTCAGAGCCGGATGCTTCATCATTCCCTTCAGGCGGTCTTCGTGAGACATGCGCAGCAAGAGGATATACAGCATGGGATTGTACATCACCTGCATTTGTAAAGACAACAGATGAGGGAACATGTATCCTCTGTATCCCGGCAGCATTCACATCATACACAGGAGAGTCACTTGACTACAAGACACCTCTTCTCCGTTCAATGGATGCCATCAGCAAGGAAGCCCTTAAGGCTCTTGCAATGTTCGGCAATACAACAGCCAAGAAGGTTACTTCATCAGTTGGTCCTGAGCAGGAGTACTTCCTGATAGATAAGAAGAAATTTGCAAAGAGAACAGATCTTAAGCTCTGCGGACGTACACTTTTCGGAGCAATGCCTCCAAAGGGACAGGAGCTTGATGATCAGTATTTCGCAGCGATCAAGGATAAGATCGCATCATACATGACGGAGCTGAACGAGGAGCTGTGGAAGTATGGTATCCTTGCCAAGACACAGCACAACGAGGTTGCTCCTGCACAGCATGAGCTTGCTCCAATCTTCTCAACAACCAACATCGCTACAGATCAGAACCATCTGGTTATGGCAACTATGAAGAAGATAGCTGCAAAGCATGACCTTGAGTGTGTACTCCATGAGAAGCCATTTGCCGGTGTAAATGGTTCAGGTAAGCACAACAACTGGTCGATCTCAACAGACGAGGGCGAGAACCTCATCGATCCAGGCAAGCATCCTGAGACAAATCTTCAGTTCCAGTTCTTCCTGGCAGCAGTCCTGGCAGCAGTAGATAACAACGCTGAGCTTCTGAGACTTTCCGCTTCATCAGCAGGAAATGATCACAGACTTGGAGCTAACGAGGCACCTCCAGCAATCATCTCAGCATTCCTTGGAGAGCAGCTCCAGTCGATCGTTGAGCAGATCATCGAGAAGGGTGAGGCTACAGAGTCACCAAAGGGCAAGACATATGTATCAGGTGCATCAACACTTCCTACATTTACAATGGATGCCACAGATAGAAACAGAACATCACCATTTGCATTCACAGGTAACAAGTTCGAGTTCAGAATGGTTGGTTCAACACAGTCTATCGCATTCCCAATGATGGTACTTAATACAATAGTTGCAGATCAGATCAAGAAGATGACAGATGAACTTGAGGGCGCTGACGATTTCGAGACAGCCTGCAAGGCACTCATCAGAAGAGAACTCACAGCACATCAGAGAATCATCTTCAATGGCAATGGTTACTCAGATGAGTGGGTTGAGGAGGCAGCAAAGCGTGGTCTTCCAAATATCAAGTGCATGGTTGATGCTGTTCCTTATCTTGCAGCAGATAAGAGCGTTAAGATCTTCGAGAACCTTGGAGTTATGGATAAGGCAGAGCTTGAGGCGAGAGCTGATGTAATGCTTGAGAACTATGCAAAGAAGATCAACATCGAGGCACTCACCATGATAGAGATGTCTAATGAGGAGATCATCCCTGCAGTTATGGAATATCAGGCAGAGCTTGCAAAGGGTGCAGCTGAGATCAAGGCTCTCGGAATTGATCCTACAGTTCAGGTATCACTTCTGAACACCATCTCAGAGAAGCTCACAGAGCTCAAGAGCGCTACAGTAGCCCTTGAGGAGCTGGTTGCAAAGGCAGCAGATTACGAGGGAGATACAGAGGCCTGGGCTAAGTACTTCCACAACACAGTATTTGCAGCATTTGACACAGTGAGAAAGCCTGCTGATGAACTTGAGAAGGAACTTCCAAAGACAGCTTGGCCATTCCCAACATACGAGCAGCTGTTATTCGAGCAGTAAAACATAGATTGAGTTTGCTAATCCTACTAAATTCTATATAAAATAGCTTAGAGGCATCCTGTCTGCGGTATCGCAGGCGGGGTGCTTTTTGCGCGTTATAATCCCGTCAAGCGCGCACATGCGAGAGCTTGCTCGCGGCATGTAGCGCATTTGACGGGATGACGCGACATGTACACGAAGGCCGACAGGCCGGAGTGTGAATGCCGCGCAGAATTGCGGGAGCACGAAGTGCGGAGCAATTCGGTATTAACGCGCAATGCGTGTAGAGAAGTGCGGAGCAATTCTGGAATAACGCGCAAAGCGCGAGAGAAGTGCGAAGCGGAGGAGCAGGCACCTCCGTCCCCACTTGCCCCCCTCCACAAATTCTGCTATTATATACAGATGTGTTGTGATGTATTTTTGCACCGGCCACGGCATAAACAGGATCATGTGTGTGGCGGATGCTGAAAGAATAGGAGCATAATTTGAAGAATTTATATATAGCAGAGAAGCCAAGCGTGGCGAGGCAGTTTGCCGACGTGCTGGGAGTGAAGGGCAATGCGGGAAATGGTTACCTGGAGTCGGATACAGCGGTTGTCACATGGTGTGTCGGACATCTGGTCACCATGAGCTACCCGGAGGTCTACGATCCGAATCTTAAGAAGTGGAGCCTTTCAACTATTCCATTTATTCCAACTGAATACAAATATGAAGTTCTTCCTGACACAAAGAAACAGTTCAATATCGTTGCGGGATTGCTTACACGCGATGACGTAGGCTGTATCTATGTGGCAACGGATTCAGGACGAGAGGGAGAATACATATACAGGCTTGTGGATTCAATGGCTCACGTAACCGGCAAGGAGAAACGCCGTGTGTGGATCGATTCACAGACCGAGGAGGAGATCCTCAGGGGAATCCGTGAGGCGAAGCCGCTCTCAGAGTACGACAGTCTCAGCGACGCAGCGTACCTTAGGGCCCAGGAGGACTACCTTATGGGTATCAACTTTTCAAGGGCGCTGTCGCTGAAGTTTTCAAATGTAGTCCAGAGGTATCTCGGCATGGACAGATGTGTCATAGCCGTGGGCCGTGTCATGACCTGTGTCCTCGGTATAATAGTGAAGAGAGAGCGTGAGATCAGGGAGTTTGTAAAGACTCCGTTCTACAGACTCGTTGCAAATGTGGGCGAGGAAGGACAGACATTTGATGCAGAATGGAAGGCAGTGAAGGGCACAAAGTATTTCGAGTCGCCTCTTCTGTATAAGGAGAATGGATTTAAAGAGAGACCCGCAGCGGAGCAGCTTCTGGCGGAGCTGAAGGCAGGGGAGCCCGAGGCTGTGGCCCAGGCTGTGGAGCGCAAGAAAGAGAAGAAACAGCCTCCGATGCTGTACAATCTGGCGGAGCTTCAGAATGACTGTTCATCATTTTTCAAGATCAGTCCGTCCGATACCCTCAAGATAGTCCAGGAGCTCTACGAGAAGAAGCTGGTAACCTATCCGAGAACAGATGCCAGAGTGCTGTCAACGGCCGTGGCAAAGGAGATAGGACGGAACATATCGGGACTTAAGAATTTCCAGCCTGTGGCAGAATTTGCACAGGGGGCCATGGAGAGCGGCACATATAAGGGAATCGCAAAGACGAAATATGTGAACGATAAGCAGATCACCGACCACTACGCCATCATACCTACCGGACAGGGCTTTGGAGCACTTAGAAGTCTGGCACCTACAGCTCTCAAGGTATATGAGATCATATGCAGGAGATTCCTCAGCATATTTTACCCTGCTGCGGAATACCAGAAGGTTGCAATGACACTCTCCAAGAACGGAGAGAAGTTGTTTGCCAACTTCAAATATCTGATAAACGATGGCTATCTTAAGGTGGCGGCCAACAGCTTTTCCAAGAAGAAGGACGATGTGAAGTACAGCCCTGAATTCATAGCAAGGCTTGCGAAGATAAAGAAGGGTGACAAGCTGAGCGTCCAGGGAATCGACATAAAGGAGGGTGAGACATCCCCACCTAAGAGATACAACTCAGGATCACTGATCCTGACCATGGAGAATGCAGGACAGTTCATAGAGGATGAGGCGCTCAGAGAGCAGATCAAGGGAGCTGGAATCGGAACAAGTGCCACAAGAGACGGGATCATCACCAAGCTGGAGAAGAACAAATATATATCGCTGAACAAGAAGACACAGATAGTGACCCCGACATTCCTTGGGGAGATAATATACGATATAGTATATTATTCCATCAACGGTCTGCTGAGAGCGGACCTGACGGCGAGCTGGGAAAAGGGGCTTGAGGGTGTCGCTGAAGGTCAGATATCCAAGCAGGAATACACGGATAAGATGACTACATTTGTCACCAAATACACAAACCTTGTGAAGCAGATACAGAACCAGAATGGAATAACAGGGGTATTCGACAAAACGAAGGTGTTCTACGCCAAGGGCGGAGGTGCCCAGAAGAAGGAGACAAGAGCCACAGTCAGAACAGGCGCAAAGGCGGAGAAGAATGCGGATACACAGTGATTGCACATACTGATTCAAAGGTGTATAACATAGTATGTATCAGTTATATGTGATAGAAAAGGAGACTATTATTATGGAAGATATACAGTCAGTTGTAACAATAAAGGAGCTCTACAGCCTGGATCAGACCATGGCAAAGCCTCTTCTTGAGAAGCTTACCTATCCATGGGAGGCGCTTCCACTTATCAAGGATTTTGTGCTTGAGCTTGGAAAGAGCCTGGACAAGGATGAGTACAATGAGGTGGATGAGCATGTGTGGATTCACAAGAGCTGTAAGGTGTATGGAACAGCAACCATCCTTGGACCGACAATCATAGGTGCAGGCACAGAGGTTCGTCCGGGTGCGTTCATCAGAGGAAGCGTACTGGTCGGAGAGAATTGTGTGATAGGTAATTCAACAGAGCTCAAGAATGTCATCATATTCAACAACGTTCAGGTTCCTCATTACAACTATGTGGGAGATTCAGTCCTCGGCTTCAAGTCACATATGGGTGCCGGAAGCATCACGTCCAATGTGAAGTCTGACAAGACTCTGGTTCACGTTAAGGGAAATGTGGACGGACAGAACTTTGACATTGCAACAGGACTTAAGAAGTTTGGTGCAATGCTCGGAGATAATGTTGAGGTTGGCTGCAACAGCGTCCTCAATCCTGGAACCGTAATAGGAAGATTCAGCAACATCTATCCTGTATCAAGAGTCAGGGGATATGTGCCGGGAGGCAGTATTTTCAAGGATAAGGATAACATAGTTGCAAAGCAGTAACGACCGTATAAACGGTGGGATAAATAAAGGACATATGACCGTATATAATACAAGATATATACGGTCATATGTCCTTTTGTTTTGGCAGAAAGCACCGTGACAGCTAGTTGATCACGGCATCCTTCAGGGCATTTCGTATGGAATCTATGATAAGTCTGGTAGTGTATGTGCTGTCTCCGGAAGGTGTTATATCGTCCACGGAAGATATGTAGTGAAGCTGAGTATTGATATCCTCGAGTGCCGTTTCAAGAAGTGGGTACATGGTGGTCACAGTCTCATCCACCTGTTTGAATGACACATCTGTGATGTAGTCCTCATCCACAGTGACCATGACGGACAGAGTGTTTTCTCCCAGAACAAGGGAAGATGAGTATGTCCCCGGTGTGTAATGTATCTCGTCGAGCTTAGGAGACGGATCAGTCTGGGCTGAGGTTGCGATGCTCCTGGCTGAACCACTGGTGTCATCTGAATCTTTGCCGCGGAACATGGTGATAAGTATAATGACAAATACGATCACAAGTGCCAGCAGTATGGCGGTGTATATGAGTTCTTTTGATTTTAATACGATAAGTTTAGTTGATGACATTATTTGCTCTCCCTGTTTTTTATATATTTTATTCACAAGAGAGCGATTTTATGAGAAAATTATTAGCAGATGAAAAAACAGCATAGATAACAGTATATTGAGGTGTAAGGAGAATACAGATGGCAATACAGTTTGTACTGGGACCCGCCGGTTCAGGAAAAACAGAATATGTGATAAAGAAGCTGATAGAGGAGTCGATGGCTCACGGAGACCTGAATTATTTGTACGTGGTTCCAGAGCAGTTCTCCATGGAGGCGCAGAGAGATATAGTGACCATGCATCCGAGGCATGGAACAATGAACATAGATGCCATAGGCTTCAACAGGCTTGCGTACCGGGTATTCGATGAGCTGTCAGTGAATCCGGGAAGGGTTCTGGAGGACTTTGGAAAGAGCATGCTCATCAAGAAGATACTTATAGAGTCACAGGACGAGCTCCTTGTTTATGGAAGCTATATCAACAAGATGGGTTTTATAGATGAGATGAAATCCATGATGTCTGAGCTGTTCCAGTATGCGGTTGACAGGGATTCGATCGACGCAGTCATGGACAAGCTGGATAAGGACAGTCTGGTATACAGAAAAATGCATGACATCAGGCTTATATACGAGAGATTTGAGGAGTACAACAGGGATGGCAGCTATATAGTTGCGGAGCAGCTCATTGAATTGCTGGCTGAATGCGTGGACAGGTCGGATATGCTGGCACACAGCCATCTGTATCTTGACGGATTCACAGGATTTACACCGGTACAGATGGATCTTATCAGGAAGCTCATGACACGCGTTGAGAGCATGATATTTGTATTTACGATAGATGCGTCGCAGATAGGCTTCACAAAGCCGAAGGAGTACGAGCTGTTCAGACTCACCAAGGAGACTATGCAGGCGCTTGTGAAAATGGCGGGTGATGAGCAGGTGGACATACTGGATAATGTCGTTATGTGTCAGGATCGCAGACCGTACAGATTCGAGAAAAGCAAGGAGCTTGCAGGACTTGAGGCCAATCTGTTCAGATATCCCCATGGCAGAGTCACAGGCGATGACGGAGACATACATGTGGTCGCTGTGGACAGGGCGGCAGACGAGGCTGAGTATATAGCGGGAAGAATACGAGAGCTTGTCAGGGACAAGGGATACCGTTATAAGGATATAGCCGTGGTTGCGGGTGATCTGCAGGATGTGGCAAGGTATTACCGTCAGGCGATGGAGGAATACGATATCCCTGTGTTCATAGATGCAAATATATCTCTTAAGGGAGATCCGTGCTCAGACACCATAAGGGCTTTCCTCGGTGTGATGACGGACAACTTCTCATTTGACAGCGTGTTCAGACTGTTAAAGTCAGGAATGACCGGTGTGGATCAGGACGACATTGAGAGGATGGAGAACTATGTGCTTCTCAGGAATCTCAGGGGTTACAGGAGCTGGACGAAGGAGATAACCGATGACAGGAATCCTGACTATGCGGCAGACATGGAGTCTATAAGAGCCCAGATCATGGAGCTTTTCCCGGACAAATGTATCGATGTGTGGAAGCCGGCAAGCCCTGGCTCCAAGAACACAGTGAGAACATATACGGAATCTCTTTACAGCTTCCTTGCGCAGCTTGATGTGTGCGGTAAGCTTGAGGCTCATAAGAAAGTGCTGTATGAGCAGGAGAGATGGGATGAGGGAGATGCATACGGAAGGATATTTGACAAGGTTGTTGCCCTGTTTGAGAAGATGGAGGCTATAATCGGCGATGAGAAGCTTACCGTAAAAGAATATGCGGGAATCCTGGATGCAGGCATAGCGGATATGGAGATCGGTATAGTGCCTCCGACTATAGACCGCGTGGTGGTCGGCGATATGACGAGATCAAGGCTCAACCATATAAAGGTGCTGTTCATGGCGGGAGTGAACGAAGGCATAATTCCGAAACCGGCCAAGAAGGGCAGGATACTCTCCGGTGCAGACCGCCAGAGCCTTGAGGACTACGGTATAGAGCTGGCTCCATCAGATAAGACAAATGCGTATATAGAACAGTTCTATATATACACCACGCTCACCAAGGCGTCGGATATGATCTATGTGCTGTGCCGAAAGATCGGAGAGGATCTCAAGTCCATGAAGCCGTCATACCTGATAGACAGGATAAAGAATATATTCCCGGATATACGGACGGAGGAGTATGATGTGGACGGTCAGATGCCGGAGACTGCGGGCACTCAGCATACCGCTCA
>OCKY01000170.1_pt1 | contig 12475 bp, 15 predicted proteins | sample 1481271 | NCBI WGS metagenome assembly OCKY01 (sample SAMN03418280, study PRJEB22391) | human gut metagenome | biome: human-gut; feature: organic feature; material: feces | host: Homo sapiens | place: Italy | collected 2013-04 | reverse complement strand
AAAAAGGTACACAAGGCACCCATTTTTAACATTTCCCAACGCATATTTAACACTTGCTAACACACTTTGGCACGCTTTTTGCTGTGTGCCACATTTACGATTATTTAACACATCATTTAACACTGTTAAACTTTCATAAAAAATAATGTTTCACGTGGAACGTGGCAAAGTGGATGTTTCACGTGGAACAAATTTGCTTAGATGATAAAAAGATTTAAATTAAACTTTTTGCATTATTTAACAAAAATAATTTGGTGGGTTCGTGGAAAATGCTTATCTTTGCAACAGATTTAGAAATTTAGTTCAACCCTTTAAAATACAAGAATATGGCAACGTATGAAATTACTTTAGAGTTTGAAACCGTTTTATCTGTTGACGGTACACGTGTAAAAAGTAAAACATCACGTGAAACACAAATCGTTACGGGTGTTTTTGCTGATGTGGCAAAAGTTATGTTTGAACACGAAACTAACTGCATCAAGCACAACAGATTGCCAAAGTTGACGAAAGACATTTACACTATCTTTGAAACAAAAGATAGTTTGAACTACATCAACGAATTTGGTTGTTGCGTTACTCAACTTTGCAACAAATTAGGTAAAAACGCTAGTTCGTTCTTACAGTTGATTCAAACAAGCAAAAGAATCAAATAATGTTTAACCGCCTGTAAGGTTCAACCCTTACAGGCACAAAATAATTGATATATGGAACATTCATATTTTAAGATTACATTGACACAAACCGACAAAGAAACGGTTTTTATGGTACGTTCTGACAAAGTAAGCGAGTTCTTCAACAACAAAATTGACTACTTACAGGGAGACTGCAAAATAACGGTCAAAGGTCGTTTTCCAACGCACAAAGATTCCCGAAAGTGGTTTATTGTATCACCTAAATAATAGTGTATATGAAAAAGATTAAGTATTTTAGTTTAAGCGAGTTCGTCAACTCGCCAACTGCAAAACGTTTGGGCATTGACAATTTGCCAACGTTTGAAGTCGTTGACAACTTGAATCGTCTTGCCGATTATTTAGACGGCATCCGTGAAAAGTTAGGCAAACCGATTCTGATTAATAGCGGTTATCGTTCACCGATTCTTAATAAAGCGGTTGGCGGTGTGGCTAATAGTCAACACTTAAAGGGTTTGGCTGCTGATGTGGTGTGTACTGATATGGAATCTTTAGAAAAGGTTCTAAGAGAAACAGGCGGTTTTGACCAACTTATTAAGGAACACCGCAAAGGGTCAACGTCTTTTTGGTTTCATATTTCGGTTTGTTCCCGTAACGGAAAACCCCGTAACCAAATTATAATGAATCTTGAAAAGAAATAGTTATGGAAAAGTCAATAGAAATTTTGTTGAAGTCTATTAAAGTTTCAACAGAAAATTTGCAATATATAGCAGAAGAAACAACAGGCACAAACGGTATGCTTTTAAATTCTGTTATCGAAACATTAAAGGCGCAAACCTTAGTAATAAAAACTATTTCTTGCAAACTTGATTCAGAAAAAGCAAAGAAAAACCGTGCCTTAGATTTTATTTGTGGCAAAGGTTTAGCAAACGAATTTAATAATAAAAAATAAAGAAAACGGGCGGCATCCATTTACCGCCCGTTATCTTTTATAGATAAACACCTGTTTCAAGTTGTGAAACAATTTCGTTATATTCATCAACCAACAAATTTGCCGTGTTCAAATTCACGTTTGCAAACTGTGCGAAACCTGTAACCGCATTTATAGTTACATTTTCTTGCGTGTTGTTTACAGGAACGTTGACGGTCAAATTTTCTGTAATCAATACATAAGGTTCTAAACCGTACAAAATTTGTTCGTTCCATTGTTCACCGCCAACAACGTTTAAATCTGTTCCCAAACGGTAAAGAACATCACGTGACAAAGAAAAACTTTCAATTTGGAATGTCACCCCGTCACACGATAACAACGCTACGGCATCACCTGTAATAATGTTTACTTTGATAGTCAAATTAATCGTTTTACCGATATATTTACTATCTACGGTAACAACACCCCGACACGGAATAAACATCTGTATCTGTGCGTTATAGTCTTCATTGTTACCGTTTGCGCCTGTTAGTTCAACGTTTCCAAAGTCCAACGTAATAACATCACTATCGGGGTATTTAACCTTTATTTCGGTGTTGTAGTTACCGCATTTAAGAACGTCATCACCGCCAACGGGAACGGTTGTAAAGATTCTTTTGATACGGTTTACATATTCGCCCAAATTCACTTCTGAATATTTCGTGCCCGTTTCTGTTTCCCCTGTTTGCTCAAAGAATCGTTTCTTTGCAAACTCATCCAAATTCGCCAACGTAACGATATAAACGTTTATCGCACCGTAATTTTTAATCGTTGGTGGTGTAATTACATTCGCATTCGCAACGATATTCAAATCTGTTGCATTCGGTGTTAATTCAAACGTTACACTACCCGTCTTTTTATCTGCTGATATTGTACCGTCTGCGACAATAGTGTCTCCGTAATCATTCATAAAATTTGCCTGTATCTCGGTCAATTCCGTATTGACGTTTGCCCTAAAATTAAACGTGTAACTTTGCCCCGTTTTAACCTTTACAGGTTTATCGCCAACGATTTCGCAATTAGTCAAACCGTATTGAACTTCGATATATTCACCTAATAAGTACTCACCGTTGATAATAACCGATTCCGTTGCTATAGGCACAATAGCCGTTGCGGTTTGGTTCGTTACGGTCATATTATAGGTATTACCGCCATAAGTTATTGTTGGCGTACCGTTGAACATTCCCTTTGCGTTTCCCTCAACAGTTACGGTGTAATTTGTTTCACTTGCCACCGAACTTGCCGTTGTGTTCTGAATATTGTTGGTTATTTGCAGTTCACGAACACCCGAAATAAAACTACCTGTTATAGTGATTTCTTCGTTTTTGCCACAATAAACTGTAAGTGTTGCAACGTTACCCGATACGTTAAACGGTTCGTCTTTAATATAGTCTCCATCCCAATCTTGATACGCTGCTTTTAAATTGCTAAATGTACCGTCACCGTTACCCGTTACGGTTATATCAAAGTGGTGGGCATCCGTTCCCTGTTTGTCGGTTATTGTAACGTCACCCGTCAAACCTGTTGTGTCATACGTTAACAAGTTCGTTGGCGTTGGTGGCGTTGGTGGCGTTGGTGGTTCGGGTGTTCCACCGCTTACAAACTCACCTGTTATCGTAATCTCATCACCTTTATTACAATAAACCGTTATAGTTCCAACGTTACCCGATACGTTAAACGGTTCGTCTTTAATATAGTCTCCATCCCAATCTTGATACGCTGCTTTTAAATTGCTAAATGTACCGTCACCGTTACCCGTTACGGTTATATCAAAGTGGTGGGCATCCGTTCCCTGTTTGTCGGTTATTGTAACGTCACCCGTCAAACCTGTTGTGTCATACGTTAACAAGTTCGTTGGCGTTGGTGACGTTAGCGGTTCGGGTGTTGCACCTACAACAAATTCACCGTGTACCTCAACACTATTATAATATTCAGTATCGGCAATTAACGTTGCAGTCTTACCGTCAATAGTGAACGGGTGGTTTAAAACCCAATCACCTGTATTAAGTTCTTGATAGCCACCAACTAAACCATCTTTGAAATAACCGTCAACTTTTCCCGTCAACGTTATTTTAAATTTTCTATAACGTGGGGCATCCAAACATTCAACAGTATATGATACATTATCCGCACCCGTCAAAAATTTTAAATTAACTTTAACTAGTCTATCATTTGCCATACCTTAAACGTTACCTTTAATAGTTACCATAACAATACTACCTGTTTCGTTCAACAACCCCTTATTCGGAAAATCTAGTTTTCTGATATTCGGGCGAACGTCAACAACGTTTGAACGGTTTGAAAGATATTTGTTTCCGTTTTCGCTTTTAGTCAACGTTGCACTACTGTTTAAGATAATATCCTTATAAGTAAACAGAACGTCAACACGTAAACGAACGGTGCAAATATCGCCATCCTGTTGTTTCTCTGAAACGAAATAATAACGGTTCAAACTTTCGATATAAACATAGTTGAACGTTACAGGGGTTCGTGTTCTGAAACGAACAACAGGCGTTAAAACATTGAACGTTGCATTCAACACGCCTGTATATTCTTCGTTTGCCTGTAAGGTCTTGTTTACTTCGTTCGGTTTACCGTTGAAAATGAAAGTTTTAATTTTAACCATACCTTAAAAGCTAAAAGGGGCATCCCTGTGCTATCAACTACAGGAACACCCCAACAGTTAAACAACTAAAATTAGGCAACAAAGAACACAACAAAGTTTTCGTTTGTGTCGTTGAAGTAACCCGCATCAAACTTGAAATAGTTGTTGAAGAACTCTGCTTTTGCGTTGTAGTTGGTGGTTACTCGCTTGTCCAAATTTGTAACACCCAACGCATCACGGTCGAACATCACGCCCAAAACACCGCTTACAGAAATGCTCGCACCGCTAGCCGATTTAACGTCAATCTTTGAAACGTTGGCAAAAGCATAGTCTTTTCCTGTTGCTTGCCAACTTGCAACGGTTTCAGCCTGTGGCAACAAAACGTTTTCACTGTGGAATGTGTCGGCATACAGGTATGCTTTTGCTGCGGCTGCGAAATCGGACAACAGAACGGTGTGCAAAACGTCTTTCGGTGTGAAACGTTCCTTACCGCCAACGTTGAACAAAGTTGAAATTGTCTGCAAACGGTCTGCATACAAACCCATCTGATATGCTGCAAATCTGATAAAATCGGGTGTGGTTACTGCTGCGGCTGCGGTCAAATGTGCGCCCGTCTTATCGTTGTAAAGTTTCAACAGGTTCACGCAACGTACCGTTGATGCACTTGCATAGTCCACGGTTTCGTGTGTTGATGCTACCCAACCGAATTTAGCCTTATCGGCATACAAAGTTTCAGCAATCATATTGTTAATTGTACGCATAACAAGCGCATCCGTCTTGATAGTCATTGACTTTTCAACTGCTGAATAAATCATAGACAAGAAACCGTTCAACTGCTCTGCGCTGCTGAAAGATTCCTTTACTTGTCTTTCAGTAATTGAAACAGGAACTTCAAAAGTTACCTTTGAGTTGAAGAACTTAGCGGAAACGGTAGGTTTGTGGAAAACATCCTGTTTGTACTCTGTACCGTCTTTAAGATTCCACGTGTCGTTTTCCTCAGCCTGTGGAACGTCTGCGCTGATTTTCTCCAATACGCTACCAAATTCCCACGCATCCATAAGAACACTAGGAACTTTACCCGAATAAGGGCGGTTCACGAAAACAACCTTACCGATGTGGTTAACCAACGATTTAACGTAATTATCCACGGCATTTTGGTTGAAAATTTCGTTACCCAAATCAACCAAACCTGTAAGGTCTTCGTGTACCAAACCGGTTTTGCCCAATACTTCACCGCTTACGGTGTCAACTAACTTATAAATCTGTGTTACTTCCATTTTTATAAAAATTTTAGTATTAATAAATATCTATTGTTAACTCTTTTGCAAGTTCTGTTATCACTTGCGTTTTGAAATTAGTTTTGCGCAAACTCATTTCTTTTTGAATAATTTCACTAGTTGGAACACTAGACGGAACACCGTTTTCAACAGTTGTTTTCGTGCCCGTTTCTTGTCTGCTCCCTGTGGAATCTCTTTGTTGTTTCGTGTCATTTCCAAATTCCCCATTATTAAAAGTTACACTTGAATCAACTGTGCTATTATTGCCTGTTTCGTCAACGGTGTTACTTATTGTTTCCGTTTTATGTGACGTTACAGGGTTCAACACGTCATATTCTTTATTAAACACTTGAATCTGTTTTTGCCATTCGTCAAACTTCACCGTAATAATACCTTTGACAATATCGTTTGCGGTTTCGTTTGTAACGGCATCACACAAAGTTCTGTTTCCATATTTGAAACGAAAATCAATATCAATTATTTTCGGGTCATCCGTGCCGAATATTGATTCATACAAAACAGGAAACAGGGGTTTAAAGATTTTATCAAATAAACCGTTTTCAGTTGTAAAAAGTTCATTAATTTTCATCTTTGTTTTCTTTTGTTTCTTCTGTTTCTTCTGTTTCTTGCGTTTCTTCTGTTTCTGTTTCTGTTTCTTCTGTTTCTTCTGTTTCTTCTGTTTCTGTTTCCGTTTCTTCTGTTTCTTGCGTTTCTTCTGTTTCGTTTTCCGTTACAGGGTCAACGTCTTCTGTGTCGGTGTGTTCGTGCCCGTCTTCTGTTGCTTTGAGCAACGACAAATAATTTTCGTGTTCGATTTTCCAACTTGACCCCAAAGTTACCGAAATCTCTGTACCGAACATTTCGTTCACACGTTTCACACCCTCAACACGTTCTGTTAACATTGAATCAACGAACGGCATCAACGCATCAATATTCATTGAAACTTCTTGCGTGTTCAATCGTTCACGTTTCATATTGTAGTTTGCATTCAAACCCAAATCGTTGAACATTGATGCTTTGTAGTACTGCAACAGTTCAATTAATTGACCGATTTGTTGGTTTCCCTGTGTCGGTGGGGTCTGTAAGTTCACACCTTTGAAAAAGGCATTTTCACCGATAACAGAAAAATCACCGTTCAAAATTTTCTGTAAGAACGTTTCTGCGCTCTGTTTGGTCTTGTCATCACTTGCCGAAATCAACATAGTGATACGGGTCAAAATGCTAGCCAAATTTAATGTTATTGTGGCATCCGTGTAAAGTACACCATATTTGCCGATAATAGGCATAAGCGAATCCGCAAACGGTGTGTTGTTGATAACTACAATATCATCATCAATTTTGAACGTCTTGTTCAAATTTAACCACGGGTTTGCCACCACGTAATCTTTGCCGTGATAATACGCATCACATTCGCCACCCCGTGTGCCCTGTAGCGCATACAGTTCCCCGTTTACTTCTGCGATTCCAACGTTACCCGTTGTTTGAAGAATCTTTTCAAGTTCAACAGGCGGCATTGTTTCGGGCATCCCCGTGTAAACAAACATTTTTGAAGTCATACAAAGAACACGTTGCATAAATGTAAATAATGCAGAATCTTTGTTTTTAACTTCTGTTTGAAACCTGTTATATAAGTTTTCTTTTTCCATTATTTAATCAACGTTTTAATTAACGTACAAAGTTCTGTTAACACTTTAGTGTTACTTTGTACTGTTTCGTTTAACTTGTCAGTTTCGTTTTGGTGGCGTTCGTTCTGTTTTTCCATATAATAGAAAAGTGCAACACACACCGCAACAGGAAAACCAACGTTGCTAATAAGTGAAATTATTCCGTTTGCATCCATATAGTAATTTTTAACTTTGTTATTTAACGGTGCAAAGATAATAACTTTATTTGGTTTCACCAAATAAAACAGGGGAAAAATGTTTCACGTGAAACAATTTTAACCCCTGTTAACAGATATTAAGTAATAATGTTACTGCGAGCACTCGCCATTAAATAGTTACGAACGATTTCGCCAATTTCGTTGCTTTGATAAAACACCTTATCCGTTGCGAAATATTTAGTTATCTGCGATTCTATATACGTTGCAGTACTCAACAACTTTCGTTTGTAGTTCGGTTTGCCGTTCATCTGCAACGAATAAATCAAACTGTTATCCGTGTCTTTAATCGGGGTTGTTTTGTTGTGAATGTAAATGAAATTATTTACCCCGTTTTCTTTGTCTTCAACCTGTATCACGTTACCCTGTAACGTCATTTCGTTAAACTGAATATAGAAGACAAACAACACGTCACTCGGTTTGTACTTTACAGGCAAATGCGGATATACTGCTAGTTCCCATTTACCGCCCGTAATCATCTGCAAATTTTGGTTGTCGAAACAGAAATACTTGTTACTCGCTTTTTGCTTGACAACAGTACTGCAATATTCAACCGCCACCGTTGCACCGTGTTCGCCAAACTTGTAAATGTCTATCGTGCCCTGTTCCATCACTCGCACCTGTTTCAAACCCATTTCGGTAAAATACGGGCAAAACTGATTCACCGTGTTACCTAACATAAATACTTTAACGTCATTTCTTTGACGAATAATAGTACTCAACAGGTTCATATATAGCATAAACTCATCGGGCAAATAATAACGTCTTGTAAGGAACTCATCGAAAACAATCGTTGTTATATTCGGGTAACTGCTAGATTTTTCGTGTTCCTGTTCTGAAAGACAAAACCCATAACAGAACGGTGTGTTGTCGGGCACACGTTTTTTGGTTTCGGGGTCATAGCTTGAAAGAAACCATTTACCCGAAACGTAAAACACTTCGTTAAACTTGCCATCCGTTAATTCCTGTATCACGCCATTTGCCACGTGATTTGCAAACAAACTTTCGGCACGTTTGCCACGCAAATCTTCTCGCCAACGTCTAATATACGCCATTTGTTTACCTGTTTTAAGATATTCTTTGATACCATACAACAGGGTGGCATAAGTCTTGCCGTTGGAACGTTCACCGAAAATAACGTTGTAATCTGCATTTTTTGACAAAATACGATTCAACGTGTAAAATTTCGGTGTTTCTAATTTTTCTTTTTTCTGTTTCATATTTATTCTTTTTTTAATCTTATTCCCATTAAATAGTTTATATAAAGAACTGAAAGACTTAAAGTGTACCCCGTTGGCTCTAAATGTACGCCTGTGGTCGTATCGTAACTTGAAACGTTCCCCTTATAGTCTTTTATCATTCCCGTTTGTTCGTAATCTATATACGTGTGAATGTTCTTACCTGTTGCACTCGGTGGGATGTCTAGATAGTTAGTAAAGGCATCGAACACGCCATTTTCACCAAACGTTTCCACCATATACGGGATAGCTGATTTTTTGTTCACACCCGAAACGGTCATTGAATAATTATAATTTTTGCCGTTTACTGTAAGGGCGTTTTCTTCTTCAACCATATAACGTTTTGCACCCAAAGTTTTAAAACGGGTGTAACGCCCCTCATAGTCCCAAACGCCCAACGGTTTTGCGATTCCCTTTATTGTGACGGGTTCAACTTTTTCAAAGGGTATTTTGTGAAACTTACAGGCGGCACGCAATTTCTGTTGTGCCAAATCGTTGTATGCTTTGAAATAATCTTTGTGGGCATCCCCGTTCATTATTTTAACGCTATCGGTATCACTGTATATGTAATCGTCACCGCATTCGCTGATTCCTGTAAACAGGTTTCTACGGGCATAAGCGGTAACATAAATTCCCCACGGGTAAAATAAAAAGCGGTTTTTGCTATCGTTGTATTTATTAAGCATTTCTAATTGCTTTTCGCCCATAAGGTGTTCCACATCCCAATTTTCACCGTCACACAAAATTTCGTCACGCAACGGGTTTGTAACACACATACCGTAACAACTATTAAGCATTTCTTTACTATTCAGATATTCCACTTCTTTACCCTTTACACCCTTTAATTTCGTTTTCATTTCATACAGGTGCAAAATAGATTCCACGAACTCGGTAGGCAAATATTCTTTGCGATAACAAATCATTCGCCCGATTCTTATTTGTTCCCACGTGTAAAACTGTGAAAACACTTTGTAATCTATTTCGGTAATTGTCATACAGATTTTCTTTGCACAAACCAATCTACCGTTATTTTCGGAAACGTTTTCTTTGACGAAACATTTACTAACCGATATAGGGTTTTCGTTTTCTGATTTCGCAAAAATGTTTGCGATTTCTACATCGAACACGCAACAATATTTGCTAGTCATAAACTCAAATTGTTTCATTGACTTTACAGGAACGAACACGCCTGTGCTCATCGGGAATTTTTCTGAAACCATAACATACGGGTAACTGCTAGTAAAATCGTAACTATCTACGTTTTCAATCACCTCATCCGTATATTTTGCGTTGGCGTGCGTGAAACCGCCCGAAAATGCACGTTGCAGCATAGAAAATTCTTCTAAACCTGTTATATTCAAAGAATGAATCTTATCAATATATTTGAAGTTAGGAATCGTTTTCCCTGTTTCGTCAGTTGTTTTAAAACATACCGAACGGCAATACTTGCGGACAAAACCAGTTTTTGTAATCGGTAAACGTGTTATTCCTTTGTACTGCTCTATTAATTCCTGTATATAGCACATAACAACTTTGATGTCGTTCAAACAGTAACCTATTTCTTTTTGGGTCAAAGGTGTTTCACTGTGACGCAATAGGCTATAGTCCAAATCACCGACTAACTTTTCACATTTATATTTGTGAAGTTGTTCACCCAATTTCGCCAACGAATAACCCGATAATAGGTAACTGCAACGAAATTCCAAACCCGTTTTAGTTATTCCGTAAATAGGTTTTCTTAGGTCTATAGAAAAAACTTTTTCCCAATCTAACAATTCACGGAAAAACTGAAATTCGTATGCTAAATTGTGAACGTATATGATAACACGTTTTTTAGGGCAAAGTTCCAATATAGCCACGATTTCTGCTAACATATTCAAAAACTCATCCCACGTTCTACCAATAATGCAAAAACCATTTATTCCAAATTGCCACACATACATCAAAGAACATTTTTCCATTTTGGTTTGTTTACCGCCTAATTTCATATAACGTTCATAACTGTATGTTTCGCCATCCACATCCCTGTAAAAAGACGTGGTTTCAATATCGAAAGATACAGGCACATTAAGAAACTTTTCGCCCTTATTATTGCCTGTAAAATTCTTTTCGTTCACCGCCAAAGATAAAACCTTTGCAATATCTTTTGGCGTGAAAACTTCTGTTTGTAGTTCAAAGGGTATTTTCTTCATTATAAACCAAATTTTTCAAATTCTTGCAATATCTTTTTTAACGGCTCATCCGTTTTAAATTCGTCAACGTCATTCACGTATGCTTCTGCCGTTCCACTGTGGGCGATTTGGTCTATTGCATCATCCAACGCATTTTCTATTCTAACCGCATCATCTTCGATTTGGTCGGACACGTCACGGGATTCCTGTTCTAGTTCGCCCGTGAAATCTTTGTATTGCATTAAGTATTGTTCCAAAAAACGCTCATCGGAAACACTCGCAATTTTACCCATTAATTTGTCTTGCATCAACTTAAATTCTTTGTCGTTTAAGTCATAAGACTTCTTTAAGTGATTTGAATATTCACGTGTACCACTTGCCGTTGATGTAGGTTGTTGCAAAAAAGAAACCGCTTTTGCATATTCGATTTTTAAATCGTTCCAATCGTGTTTCATTGAAAATTTTGCAAAACCTTTGATGTCACCTTTGTTCAACGCAACAACTGCGGGCGAAACTAAACCCGTTTTTTCCACGTTCTGAATACGCCTGTTAGCCTGTTGAAATACATGGGCGATTTCTTTGCGTAAATAGCCACGTGATTCTATTGCATCCATTATCTGTTTATCAACGTGTATCTTTGAAGTTGATGCAAAGGTTCTTTTTGAAAACCCAATAGGATTTAATTTTGCCATATTATTACAGTTTTAAAATGAAACAAAAAACGGGGCAACAATAAACAAAGTTACTGTTTACCCCGTCACGTTATCCACCCTTTACCCTACAAAAACTACTTATCTACAAACGTTATACCATAACATTTCTTTGCGTGCGATTCATATTCGTAAATCGTGTAACCAACTTTGTTGGCTTTGATAGCGTCAACCGCCTCACTATCCGCAAGAATCTCACGAATCGTGTCACCTGTGAACTGTGGCAAGTTCACCAATCGTTTATTTTCTGCATCAATAATAACAGGCGAATCACCCAACTGCGATTTGTGAACGTACAAACCATTGATAGGATGCACTACGTCACCGCCACCCTCATTTTCGCTATTGAAAATGTCGGTCAACTTTACAAACGGAAAATCGGTTGTATCAATACCGAAACTTGTCTTATTGAACTTACTTGCAAAACTAAAACTTTTAGCCATAACTTAAAATCTTTAAACGTTAAACTTCTGTTGTTTACTTTACCTCATTCAAACCGTTTGCAGCCGCAAACTCATTCAACCACTTCTTAAAGCGGTTCAACTTGATAACTGCTTTGTCGTCTTTAGCAACTTCGTTTGAAGTCATCAAAGCGTTAACACTTGTAATGCAGTTGAAAACTGTTTCATTAAAATTTTCGTTCATAACTTACCTAATTTAAATTGTTAAACTTATATTGTTTCTAAATCACGGTGCAAAGATACGTCTTTTTCCAATAACCACCAAATTATTTTAGTTAAAAAGTATTAAAGAATAAAATTAATATCTGTTAACACTTCGTTTCACGTGAAACATTAATAACAGTTTGTTCCACGTGAAACATTCACTTTGCCACGTTCCACGTGAAACATTATTTTTTATGAAAGTTTAACAGTGTTAAATGATGTGTTAAATAATCGTAAATGTGGCACACAGCAAAAAGCGTGCCAAAGTGTGTTAGCAAGTGTTAAATATGCGTTGGGAAATGTTAAAAATGGGTGCCTTGTGTACCTTTTT
>OCKY01000156.1_pt1 | contig 13614 bp, 10 predicted proteins | sample 1481271 | NCBI WGS metagenome assembly OCKY01 (sample SAMN03418280, study PRJEB22391) | human gut metagenome | biome: human-gut; feature: organic feature; material: feces | host: Homo sapiens | place: Italy | collected 2013-04 | reverse complement strand
TTGGCGATGGGGAGTCGCTTGCATTTCCGGTATCTACAATTACATCCTCACCATTTCCTGTGATCGTGTAATCCTTATTCTCGGTAAATGAAACTGATATGATTCCACCAGACTGTGATACCTTTACAGTTGGATTTTCCTCACTGTCTGTGAATGCTCCAACATATCTGCTGTCATTCAGTCTTCCGATGTCAATTACGAAAGGATCTGATAAAGGTGTAGTCACCTCAAGTGCCTGGCTGATCTGACCAGCCTTGACATTTGCAGTTTCTTTTACCCTGCCATATACATAATATGTAGTAAATTCCTTGAATCCGGTAAACTGAGCACCATTCTGCCATACAAGCTTTGATGCATCAGCATCCTTTTCACTGGATATTGCATACTCGATCTCACCCACTATACCTGACACCTTGCCGCTGACAGTCACCGCATCAGATGTTACTGATGTCTTTGTCACAGTGACAACTGCGGTATTTTCTCCCTTTGCCACTGTCGCCTTGAGTGTTATGTTCGCTGAGCCATTTGCTGATGATATAACCAGTGTATCGCTGTAGCTTCCGGCACCAAGTCCATTTACCGGTTTTACAACTACTGTTGTTTTATTTCCTGCAGAAATCTGCCCTGCCGGTGATGAAACGATCTGGAATGCCGTTCCATCCTTAAGCTTGGCCTTTACATCTGTAAGGGTTGTCTCCCCGGAGTTTGACAGTTCAATAGCTGCATGATTCGCATTTGAATAGCCATATACGAGGTCTGTCCATGACGTGTCAGCACTGCTACATGACAGCTTTCCAGGAGTGAGCACTTTGACAACACACGCCGCCTTTATTCCCGAACCATCCTTAGCCGTAGCTGTGATAGTTGCCGTTCCGGCTGCGAGGGCTGTAATCTTGCCATTCTGTACGGATACCTTAGCCTTATCTGAACTTGACCACACAAGGGATGTATCTTTTGCATCAGCAGGTGTTATCGTTGCCTTGATCTCATCACTGTCACCCACATTAAGTGTTATGTATGTCTTGTCAAATGAGATTCCTGTAACCTTTACGGCTGGTGTCTCTGACGGAGCCTCTGTGTCTTTCTCAGACGTTGAACCCGTTGTTGATCCGGTTGAGCCGGCCGATCCAGTTGAGCCAGTTGAAGGATCCTTCGTGTCGTCCTCTGTTGTCATGCCTCCACCTGACTCCCCGCTTATCGTCCTGAGCTCTGACGACACCTCGCTCTTTGGAACTACCTTCTGTGCTGCCTTCTCCTCTTCTGTTCCGCTGTTCTTTACATACAGATAAAGTCCGGCTGCTGCACCCACAAGGCTTGCATTATAGTCCAGTGCAACCTCGTTCTGGTTATAATCTTCTGAGCTATCTACATAGGATGTACTCGAACCCGCCGGACCGCCAACCAAAGCGCCGACTAGTACATGTGCCTGCTTTGTATATGCATTTCCAGTTACAGAACCCTGATATCCGCTTGAGGCTCTGTGATGAGGGTACTTTGATGAATACTTGTTGTAACCTACAACGAAACACTTTGAACCAGCATTGTTGCCAAGTATGTACTTCATCTGACCATTTGCCCATGATGAATAATCAGTCTTTCCATATATCGTGTCATACATGAGACCTGTCATCTGATGAGCGGTGTTATATCTCGCCGATCCCCAGCTATCTATCAGACAGAAGTTGTTATCTCCTGACTGTGTCTTGCTCGCTATAAGTCCTGACTGGTTCTCTACAAACACACTCTTCTTTGATGAGTTAGGACTGTAAAGCAGAGCCGCCTGAGCCACATTGTTCCAGCAAAGAGCCCAGTTAGGATTTGTTCTGCCACCATATACATTATTGTATTTTGTTGCATATGCCGATTTACCTGTAGCCTTGTACAGAAGAGCCGCCGCAAGGGCATAGTCATCTTCCCATGAATCTGAGCTATAGAAAGTTGATGCCGGACCCGAGCTGTTCTTCTTAGCCTTAGTATCCGCATATGTGAAAAGCTTCTCCGCATAGGAAAGCGCTTTCTTATCCTTGTAATTTATATAATATGCCGCAAGTGCCGCCGCTGTCTCTGAAACGATATCTGTACACGTATCCGAATCAGATGTGAATGTTGCCTGTCCACTTCTTGATGACTGCTTTTCCGGAGCTCCCCAGTATCCATGATCGACATTTCCATCACCGACCTGATAACAGAAAGCCTGAACCGAGCCATCACTTCCAAGGACTGTGCATCTCTCGAAATAAGCAACGAATCTGTCCATGATCCTCTTATAGTGTGCCTCTGTAGCAGTATCCGCAAATGCCTCGGCAAACTCCATGTGCGCAAGTCCTAGAACTGTAGCCGAATATGCCTGTGGCAGACCAAACTTGGCATGATCTCCCGCATCATGGTATCCACCGCTGACATCCACAGTCTTTCCATTATATGTTGTTTTTGCATCCTCAGTATGGCAGTTTGATCTCCAAGAAAACTCACTCTTTGCAGATACATCACTTCCGCACATATTCGCATCATAAAGATACAGTGACTCCTGAAGAAGCTTTGCATAGTTGTACTCAACATCCGTATTGATCTCACCTGTGTTGTCCCCGGCTCCGCCAGATGATGATGAAAGTGAACCGATAAATGAGTCAAATGCACCTGACTGTGAGCTGTAGTACACCTTGACACCTGTTATAGACACACCGTTTGCCGTACCTGTGTAGCCAAGCTTTGAATATCTCACGCTCGATCCAGCATTTACCGCACCTGACTTCTTGGATGTGTTTGGATATATGTACAGCTTTCCATCACTGAATACACCCTTGAGAGCTGACCAGCTGCTGTAATCCTTAACTGCAGTTACCGAACCATTCACATCAGCCACCGCTATCCAGTCTGCTATGTATGAATTGCTCTTGTTATTTATCGTTATCTCTGTCTCGTAGTAGCCGTCTCCCTTGGCTGTTCCATCTCCATCAGCAAGACTTGCGGTTACGCTTGAACTTGTGTTTCCAATTGAATCAAGGTCCGCACTGCCTGATCCGCTGTCGCCTGAACCGCCTGACTCCCCTAATGAGCCACCAGAGGTGCTCTTTGTTCCTGAGAGGACCGCTGACACGATCCTGAACTTGATCGTGCTGTTTTCCTGAAGATTGGCAACCTGTATTCCAAATGCCACCTTCTCCGTGCTTGTTGTGCTGATAGATGACAGATCAAGTACGGTCTCAAACTGACCGCTCTTGGACAGATCTATCCACTTGTCATTATTCGACCATGAAGATCCATATGATGCAAATGGCATAACTCCCGCATTCTGTCCACTTGCAGCGGTAAATGTGTCAACCGCATATGTGATCTTGAGCGTCTTGTATCCCGCATCCGCAATAGCCTTCATGGATGCCAGATCTGATGAAGGCGAAAATCTGATCTCCGCCTTTCCATAATCACTCCACTCATCTGTTGCCGCAGTCACCGTCTTCCAGCCGGTGTCCGGTTTCAGATCCAGCGTGATGCTCTCCGCCTTAGCTGTGATCTCCGGCCAGGTTATACTGCCGATGATCATGCATAAGGTGAGAACATATGCCAGGATCCTGCTCGCTGCTTTCTTTCTCATTTTACTTTTCCTCCTTGTACTTCCTTTTTCCTCCTAAAAAATACCCTATTATTAAAAATATAGCACAGAAAACATCTTCATGCGACCCAATAATCCGTCATTATTTATGCGCATAATTACCAATGTTTTCTGTGCTATTTTACCAATACTTTTTTAGCAAGTATTCTTTTTGAAGTTTCTATGTCATTTGCCATCTGGGCCTTGAGCTCATCCAGGCTTCCAAATTTCTTCTCACCTCGGATCTGCTCGATAAGCTCCACCTTGATGACCTGTCCATATATGTTCCTGTCAAAGTCAAAGATATTCGTCTCTATGGTGATATTTTCCTTGTCGTTGACTGTAGGATTGTCTCCTATGTTGGTGATTCCCATATAGACTCTGAAAGGATCCTCATGTCCCGTATGCTTCCCCCGGATTATCCTGATCCTTGAAGCATACACACCAGCCGGCGGGTACAGCTTGCGCTCCTCCGGCAGCATATTCGCAGTCGGTATTCCTATTGTCCTTCCAAGCTGTTTACCGGACACCACTTCACCTGTCATACTGTACGGTCTGCCGAGCATCGGAATGACCGACCTCACATCTCCCTCAGAAATATTCTTCCTGATGACAGTTGAGCTGACCACCTCGTCATCCTGTTCCAGCTTGTCTATGACTATGACCTTATATCCATACTCGTCCGCATAGCTTCTGAGGGTATCCACATCGCCCTTTCTGTCTCTGCCAAATCTGTAATCGCTTCCAACCACGACATATCCGGCCCGCATCATGTCCACCAGAACATCTCTGATGAACGCCTTCGGCTCTGTAGCCGCAAATGCATCGTCAAACGGATATTCAACCAGGACGTCAACTCCGGTATCCGATACCACCTGTGCCTTCTCGTCAGATGTGTATATGGTCTTCATATTGCTCACATCAAACACATGATTCTCCCTCATGTCAAATGTGAACACAACGCCCATATATCCCTGTCTCTGAAGCTTCAACACCTGCTCTATCAACAGCATGTGTCCCTGATGGATACCATCAAACTTGCCCAGGGCAACCGCCGTGCGCTCTGTGCTATTCAGTTTTACCTTCTTCGTGTCCTTTATATGAATCATAACTGTCTGTCCTTAATTACTCACCGGAAACATCTTAAATGGCACATACTGCCTCTTCTCATCGCTGTATTCATACAGTGCCGCAAATCTTCCATTCTCATCGAACACCTTGACATAGGTATCCCTGTGTATCTTATTCTCGGCAAATGCATCCGCACTGAGCTTATTTCCATTTGCAAGAAGTTTCTCACCCTTTGCTGATATATGGAGTTCTGGAATATCCGGCATAAGCTTGTCTGTTGTGAGCACATGCTGCATGAGTGTCCCGTCATCCCTTGCCCTCTCCACCTCATCAAGCGTCAGACTTTCTTCTATAGTAAAGCCCTTCACCTCGGTTCTGACAAGCTTCTCCATCACAGCACCGCAGCCAAGCTTCTCTCCTATATCCCTGCACAGGCTTCTGATGTATGTTCCCTTGGAACAGCTCACATCAAATGTCACTCTCGGGAGTTCTACCGACTGTATGGTAATCCCATGTATCGTGACCGGTCTCGGATCCCTCTCAATGACCTGTCCGGCTCTTGCCAGTTCATAGAGCTTCTTACCATTTACCTTGATGGCTGAATACATCGGTGGGATCTGCATGTAATCGCCTACAAAACTCATCACCGCAGCCCTGACTGTCTTCTCATCAGGATATACATCTGTCACGTCTGTCATGACTCCTGTCACGTCTTCGGTGTCACTTGTCTTTCCGAGAAGCATGGTACATGTGTATGTCTTGTTCTTCTCAGTGAGCAGGTCGCACATCTTCGTAGCACTTCCCAGACACACAAGAAGAACTCCCTCCGCCATGGGATCGAGAGTTCCGGTATGACCTATCTTTTTCTGTTTTAATATACCACGGAGCTTTGCCACCACATCAAATGACGTGAACCCCTGCTCCTTATATATATTGATAAATCCATCTATCATAACTATTTCAAATCCAATCCAAAGTCTTTTACATCAGTCCGCTGTATCAGTACCTGTTCCAGATCACATCTTTTCTGCAATTTATCAGCCAAGCTGTTTCTCTATATCCGCAACTATCTCCGCAACTATCTTTTCCGGATCACCTGACATATTGCATCCCGCAGCCTTCACATGGCCGCCACCGCCGTGACTGCACGCGATCTCACTCACGTTCACGATATCATTTGCCCTGAGGGATATCTTGTAATTATCCTCACCAGCCTGATACATGAAGAAAGCAACCTCAGTACCTGATGTCAGTCTGAGCTGATCCACTATTCCATCCGTATCCATCTTGCTGGCACCAAATCTGTCGAAGTCCTCCTTTGTCAGAAGAGTGTGGGTTATCCTTCCGCCTGCAAACTGCTTCATATTGAGAAGAGCATAGCCCAGAAGCTTATTCTGTGTGAGCGTCTTCTTGTAAAATGTCTCATCTATGACAAAGCTTGGTCTCGCTCCCTTCTCTATCAGGATTCCCGCTATGGTCATGGACTCTCTGGTGGTATTGCTGTGCTTAAACACTCCTGTGTCGTGGACTATACCGGTATACAGACACTCTGCGCACTGCTGGTTGATCTTTTTCTCATCCAGGAGCTTGAATATAGCCTCCGCAGCTGAGCATGCATCACTTTCCACATAGCACACATCACCAAAGCCTTTGTTAGACACATGGTGGTCTATGCAAAGAGTTCTCTTCGCAGTCTCATAATATCTGACAAATGGTGTGAATCTGTCCATATCTCCGCAGTCAAGCGACATAAACAGATCATAGGTCTCATCATCTGCCTCATGCTTTACAGTAGATGCACCATTCAGGAACATGAATACACCCGGGAATTCCTGAAGATATACCTGAACCCTCTTGTCAGGGTAATTGCTTGTAATATAGTTATACATTCCAAGTGTTGAACCTATACAGTCACCATCAGGATTGATATGTCCTGTTATGGCTATGCTGTCTGCGTTCTCTATCTCCCTTATAAGATCGTTCATGATATACCTCCTTTTAAATTCTCATATTATATCCTACTCTTCAAACTCATCTTCACTCTCTGAGTTTTCATCTGTACTCTCGTCAGCATCGCCATGCTTTCCGAGAGCCTCATCTATCTTGTGGGACATACTGACACCATACTCTATGGACTGGTCCATGATAAATGTTATCTCCGGTGTATTGCGCAGATTTACAGAATGAGCAAGCTCTCTTCTGATATATCCCATTGCGCTGTTCAACCCTGCAAATGTGGAATCAACAGCATCCTGGTCACCCAGGACACTGATATATGCCTTACAGAACTTGAGATCAGGTGTGACAACCACATCAACGACCGAAGTCATAGGTGATATTCTTGGATCCTTGATCTCACGGCTGATGATCCTGCTGAGTTCTCTCTGGACCTCACCGTTGATCCTGTTATTCTTTACACTGTTTTTTCTCATATCTATTACTACTTTCTAGGCACCTCTACCATCTCGTATGCCTCTATCTGATCTTCCTCTGCAACGTCCTGGAAGTTCTCGAATACCATACCACACTCAAAGCCGGACTTAACTTCCTTGACATCATCCTTGAATCTCTTGAGTGAAGCAAGCTTTCCTTCAAATATAAGATTGCCCTCTCTGGTAATCCTTACGCTGCAGTTTCTGTTGATTGTTCCGTCGAGAACATATGAACCGGCAATGACACCGATACCAGAAGCCTTGTATGTCTGTCTGATCTCTGCGTGTCCGATGACCTTCTCCTCATATATAGGATCAAGCATACCCTTCATTGCTGAATCAATATCCTCTATTGCATTGTAAATGACTCTGTACAGACGAACATCTACCCCCTCGCTGTCAGCCATATCCTTTGCTCTCGCATCCGGTCTGATATTGAAACCGATTACGATGGCATTTGATGCTGATGCAAGAATTATATCTGACTCGTTGATAGCACCTACACCTGCATGTATGCACTTGATAACGACCTCGTCATTTGAGAGTTTTAAGAGACTCTGCTTAACGGCCTCAACTGAACCCTGTACATCTGCCTTGATGATGATCTTGAGCTCCTTGAGGTTGCCGGCCTGGATCTGGCTGTACAGATCGTCAAGTGACATTCTCTGCTTTGTATCTGCAAGAAGCTTCTCCTTACCCTGTGAGATGTATGTCTCTGATATGGTTCTGGCTTCCTTCTCATTGTCAACTGCCATGAATATCTCACCTGCGTCAGGAACTGTATTAAGACCCTGAATCTGTACAGGTGTTGATGGAAGAGCCTCTGTAACTCTCTCACCTCTTGAGTTGGTCATGGCACGTACCTTACCATGTGATGCTCCTACAGCGATGTAATCTCCAACGTGGAGAGTTCCCTTCTGTACAAGCATTGTTGCAACAGGTCCACGTCCCTTGTCAAGCTCAGCCTCGATGACGATACCTCTTGCCTTTCTGTTAGGATTTGCCTTGAGTTCAAGCACATCTGCTGTGAGGAGGATCATCTCAAGGAGATTGTCGATACCTTCCTTAGTATGTGCAGATACAGGACAGAATATTGTTGAACCGCCCCAATCCTCTGGGATCAGCTCGTACTCTGTGAGCTCCTGCTTAACTCTCTCTATATTCGCACTTTCCTTATCGATCTTGTTGATCGCTACTATGATCTCGATTCCGGCAGCCTTTGCATGGTTGATAGCCTCGATTGTCTGTGGCATAACACCATCATCGGCAGCTACAACAAGGATAGCGATATCTGTACTCTGTGCACCACGCATACGCATCGCTGTGAACGCCTCATGTCCAGGAGTATCAAGGAATGTGATAGTCTGGCCATTTACATCGACAACAGATGCACCGATCGCCTGTGTGATTCCACCAGCCTCGCCCGATGTAACCTTTGTCTGTCTGATCGCATCAAGGAGTGATGTCTTACCGTGATCAACGTGTCCCATAACGCAGACTACTGGAGGTCTTGGAACCATGTCCTTCTCGCCCTCTTCGTCCTCCTTCAGGAGTTCCTCGATCACATCTACCTTCTCCTCTTCCTCAGCTATACAGTTGTACTCAAGTGCGATCTCTGAAGCCTCGTCAAATGGAAGCTCTGAGTTCACATTGACCATCTTACCTGCGAGGAACAACTTCTTGATAAGTGCTGTTACAGGAGTCTTTACCGCATCAGCCAGCTCCTTGAGTGTTACAACCTCCGGAAGTGTGATGGTTCTGATTGCATCCGGATCCTCCTGTGGTGCCTGCTGCTTCTTCTGTGGCTTGTTCTTCACATTCTTCGCAAGTCTGCTGATATCAGCCTCGACCTCCTCAGGTGATCTTCTGTTGCCCTTACGTGGCTTGTTCTTATCTCTGTTGTAGTTATCTCTGTTCTGGCTCTTTAAATCCTTACCCGGCATCTCCTTCGCATCGAAGTCCTTGCGGTCTCTCTTGAATGGTGCTCTCTTCTGAGCTGGGCTGTCATCCTCGTCATCCTTGCCAAATGGCATATTGATACGGTTGCTGAAACGGTTGCCACCATCTCTGTTAAAGCCTCTTCCGCCCTGGTTTCTATCGCCATTGCCGAAGCGTCCGCCACCCTGGTTTCTGTCTCCGTCTCTGTTAAACCTTGGTCTGTCACCCTGGCCGTCCCTGTTAAATCTTGGTCTGTCACCCTGGTTTCTATCACCATCTCTGTTAAACCTTGGTCTGTCATTCTGGCCGTCTCTGTTAAATCTTGGTCTGTCACCCTGGTTTCTGTCACCATCTCTGTTAAACCTTGGTCTGTCGCCCTGACCGTCTCTGCCTACTCTTGGTCTGTCACTCTGATTTCTGTCGCCCTGGCCATCTCTGCCGAATCTTGGTCTGTCACCCTGATTTCTGTCGCCCTGGTTCCTGTCGTTGCTGAATCTGGCTCTGTCTGAACCGCCCTGTCTGTCGTTGTTAAATCTGACTCTGTTACCGTTGTTATTCATCTTGCCGCCGTTTCTGTCCTCCCTGGCAAATCTTACATGATTGCCAGAACCCTGTCTGGCTGCTGAATTGTCATCCCTTGAAGGATTCTGCTTCTGCGCGTCCGCCTTTGGCGCTGCAGCAGGCTTTGCTGTCTCAGGCTTTGGCTGCTCTGTCTTAGGCGCTGCCTTTGGAGCCTCCTGCTTTGGTGCTGCAGGCTTTGGGGTCTCAGCCTTTGGAGCCTCGGCCTTTGGCGCAGTCTTTGCTCCAAACTTAGCTTTAATTATTCCAACCATCGAATCGTCCAGATTGGACATATGACTCTTGATCTCTATTCCCTTTGCGCCAAGTGTATCTATGATATCTTTATTTGAAATGTTTAACTGTTTTGATAATTCGTGTACTCTGATTTTAGCCAAATGTTACACCTCCATGTTTTCATTTACATTCATGTACTTTATGATCTGATTTCCGAATCCCTCGTCAAGTATCGCAATGGATGTTCTCATCTCATTGCCACTGTACTTGCCAAGCTCATCCTTTGTCCCGTACTCATAATAAGGAATCCCATAATAATTACATTTCTGGTCGAAAAGTTTCTTCGTATTGTCAGAAGCGTCCTTTGCCACAATGACCACGTACGCGCTCTGATTCTTAACTGCTTTCTCTACTGAGAAATTGCCACTGCACAGCCTTCTGGCTCTGGCACACAGAGAAATTAACGAGTAGATCTTGTTATTCTTCAATGTCACGCAGCTCCTTGTCTAATTGTTCATACACCTCAGCAGGTATGCTGACCTTGAAAGCCTTCTCAAGTGCTTTGCTTCCAACCGCCTTCTTAAGGCACTCGGATTTCTTGCATATATAAGCGCCTCTTCCGTTGAGCTTGCCGGTTGCATCAACTGCGAACTGCCCGTCATTGCTTCGGACTATCCTTATCAGCTCACTCTTCGGCATCATCTCACGGCATCCAAGGCATTGCCTCAGAGGTACCTTCTTTGCCATCTCATCACTCCCTATTCTCTATCATGTGCCACTACATCAATGCAAATGATTACTCTTCGTCGTTTGTGTCTACTGTTTCATCTATGTCAAATGAAGCAGCATCGGCATCTTTATCTTCGCTTACTTCATCATAATATTCATCTTCGTTATAAGGATCAAAGTTCTCATCCTCTGGCTGCTCATCAAAGTAACCCATCTCCTCGGCCTTTGAATGGCTCTTAATATCGATCTTGTATCCTGTCAGCTTGGCTGCAAGGCGGGCATTCTGACCCTTCTTACCGATTGCAAGTGAAAGCTGTGTATCAGGTACTACGACAAATGCTGTCTTCTCATCAAGATCAACTGATACGTCCTCAACATCTGAAGGACTGAGCGCATTGTAAATAAACTCAGCAGGGTTCTCACTCCAAGGAATGATGTCGATCTTTTCACCGTTCAGATCTGCAACGACAGCATTTACTCTGTCACCATTGATTCCTACGCATGCTCCAACTGCATCGACGTTCTCATCGTTTGACCATACTGCGATCTTAGATCTTGATCCTGCCTCTCTGCAGAAGCTCTTGATCTCAACTGTTCCGTCTGCGATCTCTGTTACTTCCTTCTCAAAAAGTCTCTTGACGAGCTCTGGATGAGTTCTTGATACAGTGATCCTTGGTCCTCTGTTTGTCTTCTTGACCTCTGTGATATAAAGCTTTATTCTGTCGCCTCTCTCGTAGCTCTCTCCCTCGATCATCTCTGACGGCTTTAAGAGTGCCTCTGTCTTGTCATCAAGGCTCACATTCACGCTGTCTCCAACCTGTCTCTGAACGATTCCTGTTACGATATCCTTCTCCTTCATATGGAAGTGATCGTATATAGCTGCTCTCTCATTCTCATTGATAGCCTGAACGATGACATTTCTCGCACGCTGGGCTGCTATTCTTCCAAAGTTCTTAGTTGTGATCTCTATATTTACTGTATCACCTATCTCGTACTTGCTGCTTATCATCTTGGCCTGCTCCAGTGTTATCTGGCATGCAGGATTCTCAACTTCCTCAACAACCTCTTTGGCTGCATATACATGGCACTCACCAGTCTCTCTGTCCAGTGAAACTGTAATGTTCTCGTCTGTATTGAAATCCTTCTTGCAGGCTGTCTTGAGTGATCTCTCTATAGCCTCAAGCAGAACATCCTTGCTAATGTTTCTCTCCTTCTCAAGCTGATTCAATGCTTCAATGATCTCTGACACCTTTTTATCCTCCTAATATATAAATGCTAATCGTATCATGGAAATATCTTTTCTCGTTATCGTTATCTCTGTCTCATCCTCAAGCTCAATGGTGACTGTATTCTCATCATATGCCTTGAGCACACCCTCGAATTCCTTTGCACCATTCACCTTGGCAAATGTCTTGATCTCCACGACCTTACCTATGCTTCTCTTGAAATCCTTCTCTTTCTTCAGTGGTCTCGTAAGCCCCGGTGAGCTGACCTCCAGTATATAGGCATCTCCTATATAATCATCCTGGTCAAGCAGGTCTCCAAGTGCTCTGTTCACTATCTCGCAATCACCGATCGTGATGCCACCTTCCTTGTCCGCATACACTCTGAGGTAATAATCACTGCCTTCCTTGACGTACTCCACATCAACAAGCTCCAGATTGTTCGCCTCAATGATCGGCATCACAAGTGCCTCCGTCTTTGCTTCAATATCCGCTCTCTTCGTAAATACGACCACCTTTCTGTAAAATATTATCCCCACAACAATTGAGAGTGGGCCAAGGCCCACTCTCATGCTGTAATCTATAACAATCTCACTTATTGTATCATAATTATCAAATAATTCAAGTACAAATATTAACAAATATTTATGCGTTTCTTCTGGCTGCGTCCTCACGGTAATATTTGTCAAGCACCTTGTTCGCCTTCTTGTCGTCAAGAACGCATTTGTTGGACAGTGCAACCTTGACGAGTTCATCCAGTGCTTCCTCCCTAAGTGCCGTGCTCTTGATGTTGACATTTGCAAGCTCTGTGTACGCTCCCATCTTTCTTGTGAGCGTCTCGTACTCCTCTGGAAGCATCCTGTCTATCATATTCCTGATCTGCTTGGATACCGCCTGGCTGTTGCCGCCTGTTGTGACTCCCACCACAAGATCTCCGCGGACGATAACGCCTGGAAACAGGAAGCTGCTGAGCTCCTTGTTATCAGCCACATTTACCATGATGCCCCTGTCATTACAATATGTACCTATCTTGGCATTGATCTCCGGGCGCCTGGTTGCCGCCACAACAATGTCTGCATTCTGCAGTATGTCAAGTGCCACGTTGCTCTCATGTACATTTATTCCCTTTATCGCTTTTATATCATCGCACACCTTCGGCGCAATGACCGCTATCTTCGCTCCGAAATACAGCAGCGAATTGATCTTTCTAAGTGCTGCCTTACCTCCACCTACAACTATTACTTTCTTGCCCTCAAGATCGATGTACATTGGAAAGTATGCCATATCTTATCTCCTCCGAATATTCTATAAATCTAGTCATATACTTACTGTGAAAGCTGCTTAAAAAACTTTCACAGCAAATTATAAATGAGGAATTAAGAAATGGCAATTACAAATAACGTTGGCTCACTAAAAATTCAGATAACGAACAACAATTTCTTTCCCGTCGAGGGTGCTTCCGTATACATAAGCCCTACGGGAATGCCCGATTCCACCTCAGAGGAATTTATCACCGATGAAAATGGTATCGTCATCGACGAAGAGCTTCCCGCCCCCGATGTCGCCTACAGTCTGGAGCCTGGCGAAAACCAGCCATACTCGGAATACAACGTGCTTGTGAACGCTCCCGGATACAACGAGCGCTTCATCTCCGGGGTTCAGATATTCTCCGGTGAGAACGGGATCCAGAACATAGAGCTGACACCATCCGATGGAAGCGATACGAACCCTACCGTTCTCGACGCCCACACCCTCTGGGAGCAGTATCCACCCAAGATCGCCGAGGACATGATAAAGCCGGTGAATCCATCAGGCGTTTTGACCCCCACTGTGTCAT
>OCKY01000152.1_pt1 | contig 14502 bp, 10 predicted proteins | sample 1481271 | NCBI WGS metagenome assembly OCKY01 (sample SAMN03418280, study PRJEB22391) | human gut metagenome | biome: human-gut; feature: organic feature; material: feces | host: Homo sapiens | place: Italy | collected 2013-04 | reverse complement strand
CAGGAAGCCATTCATCTGATGGATGATGTACTTTCTCAGAAGAAAGACAATATTGCTCTGATTGAGCGTGTGCTGAAAAAAGAGGATGCTCTCTTTGATAATAAAGAAGCCATGAGCAACGGCATTGAAAACTTCTTCAAAACTCAGGTAACAGTATTCGACCAGGCAGTGCAGTTTGAAAAATCTCTGCACGATGACCTTGACCGAATTGCAGAAAATGAGGAAGCACATAAGGCGCTGAATACCATTCGCCTGATTACCATGGTTGAAACCGGAGGTAAGTTCAACTATAACCGGATTCGTGAACTGAATCCGTTGATGGATACGGTGCGTACCGCCCATGATAAGATGTTGGAAGAAAAACGTACCGAGGTTCTGGAAACGGTTCGTCAGTGTATGGAAGCAACCCACACTGTCGCAAACGGCGATTCCAAGGCATCCCATCTGATTGAAAAATCAGACCGATATTTCAGCCAGTGCAAGGAGAAAATCGCAGAATTAAAGAGCCTTGCCCTTTTGGATGCCATGTTCCTGCCGATGTGCCAGTATAAGGATGATACCGTCAGCAATATCGAGTCTGTTCTGGCTCCGCCTGCACCGAAGCCACCAGTACAGCCAACACAGCCGGGGAAAGAAGTTGCTCCGGCAAAGAAAAAGGTTGTCCGTGCCTATAACCGGCAGGTTGTATTCCAGGCAAAGACTTTACAGACGGATGCGGATATTGATGATTATGTAGAAAAGATTCGTTCTCAGCTGAAACAGTTGCTGAAGAATTGCGACGAGATTAAGCTGAATTAAAGGTGGAGAACAATAGAAAATGGAACTGATTAGTGCAGCTATTGGCATTTTAGGAGTTATTATTGGCTGGTTGTTAAATGAACTGACTACTATTTTTCGAGGACGACCGAAGCTATGTTTCCAAATGGTAGCAACCCCAGAAAATGAGTTGACAGAGAAAGAATATCGTGTGAAAGAAAGTTTTTCTGAACATGGAATTGAAATCTTTAATGTCGGTGAGAAGCCTTTTGTTTTGGAAAACTTCGTAATTTGTTATAAGAAAAAAATATTGGTAGATTGTCAAATGCCAGAAAGCGATAGAATTATATTGCCGTTCCATAATGTCGTATATACTTTATCCGAACAGGAAGCAGACGCATTGGAATGGCATTGTCAAATGGAATATTTTGAGGAATGTCAAGTAACTGCAATTAGTATTGAAAAGAAAAAAGCAAAAGGAATACTACAAGTTCCATTGTTTGCGATAAGGTCAAATATTAGAAGTATTGGAATCAATAAAAAAGAATAGGAGACAGATATGGAAAATAACCCAAAAGTGTTTATTTCATATGCCCATAAAAATCAAGCATATGAAGATAAAGTGTTGGAATTGGCAAATAGACTACGTTCAGAAGGCATTGATGCGATGATAGACCAATATGAAGAAGCACCTCCTGAAGGATGGCCGAGGTGGATGGAGCATCAAATCATGGAGTCAGAGTTTGTTCTTGTTTTATGTGAAGAAACATATTATCAAAAACTCTATTCCGAGAAAAAGGGGAAGGGCGTTGTATGGGAGGCTAACATTGTCTATCAAATGTTATATGATTCAGCGGCAGAAACAAATAAATTCATTGCGGCATTTTTTGATGACGATGATCAGCAGTATATACCCACACCGCTGAAACCATACACATATTATAATCTTTCGGATGAAAGACAATATGAAAGGCTGTATTGGCGTTTTAGGGGGGTTACCAATAGTAAAAAGCCCCCATTAGGTGAATTGAAACCATTACCAGAAAAGAAGCGAAAAACAATGTTCTTTTCTTCACCAATTAACCTTGAAAAGTGGAATGCTGCAAAGTGGAGAGGTACAGTATATCTTTGGGGTGGAGATGCACCTGCCATAGGCTTGTTTTTTACAAATTACTCAGTGGGTAAAGAAATTTTCAAAGAGTGGAAGAAAAAATACAAAGATATGGCATTCGCAGATACTTTTTTGAAGGTTGATTATATTGTTCCACCGTTTCCTAAGTCATGTTGGGTATATAAATCGTATGACAGAAATTATGGAAAAGGATATTTTCTGCATATAGGTGCAAATATTGACGAAAGTATTAGTCGAGCTAATAATTGTGGAATAGAAATGCAACAACTACTTTTGGCAACGGTTTCACGTTACCAGTGGATGAATGAAAATAACGGATCAGGTAATAGAGATCAGTTTTTAGATATGTATAACAAGACAGGAAAATATTATTTAGTTCCTGTCGGATTAAAGAATCCATCAATGGGAGTTGTAATAGAGAATATGCAATTTGATTTTGAGTACGCAATTCTAATGAAAGAAATAACGGTTACAGCTGGAACAAAGATAACGGAGGAGAATCCCTGCAAAGCAGTTCTTATGGAGCCAGAGGAATGATATATGGATAAAAATGCGATAAAAAAGTTTGCTGTTTGGGCAAGAACAGAGCTAATCGCCCGTGTTTCCCTAAAAGGTGTGGAATACGGTATCACTGAGAAAAAAATTGAGGATGCCAATGTGGACAGCGTTGGCGGCAAAGTTCTCACTGCCGATGAAAAGAAACAGCGTCAGGCTTTGATTGCCGAGATTAACGATAAAGGCTATAAGCAGGTCATGGAGGAGGTTGCCTATACTTGGTTCAACCGCTTCTCTGCTCTGCGATTCATGGAAGTCAACGGCTATCTTCCTTCCCATGTGCGTGTGTTCACGGACGAGGAAAACAACTTTAAGCCGCAGATTATAACCGAAGCCATTCATCTGGATTTGGATGGATTGGATATGGAAAAGGTCTATGAGTTGAAAGATGCAGAAAAGACCGAAGAATTGTATAAATATTTGCTGACTGTGCAGTGCAACGCTTTGAATAAGATTCTGCCGGGAATGTTCCAGAAGATTGCGGATTACACTGAGCTTCTGCTGCCGGACAATCTGCTCCGTGAAGGTAGTGTCATTCAGCAGATGATCGAGCTGATACCGGAGGATGATTGGAAGGATGCTGTCCAGATCATCGGATGGCTGTATCAGTATTATAACAGTGAGAAAAAAGATGATGTTTTCGCAGCACTGAAAAAGAATGTAAAAATCACAAAAGAAAACATCCCTGCAGCAACCCAGCTTTTCACACCGGACTGGATTGTTCGCTACATGGTAGAGAACAGCCTTGGTCGTCTGTGGCTGGAGGGACACCCGGATGTCAAAGAGCAGCTTCTGCCGACAGAGGAAGAACAGTCTGCCTATGCTGCCGGAAACCGTGACCCAGAAGATACCAAATGGCACTACTATCTGGAAGAAGCCGAGCAGGAGCCGGAAGTGCAGGCACAGCTGGCAGAGATTCGCAAAGAATACGCCGCACTGACACCGGATCAGCTGAAAGTCATTGACCCATGCTCCGGTTCCGGTCATATCCTTGCATATATGTTTGATGTGCTGATGAAGATTTATGAATCCTACGGCTATACCACCCGTGAAGCTGTGGCGAGCATTGTGGAGAATAATCTTTATGGTCTGGATATTGATGACCGTGCGGCACAGCTGGCTTACTTTGCGGTAATGATGAAAGCCCGTCAGTATGACCGCCGCTTCTTCAGCCGTGGTATTCAGCCCCATGTATATGCCATTGTAGAGAGTAACCATGTAGATAAATTTGCAGTAGACTATTTCTGTAATGGCGATGCGAAGCTCACAGCAGCTATGGATACCATTATCAGCGAACTGCATGATGCAAAGGAATACGGCTCTATTCTGACTGTAACACCGCAGGATTGGTCTGCTCTGTATGATCGTTTTGCAGAGATTACGGAAGATATAAATATGTCCCGTGAAACGGCATTGAGAGAACTTTTGCCGTTGGTACAGGTGGCAGAAGCAATGGCACAGAAGTATGATGTGGTAGTGACAAATCCGCCGTATGCTGGAATAAGTAATTTGAGTTCAAAAGTTAATAATTTCATTAAGGATAATTATCCTGATAGTAAAGCAGATTTTTTCTCTGTCTTTATTGAGCGTTGCAATGACTTGGTAAGAAAAAATGGTTTGCAAGCAATGATTACACAGCATGGTTGGATGTTTTTATCCAGTTTTGAAAAATTAAGAGCAAAATTACTGAAAAATGAAACTATTACTATGGCTCATTTGGGGGCAAGAGCATTTGAAGAAATTGGTGGCGAAGTTGTTCAGACTACAAGTTTTGTAATGATAAAATCAGAACTAAATGAATATAGAGGAGTGTATTGCCGCTTAATTGAGCCTAATACTCAGCAGGGAAAAGAAGATATGTTTTTACTGGAACAGAACCGTTTTTCGACAAAGCAGAAAAACTTTTATGATATTCCAGGAACACCATTTGCTTATTGGCTGAGTGATACAATGTTTGATATTTTCAAAGATTCTAAGACGTTATCTGATGTGGCAAAACCAAGGCAGGGATTAGCAACGTCTGACAATGATAGATTTTTGAAATTATGGCATGAGGTTGATTTTTCAAAGATTGGATTTGGAATAACAAGTATTGATGATGACAGGAAGTTTGAGTATAAATGGTTTCCGTGTACCAAAGGCGGAAGCTTTAGACGATGGTATGGAAACAACGACTATATTGTTAACTGGGAGAATGATGGTGAAGAAATAAAAGCGTATGCAGCTAAATTATACCGAAATTACACTCGAACTATAAAAAATATACCATTCTATTTTAGAAAGGGTTTAACTTGGTCAACCATTTCATCAGGATTATTTTCTCTTAGATATGTACCAGAGGGATTTGTGTTTGAAACCAAAGGTGCAATGTGCTATGTGGACGATAAATATCTATATTCTGTTCTTGCATTATATAACACAAAGGTAATGCAACAGTTTTTGGCTGTTGTTTCCCCTACTTTGGACTATCACGAAGGACCATTAGGACGTACTCCTATTTTATTAGAGGATAATTCTGAAATTGATGAAATAACAAAAAATTGTATAACTATTTCAAAAAATGAGTGGGATTCATTTGAAAATTCATGGGATTATAAGGGACATCCGTTAATTGAATTAAGAACAGAAACAGAATGTGTCAGGGTACATGAACAGCAGAATTATCACATAAAAGATGTATATTGGGTATGGAGCCAGTTATGTGATAAACGTTTCCAACAGTTAAAAGATAATGAGGAAAAGCTGAATCGTCATTTTATTGATGTTTACAATTTGCAAAATGAATTAACTCCTGAAATTGAGGAAAATGATGTATCGGTTCGCAAGGCTGATCTTGGCAGAGATATTCGCTCTTTCATTTCCTATGCGGTTGGCTGTATGTTTGGTCGTTATTCTCTGGATGTGGATGGTCTTGCCTATGCAGGCGGCGAATGGGATGTCAGCAAGTATGTTTCTTTTGCTGCGGATAAGGACAATATCATCCCGATTTGCGATGATGAATACTTTGAGGATGATATTGTCGGTTTGTTCGTGGGATTTGTGAAAACCGTTTATGGTGCAGACACGCTGGATGAGAACTTAGAATTTATTGCCAATGCACTTGGCGGTAAGGGTCAACCGAAGGATGTAATTCGGAATTATTTTCTGAATGACTTCTATTCTGACCATTGCAAGATTTATCAGAAACGTCCGATTTACTGGCTATTTGACAGTGGTAAGAAGAATGGTTTTAAGGCTCTGATTTATATGCACCGCTATCAGCCGGACACCATTGCCCGTATTCGTACTGACTACGTGCATGAACAGCAGGCTCGTTATCGCACTGCTATTACTGATCTGGAACAGCGGATTGCCAATGCTTCCACTGGCGAGCGTGTGAAGCTGAACAGAAAGCTGACCACCTTGCAGGCACAGGATACTGAAATCAGAACCTACGAAGAAAAAATTCATCACCTTGCTGACCAGATGATTTCGATTGATCTGGACGATGGGGTGAAGAAGAATTATGCAATTTTTCAGGATGTTTTGGCTAAAATAAAGTAGGAAAGAGGATGAGAAAGTGCAGTCAAAAGAGGATGTTTTAAATAGAGAACCATTTGTCAAACAGATAGTTGATTTGACTAAGATCCTTTCAGAAAAACGTAAAAATTGTTGTTTTGCTATTGAAGGAGAATGGGGAAGTGGTAAGAGTTTTGTACTGGAAAAGATTCAAGAATGTCTTCAAGTGGAACAATCGGAAACAACAAACACGGATCGTTTTTTTGTTGTTCGATATGATTGTTGGCGGTACGATTACTATGAAGAACCTATAGTTGCTATTATTTCTGTATTAAAAGATCAGATTGAACAGTATGTGAGTTTATTATCAAATGAGACTAAGAAAGAAATGTTAGCCATTGTTAAAAATACAATAACAAAGATTGCTGTCGAAGCAATCAAATCAAAGACGGGAGTAGATTTGGATGGTGTTGTTGGAACATCTGAAGATGATGGAAAAATATATGATAAATATTTTGGCTTCCAGAATATATTTAAAGAAGTACAAGAGCAAATTAAGAAGATATCAGAAGAACAAACAGTAGTTATCATGGTTGATGAATTAGATAGATGCTTGCCCTCGTATGCGATTAAAGTGTTGGAACGTATTCATCATGTATTCAATGAGTTGGAAAATGTAGTGGTTATAATTGCAATGGAGAAAAAACAAATGTCGAATTCATTGCATCAAATTTATGGGGATGAAATGGATGTTGATCGATATTTGAAAAAAATAATCTCATTAAGTTTTAAACTGGATAATGGATCGGTTAATAATTTTATTAAGAAATATGAGAGTTTTATGAATATGTTTATCATCCAAGATCAAGAAAGGGATGGGTTGGAAAAATTTTTAAAGGAAATTACTTTTGGGATAGAAATTCGCGCACAGGAAAAAATTTTTGAAAATGCAGAAAGTATACATAGACTGATGGCAGAGCAAGAAAAAATGGATAGTGCTATATTAGCGTTTGAGGTGCTTGTTTTATGTATAAAAGAAAAAATGTCAACAGTTAGTATGAAGTGGATAGTTGATACATCAGGTTATCCAGATGTCGAAACTAGAATTGGAAAAGATTATTTTGATTCGATAAGGGATTATGCAAAACATATTAGACAATATCCTAAAAAAGTAAACTACAAATTTGTATGTAAGGAAAATGATTTTGTTGACAAAATGATTTTTATAATTTCTGGATTGTATAATGAATATAAAAACAACGAATGCGATTCGTTTTATTGTGCAGATAAGGAAATACAACAAAAGTTGAATTTTTCAAAAAAAGTCTATGAATTATTAAAAATATAGGAAAGGTTGACATATGATGACGGATGAAAAAATCAAAAATTCCAGTGAGCTGGAGTTTGCTGTATTTTGCATTGAAAATGTAGCGGCAAAGCTGGGGGTGGATGCAGAGCGTGTCTATCAGGCATTTACCGAACAAAGCGATATTCTGAACGGTTATATCGTGCCGGAATATGAAGTGCTGCATACCCAGAGCCGGGAATATATCGTTGATGACCTCCTTGATGTGATGAAAGAAAGGGGTGTGGAAGTATGATTCTTTATCATGGTTCTTTTTTAGAGATTGCAAAGCCGGATTTGGTTCATTCCCGCCCCAATGTAGACTTCGGGCGTGGCTTCTATGTCACGCCGCTGTATGAACAGGCAGCGAAGTGGTGCGGTAAGTTCAAACGCCGTGGGAAAGATGGCATTATCTCTCGGTATGAATACGATGAAAGCCGGGAATCTGAACTGAAAACGCTGAAATTCGATTCTTATTCCGAAGAATGGCTGGATTTCATTCTGAACTGCCGCAGTGGAAAAGATTCGACAGATTACGACCTTGTTGTAGGCGGTGTTGCCAATGATAAAGTGTTCAATACCGTGGAGCTGTTCTTTGACGGATTGATTGATAAAGCAGAAGCAATCAATCGGTTACGTTATGAAAAGCCAAATCTGCAAATCTGTTTTCGTACAGAAAAAGCACTGTCTTTATTGCATTTTGAAGGGAGTGAAAGACTATGACGGCAAATCCGATTTTACTTCAGAAAAAATATAGCCGTGTGATTGAGTGTTTTGCAAAACAGCAAGGACTTTCACTGGATGCGGCGTTGAACTTTTTTTATCATTCCGAAGTTTATCAGTTGATACGGGACGGGATATCAGATATGCACTGCATGAGTGATGCATATTTGGCGGATGAACTGGAACAGGAATATCAGATGAAGCAATAGTATGAGTAAAAGCTAAAAACAGGAAACATTTTGAAAAAATATTTGAATTAATGACACTAAAGATATGATAAGGATCAATGAGAAAGGAAGACTTTTTAATGGCATATCGAGTAGTTATATCTTTGGTGGAAATGAAACAGATTTTAGAAGTGTTTGGTAAACAGAAAATTTTAGAAAGTTTTGACCTGCTAGAACAAGAAGATTATTTATTTGTCCGGAAATGTGATGAAATTAAATTAATAGTAGCATTGAATAAGATGACTTCGCTTTACATGAGCAATAGGAATAAACCATGTAAAATAAAAAAAGGGTCATTTTATTGCATTGTGATTGATTTATCTGAAAGCAGAATATGTTTGGAACTTGAAGAGTTAGTATTGAGATATTGCAAAGGAGAAAAGACTATGGCAGCTAAACAAATTAAATTAGAGGAAACAGCGGAAGAGTTAATGGAATATTCAGATGATGATTTGTACAATATCAATTCATGGGGGGCGGATTTGTCATTTCGTGAAATTATTACAATGTATGAAGAGGGCGAATTGTTAAAACCGGAGTTACAGAGAAAGTATGTTTGGACAAGGACAGAAGCCAGTAGATTTATTGATTCCATATTACTAGGATTACCTGTACCAAGTGTATTTTTTGCTAAAGAACAAGGTGAAACAATGCTAATAATAGATGGATTCCAGCGAATTATGACAGTACATGATTATGTAAAAGGAGTTTTTTCTGGAGATGGGAAAATATTTAAATTATCTAATACTGAAAATATAAATGCCAGATGGAGAGGAAAAGCTTTTGCTGAACTTGATACTGAAGAAAAGAGACGAATACGTAGTAGCACTATCCATGCGATTATTTTTGAACAAAAACATCCTAGAAATGATACGGGTATGTTTCAAATTTTTGAAAGAATTAATACAGGTGGACGAACATTAAAAGCACAAGAAATACGAAATTGTGTATATCAGGGAAAATGTAATGACTTGCTTTTTGAATTAAATAAACATGATTCATGGCGAAAGATATTAGGATTAAATGTAGAAGATTCCAGAATGGCGGACTTGGAATTGATTTTAAGATATTTTGCTATGAGAGATTTACACATTAGAAATGAGGGACAATTAAAGCAAATAAATTTAGCCAAGTATCTTAATCAGTATATGGGCGATAAGACGAATTCAACAGGAGAAGATATTCTTGATATGAAACAAGATTTTATCACAATGATAGATAAAGTGTTTGAATTATTAGGGGAAAACGCATTTAAAAATTTAAAAAAAGAATCCGAAAACTTTGCAAGCAAAATAAATCCGGCGATTTTTGATGCTATATCTGTTGCCACATCATATGCAATTAAAATAGAATATAAATTCACGGAAGGAAATTATTTGGAAAAATATAAGAGATTATTGAAAAATGAAGAGTTTCATCGAGCATCCAGCAGTAGAACTACTAATATTGAAAATATTAAAACACGTATTCAAATAGCAGCAGAGTTCCTGTATGGAGTTACTTATGAATGGTGAATTTATACAAATGATAGAGGATACAAGAGCAGAACTTGATAGTATTCGTAAATGGATTAATGCTGGAAATCAATTTGATTCTAAAACAAGATATTTGATTTCTTATGCTGTTGTTAAAGCAAGTGGGGCAGTTGAAGTCATTTTCAAAAATATGATTTATAATTACTTGAGCGTTGGTGCAAATGAAAAAGCAAAAGGGTATCTTGAAAAAGCAATTATTGATAGTTCGTGTAATCCTAACACGGGAAATATGAGCAATATGTTACAGAACATTTCTTCAGAATGGAAAACGTTATTTGATCAGCAGGTAAAACAAAGTGGAGAAAAGGATAAATTAAATTCCCTTGTGCAATTAAGAAACGATTTTGCTCATGGCGACAGCATATCTGTTTCTATTGATACAGTTATTAAATATTTTGATTCAGCTGTTAAGATATTAAATATATTAGATAACGTGTGTACATAGGGGAAATGAGATGAAAATATTGCAACAGTCCATTTCTTTTGAAAAATATAGAGGCATATCGGAATATTTTGGAAATTATATTTGGAGAAGATAGTAGTGATTCAATTTGCAAAACATAGAGTAGCAAAAAGAGAGCGAGGTGTTACAATGACTATAGAAGAAATTCTTGCAGGAGAATCGAAGAATGTGGAGTTCAAAGAGACCCTGCCAGAGAAAAGCATCAAATATATGAAGTCTGTGGTTGCCTTTGCAAATGGAACCGGAGGAAAAATCATTTTCGGAATTGCCGATAAAACCAGAGACGTTGTTGGCTTTGACAAGGAAGATGTGTTCAAGAAAATGGATGCCATTGCAAATGCTGTATCAGACAGCTGTGAACCGGCAATCATTCCGGATATTACCTTACAGACGGTTGATGGTAAGACTGTCATTGTGGTAGAGGTTTCTGAAGGCAGACAGCGCCCGTATTATATTAAAGCTCTTGGCAGAGATGGCGGTGTATATGTCCGTGTTGCCGGAACTACTCGCCTTGCCGACGAGTATATGGTAAAGGAGCTGCTGTTTGAGGGCAGTAACCGCTACTACGATCAGGCTTTATGTACTGGGTTAAATGTTACAGATGAAGATATTGATGTCCTATGTAAAGCCATGAAAGAACAGGCTGTTAAAAATGCCCGTACAGAGGAACAGAAAGCAGCGATTAAAGATGTCGGTAGACAGCAGCTGCGTTCCTGGGGTATTTTGATTGAGCGTGATGGAAAAGATTATCCGTCCAATGCGTTTGCTATTTTGACAGGTAATGGTGGACTTCATGTTGCAACGCAATGTGGCGTGTTCAAAGGGACAACGAAAGCGGTATTTGTTGATCGTAGAGAATATACCGGTCCGCTTTGGGAACAGATAGACGAAGCATTTCAGTTTGTTTTGAGAAATATTCATCTGGGTGCTACAATTGTGGGAATTTATCGCCAGGATGTTTATGAGATTCCACCGGATGCCATTCGTGAGTTGATTATAAATGCTATGGTACATCGTAGTTATCTGGATCATGGTACGATACAGGTAGCGGTATATGACAACCGATTGGAAATTACTTCTCCAGGAAAGCTGCCAATGGGACAAACGATGGAGCGTATGAAAGAAGGCTATTCTAAAATCAGAAATGAAGCTCTTGCCCATGCGTTTGCTTATATGAACCTGATCGAGCATTGGGGAAGCGGTATTCCGAGAATTATTGATAAAGTAAAAGCTGCCGGGCTGCGGGAGCCGGAGTTTATTGGTGGCGAAGTTGATTTGCGTATCAATATTTATCGAGGACAGGTTGACGGCACTGTTGACCTCAAAAACGCCATTAAAGTGCCGGATACTATTAGTAAAATGCCGGATAGTGGCAATAAAGTGCCGAATAAAACAGAAATAGTGCCAGATAATATGAAAAAAATGCCGGATAGTGGCAACGAAGTGCCAGATACGACTGAGAAAATACCGGATAGTGAACGGGAACAACAAATCTATAAATATGTATTGGAAAATGGCTCTATTACTACTGCTGAAACAGTAGAGATTTTAGATGTAAAACATCGTAGAGCCAGAGCTGTCTTGCTGAATATGGTTAAGGACGGTTATTTGAGAAAAGAGGGTGCGGCACGAAGCACTATTTATGTAAAAAATACGGAAGGGAGATAATGCAGCATGGATACAGATAAAATAATACAAGATTTAAATCGCAGATTTGCTGCACCTCTGCCTGAGTTTTATCAGCGTCGTATCATTTTCTGGTACGATGAAGATAAGGAATTTCAGGATAAGCTGGATGAAGTGGTTTTGGAAAATGCAAAGGTGATTGCGCTGACTGGAAATAATGCGTTTTCAGTAAAAAAACTGCTTTCAGTAGATGATTTGACTACAAATTATCTGGTTTACAGTCCGTGTGTCTATAACCGTCCAGATGATAACTGGCTTCTGGATGTGGAGCTTTACAGTGAAGAGTTTCGGGCGGATCTGATTTCTATCTGGATGGATGAGATGGGACTTATATCAAATCCGGCAATGAGAAAACAGGTTAAAAATTATCGTGCTTATTTCAATGCGAAAGACCGTCGTTTGAAAGTCAGCACGCAGAATAAAGTTCCGGAAACACCGGCACAGCTACACATGGCTGTCATGGCGGCAATCTGTGGATTGAAAGATGCACAGCCCAATATGATTCTCCGTAGTGTGTTCCAGGAGGGACTGGATTTGAATAATAATACGGTTTATCAGGATTTTGTAAAATATCATGCAGACGCAGCTTTTTGGGCGATGGTTCGTCAGGGATGTGGATTTGTGGAGGAAGAACCAGATCTTGGGCAGTTGGCAATTCATCTGCTTTTAACTGCAGCGACCCGTACCATGAGGCAGGAATATCTTGCCGGACTGGACAGTTTTATTTCCATACCTCATCAGGCATACTGCTATGATTTTATTTCTGAATGGCTTCATAGTGATAACATTACTCAATTATATGATGTGGCACGTTATGTTGAGGATAAAGCTCGTCTGTATCAGCGTTTTGAAAAGCTGACAGTAGAAGATTTGGTAGGAACAGAGTGCTTTCCGTGTATTAACGAAGTAATTCTGACAAAGCTAATGACAGAGATTAGTGACCATATTATTGATGTGGATACCATTACGAATACCGTTGAAAAACGTAGAACTTGTGTATGGTATGAGCCATTTAAAAATTTTTATGACGGTATTTTGCAAGTGGCGAATATGCAAAGTTTCTTTAAGGAACATTCTGCCGGATTCCATACCGCAGAAGCGAAAAGTATCTGGAAAGAATATACTGAGAGTTACTATCAGATGGACACTTATTACCGTTTGTTCCATCTTAGTTTTCAAAAGAGTTTGGAGACTTCCAATATTCTGCTAGATGATTTGTTCAAGCATGTTGTCGATAAGGTGGAAGGACTTTATACGCACTGGTTCTTAGGTGAGTTGGGCAACAACTGGTCGGATGTATGTGCGGATGAACTGGCAACTTACGGTAAAGTTTTGGAAGTACCACAACAGGAGGATTTTTACCGTTCCCGTATCCAAACCTCGGATACGAAAGTATTTGTAATTATCTCAGATGCCATGCGTTATGAAGTAGCGGCTACGATGGCAGATCAGCTTCAGCGAGAAACGCAAAGTAAGGTTTCTATCAGCAGTATGCAGAGCATCTTCCCTTCTACTACAAAGTTTGGTATGGCAGCTTTGTTGCCGCACAAAGAATTGACAGTAGAGGTTTGGAACGATATTTTGACGGTTTTGGCAGATGGACAGTCTACGGCAAGTACTTATAGGGATAAGGTTCTGAAAAAAGAAGATTCGGCAAGCGTGGCTTTAAAGTATAATGACATCATTGCTATGAAACGAGCGGAAAGAAGTGCTTTGGTAAAAGGTATGGATGTGGTCTATATTTACCACGATACCATTGATGAAGCCAGCCACACTTCGGATACTGCAGTTTTTGCTGCGTGTGACAAGGCAATTTCAGAATTAAAGAATCTTGTGCGTATCATTGTAAATGAATTTGGCGGAACGAATATTCTAATTACGGCAGATCATGGATTTCTTTATACATACAGTCCTTTGAAGGAAGAGGACAAAGTAGATAAAAGAGGCTTTTTTGATGTGAATGTAACAAACTCTGACATTACAAAAAAAGAAAGTATCAAGCGATGTGTGGAGTATGGCAGAAGATATGCAATTATGCAGAAGGGTGTGCAACCAGATTACTTGATGCCTGTAAAATTCTTGGGCGGAAATACGGAATTCGATGGATTTGCACCGAGAGAAAGTATTCGTATCAAAATGAATGGCGGTGGTATGAATTTTGTGCATGGTGGTATCAGTTTACAGGAAATGGTTGTTCCGGTGATTGAGTATCATTATCTCCGCAATGATTCTATGGAATATAGGCGAAATAAGCAGAAATATGATACCAAGCCGGTAACGGTCAATTTACTGTCCGCAAACCGTAAAATCAGCAATATGATTTTTTCATTGAACTTTTATCAAAAAGATGCGGTCAGTACAAATCGTGAAGCTGCAATCTATCAGGTTTATTTTACAGATGAGGATGGCAAGCAGATTAGTGATATTCAGAAGATTATTGCAGATAAGACCAGCGATAATGGTGCAGAAAGAACTTTCCGTTGTCAGTTTAATCTAAAATCTCTAAAATACAGCAATACAGCTACTTATTATCTGGTAATTGCAGATGAACAGGGATTACAGATGCCACAGCGGGAGCCATT
>OCKY01000149.1_pt1 | contig 14721 bp, 9 predicted proteins | sample 1481271 | NCBI WGS metagenome assembly OCKY01 (sample SAMN03418280, study PRJEB22391) | human gut metagenome | biome: human-gut; feature: organic feature; material: feces | host: Homo sapiens | place: Italy | collected 2013-04 | reverse complement strand
CACCATCCTTCATGGTGATACCAAAGCAGGAAGGAGGTGGGCTCTACCGGCGCCTGTGCTGTGCCGGTCTGCATCTCCCTGGCGAGGATCTTTCCAAGAATTTCTCTCCTAACGGCATTATCAAGCTCAGATCCTTCATATACCTTACCGTATGTATTATAATACTGACCTGCATACTGGTTCCACTCTTCCGTACCTTCTACATCTTGCAGAACAGCCTCAACAGCATTCTGATCTCTGTATGCCTCTACAAGGAAGTGGGATGTTTCTTCTACTAAATCAGATAAAGTAGCATCTTCACCAACTGCTATTACGTTATTGGCAATATCCGCCAATGCCTTAGCAGAAGGTTCATGCCCGTATTTGGTTTGGTACTTCTCTATATAATCGGTCATACCTATGACACTAACGCCAAGCGTTTTCAGTATCTCGACAATAGAATTTCGTTGGTCACGTTCCTGCCTGCTATAATCCGATACGATCTTAGCTTTAGTATCAGCATAAAGATCGTTGTCTTCTAATATGAATGAAACTACAAGCGCATCAAAATGATCGTACTTAGCATCCAATTCATTGTATCTTCCTGACTTAAGATCGTTCTTTATCTGCTCTTTGCTAACCCTTTCCGTTCCTCCGGTGGCGAGCCTCATAGTTACCTTACTATTATCCAACGAGCTTATGGTTATCATACCTTGGTCGTTCATGGAAACATCGGAACCAAAATGATTACGGAGCTCGGTGTAGGATAAGGATGAATTGAAAAGTCTAATTTGTCCTGTATGTCCTTCTCCTGTAAGATAATAGCTTCTTGTTTCAGGATCTAATATCTTAGATCCGGACAAAAGACCTTTCTTTATAAGGTAGTTAATTATACCACCTTTTGTTGATAAAGAAGTAGAAGCAGACGCGGTCATGACCGGTATAAAAGACTTGGGATTATTAAGAACATACTTTCCAGCCTTGTATGTAATGTCTGCCACGCCATCCACGGTAGATTCTTGAACGGTGCCGGATAAGAATCCTATTCTAATATCATTCCCACCAGAACGAAGAGCTTCTCCGTAATCTTCAAATAATTGACTACGATCGTTCATAAAAAACAAACGAGGCTCTCCGGTCTGATACGTTACACCCACAGGATTAGGATCTGCCTCCGGTAGCTCTTCTGGGCTAAATATCTTAAGACCGTCTTTTATAACCATATAATTAGCATCCTTATCCTGTACCATAGATACGGGAGTGAAGTCCGAAGATATAGCATCTTGTAGATACTGACCGGCGTCTATTCCAGGTCCTTCCAGCACGGAAATGCTTGACGGAACCATAGCATCCACCAACATAATATTATCACCCAGATCTTGGCTGTAGAATCCAAAGCCCGATTCTTGGATTTCATAAGGTGCATCTGATTTTGACACAAGAACAGGGTTACTCATCTTAGACGCCTTATCCAGCACCCTTTCTCTATAGGATTCCGGAATAAGGCCGATGTTGGATTTTACCTTATTATAAGCCTGTTTATTAACAGGTACATTCCTTCTCCAGTCACCAAAAGCCTTTAAGAACTTATTAGAAAATACGGTTTTAAAAACAGTAGTAGCCCGTTCCCTATTCTCCATAAGAGGAATAGATGCTATTTTATCAAACAACATAGACCTGTCCCCTGATCTGGTAGAGACAGAAACAACTTTCTTTTTATTATCTCTTTTAATAATACACGTTGATGTCATAGTAAAACATTTTTGTTATAAGACAAAGGTAGTTAAAAATCAAGCATATCATAAAAAATTAAGCCACCTAACTTCTCAGTCTGATGGCTTAAAAATAATATGAAAAAAAAATTATAATCTGACGAAAAATCGTCAAGTTCAGCTTATATGTAATGCATGTACCCATCTCGGTGTATAAACCTTCCCGATTCAAAGCGCTCAATATCTTCAGGGCAAATAGGGCCCGAATCCTCTCTCCTGGCTTCAAACCAAAGCCCCGGCTTACGAAGTCGGCAAGTTATGATATAATTGAAGCAATTGTGCGTAAAATGGAAAACAGATCCTACAGGGAAATACCTATCAGCTTGAAATACGATTCTTTTTCGTTTAGTATCAAACGTGATATCTCCTACTATCTTAGCCACGTAATAGCTTCTGCCATTTAACGTTTCATCTGTTTGTGGTATCCAATAATAACCTCTTGCCATGCCACAAATATATAAAAAAAAGTCGGACAAGACACATGTCCGACTTTATATTACTTTGATTCGTTTTCAAACCGCTTTATAAGAGAAGCAATATCATCACCACAAATAAACATCATTCGACGTTCTTCAAGTCCATACACGATCCGATAACTTCAGATTACGATGTATGTATCCACATCCGCACATCTTAGAACTCGGCTCGAATCTTCCGATCCGAATTAAATTAACACCGCGCCAATCTGATTTATATTGCAACATCTTGAAAAATTCGTTCCACGATGCAGAAGCAATACCCTTAGAAAGGCAATGATTTTTTAACATGCCCCCTACATTAAGATCTTCGATGATAATAGTTTGGTTCTCACTTACTATCTTCTTACTAACCTTATGTAAGAAATTTTGTCTACGGTTTCGAATCCGTTCATGACAAACAGCAACATCATGTTTTGCCTTCTTCCATCTATTGCTTCCCTTCTTTTTACGAGACATTCTTCTTTGCAAGCATCCTAATCTTTTCTGCGCAGATTCCAAATACTTCGGATTACTAAAAACCTGCCCATTGGAAAGAACAGCAAAATCCTTGATCCCTACATCAATTCCCACTGCCGTATCGGGATCTATAACAAATTTGCCAGGATTAGGGATCCCGTCATCTACTAAAATACTTGCATAGAACTTACCGGTTGATGATTTGGATATCGTTATCGTACCAATCTTTCCTTCAAAAGACCGATTGGCAAAAAAAACTTTACCCAACCAATGATAGGAATCTTAACTCTGTTGTTTTCAAAATCAAACTTAACAGAATTGACATTCTTAAAAACGTTCTTGCCCCTATGTTTGGATTTGAATTTTGGGAAACCGGTATGCTCTCTAAAGAATTTGGTGAAAGCACTATCCATACAGCGGATAGATTGTTGTAAGCACTCATTAGATACTTCATTTAGCCAAAGATGATCATTATCTTTTTTTGAGTAACGTTAGCTGCTTACATAAATCAACCGCTGACATAGATCGTTTTTCACCCTGATAAGTTTTAATTTTAAGATCAAGAGCCCAATTATAGACATACCTACAACAGCCAAATGTTTTCTCCATTTGGACAATCTGCTCAGGTGTAGGATCTAACCTATATTTGTAACCTTTGATCATGATCTTATCAGTTTTATGATACAAACTCATGTTATTAAAGTAATATACATACTATTTTACTTTATGTTTTACAACATGATTAGTGTAAAATTGTATATAATTACCTATTTTAATTTATTTTGCTAAAACATTCATATAACATGGCACATCTACCACATCTCTTCTACGAAGTCCCTTATCAAAATAGGAAACCATATAAGTGTTTTTACCTTCGTGATCAGGTCTGGGATCAAAGCATTCAAAAACGAATCTTGTTCTACCTTCAAGATGACCAAACATGAAAACAAATTCGCCACCGTATCTTTTACTGGCTAATTCTTCTACGGTCATAACCTATCTCCTCCCAATCCTGAATTGATACTCACATACTTAACACGGACACCATTTCCACGTCCAAGCTGACCCCAGCCGGGCGATGGCGTTCCCTTAGCCGGAGCAGGGACAGCCCTAAGCCGAGGCCAGTCCTGATTTTGCCTCATGGCTTCAGCCTCTTTGTAATACCGGTTACACAGTTCTTGATCTTCGTAACCAACGTAATCTTCCTTATTTTCCATATAGAATACTTTTTCAACAAAAGTACGACATTCATGAATTAATTAGATTTAAAATAAAACAATATGAATTAAAATAAAAACCCGATACGTTAAAATCGCATCGGGCCTGGTATTGAAAAAAAATAGGTTCAGATCTTGGGTAAAGATTCGAGCCAATTTTTAACATATTTAGGTAATTATATACAACTTTACACCACAAATACGCCAATTTGTTTTCATATATAAATAATAATTTCTGTATTTGTGTCATGAGATTAGTCGAACAACATACGATCAAACCAAGTTCTGTTTATTACAATGAACTTTATGATCTATTGCATAAGTGTAAAAACTTATACAATAAAGGGTTATATGTTGTTAGACAGTATTATTTTCAATACAAGGATGATAATACTGTAAAGTATAAGTACCTAAACTACTATTCTCTTGAAAAGAAACTAAAAACAGAAAATGACGTTGACTATCGTGCTTTACCAGCACCGGTTGCTCAACAAGTGTTGATGATGGTTGATAGAAACTTTAAATCTTTCTTCAATCTCTTTAATAAAAAGAATAGAGGTGAGTATTCTGAGGAAGTAAGAATGCCAAGGTATCTCAACAAGGGTGGTTTGTTTCCTGCTGTTTTTGCAACAAATGCTTTTTCTCAAAAATGGATAAAACAAGGCATTGTTAAGTTACCAAAACAGTTTTCCTTTACAACAAGAACTAACAAGCAAAATATTCAACAACTTAGATTCATTCCTAAGAATGGGTATATTGTTCTTGAAATAGTTTACAATAAGAAGGAAAAGAATCTTATGTTAGATAATGGAAACTATCTTGGTATCGACATAGGATTGGATAATTTAGCATCTTGTGTTTCAAACACCGGTTCTTGTTTTATCATCAATGGTAGGCCACTAAAGTCTATTAACCAATATTATAACAAAAGGTTAGCATTCTTAAAATCTAAGTTAAAAGACAATAAACAGATTTCAAAACAAATAAGGTCATTAACCGACAAAAGGAATAACAAGATCAAAGACTATCTGCATAAAGCAAGTAGAATATTGGTTAATCATGTAGTTTCCAATGGTATTAATACGATCATAATCGGTCATAACAAGTGCTGGAAACAAGAGATCAATATTGGAAAGCGTAATAATCAGAACTTTGTATCTATTCCTTTTAATTCGTTTATCAGTATGATATCGTATAAAGCTACATTAGAAGGTATTAATGTTAAGATCGTTGAAGAATCTTATACTTCAAAATGTAGCTTTTTAGATAATGAACGGATTTGCAAACATGAATCTTACAAAGGAAGAAGGATTAAACGAGGATTGTTTAAAACCTCGTTTGGTAAGATCATTAATGCTGATATCAATGGTGCTTTTAACATCATTAGAAAATCAGAAAAAGAATCCTTTGATGTAACGATGTTACCAGAAGGTAGAGGGTTTTGGTGTAACCCGGTACGAATTTCCGTATAAATGTGTATTACTTTACACTTTTGGTGTAAAGTGGTATATAATCACCTTCTCCTGTTTTACGAATAGAAGGAAGAACCTCAGATGTTACCCATTTCTTAAATTTCTTTGCTGAATCAAGCTTAGATGATAATATCAAGCTATAAACACCTGACTCGTTGATTATCATTACTTTAGAATTATTTATTCTGCTTTTCCCATTTTGGGTAAAGCGCTCTAAATCAGTGAGTAATATCCTGTCGATATCTTCTTCATCAACATGAGCAGAAACAGCTTTAGAAGCATTTGAATAACCAAGGGCTGATGCTATATCACTACCCACGAACCAAGGCTGATCGTTTATAACCATGACACGAATTTCTCCAAAATCTGAACTTTCAAAAACAGAAACTTTATCCATAAAAAAAAATAGGCCCAAAAGAGAATGTCAGATCCCACTATGACAAACCCTAATGAGCCAAAAATATCTTTCAACATCAAACAACCAGAGGTGGGATCTCGTTGTTCATTGTTTCTGGAACAAAGATAGGAACAGGATCTTAAATAGCAAATATTTTAATACTTTTTAAAACAAACCAGGGCCCGCATCACTGCGAGTCCTGATCTCTAAACTAATACCATGAAAAACTTAAATCTAAAAACTAAAGAACACACAAATGTATGAAAATGTATGCTTTTCACAAAGAATCCGTATCCTGTTCTTTGGTATGGTTAAGTACATGGGATATAGTTCTGATACTTAATCCGGTTTGATTTTGTATCAGATTATAAATATAGGATTTTGAAACTACAGTTCTTAATTGACCTAAATCATTCATAATGTTTTTATACATAAGATGAATGCTGTTGTTACGTTTGATGGTACTGATTCTCATTTCCTACTGTTATTAGTTACGTTCGGTTCTTACTTTTTCCTTATTTCCATAATCCCTTCCTGAAACTAATATTGCAAACTTAACAAAAATAATTCATAAACAATGAAAATCTAACTTTTCTTGTATGTTATTGATATACGTGCATATGCAAGAAAAGTGAGACTTTCACAAGCCTCACTTCCCAAATTATAACTATGAAAAAACTATATATATATATACAAAAATTACCTGCATTCCAATTTGTTAAGATCATCCAATTCAGACTTGCTTACGGTCATGTCTTGCGTCAAGCCAGATCTGTTTTGGTATGGAGCGTAATCAGTTTCTACCGTCTTAGCCTTCTGAGTAGAATCGTATTTCACCTCCGATTCGGTTCCTGTCAGATTTTGGTAGATAGAGCCGGAACTACTCTCGCTTACTTTAGACCATATCTTATTACCTACTCTTATAAAATTATCATAAATACCTTCTGCTGTTATAACACCATCTTGCTCTACGATATTAGAACCCGATTTTTCTTTTAACAAATACGGGTGCCTGGTGTAAAAATAGTGTTCAAAATCATTCCCAGCATACGAAGGGTCATACCTCTCCAAATAAAACAATTCTGATAAAGAAGGGTCGGTACTGGTCATGCTATAATCAAACAACATCAACCTGTCTTTTCCAGATAAAGATAATTCTATTGATTTCAAAATATCAGGATCATCAGAAATAAGACCCAAAGATGGACCAGGTTTGAAGTCAAGATACTTATAGGCATTATCATATAATTTTGTTTTATGGAGTTTGTTGTCAAGGTAAGATTGGTATAAATCGAATAAGGATAATGGGTTTTCGCTATCTTGTTTTTTGTTCATGTATCGACTATACTCCCGATCCACATCCACGTAAGGAACGTCAAGTACCGCCGGGTGTCCAAACGCCATCCTGGTCATTATCATGTCCTCCGTGTTCTGAGAATCCATGAACGATCTGACGTATTTTTTAATGGAATCCATGAGCGTATTATTATCTACGTTCCGTACTTTCTCTTTATCCAAAACGCCGTTCTTAAAACAAGATTCAGGATATATTTTAGTAGAAAAATGAGTTAGGTTGTGCTTGGCTAACACTGTTGATATTTGATACATCTCGTTAATATCATCTTTGCTGATCCTTTGATATAGATTATCTCCTACCTTAAGCAATGAATGTTTCTCAAATGCCTCTACTGGGTCTATATCGGATTCAGAATAAACGATATTCAAATTATCCATATACTCCGGTAATAATCCAAAATAATAATCTGTGCTATCACCAAGAACATCATCTATAGAAGATGCCAGCGTTGGAGCATAATTTACATCATTATGCCTGGCCACATAAATATCAAGATCCAGCATCAAATTATCTATCTTATTCAAAGATTCTTCTGTGCCATCATAAGTTTCCGATGTCCCTATTATATCTATGCCAAACCACGTACAAGCCTCTTCTATATCCCATATCATGCTTCTTAAATCGGATTCGGTGTCGGCATTAGCCCTATGTAAATAAGCTGATATACGAGCTCTTAGGAACTCTATTTTGCCGGAATTGTAATAAGACAGATCTTGTAACTTAGACAAGGATCTTCTCTTGCCTTCTACCACATCATCCCCTTCTATGTTTATTACCGGAATCTTATTCGTAGATGAGAACTCATCAAACATAGATTCGGCAAATTCTTTATCAGAAACGAATTTCTCAACCAGTTCAGGATAGGAATTTCTCAACGATTCAAAAGCAGATGAAAATTCAGAAAAGTTTTTTATGCCGGCTACTGTTTTACGCATAGCATAATAAAGCTCAGAAGGATTATATGGTACCTTTTTACCAAATTGGTTAAACACTCCCTCCTTGTAAACAATAGGACCATACTGATAGTCAATAGACATAAAATAATTATCTTTTTCCCTATCATGTTCGTTAATAGAAGAATCTATTAACTTTCTCATGGAAGTCAAAACCTCGTTTAAAACAGAAGGATCGGATAAAATACGACTTATCTCTGTTTCATCATACAAACCGGATCTCCTTAATTTCTGCTCATTCAGTATCAAACTGCCATCTACATAAAAATCGAAGAGAATAGCATTAGACAATGAAGACGCATTGAAAAAATAATGAGTAGACAAAAGGAAATCCCTTACATCCTTAATGTCCTGAGCCGTTAAAGGATCAGCAAAATAAGTCTGACGCTTCATATACGACAGCACGTCTTCTAAAAGAGGTTCGCCATTGGGATCGGTATTAAATATCTCCCCTGGAGCCGGATTATTCCAATGACCGTAATACGACAAAAAACCAGGAGTGTAAGCCTTAGCCCATACCTGAAGAGCCCGCTCGCTGTTTCCTAATACTTTTAAAGCACTTTCGTAAAGAACGGAAGGCTCCCCGTTAGGAGCCTTAACCCGTTTTATTTCATTTTCCTTTTTTTCTATCTGACATTTGACACCCATAGTGATAAATATTTTAGACAAAAATAGTATAAAAATAGAAATTATGAAACTTCTATTTCATAATGCGAAGCCTCTGTCTCAACTATCAATCTTCCCTCTCCTTCGAACTCAACGCTATCATTTCCTGGACCAGTAACAAAAGGGAAATCAGATACGGATGTTACATAATCTCCAGAACCACCGGAGAAAGACTGACTTTTACTTTGTTTGTAATTGATAGTCAATTGTGTTTTACCTATCTGAAGAGTTCCAGATAAATTTTTAGTATAAGTAGTGGTAGTTGTAATATCCCCATTTTTATAACAATACATTATAAAGGTGGTAACCGGACTCTTTTTTATATTACTATCCGGACCTGCATGATAAGATTCATTTCCTCCAAATATGCTATAAATGTGACAATAAGGACCGACTCTTTTACTTGAGGTTTTAGCCTTATCCTCGACTCCTTTCAAAGATATAGTAACCTTACTCTTGTATTCAATATCCTTCCAATTACAGACTCCTTCACTTACGTTTCCAACAAACCTGTCATCAACATAAACCTCTATATTCCCCTGCTGATTGGTCTTCAACTGATACTGAACAAGATTTGAAACATTTTCGTATCTCCTTCTCATACTCAACACTCCTTATTTAACTCATTTATCGAATCCGAATTATCAGAACCTTCTACGAGATTCTTATTCCTATCTATCTCTTCCTGGCTCATATTACTCATCATATTTTGTATTTTTCTACCAGATTGAGATAAAGAGCGGATGAATGCACTGGAACTTATCTTAACTCCAAGATCCGGTTTTGCCCTAAACGCTTCACCGGTACTGATATTATACAAATCATACACACCTGAGTTCATATAGAATTTATATATCCAGTTTCCACCAGCTTTTTTGTACCCTAATTTGGTTAACTCGACTACACTCATACCAAATTTAATGCCATTACGACCCATTATCTTCTCTGGTATAGGTTCTACCTTAGCCGGAACAGATGTATATGCTTCATCACCGCCGTACAGGAAATAAGGGGTTGTCACCCTTGATATGTGAGTAAGCGGTTCTTCGGATATACGAGGTTCGTCTTTTTCTATTTCTCCTTTTGTAGATCCAGGTAATTCGACATTTCCTTCAACTTCGACATTTGTTCTGGATTGTCCTTTGCCTTCTCCATCTCCCTTTTTATCGCCATCTTCCTCAGTGCGTACTGCACCGCCTTCTGCACTTCCTTCTTTTCCATCATTTAAAATATTATCTGATTCTGACTCTATAGACTCCACGACAGCATCATACTCTGGTATGCCGCTAAGGAAATCTGCTACGTTATTCAAAAACTCTATTTTTTCCTCGTTTGTCATATCAAGGCTTTCCACGGGCTCCCATATGGCAGGCAAGTTGTTTGATTTTATTGCAGTAGAAACATCTTCTACAGTTTTATTATCCACCGTAGGCAAAACTTTAGAAACCAAACTATTGATATCAGATTCCATTTTTTCTACTTCCTCTTTTGTGCCATATTCTTTTAGGGTATCCATGCCATTGACTCTAAGAGAATAATTCAAAGCCTTGCTCGGAACAAAATTAATATATTTCAAAAAGTTTTTCAACTCTGATATAATTTGTTCGTCAGATCTTGGCCCAACATAATCAACCACCACCTGATCTGTTTGAGAACGAAGCCAAGAAACGTATTCTTCTAAAGTCTTACCACCTTTACTGGAAGGAGTGGATATTTTATCACCTACTGTTCCTTTAGGTTCTAATCCCATTTCCTCCTTAAGGCTTTTAGGATTACCTCTCTCACGAAGAAACCTCAAATCACCTCCTACAATCTTCCTTGCTATAAAATCAAAAATATTAGCATAAGACGGCAATCCTTCTTTTTCTATATGAGATTCTATTTCGTTTAACATAAGAGAGAAGTTTTTCCTGGAGGTACGCTTCTTGCCAGGTAAAGACCGCGCAGCTTGTGCCGCAGGAGTCGGCTGAGCTAATGGCGCCGGCTGAGTCTCCCGGACAGCCCCTTCCTCTGGCATTTCCTCTTCATAAACATCCACGTCTTCTTTAGAAGTAACGGTCTTACCCTCATCAGAGAAAGGAAGATCATCCTCTATAAGTGATTTAGGTCTGGAAGATGATTTACCAAACTGAATCCTGATCTTAGGAGCAACAAACATCTCACCTTCGAAATCTATTCCAGATTCTACTTCAGACGTCACAATGTCTTTCACACTCCTACTTCCATCTTCTACCCACTTAACAACATCAGGAACTGTAGATAATTCTTCTATAGCCTCACGAGCTTTTCTAAGACCTGAAATAGGATTCAAATACGATACTTGATACGAAGCCGGATCAAGACCTAACTTGGTTAGATACGCATTAAGATCTTGTATATCATCTTGACCCATCTGTAGCAATTCAGAATCACCGGATTCAAGCAGCATATCTATAAAAGACATCCATTTCCGCCCTTCCTCTGATTCCACAGAACGTAGGCTAACTGGGAAAAGATAATTAAGACCGTTTTTACCTTTGATGACAACTACCGGAACTCTTACATTTTTGTAATTATTCCCCTTGTCATTTAATATAGAATAAGCAAATGGGAAGCCTGTGTATTTAGATCCGTTCTTAAGCACGACTTTGCCATTTAATACATATCCGACATCAGATACTTTTTCAGCACCTTTTTCGGTAATAGGGAGATTTTCTACCTGGCCATATCCTTGACCGTTCACCTTCATGTTAAACACCGGTCTTCCGGGAAGGGTCTGGGCAACAACATGCGTGCCGACGCCGATGGTAGCCGACCGGCCGGCGTCCTTCTTCCACTTGTTGAAAGCCGTTCTTCTTATCTTACTTATACCATCTATGCCTCCTGTATCAGCTTTTACAACAGAAACGAATCTGTTCCCACTCATGACCTTGATAACCATATTGGATACCAGTTTATTCTCAGCAGATTCTATTCTTTTTTTATCGCCGGACTGAACAGCGTCATTGTATTCGGCAAAAAGAGACTGATTATAGGTATCATTTACATCTATTTCGAGATTAACCTTATCTCCTTTTTTCAAAGAAGATAATGCTTCCTGATCTATTTTATCTACCTCATTCTCTCCGAATCCGACACCTGTTCTGTACGGAACCAATTCATCTGAATCAAGACGCTTATAAACCAAAGAATAGGAATTACCCACGTCCTGAATAGACACGTCTGTGTAACGGTTAAGAACACGAGCCGATTCTTTGTCTATAGACCATCTCGCATGATAAGGCAATTCAATTATAGTAGCCGTTTCTCCACCTATATTAAGAGAATACCTTTTAGTGCCATTAGCGTTCGTTTCAGAGCTTATTTGAATAGGAACCAATGATTTTATAGAAGATATAAATTTATCGGCTCTAAGACCTGCAATTTCATACCTTTCATTGCCGTCGTTGGAGATTCTTCTTACCATCAACGTCTCTGGATTCTGGGCGCTATCTATATTGGCTCCCGGCGTATTATCAGATTCGTCTAATTCATTTACAAGAGAATCTATATTAGCATCATCCTCCCCGAAATTACTTAACGTAGATTCGGAAATACGACCTTTATCAATAATCCTGTTTTGTTCGATATAAGGAAGGAGGTCAGTGATATTTCCAACCTGGCCAAGATCTTCTATGGTAAATACCGAATCGGCAAGCTTATCTTCGTCAACCTTCTCCCCTTTATCCCGCCTGTTCATTATATCAACATACGAAGAAATAGCATCATCAAGCTCCTTTCTTTGATCTGGCTCCAAATTAGACTTGGCCATATCAATAATGACCCTATTATCATCATACACAGATCGAGGTTCAGTAAGTCTCTTAACTTTATCTGATAAATCTTTTATCATCTTAGCCGGACTGTCTCCAAGAAATGATATGTAATCATCAATATCCTGCTTGTATTTATCATATATCTCCTTCTCTCTTGGAGATAAAAGATCTTGATTACCTGTATATATCTTGTCTACTATACGTTCTCTAACCTCTATAGGTGCAGACGAAAGATCTTCCATGGCCAACTCATAATCAAAATCAGACAATATATCCTCTTTCGGTTTCTGAGTTATACCATCATTTAAATGACCAAATACTTTCATTGTAAATGCCTCATCTGAATCTATTTCACCATTATTCAGGAGTTCATTTATTTTTTCATCTAAACTGATATTGTCTCCTTCCTGGTTCTGATAAAAACGATCACTTTCTATAGGCTTGGTATCGGATGACACCATATCATTTAAGAACTTAGAGAATAAAGAAAAATCGTGTCTCATAAATTTCTTATCCTGCATGGAGTTCATGAATGACCGTAGAACCTTATATTGGGTAATAGCTTGCTGGTATTTTACCACCATCTTTCTTAAATCCTCTGCTTCTTTCTTCCCCTTATTGTTCTCGATATAAGTGCTTAAAGAAGCAACAGAATCATAAGCTTTTAATATATCTTCAGCAGTTATCGTTTCAGATTTAAACAACTCAAGAGCTGATACTCCAGGATCAAAAGAATAAAATACTTCTTTATAACTACTAAGAAGATCTTCTGACAACCTTCTATATTCCTTATTAAGATTATCGTATTTAATAGTTTTTTGTTTTATAGCCTCTGCTTCGGTATCATTGCCATCCTCTACTCTTCTTGGAGTTGTAGCCAACCTCTCTATTTCAGCATTCAGATCATTGATCTCATTACGCAATTCCCTTAACTGATTAGCTGTATCAAAAGCTTGACTTGATAATGAATAAAACGTATTTATATCATCAAACAAATTATTGTCATTTACATAATCAGCAATATCATTTAATGTTTCCATTGCTATATCCTCTGCATCCAACCCCTTAAACACAGCATTAGCAACATTAGATCGATAAAGATCAGATGAAGTCTCAGCAGTAATAGCCTCAGCAAAAGAAGAAGCTTTTTTATAATTGGCTAATTTCTTATCAAAATCTTTCATAATATCTTCCTTGTATTTTTTAACAGTTTCTTCATCTACTTTCATTTCAGAAGCCAACTCACTTTCATCAAGGCTTTTGACCATTGACCTGAAATTGTTAGCCGTATCCTCTAACATTCCCATTCTGTCAGATAATTCAAATTTAGAATAATAATCTGATTCAGGATCATTCATTTGAGCATTAAATTCGGCTAAATTTCGCATAGAGTCTTTTACAGATTGAGAAGTAAAAGCATTATTACTATTAAATTTCTCAACATCAGTATTAATAGTACGCTCTTTATTTCTCCTTTCATATAAACCAAAAGCACCATTTCTGGCTCCAAATAAACCACCAATCAGGGCTCCTATGCCAATCTCTTTCAATCCTTCTTTGGTTGTAAATTGTTCAGCTATGGCCTTAGAAAAAGAATCAACTATAGAAGACGTAGCATCAAGATACGTCTTATCATATCTTGATCTAATAAAATCTTCCCCCATGCGCTGAGCAACACCTTGCATGCCTTCCTCCCATACACCTTCAGATATGGGTCTTTTAGATACATTCCAAACAGTAGCTAAGGATTTCTGGAATAAATTTGCTTTTACCGTCTGTAATCTTCCAGCATCACCCGCTACCTTCTTAGTCCCTAATCCAAACAAATAGCGATCTACAAAACTCTTTGATCCCCTATATGTGTTTGATACACCCTTTAATCCAGGTATGTATTTAGAAGCAAAACCAGTGTCTACTCCAAGATATTTTCCCAGAAGAAGATAATTGGATAATCCAACTATACCCATATTAGCTAAAAATATGCTATTTGCCGTATCGGAAATAGAACTCTTAAATTCAGCCATCTCAGACTGATTAGGATTCCGACCATACATATTTTTAAAATATTCCTTGTATTTACTTTCAGAGTCTTTCATGAAGGACTGAGCCTCCACGGCAGACTCCCAGCCGGCGCCCACGAACGTATTTACTCCTACCTTGGCCATATTACCTATAGCCC
>OCKY01000142.1_pt1 | contig 15413 bp, 28 predicted proteins | sample 1481271 | NCBI WGS metagenome assembly OCKY01 (sample SAMN03418280, study PRJEB22391) | human gut metagenome | biome: human-gut; feature: organic feature; material: feces | host: Homo sapiens | place: Italy | collected 2013-04 | reverse complement strand
GACGAGGTAGATAGGTTAGAGGATGGGGAATACATATGTGTTGCGTTAAGAAATGTAGTGTTTATGTATTTCAAAAAACATAAAAATATAGTATATAATCACCAATTAGAATAGTATTTTTGTTAATCTATTTTATTCATCAAATTAAGTTTTGGGTTTTGGCATGTCGGTTCGTGAGGATAGGCATGCCTATTTCTGTATCATAGAGGGGATGACGCGGCGTGCCGGTATGTATGTGCCGGTCCTGGTTCGACTCTGGGCATCTCACAAACAATAAAACAAAAGAGTTATGAGAATATACAAGAATGATATTATAAAGGCGTCAGCGATAAGCACCGGCGCCGACAGAGGTGTGTTGCTGTGTTCAATATCGGAAGGGCATTTCCGAATTGGAGAGTATGGGTAATTCCGGTTGCAGAAATGCAGGGGTTCCATACGTTTGTATCCAAGAATCCCATTCGCTTTAGCGATGGGAGTGTGTCAAATCATCATGTCCTGGATAAATACGGATGGGCGTGGCGTGATCCGAAATATAAGTCAGAAACAGAATTATGCGCAATGTTAAAATGGGCAAAAGAAAAAGGCTTGACCATTGAAGAGTTAAGTATTTAATTGTTAAACATAAGGCAGTATTGGTGCGTGAGTATAGGTGCTGCCGTTAAAATATTTTATAAGATGAAAAAAGAAGAGATTCAAACTATTTTATACACAATCAAAGAAGGAGACAGTATTAAGATCAAAGTACAAGACAAAAGTGAAGAAATAAGACTGCGGGATCATGTAAGAAGAACGCAGAAATACGGATACAGGTTTTGTTTGTCTCATTTACATGATGGAATTTTCTATCTGGAGAAGTTGGAAGAGGGAGATAAAGATAAATACTATAGAGTAATAAACAGAGGAAATGGAAAGACCGGAGTATAATAAGCTACGCAAAATGGCTAAGACTACTCCAGGTCTGATAGTGGACGAGGCGCAAAACATGATGCGTGTATCGCTATACGATAATGGGGAACTTAAGAAGGTGGTAGTGGTAATGAAATGCGATTCTTTTTTACAGTCAAAAAGTAACATAGAAAAGATAATGTTATTATCATCTTCTATAGAAGATAGAAAAAACAAAGAAAAAAATAAAACAAAATCAGAAAATGAACAGAATAACAAAAATAAGAGAAGAAATAGGAGGAAAACAGGTTGATTTAACCTTTTACGGGCGCTTTTGTAGCCTTATCGAAGGTGATAGAAAGATAATACTAAGGGCAATAAAAAACGGTCGTAAAAAAGGCGTAATCGGGGCCATTCAGCCTGGGAGACATGACAGAATTTGGGCCACATGGTCTATTGCTTTTGATGATCTGAAGGTAGGGGATACAGTAGAGTTCACTACATCTGGAAAATATAATCCCGGATTTCATACTACGGAAACGTATGTAGGATGTGTAGAATGGATAAAAGGATCGGAATGTGCGATAAAAACCGGCAATGGAATGGCGGTAGTATTAATTAAACACATAGAAAGGGTAGTAAAATGATGGGGTTGAGAGAATTTGTAGAACTTTTTGACAAGAATGAAGTAAAGAATTTGTTTAATGCATTGTCTTCATGTATAGAATACGTAAGGATAGATTTGCATGTATTTAATATAGGTGCTCATGTTACGTGTCTGTACAGTAATGATCCTGAATTGCTTTCACAGGCAGAAGGTTGTAATATGAATATGATAATAGAGGTACCCTACTTGTTTGAAGCATTTATGGAATACGCTTCACCGGAACAGAAAGCTTATTATGATGAACTAACAAAAGAAGTATGAAAGAGGAAGTAGAACGGATAAAGAAGTTGGTAGGCATAGATCATAACAGATGGGAGCAACCTTGTACATGTGATAAATGTAAGAATATGTGTAAAGTTCCTTGTATTGGTACGCCAAAAGACATAGAGGCTATCATAGATGCCGGATACGCTGACAGGTTAAAAGAAACAATGTGGATGGTAGGGTATCTTGCAGTGAAAGAAAAGCCAATAGCGATGATCCAGCCAACAGAGAAAGACGGGTGGTGCGCATTCCGCCGGCCAGACGGTCTCTGCGAGCTGCATGACCGTGGACTAAAGCCGACAGAAGGAGTTCTGGCTTCTTGTAAGGTGATTGAAGAAGACAATGTTCCAACATATGAAACGTCTGTACTTAGAGCAGTAGCTCATGAGTGGATTAAGGTGGAGAACTTCGCAACTATAATGAGAGTCGTTTTTAAATACTTGCATTACAATGAACGTAGAGAACAAGATAAATAAGATAGCTAAGATCCTAAAAGAGAAAGGATTTATCGTGTATAAGAAAGGCGGAAAAGAGCCGGGTGTGTTTTACGCCAAAGAAGGTGACAGCCGGATAGGATTCGTTTATCCCACCAATACAAAACGGATATATATACGACAGGATAAAGATGTGGTCTTTTTCAAGGATATATAAACCACATAAGAAAACCGGATCTTCGTGTTTAATGTGTGTCAGCGACGAATTTACTATAGAAAATGCGATTAAGAACATAGAGGATAGACTGTGGGTAAATTACATAAAAGATGGTAACAGAAAACGACCAGAAGAATATAAAAATATAAGAGAATTTGTTGGTAGCTTCACTAAATTCTACAACTCTGTAGAATTAGTTGAGGTTAAGTAGTTTTCCATGTAAGTTAGTTACCGGCACTGGTCTGCGAAGATAGGTGCCGTTTTTTTATTCAAGAAAGGAGGACAAAGATGGAGAAAAGAGACAAGAAGATGCCTTACGAGGTAGTCATACAGGAAAGAAAAAGAGTGGATTTGTACGGTAACGTAGTGTATGATAAATAAAATAGTTAAATATGATTAATAGTATAAAGTATTAAAGATATTACAAATCACAAGACCCACTTTGACTAAATATGTCAAAGTGGGTAAAATCAGAGTAATCAAAAAACCGAATGGTTTTTATGATTACAACGAAGATGATGTATATTCACTCGCTGGTTATTCAACAAGAAGGTTGACGGTTGCGTACTCAAGAGTTTCTACAAACAAGCAAAAGAAAGACCTTGAAAACCAAGAAAAATCAATCGTATCTTATTGTAATAACAATGGGATAAGAGTTGATAAATCATACAAAGATATTGCAAGTGGAATGAACTTCGATAGGAAGCAGTTCCTTGAAATGTTTAACGATATCATAGATAGAAAAATACAAACTGTTTATATAACATATAAGGATAGGTTGTCAAGAATTTCTTTTGATCTGTTTGAAAAACTTTTCAGGGAGTTTGGGTGTGAGATTATTGTAATAAACAATACGGAAGATAGAGAAACAAATGAATCAGAGATATTTGGAGAAATTATTTCCATGCTTCATTGTTTTGCTATGAAAATGTACTCGAAAAGAAGAAAAAATAAACTTGAAATCGTAAGTAAGGATTTAGAAAATGAGATTAGTCTATAAGTTCAACATAGGGAAGAATGAAGAGATATCGAAGCTGTGCAAGGTTAGCAACAACCTGTATAACCAAGCTTTATATGTCTTTCGGGAAACATTGAAAAATGAATCCAAATGGCTTTCCTATTTTGAACTTGATAAAATCTTGAAGGATACAAGAAACTTGGATGGAGAAATAAATTACAGATTACTGAAGGCTCAATGTTCTCAACAGGTACTTAAACTACTTGATAAGAATATAAAAAGCTATTACGAATCTGTTCGGGATTATAAGAGGCATCCAAATAAGTATAAGGAAAAACCGGGTCTTCCTAAATATAGAAAAAGAGGTTCCGAGTTTAACATGTATTATACGAATCAAAATTGTAGAATAAGGAATGGTAAAATAATTCTATCAAAGGAACTTTCGATAGATATTCCTCAATATGAAAAGTATTCTTACTTGCTTGAAAATTTCAAACAAATCAGAATATTACCTAATCACATAGGATACAGGATTGAAGTTATCTATGAGGTGGAAGATGTTGAAATCCCTAAAAGGAAGGAAGAGAAAATAGCTTCCATTGATTTAGGAATAGACAATCTGGCGACTATTGTCAGTGAGGATTTTACTATCATTTTTAGTGGTAAATTTGTTAAATCACACAATCAATTATTTAATAAAACACTTGCTAAATTAAATAGTATCAAAGATTTACAAAAGATAAAAGGAACAACAAGACGAATAAAGAAATTATATTATGATAGAGAACAGTACATAGAAGATGTCTTTCATAAAATCAGTAGAAAGATAGTTAATTTACTTATCGATTCCAAGATAACAAAATTAATTGTAGGCTACAACAAGGGATGGAAACAAAATGTAGATATAGGTAAAAAGAATAACCAAAAGTTTACGCAAATCCCTTTTGCTAGATTGGTAAGTTACTTAGAATATAAATGTGAATTAGCTGGTATTGAAATAGTTATTCATGAAGAGTCATATACTTCAAAATGTGATTCATTAGCATTTGAGAAGATAGGAAAACATGAAAACTATTTAGGAAAAAGGAAGAACCGAGGATTGTTTCAATCCTCGGTAGGAAAACTCATAAATGCAGATGTCAATGGGGCATTAAACATTATGAGAAAAGTAGTCGGTGATTCCTGTGAATCAATTCGTAGGATAATCGATAGAGGGTTATTGTTTAACCCGGTAAGGATTACGAATGTATTTTGCTAAGAAGTACATTTTGAAACTTATAAAGAAATTTAATAAGTTTTATTGAATTTAACATTTTTCATAACATGAACAATTCAATGGTCGCTCACTTGTGGGCTCATGAACAAGAAGAATCAGCATCAGGGAGCAATTTCTTCTTTGAAGGTACAAGTATTTATTCTTATGGGCATCACTTTGAAGTCGGGAGAATAGTAAAAAACAAACAAGGGAAGAAAGCATACCTGATAAATGAAGATTATTATTCTGCTACCACGAGCAAACATCAATGCTATGTTCGTAATGCGATACCAACTTGGGCAATGGTTTTCAGTGTAGGGGATAATATATCGGATACTGGTAATATGAGGTTCGTTGCCAGCAAACTGGAATCAATTAAGAAGTCTATTGAAAAATACAAAAGAGCTAAAACAGAATTATCTTATACAGATATTTGGGGCGCTTTTGGGAATATGATGGATTACATTCAGTTCTTTAACATGGGAACTGCTAAGAGTATCCTTAAAAAGAGTGCTAATGATTGGCTTGGAACCAATCATGAATTATCCAAGAGCGAAGATAGTATCAAGCGTAAGCACGTACATGAATTAAAACGCATCTTTCAAATTTTATTGGATCATCAAGGATTAAAAGTGTTAGGGACCGTAAATGTGATTGTTGATGAAGTTTGCGGGGAAGGTACATGGATTAAGTATTCAGAAAGATCTGAAAGATGGAGAAAGGGTGAGGAAGAAAGAAAAAGAATAAAATTAGAGAGATTAAGAAAGGAAGAAGAAGCCCGTTACAAGGATTTTGATGAAAAACTGGAAGAGTGGAAGTCAGGAGAAATCAATTTCTTGAATACACCTTTCTATATTCCTGATGAAAAACCTAACGCCTGGATCCGTATAAAAGGAAATATTATTGAGACAAGTAAACAGATAAAGATTGGAGTAGCAGAAGCCAGAAAACTGTGGCGGGCTGTGTCGGCAATGCACCGGGGCGCCGAGTTTCGGCACGGTCTGGTGGAGGACGTCACCGGTCACCAGTGGAGTCTAAATCGGTACGAAAACGATTTGCTAACCGCTGGATGTCATAGGATAGCATATGACGAAATGGAGAGAATAGCAAAACAACTGGGATGGGTTTAAGTAACCCATCTTATTTCATAACAACTAAAAAATAAGAAAAATATGAAAAATTCAATTATTGTTCCGTTTGATTTAAATACGGCGAGAAAAATTAAAAGCGGAGAAATAGAAGGTTCAGTATTAATTGGTAATATTGAAATAGAATTTGTATATGAGCCGAAAGACTGCGCCGGTCCTTATAATTTACTTTTTGTAAAAAAAGATGAATCTGGGATAAGTGCTATATATGCCGATACAGAAGGTCGTACTTTTTTCAACAACGATCTGGAATTGGAAGTAGAGGCTGGAGCGTATTTCAAGAAAGGAGATATATTAATAAGCACGCTTGGGAACCCATTTATATATAATGGTATTATTAATAGAGAAGGAGATATGGGATGCATATATGGTATATCGGCATATGGCGAGATTATATCTGAAGAAGTTCCAATATGGACAAGTGTGTGTAGTGAGGATAAATCCAAGTATGTTAGATTAGCCACAGAGGAAGAGAAAAAATCTTTTGCTGAAAGAATTGCTAATACAAAAAACCTTAAAAAAGCAGGAATAATAAAACAATATCTAAGTAAGTACGAATATTTACTTGACGGACAAAAGAAATACGATTTTAAGCCATTCGATCAAGTCTTGGTGAGAGCGAGCAATTTGGGAAATTGGAATCTACACTTATTTGCCAGAGTAAGAGAAGAAGAATATAAATATGAATGCTTGGGAGGTTTGAGATACAAAGAGTGTATCCCATACCAAGGAAATGAGCATCTTTTAGGAACTAATAAAAGCAAATAAGATCATGGAACAGAGAACAGCAACAATTCCGTTTGATTTAGAAACGGCGAAAAAAATAAACATAGGGGAAATAGCAGGTCGTATTGTGACAGAGGAAGGACAAAATAGAGCAGAAATCGTATATGAAGACAATTCGTCAAATTGTCCGTTATTGGTTGTAATTCATTCGATTTCTGTATCGGCAGACTGGTTTTCTGCTACAGGAAAAGCACTTAGCAGCGCAAATCGACTCCTTCTTGAAGTTCCAGAATATACTACGTTTAAAGATGGAGAGGTGTTAAGTAATGAAGATGGTAGCTATATCTTTATTTTAAATACACATGGGAAATATTTAACGTCTTTTTATGCCTTTTTAAATCAAAAAGGTATTCTTAAAATAGAAGATGGTTTATCTGCTTGGGAAAATCAGATAGAAAAATACAGATTTGCCACTGAGTCCGAAAGACAAAAGTTGGTTGACGCATTAAAGGCAAGCAAAGAACCTAAAGCTAAAGAGTATCTGAAACGCTTCTTCGGGATTGAAGAAAAGCCGAAATATGATTTTAAGCCGTTTGACAAAGTGCTGGTAAGAGACGAGGACGATAAAGAATGGCATATCAGCTTGTTTGCAAGGGAAATTGTGGACGATTCTGATGGATTGTCTTATAAGCATGAATGTTCCAATGGAACATTATGGGACTGTTGCATTCCTTTTGAGGGCAATGAATATCTTTTAGGAACTGCTGAAAATCCAGAAGAATAAAAACGGGTAAATCAAGGAGCAAAATCAGCAATGTAAATACGGCGAGTCACTATCAGTTTTGACGTTTGTAAATATCATATTAAAATCATAAAAATATGTATGAGAATATTTTAAGCAACATGCTAGGATGTCAGACATATTGTATATCAGACAGTCCCTCGAATAGATACTGTCTTATTGGACCTATTGAGTGCAATGAGAAGTTAATAGAAGTGTTTAAGAAGGGGATAACAGTAAAACTCAAATACGTGGAAAAAACGGGTCCTGGATGCATTTACGGACAACGGAATCGACCTGAGTAATTACACTCATTGTATTATTGTGAAGCGGAATTTTTATCTCGCTTGGTAACGGCAAAACATAAACAATATGAATAATTTTGTAATAGATACTCCAGATAATTTCTGGCAAATAAGATGGCTTGACAAGTATATGGAAGGCCACAAAGGATTCATAGCTGGTGGATGTTTTAAGAATATTCTTTCCGGAGAAAAAGTAAAAGACATTGATATTTTCTTTGAAAGCGAAAGCGATTTTCAGGAGGCTGTTGATTTGTTCAATGATGAAAAACATCAGAAAGAAGGATGGAAATTTAAATATAGAAATGAGAAGGTATGCGCATTCCAGAAAGAGGGAGAAAAGGTATGGGTAGAGTTCATAGAGTCAGAGTTCGGAAAGCCAGAAGAGATTCTCAGGAGCTTCGACTTTACTGTAGCAAAAATGGCTTACTATAAGGAGCCTAAATACGAAGAAAAGGAAGATGATTATTTTCCATTCTCATCTGCAAGTATAGTAGCATACGAGTACAAACTACTCTATCATGAGAAATTCTTCGAACATCTTCACATGAAGAGGCTGGTAATTGACGAAAATATTCCTTTCCCGGTAAGCACATGGGAGCGCTCATATCGGTATAAGGGATATGGTTACAATATGTGCCGGGAGACAAAGAAAAAACTTCTACAGGCTCTTAAAGGTGTAAATGTAGAGGAGGAAGATGTATCTTTGTATGCTACTGGAGGATGGGACTAATTGAAAAAAAATAATAGAATATTATGAGCACAAGTAGAGAATATAAGGCAGTAAGAAACTGCATACTAAATGAACTTCACCTTACCAAAGAAGACATAATCAAAGACATAGAACCATTGTTGGAAAAGCTTGTAAAAAGGTGCATGCATAATACATACGGAGGAAACAATCAGATAGAAAATTGGATCAGATGTATGGTAAATGATGAGCTTAAACAAAGAGATTCTGATTTTGTAAGAAGAATATGTAAGGAGGTTATAAAAGATCATGTGTTGAATGAGTTGAACATAATTGTAAGACCCAAAAATGAAAGATGCGTATGTGAAAATAGAGTGCCATCAAGAAAAGATGGTTTGTATCTAATTTACGGAAACGGACACGCTGAGCCGTTTACTGGAGAGAATATCAAAAAGAATGTGAGGTACATAGGATTAAAGCACAAAGACGTATCGTTTGCTATCTCACTGACGGAGCATGATAGCGTACAATTGCTTGACGATGATAGCCCCCAAATATCTGTAAGTGAAACATATTACGGACGTGAATGTGATGCACTTTTTGACATTGACGGACGCGGCAATACGGAACGCCTTGTAGCCAGAAATCCAAAGTTGAAAAATCTGCTGGAAGATGGCGAATACATCCCTTCGTTGAGACAACTCAACCTAATGGCGCATTACAAAGACAGCATAAACGATGCGCTTGAATACATAGGTGCAAAACCGTTAGGCTCGGTGTGGTATTGGTCCAGTACCGAGCACAGCCAGGACATCGCATGGGGCATGCTCCTCTCCAATGGCTACACGGGCAAAGGCGGCAAGCACATTAGTAACAGGGTTCGGGAGGTAATTGATTTCTAAAAAGGATTACAATGATAACATCGGTAAAAATAAAAGACAATACAAAAACTCCTTTTGAATATGCTTCTGACATAGAAGCATTTGAAAATGGCAGAGAATTTATTTTCAAGCCAGGAGTGAATGTGATTATAGGGAAAAACGGTAGTGGAAAATCAACCTTGCTTAACATCATATCAATGTATGCGTTATGTGAGAAATCCATGTGCTCTGAAATACCGATCGAGGCACTGGATTTTCCACCTATATTTGATGACGATGATAAGGTTTTTGATGGGATTGACATATCATCCGATTATATAGGGAAAGTATTCCGTTTATTGCCATCGGCGGAGATGAATCGAGATAGTGTATTGAAAAACATCAGCAATCTCGATTTATATGTGAATAATATTCGAAGATCTTATGGAGAGAAAGTGGTGTTATCATTGGAATCACTTTTCAATTTAATGTTCGGTCAAAAGGATTATGCGTTTCCAATACAAGATCTTGTAGAATATAAGAAAAAATCAAATGCGTTTTGGATTAAAAGAATTGATGATCTGTTGAAGTATTATAAAAGAAACCAAATAACATTAGCAGAAAGCAGTTTTGAATACACGGTTCTCATGGATGAGCCAGATAGGAACCTTGATATTGATAACATAATGCAAATTTATAACGTATTATCATTCCATAAACCACAAACACAAATTATAGCCATAATACACAATCCGGCATTGATTTACAAATTAAGCAAATTAGATTGTGTTAATTTCATAGAGATGACAGAAGGGTACCTAAAGAATGTTGTTAATTTTATAAGTGAAACAAATAAATGAAAGAGAATGAGAAAAGAACTGAAAATAATAGGATCAAGAGATCGGCACGTATTTACAGCGATAGTAATATCGGGGTTTCTTGCGCTTGTATCCAAGAATCCCATTTGCTTTAGCGATGGGAGTATGTCAATCGAATTGATATTAAAACATAAATTATATAGAAAATGACTAAGAATGAAATTTTAAACAGTGACAGTGATGTCCGCCGTAGCGCAGCCGGGAACCCTAACACACCGGTAGAGGTGTTAACTGAACTGGCTAAGGATAGCAACTGTGATGTCCGCCTTAACGCTGCCGGGAACCCTAACACACCGGGTTATAAAGAAACAACCTACGATTTCGTAGTCACTAAAAACTATGTGGCGATAAAAGGAACTAATCATATGTGGTATAAACACAATTACCCCCAAATCGCCCCTTTTTATACTTGTGGATGTTTCTGCGGTTCAAGAGAACAACTTCTCGTTAGAATCTATTCGATTGATAATATAAGTTGTGATCCGGCAATAAGGGTTAGAATACTTAATGCTTTAGACAACAAATTCAAAGAGGTGTTCGGTCGGTAGAAGAAAAACAGAATCAGAGGGAATGGGGGAGTATCAACATTAAACAGGTAATCACCAATATGAGTACAATTAATTTAAACGAACTCCGCGACCGGGCATACAAAATTGCACTAGATCATGGTTTTCACGATGCCGACTGGAGCAATGAGCATCTCCTTTGTCTTGTTATCAGCGAACTGATGGAAGCGGTTGAAGCAGATAGAAATGATAGCAGAGCCAATATGATAGGCTTCGAAACCTGCATAAAAAATGCCTATCAAGGCATTGTTCGGGACGATTGGTTTCTGAAAGCTTACAGAGCCGATATTAAAGGAAGTGTTGAAGAGGAACTTTCCGATGCGACCATATGTTTGCTTGATCTTGCGGGACTTCGCAAGATTGATTTATCCGAATTACAAGGACCGCTATTCGATAAATTCAATATTACCCCTGAATTTATCAGTTGGAAATCTCAGATTGAAGAGATGAGCTTCACTGAAAGAATATTCTGCCTATGTTCTCTTTTAACAAGCAGAGAAAGTATTGAAGATGTCGTCAGATCATCTATAGTGATAATATTCTTACATGCTGATATATTGGGTATTGATCTTCTTTGGCATATTGACCAGAAGATAAAATACAACACACTCAGACCTGTAATGCACGGAAAGAAGTATTAATTAACATTGACATGCTCCCATAGCTAAAGCAAATGGGATTCTTGGATACAAACGTATGGAACCCCGATATTGCTATCGCTGGAATTACCCATACTCTCCAATTCGGAAATGCCCTTCCGAAGTATATTACGAGCTGCAAGAACATCACGGTCGTTAATGGCGCCGCACGCCGGGCACGCCCACGTGCGGTCGCGTAACGACAGTCCTTTATTAATGCAGCCACATTCACAAGTTTTGGAAGAAGGATACCATTTGTCAATCTTGTGTACTATCACTCCATACTTTGAAGCAACATACGTAAGTTTGTCAATAAAAGAAGAATGACTGAGATCAGAAACTTTCTTTCCCCACAAACGCTTCATTCCTTCAATGTTTAGATCTTCAATGAAAATATAATCATATTGTTTGCATAACTGATGAGCCAATTTCCATTGAAAATCCGATCGAAGATTGTTTATTTTACGATACGTTTGTTGGAGTTCAAACAGTCTCCTTCTTCTATTGTTGGATCCTTTCTTTGCATTAGAAAGCCGTTTGTTTAGTTTTCTAATCTTGTTTTGATATTGTTTGAAGAATAGTGGAGAATCAATTTTGCTACCATCACTTTTAGTTAGATAAGTTTTCAGACCAAAATCCAATCCTATAGATGCACCATCATGTGTCTTTCTATAAGAGTTTATAGGATTATGATCTGTAACTATAATCAAACTAAAACGGGAACACGTTTCTCTAACTATTCTAATTTGTTTAACATTACCTTCGTAGACTCTACTGTATGAAAATCTAAATCGTTTCTTCCCTTTGTTAATTGTTAAACAATTACCATTCAGGGTAAAACCACCTTGTTTGAATACAAAAGAATTGAATTTCTCCGGTGATTTAAACTTAGGAGGTCGTTTAGCCAACTTCTTAAAGAAACGATTATAAGATTCATCAAGACGTTCAAGTATTTCTTGTGTTGTTTGAGAATGAAGAAGATTTCTTTTAATTCTTTTGGCAAAATACTTCTTCATTTTACCAACTGAGATATATTTCCCAAACAGTTTGTGATACCTACGTTGTAGCGCTAAAGCATGATTCCATACGAAACAACATTCTCGAAGTATCTTGTCAAGATACTTCGTTTTCTTTGAATGATAGATGTTGTATTTGTAGGAAATCATTTTTTTATCTGTAATTTTGATTCAAAATTAATCAAACCAATTCATCCACCTTCTAAAGTATGGTGGTTTTGTTGGTTAAATAATCATAAAAAGTATGGAAAAAGTTTTTATAACTAAATATGCCTTAACAGAAGGCATATTGGAAAAAGAAGCGGAAATATGCGATTATGGACATGAAATAGCATACGTGAAAGGGGAATTTTCAAGTTATTCTTTAGGTAAAGAAGCTTTTAGGACAAGAGAACAAGCTATGGAAAGAGCCGAGAAGATGAGATTAAAAAAGATCGCTTCTTTGAAAAAACAGATAGAAGCATTGGAAAAGATGAAATTTTAAAAAGAACTAAGTCATGGATAACGAGTATGTCTACTACGATAAGCCAACACCTAAAGAGCCTATTTTACTGGATGAAATAGAAGCCAGCCTCCCGATGTGGGAAAATAAACCACCGGCATGGAAAGGTTCTTCTTCCAAATCCGGAAGAAGCGAAAAACAGATCAAGAAAGATCGTAAGAAGAAGAAAATGAATAAGCGTAATCATAAAAAATAACTAATAAAAAGATGAAAGTTAAAAAGTTACTGATAGGACGACTATATAAATGTACCTATCCTAACAGGGAAGGTGAATATGTATATGTCGGTGAGCATCTGATTGGGTATTGTTTCAATGGATGTGGAGGAAATCGAAACATAGCCATGAGTGAAAGAATGGTTGAAAAGCACATCCATGAGACGGATTAAGCTCAAATCACGAAAGATATTAATTTAACAAAAGAAAAAATGAGAAGAGATGATATTGAAAAAGCAGCAACCCAACATGCTAATATGATAGGTTGGGATCATGATCCGGAGGAAACAAGAGGACTGTTTGCCTATTCATTCGAGAAAGGTGCAGAATGGCGTATCAACTCGGCGTGGCATAAACCGAACGACGTAGCTGAACCGGGAAAGGATTGTTTGGTGGAACACATGGATAGAGATGGAAATGTCTGCATTTGTATTGATTGGCGTTCTGAACATGAATGGGTAAAATCTTGCCATTACGACAAGATTTTAAGCTGGGCATACATTAGTGATTTATTGCCTACTTAATGTTAAGTAATACATTTTTTCATAAGATCATGACCGACAGAGAGCTTCTTGAAGAAAACAATAAAATACTAAAAGAAATTATAAATTTTGTAAGGAAAGTTGATTCTGTTGAATACAGGGATCATCAAGACTTTATGGAATTTCTTAGAAATGTGGCAGCCGATATATGGGTGGAATATACGGAGCCCGAACAAAGAGGTAGATTGTTTAATTTAATAAATAAAAAGAAATGAAAACAGTTTTTGATTTAAGCAGAGATGAGATTGTGTCATTGACATGCAAAGAGATATATCTGTATATAGACAAAGAGCTTGCTGGTAAAGGTATTCCAATTGAAGCTAGAAACTGGAATATAAAGAACAAAAAAGAAGTCGTGTATCCAAGAACTGGAGTTCCAGTATTTATGTTAAAAGATATCGGCATCGGTTTTAGAACCATAGAAGGTGCAACAGAGGTGGCTAATTTGCTTATTAAATATAATGCATTTAAAATGGAATCAAAGTTTCTGATAGGATCGTATGAGCAGTTTTGGATCATAAATGGAAGTGTTTGCCCAGCCATTACAGGAGAAGCGGGATATAGCAAGGAAGAGTTTGATAAGGTAAACAAGGAAAACAAAGATCCAGAATTGGAAAGTATAAATTCTTTCAATGATACTGTGAAAAAAGCCAATGAAATCAAAGACAGGGTATTGAAATACGTGTACAACATAAAACAAGAACGTTCATACAACAATGACCTGGTTGGTATCTTTGAAAGGTATAAAGATATAGCAGACGGTGACATGGAGGTAGCTATGAATTTTATCAAGGAGGCCTATCCATTCAACGAAGAAACAGAGTCGTTTATCAGAAAAAAGTTTGACATGCCTATACCGGACGAATCAAAAGAGCAGTAATTAAGCTAAATTAAATCATTTTGAATCTTTTTTATTATCAAAAGACATATCTTTGTCCAAAAAAAAACAAACAGAATGGAAGAAAAAGAGATAAAAGAAGCTATGATTGAAGCCCTGACGCACTTAGAGGGGTGTAAGTATTTCGTGGCTACGATAGTAAATGAAGAGGAAAGAAGATTTGATATGAGCCAAAGAATGTCACAGTATCAATTGGCGTTAGTTATAAAAGGAATCTTATCTAATAATGAAATGATGATGATGGACGTTTTGCAGTGGTGTTCTGAAAGATTTAAAAATAGTATAGAGAAAGGAAAGAAATCAACTAATTAAATATTAATACAATGAATCGCTGGTTTGAAATTACGGTAAAAGCCGAGATTGATAATATCGAGAACGGCAAAAAAAAGAAAGTAACTGAAAAGTATTTGGTAGATGCCTTGTCTTATACAGAGGCAGAATCAAGATCTTTGGAGATCTTTAAGGATTTGTACAATTCTTTCGAGGTTGTAAAAATTAATCCTATTAAAGTGTCGGAAATCTTCTTCAACGGAGAAGCTGAGTACTGGTATAAGTGTAAGGTGAATTACATTACACTGGATGAAAAGAAAGGTAAAGAAAAGAAAACGCCATGCTATATGTATGTCCAGGCCGGTAATCCCAAGGATGCCGAAGCTGTGTTGACTAAAGGCATGCAGGGCACGTTGGGCGACTGGAATTGTGAGTCTATTGCAGAAACGAAAATCATTGAAGTGTTTAAATATGATCTGCAAAAAGGCGTAGAAAAATTGGGAGAAAAGAAAACTGATGAGTGATGTTGTTTCCCGTGTAGCACTTGCGACAGCAATTGTATTATTGGTAGTGGCAGGTGCTACTTTGCTGATAGTGATTAAGACAGAAGAGGTGCCAAGATGGTTAATGAACTTACCATATACGTTATCTTTAACGGCGGTATCCTTTTCGAGGCTCATATTGTTCCACGTTCTTCTTGC
>OCKY01000139.1_pt1 | contig 15782 bp, 21 predicted proteins | sample 1481271 | NCBI WGS metagenome assembly OCKY01 (sample SAMN03418280, study PRJEB22391) | human gut metagenome | biome: human-gut; feature: organic feature; material: feces | host: Homo sapiens | place: Italy | collected 2013-04 | reverse complement strand
ACGCCTAACACAATTTCCTGTTTGTAATCAGATGAGCCGTAATGGGAATAATAAAATGGAGATTGTATGAAGAACTAAAATCTAAATATGGCATAGTTTCTATGACTTTCGGTTATGTTACAAAATACAATAGGATTAAACATGGTATTGAAAAATCTCATGTTTTCGATGCATTTGTTATTTCTAAAAACTTTGATGCTATAAGGTTAGGTTATTATTATAAAGTAAGATTAGCAAGAAGACATAATCGTCAGATCCATAAACAAAAGATTCCAAAAGGAGGGATAAAAAGACCAAATCAATCTCCATTTGAAGTTTTTGGTTTCCGATTGTTTGATAGGGTTATGTTTGAAAACAGTTATTATTTTATATTCGGAAGGCGTAAAACTGGTAGTTTTAATATTCGAGATATTGATGGTAAAAAACAGAAGGATGTCACATACAAGAAGTTAAAATTATCAAGGTGTAAACGTTTTATGATACAAAAGGAAATGAATTGATTAATTTGAATGAAAATATAGACATGACAGGCGAAGAGAAATGTAACCGATGCGAGCAGTTTGGACCGAACGGTCTCACTGACTATCCATGTAAAAGGATTCCATCAAGGAACTGTCCTTGGTTTATAAAGATCTCGGATAAGAAATACAAAAAGATTCTTGCCGATAGGGTGAAAAGAATTAAGGAGAATGAGGAACTTAAGCAAGAGATGATGAAAGATCAGGATCTTGTTGAAGAAGTGAAACAAAACACAAAAAGATTAATGCAATGAAAAAGAAAAATATAAAACCAGAAGAAGTGGAAGTCGTTATTCCTAAAGAAGTAGAAGCTATTAACATATGTGGAGATATCAATAGTTTTATAAAACATATTATATATGTCAGCTTGGATAAGGTGAGTAGTGATAGGGCGTTTGTTAATAACGATGTTCTGTATATGGTTACATACGCATCTATAAAAGGTAAAAATATACCCGTTGGTGTATTAGCAAAACAAAAGGAAGCTAAAACAGAAGATATCGCTATGCCGTTTGAGGATATTGGAAGGGACGTAAATGTCGTGTATCCTATTGAGATAGGAAAGATGTTTAAAGGATTTTACATTCTTGGTAATGGTGCTGTGGCTATTGATTACGAACTTACAGACAATGGAGGCTTTGAAAATGACGATAGCATTGGTAAAATCGACATGAATCTAAATTAGTGTATTATGGTACTATATATAGCCGCAGATCCAGGAAAAGACGGAGCCATAGCCTGCATCGATCAAGACAGCAAACTAATATCGAGAATCTCAACTCCAAGAATATCAGCTTCAGGGCCGGTAGACTTGACTAAAGAATATGTTTTTTGCCGGGATACGATTGTAGAAAACAATCCTGATAGGGTAGTATTTGTCATAGAGGACGTCCACGCACTGTACGGGGTCAGCACGTCCTCTACAGCCTCCCTCATGGAGAACAAAGGCCAACTGCATGGGCTGTTTCTCTCCCTCTGCATGGCATTTACGGACATAAGTTGCTCCGTTAATTTCATAGCCCCTAAAACATGGCAGAAATTGGTTTGGACGCATTCTGATAAGGTCATGGAGGCCAGTAAGGTGAATACTAAGAAAACGTCATTGTCTTGCGCTAAAAGGCTGTGGCCAAACGATACGTTCGTTAAAAACGAAAGATGTAAGACAGCCCATGACGGTATAGTTGATGCGATGCTTATAGCAGAGGCAGCAAGAAGAACCATTTAATATATTTTAAATCATTTTAAATCAAATTAATTCGTAATTAGATTTTAAAATAATACATTTGCAGTGTTAGATGGTGTAATATTTTACTCATCTTATCTAAAATAATTATATTCATATCATAAATCGTTCAAATGAGATTAGTTGAAAGACATATAGTTAAAGACAACCGGTTTGAGGATATTTGCCTCAAATCCGGTTTGTTGTACAATTATGTTCTTTACAGCATTCGTCAAGGAATATTTTCTGGTAACTATTTAAAGGAATTTGATTTATCAAACAAACTTTGCAAAGAAAATCAATTTGACTTCAGAAACTTGCCAAACCATGTCTCACAGCAGGTGATAGATCAGGTTTTCAAGAGTGTAAAATCCTGGATGAGATTAAAGAAAGATTTTGAAAAGAATCCTTCGAAATACGGTAATCATCGTCCTCATCTTCCTTCGTATAAGAAGGGTAAGAAACAAAACATGGTTGTTTTTACCAACTGTGATTGTAGGATAAAGGATGATAATCATATTCATTTTGTTAAAAACATAATCGAGCCAATCAAAACGAATATAAAAAAAGATGAGTTAAAGCAAGTTAGAATCATACCTCAAGCTACCTGTTATGTAGTAGAGGTAGTTTATGAAAGAAAGGAAACTGATCTTGGTTTAGATAAAGACAATTTTCTTTCGATTGATTTAGGATTGGATAATTTATGTTCATGTATTAGCAACGTAGGATTAATTCCTTTCATTGTAAACGGACGAGTTTTGAAATCAGTAAATCAATGGTATAACAAGAAGAAAGCTAAGTTGATGTCTTTTATTGGTGATAAAGGAACTTCGAATAAAATAAAAAGGATCACATTATTCCGGAATTGTTGGATAGAAGACAAGTTGCATAAGATCAGTAGATATATTGTAGACTTTTGTAAATCTAACAATATCGGAACAATCATCATCGGATTAAACAAAGAATGGAAAAACGAGATAAATATTGGTAAAAGGAATAACCAACATTTTGTTTCTATTCCTCATTCTAAGTTAATAGATAAGATTGTTTACAAAGCGAAGTTTTTAGGAATAGAGGTGATTGTTCATGAAGAATCCTATACATCAAAGATCGATCATCTTGCTTTTGAGCCTCTAAAGAAACAAGAATCCTACTTAGGCAAAAGAAAGAAACGTGGATTATTCCAAAGTTCTATTGGAAAGCTAATCAATGCAGACATCAATGGAGCAGTTGGAATAGCGAGAAAAGTAATCGGTGATTCTTTCATTGAAAAGATAATCGATAGTGGATTTGTGTTTAATCCTATTAGATTGAATATTTTGTGATATAAATGTTCAATCTAACGAATAGAATGAATAATTTTAATAACATAGTCATAATCGTAAGTTTTAAAAAATGAAAGTAAGAGTTCCTGGCATACTAATGAATGAGAAGCTTTCAAATATTTCAAAGATGTTTGATAAGGTTCTAAAGGATTGTGTCACATCGAATATAAAAATTACTTTATATTTTGATCATATCCGGATACAAGCCATGAACGAACGTATAACATATACGGATGATATTTTCGATGTGAATACTGATATTTCTTGTGACCAGAAGTTTTCTCTTTTAGTAGATGCCGGGACTCTTATTTCATTTTTTAAAAATCATAACCAGGATATAGAGATAGAGATTAAAAATGATTACAGTATCGTTTTTAAATACGATAGAGGATCTTTTTCTTCTACTTGGATTGAGGATAAGGCTTTCCCTGATTTCTTTTATCCTGTAGGTGACGGTATTCGTGTTATGAGTTCGTCTTTCATTCAGTCTATGAAAAGATCTTTTGCGTTTGTTGGATCGGATGAATTTAGACCAGCTATATGCTCGATTCTTCTTAATGTGAAGAAGGACTATATTGACATTGTTTCTACTGATATGTTCCGTCTGTTTATAAACAGGAAAGAGTATGCTAATGCATCAGAAGAAAGGTCGATTATGCTAAGCGAGGTTGCGGCTTCTATCTTGTACCGCTTTCTATCTGATAAAGATACGGAGATCAGTATTTCTACAGATGGAGTTAGGACGTTCTTATGCTTTGATAATGTAATTATATCGGATATGAACGTAGAACAACAGTATCCTAACTACGAATACGTATGTAGCAAATTCGAAAAATCGTCGAGAGTTAAGTTTGACCGGGATTTACTTATATCGGTTCTTAATTCCATGACTTTGGTGGATAATGTTGTTAATGTCAAGGTAGATGAAGAAAACGGCATAACGGTAATGTCTGAGGATTTTGGAAATAGAAAAAAGATAATGGAATCAATGCCTTTGAATGCGCTCGAAGGTCCGTGTTTTAATTTTTCTATCGGTAAGGAAAATATACTGTCTTCCGTAAAATCACTTATAAAAGGAGATACTGTCATGGATTGGTCTGATCAGTATAAGATGATAAAGATGTTCAATCCTAAATACGAATCAACATACGTCTTAAATCAAACATTGTATAATCTATAAACAATTAATAATATGGCTTTTAGAGAAAACAGAAGTTTTGGTACAACTTATTATTTGTATATTAATTCAGATGGTAACTTGTATGAAAAAAGTAACGAACCAAAAGAAGGTTTTGTTCAGCACATAAATCCTAATAGCGGTCAGCCGGCAGGATATTGGAAAGAGTATTATAATGGAGTAGTTGGGTACATCAACTACATCGGGTTAAAGTCAAGTACTTTCTCTAATGGAAATACTGTTACTAATTTCCTTATCGTATTAAAAGATTACGAGCTTAATGAAAACTATTGTATTTCCATACCTCTCGTCAATCAAAAAGGAAATATCAAGGGCTTTGTTAAGAGCTTCGTAAAATACTACGAAAACATCGATTTTAGTCGTGAAATTTATTTCAATGTCTTTAAGAAGAAGAAAGATGATGAGTTTGGATCTTCGGAACTTATTATCGCGTATGCAGGAGTAGACGGAGAAAAAGATCAGCTTGTTGAACGTTTTTATAAAAAAGGCGTAAATGGCTGGCCTGATCCTGTTGAGGTTACAGGGTTTGATGGTAATAAAAGCCTTGATTATTCAGCCCAAAACAACTTTACTTATCAGAAGATTAAGGAATATTCAAACAGGTTCAATGATTCTATTAAAGACATCAGAGCTGGTATAATGGCTAAATTAGGTTTAGGAAGTAATACTCAGCAAGAGCCTACAGCTCCTCAGGCTTATACCCAGCAGGCGGCTGCTCCTCAACAGGTTCAACAACCTCAGTCTGTTCCGAGTGCTATTCCGTATCAGAATTACCAACAACCTGCTCAACGACCAGCACAGTATCATGCACCGGCTTATACGCCACAGCCGACTGCTCAGCCTGCTGCACCTGCCCCGGCGCCTGCTACAAGGAGCACCAAGCCTCAGCATCAGACGCAGCCACAGCCGCAAGCACAGATGCCGAACTTTCCTCCTATGGAAGAAGATGACCTTCCATTTTAATATAAACATCAGCCCAGGAGAATAATATTTCTTGGGCTTTTAAAGATTGTGTAGAATGACAGTAGAAATAGTTACAAGATTTCCCCTTATTAAGCTTCGTAGGAAAGTGACAGAAGAAAGGATTATGGCGAAGCATGGGGATAAATTATGTATGATCTACTCAGAAACCAGAGAAAAATATAAGCAAGGAGATGAGTGGGTCGATGATCCTAATGATGCAGACATAAGTACTTTTCGTGAGTGCTATGAATCAACGAAGGACATAAAAAAAGAAGGTATTGTTTATTGTACTATAAAAATATGATTATGGATAAGTTAGAAGATATTGAAAGACTTCTTTATGAAAAAGAAGATAATAAGAAGGATACTGTTTCTGAAAAGAACAACAAACATAAAAAAGAGGATAAGGTCGTTAATAAAATACCTGAATCGTATTTGACTCCAGGGTATCAGAAGACTGTTCAGGTAGGTATTAAGAAGCTGTATCCTGATGTCGTGGCACCTGAATACAAACATGATGGTGATGCCTGTTGTGATATTCGTGCATATAGAGTAGTGAAGATGATGAATGACATGGGAGTAGAAATAGATGTTCCTTCCGATTTTGAATCAATTACCTTATATCAAGGTTATTCTGTTAGAATCGGAACAGGATTCAAGTTGAATATACCAGAAGGTTGGTGTGTGAATGTGGAAGGAAGATCTGGATTCTCTTTTGACGAGGGAGTGGTAGTTACTAACGCTCCTGGCAAATGCGAATTTATCTACAAAGGAGAGTATATGGTTAATCTTACTAAAATCAATAAAAAACCGACCGTAATCCGCAAAAACGATCGAATAGCTCAGATGGAAATCGTTCCACAATACAAAATGGTATTGGAAGAAGTAACAGATATTGAGGTAGAAGACGGGAATGAACGTGGAGAAAAAGGTCTTGGTAGTTCTGGAGTTAAGTAATGTTTAAATATTTTTAAAATGAGCATGTTAGGTTTTACATTCATCACAGACAGCAAGCTGTCAATGTACAGGGAGAAAGCTATTAAATCCGAAAATCTTGCAAAAGAAATTGAGGAAATGCAGGATAAGGCCGCTTCTTACAAGGAAAGGCTTTCCGAACTCAAGTCAGATATCGCTTCAAAGGATAAAGAGATTTTATCTGTTGGCAAAGATCTTTCTGAGTCTAAGGAAAAGATTGACGCCTTGAAGGAAAATCAGAAAAAGTTGATAAAAAGCGTCAAGAAGAAAACGGAAGAACTTGATGCTGTCAATGTCGATCTTGACAAAGCCAGGTCTGATCTTGATGAGGCTAATTACAAAATCAGTAACTTGGAAGAAAAGAAAAACAGTATATCATATGAATTAAAAAAGAAATCAAATGCATTGATTGAAGCCAGGATCAGAATCGGAGATTTGGAAAACGAGGTTTCGGTTGGGTCCAAAACAATACAAGAGTTAGAATCGAAGCTGAAATTAATGCAAGTAGAATTAAGAGGCTACCAAATAGGTATAATCGGGAAAGATAAAAACAATGTCGCTGAGCCGGAATTGGATAAAGATGAGGAGTCAGATAAGGATGTGGCAGAATCGGAGAAATTTGATAAAAATAAGGAAGTTAAATACAATACGCTTCTTGATACAGATGTGATTCAGGAAGAAGCAGGTGACATTGTGGAGCCCGAAAACGAAGCTGAACGAGTAAAAGACACTAAAAAGAAGAAGAAAAAAAAGAAGTAGGTATTTTAATCCTTTTTATATTTTAATGTTTGCCATATTATGGGTTAGTACTTAACTTTGCGTTGAGAGAGTTTTTAGGATAATTATTGGTTAAAAATTTAGCTGTTATATGCAGGCGTCTGTGAAGGCTCCTGCATATTTTTAAGGTCCTGTGGCTTAGTGGTGAAAGCAAGATGCTCATAACATCGAGATCGTGGGTTCAAATCCCTCCGGGACCACTGTCCAATGGTGTAGTGGTAGCACAACAGATTTTGGTTCTGTTAGCGGAGGTTCGAATCCTCCTTGGATAACGGTACATATTTTGTGTAAAGTGTTAATTATCTAAGTGTTTGTGGTGTGTGAACATAGCAAACATTAAATGGCCCATTAGTTTAACGGATAAAACCCTTGAGTCCTAATCAAAAGTTGCCTGTTCGATTCAGGCATGGGCTACATGGCTTGTTGGATGAGTGGTTTAGTCAGGGATCTGCAAAATCTCGTAGGGCGGTTCGATTCCGCCACAAGCCTCTAAAAAAAGTAAGACAATGAACTACCCAGAGCAACAAATGCTTAAGATCCTTAATAGGGATCTGTTAAGTAATCCGATGTATGTTATTAACAATCTTCATATATATGATTGGGAATCTGACTTCCTGGCCATAACAAGATCATTGTACGCTTATGAAGTAGAGGTTAAGATGTCTAAACAAGATTTCTTTAACGACTTCAAAAAGGATAAAAAACATAAAGTTCTTAAGGACGGCATTATTAAGGTAGGTGGTGTCATAAGCTATCCTCCAAACTATTTCTACTACGCCTGTCCGCCTAATATGATTGACGTAAATGAAGTTCCGTCTTATGCCGGGCTGATTTATGTCGATGTTAGTAAAAATAGGAAGAACGTCGTTAAGGTAGCACCTTTAATTCATAGACAGAAGTTTGATGTAGTGGGTAGGAAACTGGTGGATAAGTTTTACTACAATATGCTTACTTGGAAGAAAAGAGCTATTTCAAACGTGTATGCTGACCCGGCCAAGGAAAGAGAGAAGGGCGTGCGTGCCGGAGCTGAGGCTGTGAGGAAGTCGGCCTGGGATGCGTTCAGGGCGCAGTGCCCGCACATTGCTTTCCCCTATGGAAAAGAATTTCCGATGTGCGACGATCACGAACAAGATCATCCCATGAGAGACTGCATACTTCAGTGTGAAAAAGGTAGAATATTTAAAAACGTATTAAAATGAGCACCCCACGTGAATTAAGTAGGATAGCTAATAGGATAGCCGGTAAGATGACTGATGATGGATGGGTTAGTCCCGGTAGGAAGAATCTTGTTTCCGACAAGAAGGTTATGGAATTAATAGATTTGATCTTTAATGAAATATGGAGGGAATTAGATGACGGTAAAAGAGTCCATATCAGGAAACAGATGATTTTCAAAAAGATTTTTGTCAGTAGGCAAAAAGATAAATACTACATACAATGCATAGAAAAAAGGAACGCCAAATAGGCGTTCCTTTTTGTTTTGTATAAGCAATACAGACGTGAGTAATTATCAACTCATTACTCTCCTTGCCAACCTAGAAACAGCTTGCGTGATAGACCACCTTATGTTGGAATTAACATTGATAGTCTGAGGAGTACCGTTTGCATCCAAGTTAATTACCTTCTTGTCTATTTCCAAGAACGGATCACCTGCTGTCTGGGTAATAACTGTATTAGCTGTCTGACCACCAGCGGCCGTTACCTTAAGAGTATTTACCAGATCGTTTACATCAGTGTTTTCTTCAATACCGGAAAATACGATACTGAAAGAAAATGCTCCCGTCGCACCAGGGTCGTCGGCAATAACAGCGCCGTTGCTGGTAGCCTTGCCTGCCGCTTGATAACTGGCAGGTATTTCCAGCGTCAGAGGATGAGTCTTGTCCGGAGTTAAGGAGAACGTTAATTTAGTTGAGTTACTTGTACCGTTGATTGTTACAGTACCACCTTCTTTCCCTACGGATGCAGTAGAATCTATTTTTACAAACTCAGCTACCGGAGATTGGTTGATGGTAGCACTTTTCTTAACACCGCCTGATTCGGCACCAAATTCTACTTGTAACGTGCGCCGTACACGACCTTCGTATTTTTCACCTGATACGGTAACCACTTGATCACCATCACCTGATCCCGGATTGAAGGTTACAAAACCTATTTTCATTTCTGCCATAACATAAATAATTTTGTAGTTAATTAATATCTTTACAAATATAGGGTTATTACACTAGAATCATATTATTCATGTTTATAAATTTAAAACTATATTTGACCTAAAATATAAGACAATAATGAGAAGAAGATTTTTTAACAAAATAGGGGGGGGGGTAATCTCCCTACTAATAATTTCATGGTTTTTGATAAATCAGTATCAAATCCGGCTAATATAACAATAAGCGAAGACAGCGATTTTTTATATAGGTTGATTAACAGTGGCTTTTATAGAGTTCTTTGCAAGAGCGCTATGGGAGGAGGAGAGGTTTTTGTATGTAGATTAAAAGATAGCGACAGTAACTTGTATCTTGATGGTAGTCCGGCTGTCCTTACCGGACAAGAAGGTGATGTGATGGTCGTTTTCCTTGAATTTTGGTATAAATGGTATAAGGTGGATGATAATAGATTTCTTTATCATTTTGCTGATCATGATATTGACGGCACTTACATCCATGTCCCGGAATCTCTTGTTGGAGCATATAAAGGATATGTATCTTTGAATAGATTATATAGCTGGAGTGATGTTACTCCTACGACTAACGTATCATTATCTGATTTCAGAAGTTACGCAAAAGCACGTGGTACCGGATACCAGGTGATAGATTTCCAACAACATTGCGTGATTGCTATGATGTTGTATGCTAAATACAAAACACGTAACTTGCAAGGCGTATTAGGACCCGGTGGCGCAACCTCTGGTCCGGCTTCAACAACGGGAAGCAGCAACGCAACCGGCGGTGCGGATACCAAAAACGAAAGTTCAAAGTATGTTTGCGGCTTAAGACTTGAAGGCGTCTTTGGTGGTATCTTTGAATGGGTTGAAGGTGTGGAAATCAACAACCGGGTTTGGAAAATCACCGACCCGGACGGATCAATCCGCAATGTGAACGCCGGGACTTCCAATGGCTGGATAACGAATATCGCAGCTGAGAATGGTCCATTCTTCGATATGGTGCCGACAAATGTTGGCGGTAGCGGTTCCACGCATTATTCAGATTACTATAGTCAGAAATCGGGCAATTCCCTTGTTTTGGCGCGGTCCTATCGCGGCTCGTTTACGGTTGGCGGTGTGGCGTATGCGTTTTACGATGCCTCGAGCGCGTATTCGGCCTACGGTTCGCGTCTTGCTTTCCGTGGAATCATATCCGAAGTGGTTCCAGAGACGTTCAAAAATTTACCTGTATTATAATATCATATTTTAATTGTTTTTAAATTGTATTGTTGATATTATTGCGTATATTTGCGATACAATTTAAAAACATTATAACCATGAAAGTAGATTTTTTTAACAGTGCGGATTTTTTAGGATCTAAAACTAAAGAAAGCAAGATCCGGAAGTTGTCAATCAGCAAAAGTAAGATAATGACTATCTCTGTCGATAATTTGAATTGGATGGGGGTAACGGATGCGGTTGTTATCGGCTTAGAAGAAGGGAAGATATTTGAAGGAGTTGAAAATACGGTCTTTTATCTGGCTGCTTCTGATGTTGAAGACGAGAGATCGTTTAAGGTAAATAACCTTGGTGTAAAATACAAGAGAATTTACTTAAAAGACCTGCTCGATTATCTTGGATGGGATATAGGAGAAAATTCTTATGCTGTGTATGATATTATAAAAGAAGACAGTAATCTATTCCGTCTTCAGTTTAGGGTAATAAAAAAGAGTAGGAGTGAAAAATGATGAACAATATAGATATTAAAAACAAAAGAATACTGCTATTCGATTTTGACGGGACGTTGGTCGAAACCGCATCTGGAGGTCTTTATGCAAAAGATCTTACTGATATGAAGATTAAGCAAGATGTCGTGAATAGGGCACTTGATCTTATGGAGCAAAATGGCGTTAAGTACTTTGGTATAATAAGCAACCAATGCGATGTGGGTGTCGGGTTTGTTTCCGATGAAGATATTGATGCGAAGATAAATTATGTCCTTAGATGCGTTCATGATCTTGCAGTGAAAAGAGGTATAAGAGACGTAGTGTATGGTCATTATGAGTGTTTTTCAATTGATGAACATGATCCGATGATGAAGCCTAATCCCGGTATGGTGTATAAGGCACTTGGTGCTTGTAGGTTGATGATGGATGGTATAACATATGAAGATATTACGAAAATGACGCTGATGGTAGGAAACGCCAGCGGTCTGCCAGAGCAGTTCTCTGATTCTGATAAGGTATGCGCTGAGAAGGCAGGCGTTGACTATATGGACGTTATTCAGTTTCTTGGTAAAGACCTTGATTTAAATTATGTGTTGTCCAAAGAACATACAAGTGAAGGAATAGTTATTCTAAACAACGATCATATATATATCCTTGAAAATCCTTATGGCGTTGATCTTAATATAAAAATTGAATTACAGGATATTTATAGTGAGGAGTTTGATACTCCTCCTATTTGTAAACCTTCTTTATTTACTTTGAAGTTCCGTATTAAAAAAGATCAGGATTATAGAGGATATAGCGATATTATAAGAATAGATAAAGGAGACAATAATATTACATTCACAAGTTTATATTATGAAGGTAAAGAAAACAGCGATAGTTTATCATAAATCGGATTTAGATGGCGTTGTGTCGGCAGCCATAGCAACTATGTATGAACACGGTAAAAACAAGGATGTTGTTTATATCCCGTATTCGTATGAAGATGATGTTAAGAAAGTTACCAGCAAAGTGCGTGACTTAGATGTTGTTTACGTTCTTGACGTGTCTTTCGGAGCCGATTCTAAAACTATTTTCAAGAAATGGCTTGATGAAGGAAAGAGCCTGATGTGGATAGATCACCATAAGGGGATTATCGAAGATAGTAAGACATGGGGGTTCGTAGTTCCAGGGTTGAGGAGAGTCGGTGTCGGTGCGTGCGCTCTGGCCTCGGACCTGCTGATGGGGAAGGTGCCGGCGATCGTCCGGTGTCTGTCAGACTACGATGTGTGGAATAAAGAATCTGAATTAGGCTGGGATACGGTAGTAGCTATCCAGTATGCCTTGAGATCAAAAATAAGACTCAATGTATTGATTGCATTGTCGTATTTATATGATCATTTTAAAGAAAATATGAAAGACAATGAAATTGATCTTATTTTTTATGATCTTGCCAAAGAAGGACGTGCTATAATTAACTACGTAGCTGGTAAAAACGAAGATGAGGTAAGTAGGCACTCGTTCGAAGCTTACGTCGATGAGGTGAAGGTTGTGGCGATGAATACCGCTGAATCAGGTTCTAAGGTATTTGATTCTCTTACACCTGACTGGTTAGACGGTAGAAAAATTAAAGCTCTGATGCCATTCTGTATCATGCCAGGTGGTAAAGTCCGATTCTCTCTTTATAGATGCGTGGAAGACACCGTAGATTGCTGTGAGGTAAGTAAGAGATTCGGTGGTGGAGGACATGCTGGTGCTGCTGGATTCGTTATAGACGTATCAAGTGACCAGTTTAAGGACTTCCTTGAAAGTAAAAAACTTTTATCGAAATGAAGCGTGAATTATATCAGTTCTATCCGGAAGTCTATCCTTTTAATCTGTGGATATACGTAGGAAAAGACGTATCTGGCATGGTAGAATGTTTCAATAACGATTTTAGTTACGTAGATAATAGCAAGGCTGTAACTGTATCCGTCCCATACGGAGGGTGTAAATTAAATCCTAATACGGGATTTTTGATATGGTTTATTAATAAGAAAATAATTGATTTTGAAACAGTTTGCCATGAAGCATCCCATGTTTCTACTGAAGCTTTTAATTTCTTAGGAGAAGAAGTAAAAAACTCAGAACCATTCTCGTATCTCAATGGATGGATAGGAAGAAAGTGCGAGGAAGTAAAGATCGGAATAGCCGAAGATAAACTAATATGGGAAAGTAAATAATTACCGTCGTAAAATAAGTATGGGGAACTTTGGATAGGTTTCCCATACTTTTATGTGATGAGGGAGAGGAAAGATGTTTATGTGATGGGAGAGAGGAAAGATGTTTATGTGATGAGGGAGAGGAAAGATGTTTATGTGATGGGAGAGGAAAGATGTTTATGTGATGGGAGAGGAAAGATGTTTATGTGATGGGAGAGAGGGGGTACCTATCACGAACCTCCCGCCCCCGAAACGCGTTTTCTCCCCCGCACCCCCTTCGCTGGAAAACCGGAAACGCGTTTTTATCTTAAACCTACAAAATCGCTGATTATCAACCATTTATTTAAATTATTGATAATCAATGTATTATTATAACCTATTGATTATAAGCCACTTAAATAAACATATATCCTACATATTAATGTACGCGTATAATACTGCTCTTGTGTGTTTTATAACTTGCTGATAATCAGATAATAGAATCGAAATTAATACAAGTTAACAAAAAAAAGATAGCATATATATTTGTAGTATTGATAAATGTCGTATATTTGCGTCGTGATCAAGAGAGATCACGAGTTGACATGATGAACCTATATAGTGTACCCGTTGGGCTGACTATATCTGTATCTGTTAATCGCCTGCGTTGTGGGCTATTAAATTGAATATTATTTGTTTAACAATTAAAATATATTGAGTTATGATTACGAAGAAGAACGTTAACAAGCTGCAAAACGCTGTTATTAAAGAGAATGCCTCGAATTTAGTAGGTGCAGTAAAGTTGTACAATGCTTTATTTGCAAATGGTGCAGACCTAAAGGCGGTATGTAAAGCGTTGGAAATACCGGCAGAATACGCGGTGAAGGTGGCAGCACTCGCCAAAGACAAAAAACGTTTAGTTGCTGTATGTAGCCAAATGTTACCTAAAGTCGGCGACACCTTTATTAAGTTTTCCCTATACTCTAAAGTATATAAGGATAACAAAGTAGACAAAGAGAAAGGAATTGAGGCAAAAACGGCTGATTGGTGCGCTGATAATGTAGTTTATGGCAGTGAATATAAACCTTTTGGATTTGCAACCGCGGAAACGTTGGAAACGAAAAGTAGTGCAAAATGGATCGTTAAAGAGACGGACGAGTATAAATCTACTTATGTGGCCGTTAAGATCAAATCTTATTCGATTCGTACCGTTGCAAAATGTGTGTCTGAGTATTTAGCACACGAAAGCAATCAGCAGTAAAAAAAACAAGGTTTGGCGCGTACCTTAACGCGCCTGTACGCCGTTGTCAGTGGGTGCACGTCCCGCGTATGCTTTAGACTGAAGCTGACAAAACAGAGAGTTATTTTACATATTGGAGATAGATATGCCGTTGCCCTTGCCGTTGGCAATTAAAGGGCTGGTATTACTGCATGGACTATCCGAATAGGTATAGTTTATGTTAGGTATGTGATTACAGTTTGGAAAACATGCCGTTGTACGAGGTTTATCTCCGTTCGGGAACGTGTCTTACTTGCTTACACGAAAAATAGAACAAGGCTGTAGATTAAATTACAGGGTATGAGCATGTAACCTATCATGTAGGAGCATCTTATATCAAAACGCAAGGACACAATCGCCTTTATTTGTGGCTAAATTGTGTAGCAGACGGAAAATATAATAACAACATAGTACGGGCCCGTACACAAGAACTACGTACTAATTACGGGCTGTTGGTTGTAGCATAAAATTCGTACAGGATAGGAATGCGTGTCCGGTTCGATTCCGGAGCAACCTCTAAATTATAAACAATATAATAACATGGAAAGGAAATTTAAATCTTATATGGTAGACGTCCGCGGTCTGTCCAGGAAAGAAGCTAAAGAAAAGCGGAAAAGAGCGTATCGTGAATTTATGTTGTATCGTGATCTTAAAGAAGCGTATCATGCCGATACAGGAAAGGATAAATGCAAGCGTAAAGTCCATACATCACGAACATACGTGAAAGAAAACATAAACAGTATTTAAACAGGAGTAGGGTTGTTTCTAATATCGGAGCAGCCCTATTTTCGTATCCTACTCTTTCTATTTACGGGTAGGATATTCTGAGAGTGAACGGCGGACGTGGACAAAATTGGTCTAAAACGAAACAAAAATAGAAGCATTCGGATATAATGCCGGTATTTTGTCTATATCATGTCGTTAAAATTGGTCCAAAACGAAACTTTAGGCGGTTTTCTGGCCCAAAATAGGGTGCCGGATGCCTCCTTTTTCGTCTCTATGGATTGAAAATTAGGCTTATTGTATTTTTCTTAAAAATGATGTATGCTTGATTATCAATTAGTTAGGTTTTATAATACCCGTATTTTCGGATATACTTATTGTAATTTTTTTATTCTATGTGGTGGTTTTTATTAGTAGCTGATCTTTATTTTCTGTCGGTTGGTATCCGTTCTATGTTGGAGTACGGACCGGATCAGTATAATATCGCAATGGTCTTTTGCTTTTCGTTTTTGGCTTTGATTATAGGTTTGAATATCTATCTTGATAGGAGGAGCAGACGGTAGGGCGTGGGTTGAAGGCTCTCTATTCTCTCTATGGAATGATATTATCTCCAAACACCCCATACTTCATGCCAGAGTATAAGCTTGTAGCGCTCTTCGTATGCCGGTAGTGAGGCCGAGAGCGCAGGTTCTATGCGGAAAGCCGGAGGATTAGCCGGGGTTGGAGAGGGGGAGGGCACTCCCTCTCAAAAAAAATGCAGATGGAGCCATTGC
>OCKY01000138.1_pt1 | contig 15872 bp, 8 predicted proteins | sample 1481271 | NCBI WGS metagenome assembly OCKY01 (sample SAMN03418280, study PRJEB22391) | human gut metagenome | biome: human-gut; feature: organic feature; material: feces | host: Homo sapiens | place: Italy | collected 2013-04 | reverse complement strand
GAGCAAAGCATGTAATGCATAAGCTGATGATGGCTATAAAAAGACTGAATTGAAAAGATAAATTTTTATTTGTTTTGTATTTTTATTATATCCTCCTGATAATGTAATGAGTGAAGGAGGATTTCGATATGAATCAAGAGATAATAAATGAAGTAATTTGTCAGATGATACCGCATTTATCTAATGATCAGATAGTGCTGTTAAAGAATGTGTTAGAAGGGGCAATGTTGAAGAGTGGCACTGGGACGGATCAATCTGATGAAGTGTTGGTTGATAGTTTTATTGCAGCAAAACGCCTTGAAGGATGTTCGGAGAGAACCCTGGTATTTTATAAGAATACAATAGATAAAATGTTGGCTTCAATTGGAAAAAATATTAAGGCTGTTACGACAGATGATTTGCGAGGATATCTTTCAGAGTATCAAAACAGTAATATGGTTAGCAAGGTTACAATAGATAATATACGAAGGAATCTGTCGAGCTTTTTTTCTTGGCTTGAGGATGAGAATTATATACTGAAAAGCCCGGTAAGACGTATACATAGGGTCAAAGCTACGACTTCTGTAAAGGAAACGTATACTGATGAAGACTTGGAACGGTTAAGGGATAGCTGTACGGAGTTACGAGACTTAGCATTGATTGATATACTTGCATCAACAGGAATGAGAGTGGGGGAATCGGTTAGACTTAATCGGGTAGATATAAATTTTAACGAAAGAGAATGTGTTGTATTGGGAAAGGGAGATAAGGAGCGAATCGTATATTTTGATGCGAGGACGAAGATACATCTGCAGAATTACTTGGATGACAGAATAGATAATAATCCCGCACTTTTTGTTGGATTGAAGCATCCATATAATAGGCTAAAAATAGGTGGTGTAGAATCGAGACTTAAGAGAATGGGAAAAGCTATTCAGGTTGATAAGGTACATCCGCATAAATTTAGAAGAACAATGGCAACGACAGCAATAGATAAAGGTATGCCGATTGAACAGGTTCAGAAGCTGTTGGGGCATGAAAAGATAGATACAACATTGCATTATGCTATGGTGAAACAGAGTAATGTTAAGAATGCACATAGGAGATATATAGGTTAAAGAGGAAGAAGAGAATTATGAGTAATTGGAAAGAAAAAACATTATCCGAGTATTGTGAATTTCAAGAGGGATATGTTAATCCACCCAAAGGACATAGTGAATATTTTGGGGGAGATATAAAATGGTGTAGAGCAGTAGATATTAACAATGGTTATGTGTATAGTACATCGCAAACACTTACAGATGCAGGATTTAATAGCGCAAAAAAGAGTGCTGTGCTTTTTAAACCTAATACAATTGTTATTACTAAATCAGGTACAATAGGACGACTTGGAATAATTAAAGATTATATGTGCGGAAATAGAGCTACTATAAATATAATTCCAAAGAATAATGCAGATGTTGAATTCGTTTTTTATTTGTTGAGGAGTAGACAGAACGAATTTTTTGATCTAGCAGTTGGAAGTGTTCAGAAAAACTTATATGTATCAATTCTGGAAAAAATGATGTTTAAATTTCCCTCATTGTATGAGCAAAAAAAGATTGCCTCTTTTTTTTCAGTTATTGATAAAAAAATTGACATTAATAATCGGATAAATAGGAATTTGTCGGAGCAGGCACAGGCTATATATGAATCGTGGTTTGTTTCATTTGAAAAATTTGGCGGAATGGTTCCGTTAGATTGGGGAGAGGGTGTTCTTGGAGATATTGCAGAAATAAAGACTACCACATTTAAACCGGATAAAGAACCTGATGTGATAGTTGAACATTATAGTATCCCTGCGTTGGATGAAAATCATTTTCCAATATTTGAACTAGCTGAAGGAATTAAGAGCAATAAGTATTTACTTAATAAAAATTCAGTTATGATTTCAAAACTTAATCCGGATATAAAACGCATTTGGAGACCAATGTGTTTAAGTGACAGGCCTGTTTGTTCAACTGAGTTTATTGTATTTGAGGCAAAAAACAAGAAGAACAAAGATTTTATTTTTTCAATTTTGGATAGTGATAATTTTAGTAACCATTTGTGTTCTCATGTTACAGGTTCCACTGGAAGCCGGCAGAGAGCTGTTCCTAAGGCAACTTTAGATTTTAAAGTGCTGATACCTCCATCGGAGGTGATTGAACAATTCTGTTCTATGGTTACGCCTATTTATGATTTGATTGGAGTAAATGAAATAGAGAATCAGAGATTGTCAGAGTTGAGGGATAGTTTACTTCCAAAACTTATGTCGGGAGAACTTGATGTATCTGATTTGAATATTTAGTTACTCCGACAAATGGTAATTGTTATGATTATACTTAAATAATAAAAACGATATATTTGACATAAAAGCGGTTGAATGCTAATATAAGTGTAAAGAGGTGCTACCGATAGACGGTTAGCCCTGATATTGTTGACAAGAAATAACCGCCAAGTTTTCTCAGGACCGGGCGGTTATTTTTTTGTCTTATTTCTTATCATTGCTCTTAGAGCCAACGGCATAACCAAGAGCAAAGCATGTTATGCATAAGCTGATGATGGCTATAAAAAGTTCCGTTGTAAGCATAAGCACAAACCTCCGTAATAGATTTCCGTAAATGGATGTATCTATGTAAACACAGGCTATAAACTCCTGTGGCGAAGGCTAACCGCCTACCGAATAGGGTAGCACCTCTTATATTATAACAAACATATGTTCGATAATCAATATACATGAAAAGATAAATTTTTATTTGCTCTACAAAACACAACACAAAGGGGAGGGGAATAAATGCCGGGTTTATTTACAGAAGATACATATGAACAAGCGATAATAGAGCTGTTCGAGAATATGGGATATGACCATATCTATGCGCCGGATTTTGACAGGGATTACACCAGCCCGTTGATGGATTCGGTACTTAGGGATAGTTTGGTGCGTGTCAATCGGGGATTGCCTGTAGATGCCATAGAAGAAGCTATTAATAAGCTTAGGACATTTGATACTGGAAGCTTGTTGCAGAAAAATATGACATTTATGGACTATCTGCAGAATGGAATTACAGTGAAGTTCTTTGTGAATGGCGAGGAACAGGCAACTATAGTGAAATTGGTTGACTATGAGAAGATAGACAACAATACGTTCTATGTGGTAAATCAGTATACATTTGTTGAGAATGGCAATAACAGGCGGCCGGATATTATTCTGTTTATAAATGGCATGCCACTTGTGTTGATGGAGCTTAAGAGTCCTTCTAAGGATGAGGTAGGAGTAGAGAATGCATATAAGCAGATTCGTAATTACATCAAGGACATACCATCTCTGTTTTATTACAATGCAATATGTGTAATCAGTGATCTTTCATCGAATAAAGCTGGAACTATAACATCCGGGCTTGATAGATTTATGGATTGGAAATGCAAGGATGGAAGTAAGGAAGAGAGCGGGTTTGCGGAATTTGAGACATTCTATGAGGGAATGTTTCAGAAGAAAAGACTGCTTGATATACTGAAGAACTTTATACTTTTTTCAGGAACGGGTACTGGTAGATTTAAGGTGCTTGCGGGATATCATCAGTATTTCGCAGTTAGAAAAGCTATAGAGAGGGCAAAGATTGCAACAAGAACGGACGGAAAAGGTGGTGTGTTCTGGCATACACAGGGTTCAGGTAAGTCACTCTCTATGGTATTTTATGCGCATTTGCTGCAGGAGGCACTTGATAGCCCTACCATAGTCGTAATGACAGATCGTATTGATCTGGACGATCAGCTCTATGCACAGTTTTCTCAGTGTGCAGATTTCCTCAGACAGACTCCTGTTCAGGCGGAGAGTAAGGAACATCTTAAGTCACTCCTTGATGGCAGAAGTGCAAATGGTATTATTTTCACAACTATGTTCAAGTTTGAGCGAGGTGAGAAACCTCTTTCAGAACGCAGAAACATTGTGGTTATGGCGGATGAGGCCCATCGTGGTCAGTATGGATTTGAGGAGAAGATTGTAGTATCCGAGAATCAGGCAGGAGAGAAAGAGGCACATACTGTTGTAGGAAATGCAAGAGTCATACATGATGCCCTGCCGAACGCTACGTTTATAGGATTTACCGGAACTCCAATATCAGCGAAAGATAGAAATACCAGGGAGGTATTTGGCGATTATATAGATATTTATGATATGACGCAGGCGGTTGAAGATGGGGCGACCAGACCTGTGTATTATGAGAGCAGAGTTGTTCACCTGAAACTTGATGAGAATACGCTTGCACTTATTGATTCGACTTATGATATTCTTGAGCAGCAATCCGATAAAGCAACGATAGAGAAGAGCAAGAAGATGCTGGGACAAATGGAGAGTGTCCTCGGCGCTGATTCAACTATTGCGTCATTATGCGATGATATTGTGGAACATTACGAGAAGTACAGGGCTAATCTGCTTACAGGTAAGGCTATGATAGTTGCCTATTCTCGTACAATAGCCATGAAGATATACAGAAGAATTCTTGAGATACGACCTGATTGGAAAGAGAAGGTTGGAGTAGTAATGACTGGTGGCAACAATGATCCAGAGGATTGGAAGGAGATAATTGGTACCAAGGCACATAAGGAAGAACTTGCAAGAAAATTCAAAGATAATGACGATCCAATGAAGATTGCAATAGTAGTGGATATGTGGCTGACAGGGTTTGATGTTCCGTCACTTGCGACTATGTATGTATATAAGCCTATGCATGGGTATAATCTTATGCAAGCGATAGCGCGTGTTAATCGTGTGTTTAAGGACAAAGAAGGTGGTCTTATTGTTGACTATGTAGGTATAGCTTCTGCGCTTAAGGCTGCCATGAAGGAATATACTGAGAGGGATAAAAACACATATGGGGATATGAATATTGCTAAAGTGGCATATCCTAAGTTCCAGGAAAAACTACAGGTGTGCAAGGATCTGCTTCATGGATTTGATTTCAGTGGATTTATAGATGGTTCGCCGCTTGTTATGGCAAAACTTATAACCAAGGGAGTGAATTTTGTTCTTGATGCGAGGGTACCTGACAGAAAAGATTTGTTCTTGAAGGAGGCTATGCTGTTAAGACAGTCTCAGTCTCTCTGTTCAAGTATGACTACTGAGAAAGAACGCCATGAGGCAGCCTATATGGAGGCGGTTCGTTCAACAGTTATCAAGATTACATATGGCGGTGCAGATGGAAAGACACTATCACTTAAGGAGATAAACAACCAGATAAATGATCTGCTCAAGGCAGCAGTTCAAAGTGAGGGTGTAATCAATCTGTTTGACAGTAGCAAGACTGGTGGAGAGAACTTCAGCTTATTTGATCCGGCTGTATTGGATGAAATATCCAAAATGAAAGAAAAGAACATTGCTGTGGAAATATTGAAAAAACTCATGGCAGAGCAGGTATCTTTATACAAAAGAACAAATGTTGTTCAGTCACAGAAGTTTTCAGAGAAGATAGCGCAGCTTATGAATTCGTATTACAACGGACTTATAACAAATGAGGAAGTAATAAAAGAGCTTCTTGAGACTGCTGAAGAGATTGCAAATCTGTATAAGAATGGACAGAAGCTTGGACTTTCCCAGGAGGAATTGGCATTCTATGATGCGCTGACAAAGCCGGAACATATAAAAGATTTTTATAAAAATGATGAATTGATTGCGCTTACCAAGGAACTGACGGAAATGCTCAGAAAGAATAGAACCATAGACTGGCAGAAGAAGGAAACTGCAAGGGCAACTATGCGAAAGATGGTTAAGAGACTGCTTAAGAAACATGATTACCCACCAGAGGATTATGATTTTGCCATAAATACAGTAATAAGCCAGTGCGAGCTGTGGACGGATAATAGCGATGCGCCTTATGTGGAAGAGCATGATAGTATGTTTAGATATAGTGAAGAGGCAAAATTTGCTAATGTTGCTGAGGGGAAAACAATGTACACAATAAGTAAAAATAGTTAGGAGGGGATTGTTAATGGATGCACGAAAGGGTAATATTTTTGAAATTTTGAATGGCAATAAGCAATTTATAATACCTGTATATCAGAGATATTATAGCTGGGGAGAAGAGCAGTGTAAAAGATTATGGGATGATATTGTAAATATGCAGAAAAATGGCAAGCCTGGACATTTTGTTGGTTCAATAGTTAATATTGCTGTACAGGCAATGCCAACAGGCGTTCAAAAATATATGATTATAGATGGACAACAGCGTATGACGACATTAACTTTGTTGCTTATAGCGCTTAGAAATTATGTCCTGATGCATCCAGATGATAATTCAATAAATGCGAAACGTATTGATGGTATGCTTTTAAAAAATGAATATGAGAGTGGCATAGATCAATACAAGTTACTGCTTACAGAAAATGATAGAGAAATATTAATCAGTCTTGTAGAAAATAAGCCAATTAATTCAAATGTTAAATCACGTATATTAGATAACTATATGTATTTTAAGGACAAGGTTTCGGAAAAAATTCTAATGCTTGATGAAATATGGGACTCTATTGGTAAATTGCAGATTGTGAATATTACATTGGATCGTGCAATTGATGATGCTCAGGCAATATTTGAAAGTCTAAACTCTACAGGAAAAGAATTGTCAGAATCTGATCTTATACGAAATTATGTTCTTATGGGGTTAGAACCTTCAGAACAGACATATGTATATGAACATTTGTGGAGACCTATGGAGAATTTGTTTATATATGATACACAAGAGACTGTCATGGATGCTTTTTTCAGACATTATTTAACGATGAAGATAACCCGTATACCGAAACAAGGGAGAGTGTATGAAGAGTTTAAATTATATCACTTAAATTGCGAATTTGGTACTATTTCGGAATTGTGTCATGATTTGTTGGATTATGCGAAATATTATACAGATATAGTATTTAAGAGAAACGATGACGTAGAGTTAAGAAAGCTATATGGAGATATTGTTGATTTGAGGATGGAAGTATCTTATCCATTCTTATTAAAATTACATCATGATTGTTGTGAAAAAGTTATATCAAAAGATGAACTTAAAGAAATTTTGAGACTGTGTATAAGTTATGTTCTTAGAAGAGGAATTTGTGACATACCAACAAATTCTATGAATAAGACTTTTGCAACATTCAAAAATTTCATTAGACAGGATGATTATCTTAATTCCGTCAAGGCTCATTTTATTTTGCAGGACACATATAAAGAATTTCCAGATGATGGCAAGTTTGGAGCTGCGTTTGTTAGTAGAGATATATATAATATGCGTGTTAGAAACTATATTCTAACCAGACTTGAGAATTATGACAATAAGGCACCGATTGTTATTGAGAACTATACTATAGAGCATATTATGCCACAGAATAAGAAACTTTCTACAGAGTGGCAGCGTGATTTAGGAGATAATTGGGAGAGTATTCAAAAAAGATATCTTCACACAATTGGAAACTTAACATTAACTGCTTACAATTCAGAAATGAGTGATAAATCGTTCATAGAAAAAATGAATATGGAGGGTGGTTTTAAAGAAAGCGCACTTAGATTAAATAAATATATTTTAGGGTTAACGGAATGGAACGAATCTCATATCCAGGAAAGGGCAAGGTTGTTGGCTGAAAAAGCGGAGAAGATATGGCCGTATCCTTCAATGAATGAACATGAGCTCGCTCCATATGAGATAGAGGAAAAAGTTCCTCAGAAATATAGTTTAGATACATACGATACAAATGCATTCACTAAGATATTGTTTACAGCTTTAGATAAAAGAATAATGAATCTTTCTCCAGAGGTAAAAAGAGAGTATAAGAAATTGTATGTAGCGTATAAACTTGATACAAATTTTGTAGACATTGTATTTCAGAAACAACGACTTCGTATAAGTATAAATATGAAATTCTCAGATATAGTAGATCCAGAAGGAATTTGTAAGGATGTTACTGGACTGGGAAGATGGGGAAATGGAGATGTTGAGTTGTTCATGGAACATAATGATGAGCTCGACACGGTTATGGAAATCATAGAGCAATCTTATAATGCTCAAGCAGAATGAGAAAAATGTACAAAGATAATAAAATTCGGGGGAATCACATGACTTTATACATGAACATAAAACAGCTTGGCAAGCGGAAGGACACAGTGCACAAGGTCCCATTTGAATATGACACAGCACCGAGCACGCTGCGGGAACTCATAACAGAGACAGTAAAGATCTGCGTAGCACAGTACATATCCCGCATGGATCGCGGCGATGCAGTGTTGACAGATGAACAGATCGATGATATGGGAAGAATAGGAAAGATAGCGTTCGGGATCGTCTATGGGGAGAAGAAACCGGATGTGGATGAAGCAGTGAAGACAGCCATTCAAGGATTTGAGGATGGGCTGTTCAGAGTGTTCCGCGGTATGGATGAATTAACGGAGCTGGACAGGGAAGAGAAGTTTAACGAAGGGGATGAGATCACATTTATCCGCCTCACAATGCTGGCGGGCAGAATGTGGTAGAACATAAAGAAAGGGGTTACAATGGCGGTGGACAAGAAGACAAGGTTTGAGCTTGAGGAGCAGAAGAAGATCGCAGATGAAGTGAGAGAGGCATTTGACGAGAATTCCACGAAGCTCAGAAAGAGCTACAGTGCGGATGCGCAGAAGCTTCTTAAGGAGATGGATAATTACTATGGAGATGTAAAAGAGTCAACGATCGGCAAGAGACTTGAGACATTTCTTGAGAATGAAAAGAATGTTCCTTCGGAATTCTTCAGGAACGAGCTGAAGCATTTGCCGGGGTGGGTGCCGGATCATCTGATGGAGGATTTCTACACTTCTATAGACAGCATAATCAAGTGGCAGACAAGCCAGTATTATTACAGAAGAACCATGCGTACGAAGAGATATGGGGCATTTCTTGACAGATATTTCAGTATCATGAATGAATATCACTCTATGGGGATATACGGATGCGACATAGTATCTCTCTACAAGGAGAAATTGCCGCAGGATATATTGTGCTATTACAGGGATGGCAGCAGCAACGGATATAGAATAATATCAGAATATTGGATACAGGCGGAGCTCGACAGGGGGAATGCAGAGCTTGAGAAAGTGCTCATGGACATCATGTTCGGTGAGAGTGCGCAGACAAGGCTCACGACCAATATCCTCAGGGGAATATATATGAGCTCCAACACAAGACTCCATGAGGCTGTAGGCAAGCTGCTCGTTGCGGCAAAGCTTCAGGAGGGGCTTAGGCAGGCGATATGTGAGAATATGGATTATGGAACGGCAGGTGCATTTATGACCCTGTTCCATGTGATAAAGGAGAATGATCTTCTGAGATTCTCATCTGTCATGAGGGCTGTAGCCACCTGGACAGGACTTGTGGCTGACGAGGAGAGCAAGCTTGACCGTATACAGAAGAAACAGCTGCTTCTTATAGATACATATCTGAATGATGAAAATGCAAGGCGTGAAGCTTTATCCGGCGAGGATGCCATGCAGATCTATCTTGCGCTGTGGAGCTATGGTTTCTTTGATGTGGACGAGGCATGCCATGTGATGAACAAGCTGGCGCTTGATGGCAGCAGACACCAAAGACTGGTATTTGGCACATATATCAGGGCAATGAGTCTGGGAAAGGTGTACACACACAGCGTTGCAAAGGAATTTATCAAGAGATTCCCAGACGAGATGGACACCATGGCGGTCATCATGCCAAGCTTTATGTCGGATTACCAGCCTTATATGAATAGTCTCATATATAAAGACGGCAGATCGTACAACAATGAACTTAAGAAAATGACATTTGCCGAGGTGGACAAATATTTTGACAGTAGGAAAGAATGTCAGGAGATGTACGATATCCTCATGGGCATACTTGAGCGCATGCCAAAGAAGAGGCTTGAGTTTGATCCGTGTGTATTTCCATGGAATGCCGAATATCTGGACAGATCCGCAATCATCATGAGACTTGCGGTCTGTGCAAGTGCTCTCAGGGATGAGGACAAGATCACTTACATAGCGGAGATGGTTCCTGAGATAGATTCCGCAAGGTACAGCAGAGATGCGCTTCTGCTTCTGCTTGTAAGGCAGCCGGCAAATGACAGACAGCGTGCCATACTGGTGGATGCGGTTGCCGACAAGGAGACATATACCAGAAACAAGGCGGCGATGATCGTTAAGGATATGAAGCTTTCGCCGGAGAATTATGTACAGCTTGAGAATATGCTCAAGTACAAGAAGTCAGACATAAGGGAGACTGTACTGTCTATATTATATAAGCTTGATGGTGATGACATGGATGATCTCATCGGAAGACTTCTCACAGATGCCAAGGAGGAGAAGAGAACAGCGGGACTTGACCTGCTGCTCCAGCTCAAAAATGATGAGAACAGGCAGAAACTTTTTGCAGATTGTGTTGGTCATATAGACGCTATGCAGAGGGAGTCTGCGAATGGAAGATCCAGTGTTACAACTAAGGAGCAGATTCTTATACGTGAGATTAAAAATGTTGGCACAGACCGGGCTGGTGCAGATGAGGGATATGGACTTTATGATGTAAATGCGTACTATGAGCCAATATTTGACAAGAGTTATCTGGCTGAGTGCCTTGAGCTGTACAAAAAGTATTTCCCTGAAAGCGGGATTGCAAATGATAATCTGTGCAAGACTGCCAAGAGCGAGGGTGCATTTGCAAAACTCAAATCAAAGATTGTGCCTAAAAAGAAAGACACGACATCTGATTCAGAAGTTATAAATATATTAAGAAAATTTGATGCATTTGTGGATGAGCACAAAAATGATGAGTATGAGATGGCTGACGGAGAGATCGGTCTGCTTGGTGAGTCAGGTGGGAACATATATGTGAGCCGTGACAAGGTGGCATGTGAGGAATTGTGGGTAGATTTCTACGAGAAAAATATTCAGACTCCGTATATGTGCATGCAGCTCTACGTGTATCTGAATGGCTACAACAGTGACAAACAGGATTTCAAGAAGTACTGCGAGACCTTTATGGCGGATATGTTTGGAAATATATATAGAGAAGAATGTCCAGCATTCGGATATCTTGCCATTGTCAGAGCTGTAATTGGATTCCTGTATAGAAGATATGTGATGGATAGTGACAAGATGAGACTTGCCGTTGTGGCAGCAGACTATCTGCTGGGAAGAAGTGATGAGCTCATATATACATTTGGCGGGAATAAAGGTGGCAGCAGTATATCTGGTGATGATTCAAAGGTATATCACAGAAGTGTGCTCACAAATGAGCAGATCATGATAATAACAAGGTGGCTTGCAATCGATGGTGACAGCGATATATTGGACGTAAAAGAGGATTCTGACGAGGCAAGGCAGAATGAAGAGGATTTCAGGCATTTGTTCCCATACAACTATGCCCTTGCAAAGTGTCATAACTTTAATATACCTTCAGACGTTGTAAATGATAGAAATTCATATTACTGGGTACACACAGGAAGTGTCATGCCGGTTCCTGGTCTCCTGAACTATATTGCCGCATACAGCCGTGGTATTATATCCAGGGATTATATGTACAAGATGGCATTTGAGGGGAATTCCCTGGATAGGAGCCTCAAATGTGTATCTGACGTGATGCGTTTTATAACTGAGCGCAACAGGAAGGTGCAGACCAGAGGCTATGAGTGGGGATATACGGAGCGTGAAAGACTGAGGAGTGTGAGGCAGATACTTCTTCACAGTCCGGAAGGAGAGTTCTCGGAGACGGACGAGAAAAGGCTGGATATAGTTAAGAAGCTGTACACTGATATGTCCGAGCTTGTGCTTTCTGCAGAGCTCACAAGGGGAGACACGGAGACAGAATTCTCTCCATATATATACGGGCTTACAAGAATATTCGGTGCGGAGTATTTTGTCAGGATACTGTCAGCCCTCGGCAAGGAGACCCTGGAGAGATCAACGTATTTCAATACTGGTTATTACTATAACCGTCAGAAGGTCAGCAAGAGGAATAGTATGTCGCATCTTCTTCAGGCATGTGTGCCTGATGTAAATGACAGCGCGGAGACTTTGAAGGCCTATCTTACAGGTACGGATATAAGTGATGCCAGGCTTATAGAGGCGGCTATGTATTCTCCGGAGTGGATAGATATAGTTGGAGAGTATCTTGGATGGGATGGATTTACTGCGGGATGCTATTACTTCATGGCGCACATGAACGAGTCATTTGATGACAAGAGAAAGGCTATGATAGCGAGATTTACACCGCTTGAGGTGGATGAGCTGAACGACGGGGCATTTGACAGGACGTGGTTCACCGAGGTCTATGACAGATTGGGTGACAAGCGTTTCCAGCTTATATACAAGGCGGCGAAATACATTTCAGACGGTGCAAAGCACACCAGAGCGAGAAAATATGCGGATGCGGCGCTTGGCAAATATGATGAGCCCGAGCTGATGGCTGAGATCGAGGCAAAGAGAAACAAAGATCTGCTCATGGCGGTGGGAATCCTGCCGATAGAGAATGAGGAGCAGATAAAGGACAGGTACATGTTCCTTCAGAAGTTCAAGAAGGAGAGCAGGCAGTTCGGAGCACAGAGGAGAGCCAGCGAGGCGGCAGCAGTTTCTACAGCTATGCGCAATATGGCGATCAATGCCGGATATCAGGACGTGACGAGACTTACCCTACGTATGGAAAGCCTTGTAGTTCAGGGCATGACAGAATATTTTCAGCCGCATGAGGTCGGAGAAGTGACCGTATGGCTTGAGATGGATGACGGCGGCAAATGCGCTGTCATCTGTGAGAAGAACGGCAAACAGTTAAAGTCCGTTCCGGCAAAGATCAAGAAGGATGAGTATGTATTGGCTCTGATGGATGCCAAGAAGCAGATGGCGGAGCAGTCAAGGCGTACAAAGGCGATGCTTGAGGATGCGATGGAGAGTCAGGAGGAATACACCTGGGCTGAGATCAGGGGCATGCTGGAGAATCCTGTTATACATGACATGGTAGCTGCGCTGGTGTTCAAGGTGTCGGAGCCGGATGGCGTGAAGGCAGAGCTTGATAATGCGGCTGACAGTATTATGTCAGGGATAAATGAACTTGATGATAGCAAGAATGTTGTGCTGGGATTTGCTGCTGAGGATGGATTGAATGTGTTTGGTGAAAATATAAAGCTGTCAGATGACACAAAGCTCACAGTAGCACATCCATTCCACATGTACATGGCTGGCAAATGGCATGATATACAGAAATATGTATTTGACAACAAGATCGTTCAGCCGTTCAAGCAGGTGTTCAGAGAACTCTATGTGAAGACCGAAGAGGAGATGAACATGGAACATTCTCTCAGATACGCGGGCAATCAGATCCAGCCGAAGAAGACACTCGGCTGCCTGAAGTCAAGACACTGGGTGGCTGATATAGAGGATGGACTTCAGAAGGTGTACTACAAGGAGAATATAGTAGCGCAGATCTACGCTCTTGCAGACTGGTTCTCACCTGCAGATATAGAATCGCCGACACTCGAATGGGTGGTGTTCTCTGATAGAAAGACTGGCAAGGAGATGCGGATCAAGGACATCCCGGATATCATATTCTCTGAGGTCATGAGGGATGTGGACATGGCGGTTTCCGTGGCACATGCCGGAGGCGTGGATCCTGAGACTTCACACTCAACTGTTGAGATGCGAAAGGCGATAGCAGAATTCACCATGTCACTTTTCAGACTGACAAATGTCACATTTACAAAGAACCATGCAGTGATAGAGGGCAAGCGTGCCAATTACACAGTCCACCTTGGAAGCGGAGTGGTGCATCAGGAGGCAGGCCCTATGATAAATGTACTTCCTGTGCATTCGCAGAGGCGAGGCAGAATATTCCTGCCATTTGTGGATGACGATCCAAAGACATCGGAGGTGCTCACGAAGATACTGTTCTTTGCCGAGGACAATAAGATCAAGGATCCATATATACTGGGACAGATCGAGGCGTAGTGTCAGCACAATGATAAGATGGTCTTGCCCTACTGTCGTATCGGATTATGTGTCTGAGGCGTAATGTCAGCATAATGATAAGATGATGGTTCAGAATGTATCTTGTCGGTTGTTTACATGGCATGTATAGAGGTGGAATATAGTGACTGGAAAAAGTTTTATTTCTAAATTAAAGTTAAAACACAAGGGGAACGCAGAACTGTTTCCCTATGATGAGGCAAAGCATGAGGCTGTCATCAGATGTTCTATCTGTACCGGAGAACAGGTAGCCGGATTCAGGAGCAGAGAGGACGGGAACTTTGTGGGTGTGATGGTGATACAGTCGGAGAAGGATCTGGAGTATTTTAAGAGGCTTTACCGGGTGGATGACGTGAGGAAGATATATTAAATACAGTTTGAGTATAGATATTGACATATAGAGTAACTGTGTTATCCTGAATATAGGAGTGTCCTGCCTTAAGTGGAGATTATAACAGAGTTGTTTCGCTAATTGGGGAATAACAGAATAAAGGTAAATGGCTGTGTAACACATAGCCATTTATTTTTGTTTCGAGTGTAGTTGTGATATATTGTTATTGTATAGCTACCAGCTATATGTTAGAATAAATATATCTGAGGGGAATTTGCGTGATTCGTCACGTACAATTGAATACTCGGCAAAACAAAAGAAATTTTGTGACGCAAAGCTATAGGGCCTAAGAGATTTTGACATCAGGGGAGACAATCAGACGGTAGCCAGTTGCATCTACACATGGAATATGCAGATTTATGTGGTATATAAGATATTTTACGATATCAATGTATAGATTTTTATAAAAGCGTCACTTTAAGTGGCGCTTTTGAAATGATTAAGGGAGGTATTATATGAAAAAGAAAAAAATGTTTATGATTATAATTTGCGTTGTTATGTTGGCTTTATTTAAAATTGATATAAAGGCAGAAGTAGAAAGTTCTGAATTGGAAGAAAATGTACAGAAGAGTGGTTTTTGTGGAGACGAATTGACTTGGCAATTGGACGAAGACGGAATTCTTAATGTGTATGGTGAGGGAACAATGTTTGACTATTATATGTATGATCAGGTCTCCCCGTGGTATGAATATAATTCAGATATAAAGGAAATAAAAATTGGGGAAGGCGTCGAGTCAATTGGAAGTTATGCATTTTATGGGAGTGCTGCAGAACAGATTATTATATCTTCAACTGTAAGGAAAATTTCGGATACTAGTTTGCAAAATTGTAAGAAAGCAAAACAAATATATGTTAATCAAGATAATAGATATTTTTCATCATTGGATGGAGTTCTTTTGGACAAAGAATTAACACATATTATTTATTATCCTGAGTTAAAAGACACATCAAAGTACGTTATGCCAGAAACAGTAACGGTTATTGAAGCGAATGCTTTTAATGAGAATGAAAATTTATTAGAAGTTGTAACGTCAAAAGAATTGAAAACAATCAAACAAGGTGCATTTGCTTATTGTAAAAATTTAAAGAATTTTCAATTTAATGATAAAATTGAAACAATAGAAGCTTGGGCTTTTGAATATTGTAATTTAGGTGAGATTTATATTCCTGCAAGTTTAAGACACTTTGGAGGAAGCAGTGTTTTTGAAAATTGTTCGAGTTTAAAAAAAGTATATGTAGATGATTTGGAAAACTATCTAAAGATAGATATGCTTAATATTGCAGGGATTGATAAATCGATAGATTTTTATATCCAAGGAAAGCTTGCAACTGAAATAAAAATTCCAGATACAATAACAACTATACCATGGGGGGCATTCCAAAATTTTAGTCGGATAACAAAAGTGGAAATCCCAGACGGTGTAAAGGAAATAAAGGATAATGCTTTTTATGGATGTTCCAGATTAGAAAATATTAATTTCCCTCAGTAGCAATACC
>OCKY01000137.1_pt1 | contig 15877 bp, 9 predicted proteins | sample 1481271 | NCBI WGS metagenome assembly OCKY01 (sample SAMN03418280, study PRJEB22391) | human gut metagenome | biome: human-gut; feature: organic feature; material: feces | host: Homo sapiens | place: Italy | collected 2013-04 | reverse complement strand
AGGATATACAGCTTGCCATGGGAAGTGACGAGTATTCCTGTTGAACGTGCATATCCATCTGCTGCGTGGACAAGCGCCTGCTCGTGTCTTGGAAGTATCATATCGATACCTTCTGCATCATACAACGCATCAAACAGGTCTATCGCCGTTCCACCAGGGTATGCGAACAGAGTGTCTACCCCCTCTTCCTGCAACGCTTTTACAAACATCTTTGCTCCATTGATCTCCATATCTTATACCTCCTGTAAAGTTCATGATAATCTAAACTTACGCCTCGGGATGTATATATGCACCCCATGCATAGAAAAAGCCCTAAGCGCAACTGTTTTACGCTTAGGGCGAATATGTTCATATCCGTGGTACCACCTAAATTCAGACAAATGTCTGCACTTATCAGATACTATAATAAATTATCACTGTAATCATTATTAATATCTTATTCCTGTAACGGGGAAAACCGTTGAAACCTACTCGACAACAGCCGACAAATATGTATGCTGCAATCTTTCAATCCACTGCTCGAAGGCTACCTTCCACACATTCCTGATGAAGACTCTCACCACCGTCTTCTCTCTGTTGATCGGGGGGATGCATGTACTCCTCCTCGTCATAGCATTTGACTATTTCCCGGTCGTTTTACGACCCTTAGATGTGATTATTTTATCATTAACATGAAGATGTGTCAACGATTCTTTTACTTGCCCGTCAGCAGTTCAAACCAGAACACATCATAACCTGCCGCAGCGGCAACTCTCTGGGAGGCTATATGGGACATGCCAGTTCCATAATATGGTATCCTGCCACTTCTGAGTATATCCATAGTGAGTTCAGATACCAGCGATGTACCCACATGCCTTCCCTCAGCATCTTGAACAACATTTATACCAATCTGCCAGAAGTCGTCACTGTCAGCGCTTGCGCCAGCCATACCAATAATCTCACCATCTGATACAGCAGCCACAGCTAGCACATCAGGAGTGTTATCATCAAAGCAAAATGCTTCATTCCATCTGTCATCTCCTTTGAATTGCAGGATCTCATCCCCCGTATACCTGACAAGGTTAAAATCTTCTTTTATCATCGAATCAACGGTTTTATCTGTATTACCTTTTCTCGCTGCCTGTTCGCTCAGTTTCGTCGGAAGGTAAAATGGGTGAGCAGATTTCAATTTGCATCCGTATCTAGAAAGAATATTGTCGAGCTCACGAAAATTCTCTATATCCATGAACCATTTTCCAGATGCATTCTCATAGCGTTTTCTGCATTCATCTACAATCTCTCTCCTACCGGTAAATAGCAACTTGCCATTTACTACAGCTATTTTGAGCGGGCACTTTTCCTGTCCTTTGAACCGTCTTTGTCCTTCTATCTGTTTGTATTCAGAAAATATATTGTCACCGGAATATATATCGGCCGCATCACAGCAATAATCTCTTGCCAGCTGATCATACAGTGCATTCTTCATCTTCAAAGACAGCCAACGTTTTCTCGTCAGAATATTCGTATGTCCTATCCGGACTTCATTCAAAAGAGGCACATCCACTTCATCACAGGTATGATGAAACACAAATCCGAGCTTTTCTTGTACTATGCGGGACTTGGAATTGCCATCGTAATAGCCGCACCATATTGTTCTCATGCCCAGATCAAGGAATCCATGTTCTATAAGCCTCCCAGCCGCCTCCGGTGCGTATTCGTTGCCCCAGTGAGGCTTTCCTATCCAGTATCCAAGCTCACATTCGTCATCGCGATCTGTCATATCTGTCCTCCCATTTAACAGTAATTCGATGGCACCGACAACCAGACCGCTGTCCTTCAGACACACAGCGTAACACTCCGGTCCATTAAATACATTCCGTATCACATCAAGGCTGTACTCCCTGCTCTCATGCACAGGCCAGCCAGCTATAGGTCCCACATCAGGGTCACTTGCATATTCAAATAATATATCTACGTCACTCTCCTGCCAGTGACGTAATATTAATCTATTAGTTTCTAAAATCAAATCATATTCCCCTTTCACATAAGACTTTATTTTTCTGATACACCTATTCTAAATTATATATACCACTAAATGTCGCACTCACTGTTTAGCTAATTCAATCTTCTTATCCCAGTCTGTACTTTTCCAGTTCTTCACTATCCTCAGATATTTACCGAGATTGATAAATGCTCTCACGATCTCGTCCACTATGACTGCAAGGAAAACTCCGGCTATTCCAAGCTTAAGGACAAACACGAACAAAAGTGCCACAGAAACCACCCACAACGTGCCAAACAGCTGTGTTATGAGCATCCATATCGTGTTGCCACTGCCCCTGATCGCATTGCCAACAACTATGTTTGCTGATTTTGCGAACAGATTGATGCTGATAAAGATCAGATATATCCCACACGATGCAATTATACTCTTGTCGTTGGTGAAAAGTGATATGATCTGCTGTGGAAACGCAAGACATACACCGAGTGTGATGATTCCAACTACTATACACAAGCCATACGCACAGACACATACACCCTTGTATTTACCCAGATCATTGTTTCCTTTTGCCTCACCGGTTAGTGTCATTGTGCCGTTTCCTATCGCTCCAATGATGACAACCGCCAGGACTTCAACACTGAATATGATGGAATAAATTCCGGCAGCCATCTCATTTATGGCGTTGAGAATCCTTATAAGCAGCAGGTTGCCAAGATTCCATGCAAAATCCTCAAGAGCTGTGTTCACTCCCAGCTTTGCCGACAAAAGATACGGCTTTATATGTGCCTTTACCACCCATTTCATAGATGGTTTAGTGTTAAGTTTCTTGCTTGATACCACGAATATCACTGCAAATATAAGTCCAGAGTACTCCGCTATTGTCGTCGCTATGGCTGCACCCTTTATCCCCATGGCTGGAAACCCAAATCTTCCAAATATCATAACCCAGTCAAGTAGTATATTTACACCAGATCTTAATATTCCATATACAACAAGTGGTTTGGTATAGTTTGATGTCTGGAGTATGACGCTGAATGCACCACCCAGTCCTGTTATAAGAAATACGGGCGCATAATACCTGGAATAATCAAGACACATCGGCATCAGGCCGTCTGACACACCCATGAGTCTGAATACAAATTCAGCGCAGAATGTCCAGAAGAAAAATAACAGTATCGGTATGATATTATTGTATTTCACCATGGCACCGGAGTATTCCTCTATGTGTTCGGTATCTCCTGCACCAACGCTCTGACTTATCAGTATAGACGCTCCTGTCACGATGGAGAAACAAAACGACATGGTGGTCCACATCGGTGAAGTCACATTGCCAAGCGCACTCATGTACATGCTGTTTACGTGTCCTAAGAATATTCTGTCTATAAGCATCTGGAGCTGAGATATCAGATTGCTAAGCATGATCGGAACCGCAATATTTAACAGTCCCGGAAGGTATTTTTTGTTAGTCTTTATTAAAGTGTTTTTCATTGCAGTATTTCTCTTTCTATTATCAATATTTTGTAGGTTCAAATGTCATGATGTTTATTGCCGATTTTGTGTTCATACTCACCGAAAACAAATATGATACATTATATCAATACTTAACATATCTTGCATCAAACTTATAGTATTATATAAAAGTTCTATAAAATCAACTCCCCAATATAATATATAGATACCACAAAAAGAGGTAAATATATGTGTTCCATCGCAGGATTCTATAACTCCAACAGGGATTTCAATACCAAACATGAACGATTCTCATACATATTGAACGACATGAATAATGCACTTGCTCACAGAGGTCCGGATGCACAGAATACAGTGCTGTCATCCCACTGTGGGCTTGCTCACACCAGACTGTCCATACGTGACGTGGTAAGAGGCGAACAGCCCATGAAAAAGACAATCGGAGAAAATGCTGTATACATAGTGTACAACGGCGAGATCTACAACACGAAGGAGCTGAAATCAGAGCTGCTCGCCCTTGGGTATACATTTGACACAACATCTGATACAGAGGTTATACTCAACTGCTTTCTGCACTATGGCCCGGACTTTGTACATAGATTGAACGGTATATTTGCATTTGCAATATATGATGAGCATATCCAGACAATATATCTGTACAGGGACCACTTCGGTGTCAAGCCACTGTATTACTCAGTGACAGACGACAGGACTCTTATATTTGCATCGGAGATAAAAGGGATACTATGCTATCCGGGCATACGACCTGTCATAGATGCAAATGGACTGTGTGAAGTGTTTGGAATTGGTCCGTCCAAAACTCCCGGCTGCGGTGTGTTCAAGAACATAGACGAAGTGAAACCGGGACATTTTATGAAGTTCTCAGCATATGGAATGAGTGACTTCACATATTACCGCATCACAAGCACACCACATACGGACAGCTACGAAGACACAGTGAAAAAAGTTCGATATCTTGTTAAGGACAGTATAGAAAAACAGATTGTATCAGATGTACCTATTTGTACTTTTCTCTCAGGCGGGATCGACTCGTCAATAGTCAGCAGCGTATGCGCCGCAAAACTCAGGGAGCAAGGGAAAAAACTACACACCTTCTCATTTGACTTCAAAGACAACTCCATATATTTCAAGTCAAATGCATTTCAGCCGGAGCAGGATCGTCCATATGTCGACATGATGGTCTCGCACATAGATTCAGACCACACATATCTGACTTGCAATTATAGCGACCTTGCAGATTACCTCTACACTTCCGTAGAATCCAGGGATATGCCGACGATGGCAGATGTGGATTCTTCTCTTCTCTACTTCTGCTCACTTGTGGCAAAGGAATACAAAGTAGTATTGACCGGGGAATGTGCAGACGAGATATTCGGAGGCTACCCTTGGTTTTACAGGGATGAACTGCTGTCTTCAGACACATTTCCATGGATGAAGGATCTGTCGCCAAGGCTCTCCGTACTGTCGCCGGATCTGAGAGATAGTCTTGATATACCGGGATATGTGTCATCACTGTACAATTCTCTCCTGTCCGAGATCAATCTTCTCCCAGGGGAATCCGACACGGAAAAGCGACGCAGGCAGATATCTTATCTGAATATCAGGATGTTCATGCAGACATTGCTTGACAGAATGGACAGAACCAGCATGGCGAGCGGTCTGGAAGCCAGAGTTCCATTTGCCGATCCGAGGATACTTGAATATGTATTCAACGTACCATGGGAATTCAAATATTCCGAAGGCTGTGAGAAAAAGCTTCTGAGAGAAGCCATGAAGGATTACGTACCGCACGAGATCATGTACAGAAAGAAAAGCCCATATCCAAAGTCATATGACCCTCATTATGAGCAGGAGCTTGCAAAGAGGCTTCTCTGTGTGCTAAACGATCCGGAAAGTCCTCTTCTACCTCTCATCGACAGAGAATATGTGAAAAGTTTCATAAATGCGCCAAAGGATTACGGCAGACCTTGGTTCGGTCAGCTCATGGCAGGCCCTCAGATGATGGCATATCTTCTCCAGATTGATCACTGGTTGAGAAAATATGCCATTGTCCTTGACATATAAAAAGACTTCCAGCCTTCTGTATACATGTGGCGTATCGAAAATGGCGAATACGCTGCATGTACAAGAGGTCTGAAAGTCTTTTTTTTGAAGGCAATTTATATATTTGTTATTTATAGATTGCTTTCGCAGAAGGACTGCCATTCTTTATCAGTTTCTTGTATGCTGTAGCTTTATTTCTAGGTACTGCAAATGTAATTTTGCTGTATGTTCCACTGAAGGCTTTCGATCCAACGCTCTTAAGTTTAGCTGACTTTATCGTCATCTTCTTAAGGTTTTTGCATGATAAAAATGCGTTTGACCCTATGCTTGTCACATTGTTACCTATAGTGGCATTCTTTAGAGCCGTATACCTGCTGAATGCATTTGCGCTTACAGATGTTATCTTAAACCTTACATCTCCTATAATGACAGTATCTGCGATGGTCAGTGATGCAAATTTCTTATCTGACCTTGAGTACGTTGTTCCGGCAATTGCAACTGTTCCGGTGCCGTCTGCCTTTGCTCCGGTTATTGTGTACCTGAACTTTCCAACTGTATATGTCTTTCCCTTGGCAGCCTTTACTATGGTAAATGTCTTTGTTATCTTTCCTGAATATGCATTTTTACCACGTATTATCACACTCGCCTTGCCCACCGCTTTGTTCTTGCTGTAGGTTACAGTGTAATCCTTGTTCAGTCTAAGTGTCTTTGCACCAGCCTTTACAACAAGAGACTTCTGGGTATGTACCTTTCCGTTGTAGATCTTGTTCTCTATTCCAGAAACAGTGATCTTGCTTGTCTTCTTGCTTATATCTGTTGTTGCAAGTTTGGCAATACTTGCTGTTTTCGCAGTCTTGCACACGGTACATGTGAATGTCTTCACACCTGTCGCCGTGTATGTAGGTTTCCTTGTCACCCTGCCAGAATTCCACTTATGTCCAAGTTCCTTTACATATACACCTGTGCTCATGACATCACCGCAGATTGAACACTCTGTATGTCCAGTTCCAGACTTTGTACAGGTCGGAGCCTTCTCTCCTTTTAGTGTATACTTTACAGTCTCACCTTCTGAACATGCCGCTCTGTAGATGGTTATCTTCAGCTCTGTGCTGTCATAATTTTCCTTGTCATTGCCAACGTATACAGCGGTTGCCTCCACTGATCCGCCTGCCTTTATCGCAGTCGATGTATCAGCATCAAGCCATGTCCAGTCTCCCGGAAGTGCAATACTTCCAACGGTCTTATGTGTATTATCTACACTTAACAGCAGATTCGGCATTGCAGCCTTGCTCACATTTACCGTGATCTCAATTTCTGCTGTGTTGTAATTCACACTGTCAGCCGGCGTAAATACAACGGTATACAGCGTCTTGTCACTGTCAGATACAAACGGCTTTATGGAATCATCCTTCCATGCAAATGTTCCCGGTATCTCAACCTGATCAATACCCTCAAAGGACACTCTTCCTCCAGATATAACAGCTTTTGCAAGATTGTCACCGTATGTTATTCCGCTTGCCGCTGGTAATTCAACTACTTCTACATCGGCCTTTGAGACATTCAACTGAATAGTTCCCCTGACTGAATTGTAATGTTTCTGGTCATCTGGGGTAAATATGACATCATAGTCTGTAACTTCCACCGATGGTACTACAGAATCATCAGCCCAGCTCCATGTTCCGGTTATGTTTTCTCCTGAAACTCCGATTACGACTCCGCCCGAAATACTTGCTTCATTTAAGGTTTTGTGTGGATCGTAGCTTATAGGATCTGCCATCGGAAGTTCATTGATAACCGGATCAGCTTTAACTATATCGAATTCAGCCTTACAGTTTATATCGTAATTTCCGCCAATGACGTCCGTAATGGTTATTGTAGCTGTTCCAACTTCTGTGTTGTCACTGTAAGATACTTCATATTCGCTTGAAGGAATGACTGTATCACCGTCCATGAGAGCAAACTCAGGCTCTACCTTCTGTCCTGTGTATGTGTACTCAGGCTTAAGTCCGTCAAATGTTGGACTGTCGATCTTCTTTGGTTCGATGGTAAATGTGACATTCTTTGATCCTGAGTAAGCGCCGATTCCTGTTACAATCGCAGTCGCTGTGCCGGCATTTATGTTGTCGGAATACGTTACATTATAATCTGAGCCTTCTTTTAGCTGTACAGAAGACATATAGTTTCTATTGTAATATACCTTTACAGATGGTTTTAATTCACTTCCAGAATAGGTAATGTTTTTATTTTCATCTAACTCTGCATATACTTTATCGCTCAGCAATGCTCCAATTCTAAGTTTATTATCTTCTATACTTGTTGACAGATCAATTATGGAATCATTTGATGATACGTTGAACCAATCTGACTTTAACGCAATGCCATCACCTGCTACAGCATATGCAGCACCTTGTTGTACACTTATTCCATCCAGAACAATTGAAATAACATTATGAGGCTCTGCATTTATGATTATTTCTTCTCCGTATGCTCCATACAAATATATTCCTTCATTGATTTTTATATCACTATTGTTAAAGTATAATTTTATTGTTTCATCAGCTAGAATTATCCTGTATATATCTCCACCATTTAGTATCAATTGACCCGTAGTATATATCGTTCCCGAGATTTTTACATCGCCAATTGTTACTGTTGAATCTTTTTTTATATCTAATTCACCTTTTACGTATCCTCCCGTCTTAGAAGCAATTATCGTTATTTTTCCGTTATTTACATTAATATCATCTGTCTTATGTCCATTTATGTCTATAGTAAAATCAGAATCAGGATTGTTTATATCAAGAGTTGTATTCGTATCTTCCATAGCGGTGACGACACTGCCTGGCATGTTTTCGGCATAACCTATTGCTTCCGGCAATGAAACACAGGATATAGTCTCATCACCTTTTGTGACTGTCGCCGCAAGTTTCTCACCACAGTATTTGCATATGCCATCCTCGAAGTTATGTTTGCCAAATACATCCTTTTCCTCATTGCTGTATGACACCGAGGCAACGTCAGATGAAGCGTTACAGCCTATATAAGTTATGCTCTTATATACCTTTGGGCCATGTAATACAGGATAGGTGTCCGTTCCGATGGTCTGTCCCCAGGTCCCTTCTGACTGACCGTTCTGCAGGAGATATGTAACTTCTCCTGTTTTGAATTGCTCTGTCGTTTTACCCTCGACATTTATTACTTTTCCATCACTGCCTCCTATTGCATCTCCTTTGAAAATGGAAGTATCATAATAACAATTTGTGATGCTTGAGTTGTGATTATATCCGTTCACACCGCCAATGTAATCACCTGTTCCTCTGACTCTGCCTGCGTTATAGCAGCTCGTTATTTCTCTAAAATTATATCCGCACACGCCTCCAACGTATGTGTGGCCACTGACAACACCTGTATTAAAGCAATTTCTAATTACGCCATAAGTGTATCCACACACGCCGCCAAAATATTCCTTAGCAACTGATGTTCCATTGATTGAGCCTTTGTTATAGCAGTTTATAATTGTTCCTTCATTATATCCACATACGCCGCCAACTTCTGATTTGCCACAGAAATATGAATCCAAAACCCCTAAATTGCGAACTCTTCCAAACGCTCCCACAAATGAGAACAGACCTGCTTTTTCTCCTTCTGATTCATTGAAATACAATCCACTAATTGTATGGTTTTGTCCGTCAAATGTACCTAGGTATTGATAGTATACAACTGTTCCAATCGGTGTCCATTCCTTGAATGTTCCATCATTCAATGTCCCATCTTGTTTCAGGACATTTTTATTGACAGTAATATCATCTACAAGAACAGCATTCGCATATTCATCCATCTCCACGCCCGGAAGTGTATCATTTACAAGTCCGGCAAACCAGTAAAGCTGACCCGCATTTCCAATCTCATACACCTTGTCCTTACTAGCATCACCATCAATATCATACTTGTCCGTAGTGAGTACTGCCGGCTGATACGCGTCGCAATCTGTACAAAATCCCTGCGAATTATAATTGTGTGATTTCGTTTCTTTAGTCACATATCCGATCGGACAGTCTTTGCATGCTACTCCTTTTGTATGTTCTTTGTCATCTTGCCAAATATATGTAATATTACCGTTTGTATTATGTTTGTGTTCAGCTCCATCTATCAGAATTGTGGCTCCATCTTCAACAATAAGCTTGTCCAGATTTGTGATGCTCGCACTACTCTCAAATTCTATGCTTTCTCCACTTGCAATCGTTAAATCTTCTTTTAAAGCGGCTTTACCATATACATATGTTTTCGTTACATCATCACCGGTATCAATGTCGTTCCATTGCTTTGTGATGACAGAGTTGCTGAAGTCACAATCACTTAATACAGGTTCTTGACAGGCTAAAGCACGGCTAACCACGATCTGGCTTCCTGATACATTAATTTGTTGATTTGATCTAATTACCTCACCTTCGTATCGTTCTGTTGTTGCTTTCGCTTCAACATAACTGTCTACTATATTAATTTTATCACCACTAATTACGTTTGAATGATCCTCCTCATTTGCTACCACATGGCTATTTTCAATCGTTAAGCTGCCGCTACATTCAATTTGGGAAGTCTCCAGCGTTGCTCCTATAATTTTTATATTATTATTATTTGAGCCTAAGTCATCTGCACTGATTTTTCCACAACTTAGACTTTCATTCTGATTGTTACCATTTATTTCTAATGTAGGCACAATTCCGCTTTCTGTTAAAATACTTTGAATCACCATATCTGATCTCATAGTATTTGTTCCAGATAACATAATCGAAAGATCACCGTTCTGAATCGTAATGTTTCCAGAAATAGACGCATTTTCCAGTACAAGCTGATTCCTCGTGATGTCATAGTACCAATTAGTTCCCTGATATATCGTGTCATCATTACCAGAAACTTCATCATCTTGAAATTCCCCATTATCAATAAGACGTGTTGAGCCCATCAATAAATATTCGGGTATTTTTTCCGTTGTAGTCTCCTCTGCCTTAGCATTCATCACTCCCCAGTCACTTACACCCATCACCGGCGCAGGCGACGTAACCACCGCTGCAGCAAGTGCAAATATAATTCCCTTCTTAAATACTAATCCCTTTCTCATTCCATTCCTCCATTTCCATAACAGTCTCTCCTGTGCACCCTGTTACATTATCCCTTTAGTTGCGTAATCAAGTATCATCTCCTTGATCATTATAAGCTCGTCCGTGTAATCCTTGTTGTCGTCCGATCCCCATATGAAGCCCTCCGCATAGTGGGCGCAGGCCGTCATCATGGAATGAACCGTTACCCGCATGAATTCTGCTTCAGGTATGTCTGTCCGGATAGTTTTGTCCACCATCGCTTTCTCGTACATCATGTGAAGTCTGGTGTCCACCGAATACAGTGAGCTGTGGAAATCAACAAGCTGATCATTGTTCTTGCCCTCATGTGTCACATAGTAGTTGAAGTTGTCATTGTACCTGAGCAATGCCTTGTGATGCTGATACATATCTATGTAGCTGTCCATGGTAAATCTCAGTCTGTCTATGGCTGGTATGTCATGTACAGACGATATAGGTCTTCTCGCGTCCAGGCCATCCAGATATCTTTTCCACTGATCAGCACATACCGCTATGACCAGCTCAAGCTTACTTTGATAGTACCTGAACAATGTAGCCCTTCCCACGTCGGCAGCCCTTGCGATATCTCCCATACTCACCGCCTCTATCTTCTTGTCTACGAACAGCTCAAATGCAACATCAAGGATCTTTCTATTGCGCTCATCCATTTCCTCTTTTAGTTTTTCCGGATCTCTCATATATTACTTTACACTCCAAAATTACATTATGATACTCCCTGTCTCACAATAAATATTTTACAGGACTATCTTATGTCAGTCAACAAAAATCCCAGAAGTCACATTTCGATAGTAAGTAACTTCTGGGATTTCGTATTATATTAATTTTTTATCAATCTGACAAAATCAGCATTCTTTCCTCAATCAAATGATTGAAGTCTGATTTCATTTTTTCAGGTATATAAGATTCGTCACACATCTTTTTCATTTTGTCCTTATTTTTAACTACCAAACTTACCATCTTCTCCGCTGATATCCGACTTAAACCACATTCATCAGCAAATATAAGGAAATCTTTTCTTCTCACATTTCTCTTTTTTCCATTCATCGGTATCGCCAATTGTTCTGTATCCTCAGGCATGATAACATTTACCGGCAGCAGATCATAGGCTGGTGAGAGAACATAATCTCCGCTTCCCTCCTCTGTTTCAATAAGCGAAAAATTCTTCAAATGCATATCGGAATTGCCTGTCACGAAAGAAAATACAATTCTCATATAGAATTCTGCCATATCCAGACCTACACGACTTGAATATTTTTCTATGATCTTTGCACATCGCTCGTATGAACCTTTATATTTGTCCTGTGTAAGACGATAGTCCAACTGACAGAAATCTTCCATTGCAAGCATTTCAACAGTTGTTTTCTCGAATATCCTATCCACTCTTTTAGTAATATATGCCATCTGCCCATTTCCTTTGATCAATGCATGCGGCACCGTTGAAATTCCTATCATATCAGCCATAGACATCACAAGCTGCTCCGCTTCAGGCATCGCTTTAAATTGATCAACCTGAGGTTTAAGTATATATCCTGTTGGGTAGTTTACCAATGTAAGTCTTGGATTACTTGGTTCAGAAAGCAGGTGTAACGACAATTTCTTCTGTACCCCTGGAACCGTATACCCCTTGTTTATACTTTCCTCTGCAAGAACTTTTAATTTCTGTTCGTCTATATCTATGTCTGGCAGCTTAGTCGTCGCAAAGAATCTCTTCACGCAAGCTTTATGCCAGCCTGTTCCGTTGTCATTTTTCAAAGCTTTTCCACAGCACAAACAATTCATATGCGTTCCTCCCTGACACTTACATTGCCTATCGCATCGCGGCATGCAACAAGCAGCAATCCAAACCTGTCCCTTACATCTATTTTCCAATTTCTACTGACCACGTCAAGCAGCCAGCCCTCAGGGATGAGCCCATCAAAAAATGAAAATAAAGTCTTGGATTGATACATGTCCTTCGACAAAGGCATGGTAAGTGATACAGCACTGGCATTTTCTCTCTCAAGATATTCTTCCTCGTATGAAAACGTATACCCCTCGTCGGTCTCACATAAAATTCCGGCAAATTCACTTCTTATATATACATAAGCCGTTCTAAAAGTAATATCCATCATCAATCATCCTTTCTCCCTGGAACCGCCTCCATGCCGAACATCGCAAGAGCTTCATTGACCTTGTCCATACGCACAGTCTCTTTCCCCTGTTCAAGTTCGCGGACAAATCTAAGCCCAAGTCCTGATCTTATTGCGAATTCTTCCTGTGTAAGCCCCGCTTCTTTTCTGTTAGTCTTTATAAATTCAGCTATCTTATTCATCGTTATTACCTCTTATATGTGTTTCCTACTACACGTGATTCTTCTTACACGTGATTCTTCTTACATATTACACCCGATAAGGTATAATTTCAATCAAATTTAATAGTTTTTATACCATAACGGGTATAAAACATATGATACGAAACAAAATTACACCCGATAAGGTATAATAAACGCAACAAGCATCAAAATTATACCCCATCGGGTGCTATAAATCTACTTTATGAGCACAGGCTGTATCTGCCTACCCGCAAGCGCCTCTTCTATGGTGGCAGGGATTAGATCAAGCCTGCTTATGAGTGAATTGGGTTTCTTCACACAGTTATCCTGTTCAAATGGAACAAAATAAATATTTTTCATGTTCATGAGCTGACCGATGTTCTTGAAGTTCATACCCATGGCATCATTTGTCGAAACCGATATGATGAGCGGCTTGTTGTTCCTCAGATGTGCCTTCGCAGCCATGAGAACCGATGTGTCAGTTATTCCATTTGTCAGCTTGGCGATGGTGTTGCCGGTACAAGGTGCTATGACCAGAGCATCAAGATAGGCCTTGGGACCTATAGGCTCAGCCTCCTGTATGGAGTAAATACCCTTTCGCCCTGCTATCGTCTCAACGTCATTTACGAATTTGTCAGCTTTTCCAAATCTTGTGTCGTACTCTGCGGAGTGAGGCGAGAATATCGGATACACATTTATTCCCATCTCAACCATTTTCTTTATTTCTATCTTAATCTTATCAAAGGTACAAAATGAACCGGTTATAGCCATACCTACATTGCACTTTGATAAATCCATGTTATATACACTCCTATTTATTAAGCGTCAGTTCATACAAATCCATTTCAGCGGTGAGCCGACACTGCCTCTATCACTGCATCGGCAAGAATCATCCCCGAGGTCTTTGGAGACAGCTTACCCGGGATTCCCAGGCTGTGTTTATAAGGAATATCATGTTCCTTGCAATAATCAAAATCCACCCCTCCCGGCATAGATGCTATATCTATTACAACCGCATGTCTGCTGAGCATAGACAGGATATCTTCACATACAACTCTCGCAGGTACTGTATTGAAGCAAAAATCCACTTCTGACAGTATATGCTTATATATCGGAATATCCTCAAATGACATAACCTTGTAGCCTATGAGCGCCGCATCACTCCTCTGCTTTGGACGTCTTGCCATAACTATTACATCTGCTCCCCAGGATGCAAGCCTTTCGGCAAGAACCCTGGCACATTTGCCAAATCCCGTCACCAGACATACGCTTCCGTCTATATTAATATCAGACAGCTCCTCCGCATCGCAGACTGCCCCCTCCGCGGTTGCAACTGCATTTCTCTCGGCCACAACATCGTCTGCAAGAAAATCAAATACATAAGGACTATTTTCGTTTGTATCAGACATATATTTGCCTATCCCGCCTCCAAACACAATGTCAAATTCCTTGCTGCATTCCAGAATGCTGTTCACGGTGAGAAGGGTTCTGCCGTTGACAAATTCACCATCCCTCGTAACAGGCACAGGAAGAATGATAGCTTTCAGCATTTCTACAGATGGAGACGCACATTCGCCCTCTATCAGTCTGCGAAAGCCCACTCCTGAAGCCCCCGAAATAATGGTGACCGGCGAATGTCTCAGCAGATCGGCATCATATGGATCGAAATGAAACACATTACTGCCTTTCTCCGCCAGACTGAGAGACATATAGCAGCTTCTCCTGTCACCGCCTACCACGTAGTATACACAATCCATATCCATACCTCAGTGCACCGCCCTTATATTATTGATAATTTAGGATATGCCTGTGCCAGGCAAATGTTACATTGCAGCACGATATAAAACTTTTATTATCTCATCCTTAAATGTCACATCTGCTATCTCCTCGGACACAATAACATTCTCAACATCTATAAGTTCATCGTCCAGGTACACTTCAAGCGAACCGGCCACAGCGCCTTTATGCACAGGTGCCTTTAATGTATCCGAGACTTTGTATACATACTGTATACTACCTTCAGATGCTGTCACAGTCCTGTTCAGCCTGCATTTTGTCGCTGTGCTTCCATCTGCCGACGAGCCCGATGAATATGTTATCCTGATGTCAGGCGAAGCAGGCGCCTTAAGCTCCGTGTATATGGTGTGTTCCTGCGCAAATGCCACAAGTGCCCTGGAATCTTTCCATTTATAAGTCTTATTATTCGGCCATCCGCAGCCAAGGAGAGCCCATATATATGTATGTCCCTCAACCTCCGCAGCTCCTATATAGCAATATCCAGCATCGCAGGTAAAGCCGGTCTTTCCTGACAATGCGCATGGCATCATATCGAGAAATGCATTGTGATTAATGCATGCAAATGTTCTATTTCCGGTATTATCAGTGAATGTGTATGATTTTGTTCGGGTAATCTTCAGAAATTCATCCTTTTGGGGTGAAATAAGAATACAATACCTCATGATCCTGACAAGATCCTCCGCGGAGGTGCCATGGACGCCATTTTCATCCTGGGCATCCAGACCATTTGGCGTGATAAAATATGTAGAATGGCAGCCTATCTCCTCAGCCTTTGCGTTCATCATCTCCGCAAAGTGCTGTACACTGCCACCGATATGTTCCGCTATGACTACAGCGGCGTCGTTGTAGCTCTCGAGCATCATGGCGTACAACATGTCTTCAAGTGTGTACTTCTCGCCGTCACGAACCCCAAGTCTGACCTCAGGCATCTTGGATGCATAGGATGAAGCTGTCACATCATCCGCCAGATTCCCGCACTCGATTGCAAGTATGCATGTAAGTATCTTGGTCGTGCTGGCGTTGGGTCTGTGCTCATCACTACATTTGTCATATAGTATATCTCCAGTCTCCCCATCCAGCAGAATCGCATTTCTGAGTGTCATCGACAAATGATCT
>OCKY01000121.1_pt1 | contig 18706 bp, 16 predicted proteins | sample 1481271 | NCBI WGS metagenome assembly OCKY01 (sample SAMN03418280, study PRJEB22391) | human gut metagenome | biome: human-gut; feature: organic feature; material: feces | host: Homo sapiens | place: Italy | collected 2013-04 | reverse complement strand
AGACTAGGCGTTGATAGTGTCACAGCTATCAACGCTTTTTGGCAGTAATGCCATGTTTCATTTCCGCCAGATTGTTGGCATTTTTAACCTCGGTGTTAGTAGTGTCAAAGCTGCTAGCACTATTCGGTAACAGGCATATCCCCTCAGACTGTTACCATTGTCTGGCTATTTTGCTTGAGTTGTAGCCAGGGTACCTTTCTTACGCCGGTAGCATTTTCTATCGGCGTAATTTACTAGGTAGTAACAATGTCAAAGTTGCTATTACTTTTTGGAGTGCCGAGCTCCTTAACAACTATGGCTATTGTAGGCCGGGCAGTGAGTTATCACTGCCCATTTTTATTTAATGGAGGTTGTAATGTTAACAGATTTTGGTTTAGGATTATTACAATACTTGGGAAAACCAAGAGCAGTCGGGATGTACAGTGCAAGGGATATTGATCGAATTTGTTATGGGGATGTATGTGTTGCTCCTACAAAGATTAAGGCTATCGCAGACACTTTAGGTACTGATTTTGATCATCTAGTTCAACTTGGCAAAGAACAGAGAAAGCAGCTGAGTAGCGGCTATGAACGCATCACTAACTTGATCAACGATTATGTGTGGTTATGTAACGAGATGGTTGAATAACAGGTGTGTTTAGGTAAGAGTCGTATTGTTGCGAACAGGTAAGTATGTAAATTTATAATGAAATGTGTTAAAATGAATTAGTTAATTGAGGTATTGTGTATGGGGCTTTATTTCAATCCAAGTAATGAGAAATTTATGAAGGATATAAGTAGTAGTATATATGTAGACAAAACAGGTTTAATAAAGGAGTTAAACAAGGTACTTTGTACGAATGATAAATGTGTAGCAGTGAGTCATGCAAGACGATTTGGAAAAACGTATGTAGCAGATATGCTTCAGGCATACTACAGTGTAGGGTGTGATTCAAAGGATATTTTTTCAAAGTACGAGATAGCACAGGCAGATGACTTTGAGAAATATCTTAACAAATACAACGTGATCCATATTGATGTTTCATCATTTTCGGACTACGCTGGGGCAGATGTAGTAGAAAGTGTAATTCAAGCATTGATTGATGATTTGCAGAGAGAATATCCCGATATAGATTATGATAGCCCTTTTCATATGATATTAAATGATATTTATAAGAAGTCAGGCAACCAATTTGTAATAATTATAGACGAGTGGGATTACATAATCAGAAACCATTCAGACCAGTCAGAGTCTGTGGCAAAGTATATGAGATTCCTGCATTCGATTTTTAAGAGCATGGAGGCTAATACGTTTCTTGCTCTTGGATATGTGACTGGCTTACTTCCTATAAAAGTGTTGAATGCTGGTTCAGGGCCTAATAACTTCCGTGAGAGAACCATGATGGACTCTAAAAACATTGCCAGATACTATGGATTCACAGAGGAAGAGGTTAAAGTCCTGTGCAAGGAATATGATATGCCGTTTGATGATATAAAGATCTGGTATAACGGATATCTGATAAATGGGCTTCATATGTACAATCCGTATTCTGTATGTCAGGCGATGACGGAGCGTAGTTTGTATCCATATTGTATAAGTACAATTGTTCCTGAAATTATAGATAGGTGTGCAGCACTTGAGTCTGAAGACTTACAGGATGATATAGCAAAGATACTTGCTGGAGAGCCTGTAACAGTAAATACAGGAACTTTTAGAAACGATTTGTGTGATATCAATTTCAGAGATGATGCTCTTACAGCCTTAGTATATTGGGGGTATCTTGGATTTAAGAAGCGGAGTGATAACTATGGAGTAGTGTATGTGCCTAATTATGAGGTAAGACATGCATTACTAAATAATATTAGTTAGAGAGGTGTGGAGGTATTGTGTATGAGCTTTTGCGTGAATAAAACCAAAAAATTTCCTATAGGAACTAGTGATTTTAAAAGGGTTATAACAGATAATTATTATTATGTAGATAAAACAAAGTTAATAAAGGATATTATAGATAGTGGGGTTACTGTTTCTTTATTTACCAGACCAAGGCGTTTTGGAAAGTCTTTAAACTTAAGTATGCTAAAAAACTATTTTAAGATTGGGGCAGATGAAGGATTATTCTCTGGACTATATATAGATAAGCAAGACATGTCTTATAAGCAGTTCTTGGGACGATTTCCTGTAATTTATTTGAGCCTGAAAGACATGGATGGTATTACTTTTGCAGATGCACAAAAAAGTTTATACAATGAGTTACAAGATGCTATACTGGAGCATTACCATCTATATAATGATAAAAAATTAAATTCGTTGAATTTGGTTTATTATGAGAAGTTATTGCAGCTTCAGCCTGACGGTAATAGTCTACAAAACGGTTTACACGACTTAATGCGGTTTTTACATTCTTATTATAATGAAAAAGTGATAGTGCTGATAGACGAATACGATGTCCCACTAGCTAAAGCTTTTGAAAGAAATTATTATGATGAAATGGTGGGTTTTATACGCAATTTATTTAGTAGAACTTTAAAAGATAACGATGATCTGCAGTTTGCTGTACTTACTGGATGCCTTAGAATTTCCAAAGAAAGTATATTTACTGGATTGAATAATATTGCAGTTAGTGATATCACTAACACTTCATATCAGGATGCTTTTGGCTTTACAGAAGATGAGGTAAAGGCTTTATTAAGTTACTATGGCTTGGAAGCGTATATGGATATTGTAAAAGAATGGTATGATGGCTATCATTTTGGTAATAAAGAAATTTATTGCCCTTGGGATGTTTTATTGTATGGCAAGTCTATTGTTATTGACAATGATCCAAAACCACAAGAGTTTTGGATGAACTCTAGCAGTAATAATATTGTACAACATTTTATTGATGAAGCAATTATGACTGATAACTCTGAAATAAAAGTGGATTTTTTAAAACTTGTACAGGGACAGCCAGTAAATAAAATTGTAAATACAAATATAGTGTATAGGGATTTATATTCATCTGTCGATAGTTTATGGAGTACTCTTTTTATGACAGGTTATTTAACCTGTAAAGATGGGTATAAAGGAGATTCTTTCAATTTAGTTATTCCTAATTTGGAAATATTATCAGTTTTTAGGAAAAGTTTTATTGAACAATTTAAACGTGCAAATACTAAATATACAACTTCGGTGTTTGAGTTTTATAATGCTTTACAAAATGGTGATGCTGCTTCTGTAAAAGAGTTTTTTGAGTCTTATTTGAAAACTTATGCTAGTGTGAGAAACGCTAATGCAAGACGCGGAAAAAAAGAAAATTTCTATCAAGGCCTTTTCCTTGGTATGCTTGTGTTTAAAGGAAATTGGAGAACCAAAGCTGAGCCTGAATATGGAAATGGCTATGCAGATTTAGTAATGTTTACAGATAGACCTAATGTAGGAGTGATAGTAGAATTCAAATATGCAGATTCACAGAATACGTTAGAAAAATCAAGTAGAGCGGCTGTACAGCAGATAGAAAATAAACAGTACACTGAAGGTTTTTTCAGAGATTATCCGATAATAGATACTGTGTATGAATATGGTATTTCATGTTATTTAAGTGATTGTGATGTTGTTATGCATACAAGGAATCGAGTAGATAGTGATACAAATAAGTATGAATCACCTGCTTTGTCAGTTAATAAAGTTACTAGCTATTCAAAACCATTAGATGACTTCGATAATATCAAGCCCTCAAATCAAGGAAATGATACTGAATAGCAATACAAGCCCTTGTCAACAAAAACCTAAATGAGGCTTTTTAATCCTTATATATAATTATCTAATGATTAAGAAGTAGTGACTGAAAAAAGTCACAAGAAGGAGGAGTATTATGAAGAACAACGACAACAAGAAAAAGAAGATCGCAGTAATTGTGATTGCAGTAGTGATTCTACTGTTAGTAATAATCGGATCGGGCGTAGCCATTGGAGTATTCCGTAGCACAAAGGGAAGTGCATCCGGTAGAGGAGACAAGAAAGCTTTCACAAATAAGCTTACGACTGAGGCTACCACTTTAGCCAAAGCAACAACAAAGGCTACCACAGAGAAAGCTACTACAGAAAAGGCTAAGAAGACTACGACAAAGAAGGCTAAGAAGGTAGCCAGTGTAAGCGGTGGTATCACAACAGAGTCTAAGAATGACAGCAACACAAAGGCAACTACAGAGAAAGTTACACAGGCTCCATCAGATAATTCAGGTAATGGTGATTGGAATAATCCAACAGAAGCACCATACGTTCCGGATACTGAAGCACCAACAGAAGCTCCTACTCAGGCGCCAACTGAGGCACCAACAGAAGCTCCTACAACACAGCATCAGCATACTTGGGTTGATGTTACCGAAACTACAACTGAAAGAGTAAAAGTCAAGGATGCTTGGGACGAGCAGGTACTTAAGTATTACTGTTCTTACTGTGGTGCTGATTGTGATGTAGTTGGGAGTGATCATATAACTTATTGTGGAGAGAAGTACTATAATGAAGATTTTCATAAGTGGATGTATGAGGGTGCTAGCTGGAAGGGTGGATACGAAACTATCAACCACCCAGCAGAGTACACAACCAAAGAAGTTACCAAGGTAGTGGGTCAGAAGTGTTCTACTTGTGGTGCTACAAAATAAACAAAGCAATAAAAACAGGAGGTAGTCCTTTAATCGGGACTACCTCTTTTCAGTGCAAACAAAAGACCGGTAAAAACTGGTCTTGGTTATCATCATGCTTGAGATTCGGTTAAAAGCAGGAACGACTGTTACATCGAATCCGCCTGGGTTTAATTTGATGTGAATTAATCAGCATCAAATTCTTCGGCACATGCTTCACACATGTTCATGCAATCGAGTAGACCACTGTGTCCACAACATATGCATTCGCCGAACTTATCGGAGGAGTAATACTCCTTTGTAAGACTGTCAATTTTCATATCTTTTGACAGTTCATTAAAATAAAACATGATGATAACCTCCTTTCTTAGGCACCATATGTAGTGTGCTTTATTTAGTACATACTATAACATGTGTTTTTGATTGGCTCAACTTACAAAAAGTTAATGTTTGCACACTAGGCTCTAGCAGTGTCAAAGCTGTTAGAGCTTTTCGCTGGTTTATCCAGCTTTGCATTAATTAATGTAGATAGATTACTTATGCGACTTATGATAGGATCAGACATAAGTTCGTACTGGCTGAATCCAGTCGGAATGCAAAATGTTCTATAATGATCCATTAAGTTTGAGTAACCTTTTTGACAACAAGGATAGCTAAAGATGTTAAGTGTATACCAAAGAGTTATTAGCAGCGTTAATAACTGTCGTTCGACTGAATTATTGGTGTATTCAACTCGAAGAACTGCAAGAATCTTCTTTAAGAAGGTATTGCTAGGGTATTGCAAATCTAAGGCGTCACGTAGCATTTCTTCACGAGATTGGGCATAGCATTTGGTGTAGTGAGAAGATTCGACTGTATCAATCAAACTTTCGCAGTTAACGTAAGCATTATTGTTATGAATGATGGGCATAAGAACGCGAAACAGTACTTGGGAGGTGTTGTTTTTGAATTCTATATCCTCGCAGCAGTGATGTAAGCGTTCAAACTTGCGCAAATTCAGAAAGTGTACTAGTGCTTCTTCTTTTCCAAGTTCATACTTTAGGTAAGTATAGCTATTTATTTGCTCATTGATTTCGAGAGAAGTTTTGTTAAATGTTAATGGTAAATTTCTATCTATTGTAAGCATATTGATCCTTACACATTATGTTGTGTGTGTTGTTGGTACTATAAACATTATATAGTGTGTACAGGAACAAAACAACTTACAAAAAGTTAATGCATCAGGCTCTAGCAGGGTTAAACTTGCTAGAGTTTTTCGCTGGTTTATCCAGCAAAGGAGATGGTGCGCACCATCTCCTTTAAGTTATCCCTGTGTTATTCAGTCTTAGCTATATCAACTTTAAGTGTGCTAGTGGTATTTGATGTTTATCATTATTGGTCAAATGACATAGCGAGTTAAGTGTGCTAGTGGTATTTGATGTTTATCATTATTGGTCAAATGACGTAGCGAGTTAAGTTGAAACGTAACAGAGAGTTTAGCACAATCCAGTTAATGCCTAGAATTTAACTGGTGGGACGGGATTTTGTCTCTCCAAAAGCTATGTATGATTACAGTGAGCTTCGTCCTCGGGATAAAGAAAAAATTGCTTCTAAGATTTTTGTACACATTGTGTATTACCTCCCTTCGCAATTTTTACTATTGTACAGAAGCTAGGTTCTGTTATCAATAGTTGGAATACACGATGTGTGCAGGAGCAGTTATTTAGTATGCCGCTTTACTTTCGTAGAAAGGAGACCTATACTCTAAATAGGAGGTTATTATGAATTATTTAGAGTATACTGTTGGTAAATTAATGGTGGATAGTTTTGAACGAGGTATTGTCAAGTATCTTGGTAAACAGAGTAGTGTTGGTAAGAAGTGTGAGTGTAGATTAAATTCATGCTATAATTCTTTAGAGAACACATTGCATTATCTGAAAGAGAATTACGCAGATAGATTATACTGCTTTAATGTAGATTCTTTGCGTAGTTCTGAGGATATAGATAGATTACTTAATCAATTATATAGAGGACACGAGCGCATTTCTAGCATTGATGATAACAGCACAAATGAAGAGGCCTTCAGCAAATTGATCGAAGGTAGTAGAGATGTATTTGAAGTCGAACGAGTCATTAAGAGACTAATTGTTTCTGATTGGAATGAACATCTGTCAGTGATAGATAGTTATCATCCGGATGATGTGATTGCTGATCCTAAGTTAATTGTCAGAGCCATAGATCCTTCGTGGTATTCTCTGAGAACATGTAATGTTTTTACAACTTCATTGTTCAAGAAGGAATTTGGTTGGTATAATAATCGAAGTATTGCAATAGCATACAAGACAGATCCTTCATCTTTAGTCTGCATGGATACAAAAGATCCATCATACAATTTAACTAAGGTAGAAGAAGGTAGTTTACAAGATATTTTATTTGATATCAGAGGTATGGTTGGTTTGCAATTTTATACCGGTAAGGATGGTATCTTCAGTATGTTTGATCAGTTCGCAGCTAATGCTAATAGGTTTGGTGGAACTATTGTTCTGAAGTCTGAAGCAGAGCCTATTGCTGTATTAGTGAAGAACGCATCAAATAGAGATTATAGGTATGCATCTTCACTTGCTTTAGTAATGGAACTTCCATTATACAAGTTAGTAGGTGAAGAATTACATAAACAAGAGGTAGTCCTTTAATCGGGACTACCTCTTTTTAGTGCAAATAAAAAGACCAGCAGAACTGGTCTTGGTTACTAGGTTCTAGCAGGGTCAAACTTGCTAGAGTTTTTAGGCAGAATAAAAAGCATCAAGTGGCCACTTGATGCTTTTGGGCTATTCCATATGTATGTCTTGTTTGCTTTGTTCATAGTAATCTTGGTCAGTGGTTGTTGGAGTTAATTATTGTTACCAACTGATTTGACGAAGTTCTATACTTAAAATCCAGAGGCGAAGAAGGGCATTACGTCAAAGCTAGTGTATAATTACAATTCGGCTCGACCTCGGAATAGATTCAAAACTGCCTTTAAGTTTGGTTTTTGCATGTTGCATTACCTCCTTTCAGTAGTTTCTCTTATTGTACTATAGTTTATGTATAGTATCAATAAAATGGTATTGCACATCAGACTCTAGCAGGGTCAAACTTGCTAGAGTTTTTTTATGTGATATGATATGATAGCATTAAAGTGGCTTGTACACTAAGATAGTTATTTAGGAGGCTTTTATGGGAGAAATGAAGTTATTTACTGACGATGATGAAATAATCCCGGATTGGATTAACCCCAAGTTCAGCGACATATATAATGGATTAATAATTGACCTTTGTAAGGAGCAGCCATTTTTGTTTAATGTTGATATGGAGTTTCCTGAGTTATTTGATCCATCTTGGCTTAAAGATGCAATGAACATACGAATTCTTAGAGAAATTGATAATGCAGAGATTTGTAGCTCTGGTATTTGTGATAGAGATGATAAAGAAATCGTTTTCTCAATAAATGATATTAGTTCAGGAGCTAAAGCCTTAATGGTTTGCAACCAATATGATAATGTTGCCATTTGGGGACCACTTTTTGGTGATAATTGTACAGATATTCTCTTAGAGATTTGTGAGAGAAAAACAATAAAAATTATACAGGAGCATTTTCTAAAATTTAATAAAGATAAGTTTAGGGCCTTTAGTCAACGATTACAGCGTGAGTATAAAAACTATGATGAGTATAGACATGAGTGTAGGTGGGAGTTGGTGTGATTGATACTGGAAGTAAAAAGTTCAAAAACTAGGTTTAGTTTGGAGTTCTATGGAAAATTTAATTTTTTAACTGGGATGTCTGGAAGTCATAAATCACATCTGGTAAATTCATTGCGTAGAGCTAAATCAGGGGTTTCTTCTGTTGGTTGTAAATGCATAAATGATGACGATAATAGGGTTTCATTGAATAAGATAATATTATTTGATAACAATACTGTAATTGCTGGAAATTATCACGACTTGTTTGCACAGTATAAAGGTGGTTTGATAATAATTGATGAATGTAGTGAGATATTAAAGCAGTACGACATTGCCAGCGTTTTACGTGACACAGATAATCAAGTATTAATCATAAGTCGTACCCCATTTAATTGGTTACCTATTAGCGTTGATTCTATTTATTATTTAAAAAATGATAAAGGCGTGATAAAAAATTATGCCGTATACTGTAACCATAATGAGGATCTCGTTATAAAAAAGCCTTTTAAATATGTATTAACTGAGGATAGCGGGTCTGGCAGAGAATTCTTTCTTGCCCATTTTGCAGATCGAGATGTTTGCTCTAAGCATGTTTTACTTGGTGGAAAGAAGGTAACTAGAGATAATTCACATCTGCATAAGACGCTGGAAGAGGATTTAAAGGCTGGAAAAACTGATATTCTTGTTGTGTTTGATGCAGCAGCTTATGGTGGATATATTGATATGTTGCTGGATATTGTTCGAAATAGTAATATATCTATTGGGATTTTGAGTTGGGATTCTTTTGAGCATTATCTTTTGGGCAGTCCTTATTTTAATACTAAGCTGACAAAAAGGGATGTTTCATGGAGACACAATTCTTTAGAACAGCTGAGTTTTGAAACGTTAAAACAATTGAATGATGGATATTCAAAAACTTTTCTTAATTCAAAATTTAAAGATCCAGAATTTTTATACGGAATTCTTAAAGAGATAGGTGATTTGTAAGTATTATTGGTTATACCAAGAATACTTTGAAAAATAAATTGACTCTAGCAGGGTCAAACTTGCTAGAGTTTTTCATCCAGTAGTTTTGGGTTCCCTTAAAACAAGACAGATAGTTACTTTTCATTGAGCTATGTTAAAGTACAAACATGGAGGTAGCATGATGATTGATATTTATACAGATGTTTCATTAGTATCCAATTTACAAAGAAATAATGATTTGTTTTTTAATACACGAACCTGTAATGAAAAAATGACTTCAGTTGATACAGCTGTAATGCAAAAAATTGACCATGCTGTGTTAAAAGCTGATAATCGCATAGAAACCCCATACGGTCTAGGTTATATTACAAATCTTTCTACTGGATGTAAGACTGTTATTAATATTCTAAAGTATCCAGATATTATATTCAGTGTTGATGAGTGCGGTGCTAATGCTATTGAGCTTCTTTTTCATATGAGAGATGTAAAGTTTTTTATGTCATACCCTATATATGTTCATTTCAGAGATGACACAATTATAAGGTTTAATAATACCGATGTAACAAAAGGAGAAGATGCGTATTACTCTTGGTGGCAACATAAACTTAGGGAGGAGCAAACAGATGATCTATAAAGAAATTAACTTTAAAATGGCTCCTCTACTCTATAATCTTGAATTTGAGGATAGTATAACTTTAGTTGGTGGGGATAGCGGTACTGGAAAAACATTCTTATACAGCATGTTAGAAGATCTTCGTTTGACTGAAGAATTCTCTGCTATTCATTTGTATAACTATAAGACTGCTGATAGGATCAAAGAGATTTTCGAGTTGAGAAATTGCTTTATAGTTATTGATAATGCTGCAATTATACTTAATAATGAGTTGAAGAGATTCATTAACTTTGAACCTTCTAATCAGTATATGCTTTTTGGTAGGAATTGCACAGGTCTTAATGTTTCTAAAAAGAGTTTTAAATATTTAACTCGCAAAGGAAATAAAATAACATTAGAGGATGGATTGTGTGTAAAATTACCGGTAGATTTTACCGATAGAATGGAAATAAATTGGCTCTAGTAGGGTAATTCCTACTAGAGCTTTTCACCCAGTAGTTCTGGGTTCCCTTAAAACAAGACAGGTAGGAGTCGGTTAAGTCCGACTCCTATTTTTGCGTTTGAAAGCAATGTCTTTTCAAACACAATGTCGAGCTGAAAACAAGAAAATAACGAGGAAAGGAGCAGGAAGAAGAATGAATGTTGCAGAAAGGAGCAACAAGAAAGTAACTACAAGGAAAAGTTTTAAGGGAGGTAAATCATGTTTAAGGACAAAGTTAAAGTAACAGTAGTAGCTTTAGTCATGGTACTTCTTATGGTTCTTAGCATCACAACAGATCTTTTTGTGGGTCTGGCAGATGTATTTAGAGCCAAGGCAGAGGAGGCAACACCAACTGACGCTACGCCAGTAACAAGAGATGTTACTGTCTACAAAGAGCTGAATGACTCTGATAAAGACAGGAACTTAGCAGGTGCAGTAATTAAAGTATTTAAGGATTCTGCGTGCACCGAGAGTATCACTGAGTTCGTACTCTCCTATGATGGAAAGTCATACGGCGGGGACGATAGAGTTGTGTACAAGAATCTTGAGGAGAGAGCTAATGCCAATGCATCAAAGGCAATTGCAAACCTTCAGGAAGATACTTATTACTACCAGCTTGACGAGAAGTTATTCAGATCGAATGACGATTACAGTAAGACAGGTTACGATTACAATAATACAGTGGGTTCATTTTCTATTGTTGCAGGAGATGGAGTCCAGGAAATAAAGCTCGACAATAATATGTTTAGACCAACAGAAAAGGTCGCAACATCAACAGATGCTAGTAGCGAGGTTAGTACTGAGGTTACTACTGAGGCCACTACAGAGCCAGACACACAGGTCGCAACTACATCAGATGCAAGTTCTGAGGAAACAGAGACTACTACACAGGTAGCAACGCCAACAGATTCTATTTCAGAGGTGAAGCCAGTAGCCACTTTAGCATCAGTGTTTAGGACAGCTGTTGCTGATGTATATGTCTGGGGTACTGAAACACAGGGATGCGGTAATTATCATAAGACTTCATCATCAGCGAATTCAGCTAACATGTCTTTAGATGGAGATATTGGAAGTAGATTGTTCTGCGTAGATTGGGGTGCAAATGGTCCAAGTTTAGCTAATGGATATACAAGACCTGTTAAGTATTCTAGAGGTGGTGGTGCTGATGTTTCTCTTAGAAAGGTAGTAGCGTACTATTATGAAGTACTTGCTAAGACGTCAGGTAATCTTGCAGCTACGGAGCATTACTTAAGTCTTCTCAATCATAAAAAGGGTACAACACCAACATGGGCTAGTGCGGCTATGAAATATACAGCTCTAGCAAGTGGTGAAGAAACTATCAATATTGATAAGACTAAGCCAAGTATGACTTACTATAAAAGTTATTCATTTAAGGCGAATGGTGAGGTATTTCATACATCAACAAATGTATTTGTATCAGAACCAGTTACAGTTACAGCAGAAAAATCTGAGCAGTATTTTACTGCATCAGTGCCAAAAGATTGTGCTGTTTACGTTTATAATTACAATAGTGAAACAAAGAAATACCAGTGGACTAGGTATGGTTCTACCGATAATTTAAAGCTGAAAAATGGAGATAAGTTTAGAATTGTGCTTCCTAAGTCGTTTGCCAATAAGACTGTTTCCTTAAGCGGTACTGCACGATATGGCGGATGGGATGTTTACTATTACAATTCAAATGATCCGGCCTGGTTAGATTGTCAGCAGATGGTGCTTGCGACAGAGACAGACAAGCCAGAGTTCTCATTAAGCGTTAAGACAGGCAATGTTCCACCAGAATTTGATCCTATCAATATTGTAATTGATAAGGTAGACTCTATTCGTGAGGATGGTACACAGGTCGGTAAAACATCGCTTGCCGGTGCTATTTTTAAGATGGAATACTTCAAGGGAAAGACTACTGCGTCAGGCACACCGACAAATACTTGGTACATAAAGACAGTAAAAAATGCAGCTGGTGATTACACTGCTAGATTTGATAAAACTTGCCTTGTAACAGGAGATAAGAATTATCCGAGTGATGCAGCACCGACTAATACCAACGCTGCAGGAGTGTATGAGCTCGAAGATGGTGCAATGAGAATCACAGAGGTAAAAGCTCCAAGTGGTTATAAGGTAGTTGATGGTAAGAATAAGGGATTTTTCTATATCGGTTCAAAGAAGGTTACTGGTCAGGCAAGCATAACTGTTCGTGTGGCTGGAGGAAAAACAATTCTTGCCGGTACAGAAATTTCAGCTGAAGCATTCAAGCAGTACGAGCAGAAAGAGCGTTACGACTTCAAACTCAAGAAGGTTGACTCATACGGTAATCCAATGGCAGGAGTAGCATTCCTTGTAACTGCAAGCAATGGCGATCAGCACGTTGTAGTTACAGACAAGAACGGTGAGTTCGATTCAAGCAAGCTGGGTTACACAAATGTAAACGGCAACGATGCAACTTTAGCTAAGGCTATGGCTGATACAACGCTGTACCCAACATACAAAGAAACAAATGTGTTCTTTACAACACCGGGATCCGGCAAGACAGCAGCTGCAGAGATCAAGGAAGAGACCGTTGACGGTAAAGCGCCAAGACCATTGTACAAGGATACTTACACAATCAGAGAGATACATCGTCAGTATGTAACAATTGATGGTAAGAAGTACAAGCTGACACAGGTATACGACCTTGGACCAGCACAGAAAATTACAGTTTCAGATAGTGCTAAGAACGGAGCCGTAATAGACTTCGGTACTTACACAAACACAGCAATACCAAAGATGACTTCAAGTGCCATTTCAACAGACACAAATACAAAGATGTCCGTTGCAGGCAAGAATTCCTCATTTAAGGATAGTGTCAAGGCAACCAATCTGAAAGCATCAACCAAGTACACGCTTATGTCAGTGGCAGTAGACGCTAATACTGGCAAGGCATACAAGGATGCTGATGGCAAGTATGTTGCAAAGAATGTTGAATTCACAACAGGTGCAGTTAAGAAGGGTACGGTTTTCCCAGAGACAACAGCAAGCGTCACATTCACAGGCGTAAACACAAGCAATGTCAAGTCAAGGAAATTAGTATTCTATGAGTATCTTGTTGAAGGTTCTGTAACAAAGACAGTATCTTTGGATTCAGCCGGAAAGCCAGTAGAGCCAGCAAATTGTGTGGCTAAGGATGCATCAGTAAGCAATAAAGCTCAGACAGTCAATGTTATCAGTCTGGAGACTAAGGTTTTAGTTGATAGCACTAAGACTAATGTAGCGCCGGCAGATGAGAAAGTAGATGTTACAGATACAGTTACATTGCACAATCTGGTAGCGGGAACTAAGTTTACTTTAGTAGGTAAGGTTTCTGATGGTGAGAATATCAAGGTTGAGAACGAAGTTGAATTTACTGCTAAGGGTGATGATGAGACTGTAAGCGTTCCGCTTAAGGGTCTTAATCTCACTGAGTATGCTGGTAAATCATTATACGTAATTTGTGAGTTAAAGTACGATGGCGAGGTTATAGCTACTCACAACGAAGATGGTACTGATCCTGATGAGAAATTCTATGTACCAGCTGTTGAGACAAACGCTATAGATGCAACCACAAATACACAGTATTCAATACTGGACAAAACACAGATAATCGATTCTGTTAAGTATTCAAATCTCCCAACAGAGTACGAGTACGAGCTGGAGACAACATTTGTTGACAGCGCAACAGGAGAAGAGATAAAGAAGACTGAGATCGAGAAAGATCCATACTGGAATATGCTCAAGGATCTCGGTTATGTTACTGATGAAACAAGTAGTGACAGCACAGGTGATAGCGTAGCTGAAGACACAGGAAAGATTGTTTCAGAGGTAGGAAAAGCATTTAAGAGAACTCAGGTTCTCAAACCAGAAAAGATGGATGATACAGTTAATGTTACTTTTGATATTGATCCGAGGTCATTTAATCTTGAAGGTAAAACCATTACAATTCGGCAGGTAATTAAACTTAATGGAGTTGCAGTAGCAAAGCATACTGATAAGGATGCAGAGTCACAGCAGATTTCATTTCCAACAGGATCCACTTTAGCAGTTGATAATACATCACACAATCATACAATTGCACCAACAAAGGATGCAGATGTTGTTGATACGATTTTCTGCAAGAATCTTGCAACAGGAATTTCAGTAGACTTTTACGGTATTGCAATCGATAAGGATACAAACAAGCCAGTTGAGTTGAATGGCAAGCCAGTAGTAGTAAAGCAGAGTGAGACTATAAGCAAAGCTGATCAGGAAGTACAGTTACATTACGTAGTTGATGGAACAAAGTTGAAAGGCAAGAGACTTACATCATTCGTATTTGCAGTCTACAATGGCAAGATAGTGTTTAAGCACACAGATCCAAATAGTGCTGAGCAGTCATTCTCGTTTAGTTCACTTAGAACTAAGTTCTTAGATGACAAGAATGGAACACATGCTACTATGCTTACAGAGGACGTCCATCAGACGGATACAGTTACGCTTGATGGTCTTACAAAAGGTGAGAGATTTACTCTGAAGGGTGTAGTATATAATAAGAGTACAAGAAAACCAATGCTTGTTGATGGTAAGCAGGTGACTAATTCAATTGATTTTACTGCTAAGGGAAATAGTGAAGAGGTAGCCCTTAAGTATCAGTATAATGGTTTGAAGTCAGATGCATATCATAAGGATAAGAATGATGATCTTGTAAGTTTTGTATACTTATACAAGGATGGAATTCTTATTGACAAGGAGGAAGATTTCGACAGCTTTGATCAGACAATAAAACTTCCTTCATGTGGTACTTCAGCAAGTGATGGTATAACAAAGCTGCATGTAGGTTATGCAAGTAAGACTGCAATCTTTAGGGATTCAGTTGATTACTATAATCTTATTGTAGGTGATTGGTACAGCACAACACTTACTCTTCATTTAAATAAGGATGGTAAGGATGCCGGACCGTTAAAGGATGCCAATGGTAATCTTATTACTGCAACAGTTAAGTTCCAGGCAAAGACAACTGATGGTTCAGTTAAGGTAGAGGTTAAGTATGACGCATCACTTTTAGCAGGTGAAACTATAACGGCATTTGAAACAATTCGTACAAAAGGGTATGAAGTGTGTGGTCATACCGAAATTACTGATGAGGGCCAGCAGATTCACTATCCTGAGTTAAAGACCTCTGCAAAGAACAGCAAGGATAACTCACAGCACGTTAAGGAGGGTGAAGTTGCTAAGATAGTTGATACAGTCAACTATAGCAAGCTTGATTCTTCTGTAGCATACAAGGTAGTTACTGAGGCTTGGGACTACAATACACAGCAGATCGTTGTCAGTGATGGTAAGAAGGTACGTAAGGTTACTGAATTACATGTTGATAGCAAGAAACCGGAGAATGGTTCATTCGATGTAAGTATGTCATTTAAGACAGACGGACTCGGAAAGCACAGAATAGTTATCTTCGAGTATGTATATGACAACAAGGGCAATCTTATTAGTAAGGAGGCTGATTTTGACGCTGAGTCACAGACTATTTATATTGATAAGACACCAAATAAGACAGGTGATAGAACTGTAATGTTCTTATCTATCTTAGCTGGTATGCTCGGACTCGGAGTAGTTACATTGTTTGTAACTAAAAGAAAGAAGAAATAAGTAATCGTTGAGGTTACTCGGCTAATTAGGTGAGGGTGGTGTAAAAGCCACCCTTGCTTTTTAATAGAGTTTAGAGTAAGGTTGTAATGGGAGGTGCTAGTATGATGAGTTATTTTGATGATAATATACTAAAGATTGGTTATGGAGATTGTGATACATGTATTACGGCAATTGACATGGAGTTCGATGGTTTATTTGAGTACGATTGGCTTCAGAATGACATGAATAAGAGGATCTTGCGTGAAATAGATAATGCTATAGAAGGACCTCTTGGTATAGTAGATTTAGATGATCCTACTAGAATGTTTAAGATATATGATATAAGTTCTGGCGCTAAGGTTCTTATGTTATGTAATATGAGCGAGTCAATAAAAATATATAGTTCTGTGTTGGGAGACAATTGTACACCTATTTTGTTGGAGATTGCTAAATACCGTGATATAACTGTGTATTTAAGACATCTTTTACAGTTTCCAGAGGATAAGTTTATTGCTTATAGTTTGAAACAAAGTAGAAAGTATCATGATTACGCTGATTACTGTAAAGAGGTAAGGAAGGAGTTGATACCTTGATTATAAACATGTCTAATAAAGGAGATAAATTTACAATCGAGACTCTGGGAAAATATAATATTATTTCTGGCAATTCTAGTACCTATAAAACTTACTTGGTTAAAACTTTCATGAAATATAAAAAGAGAGTAAGTTATGTTTCTGGGAAGATCAAAGACGATTTAGGTTCGGAGATACCAAGAGAGAAAATACATGTTTTGCATAATGATTATGAGTTTGATCAAGATTACCATTTATTATTTTCAGCAAATCATGGTAATTTGTTTATTATAGACGAGCAGTGTACTATATTGCATGCTCCTGATGTAGGTTCGGTTTTTAGCTCTTCTGATAATTACTTTATTATAATTACGAGAGAAGTGATGAGATGGTTGCCTGTTAGTGTTGATAGTATTTATAGATTAGAAAGCTATAAAAGTGATATTATTAATGTTCCGATGTATTGTAAGAAAAATATTGATTTAGTTTCTATTGGGAATGTCGAGTATATTTTAACTGAAGATAGTGGAGCTGGTAGAAAATTTTTTCAGAATTTTTTCCCTGCAAAAACAGTAGCTTCTGGAAAAACCATAATTGATGGTAAGTTAATTCAAAATGATAATGCGCAGTTGCACAAAAAATTAGAAGCACTCTGGGGCAAGCAACGAAATGTATTGCTTGTATTTGATGCAGCCGCTTATGGTGCTTATTATCCCATTTTGCTAAATGCCATTAAATATTTTCCTGGACAAGTATCTATAATTTCATGGGATTCATTTGAATGTTACTTGCTACAGTGCCCACGTTTTGGAATTAAATTAACGAAGAAAGATGTAAATTGTTCATATGCATCACTTGAGATATTAGGTACAAAAACTTTTCATAGTAAAGTAGCTGGTTATAATAAAAAATCTATCCCAAGTTCTATAAAAGAAGATAAAACATTTATACAGTATCCTTTAACTTTAATAAAGTAGTAGAGTTAAAGGATAATAAATTATGTAACCACTGTTTTACTTTAGAGTAAGGTCATGATGGGAGGCGCTAGAAGCGTGATGGATTTGTTTAAGAATGCAATGTATGATGGTTTCATCGTAACAGAAGATTTAATTATAGATGAAGAGGTCACAGACTTAAAAGAAACATCAGAAAATAAGTTCCATTCAATTCGATAGGAGATTTGATTATGTTAAGAAATTATAGGATTATGAGTGGTGATACACATACAAGTTGCGGCATTTTAACATATGATGAGGAAAAGGAAATATATCATGTTAGGATTTATAGGGATCATGATATCAATGATATGCCAGCTATACTTGCACTTTCTGCGCAGCAAGGGGATTATGATTTGGACGAGAAGCGTTCTCTTATGTTTGTGAAAGCAAGAGTAGTACCACCAGATAGGCAAAATATTGGACAGATTCTTAGAGAGATAGGAGCTAAGTATTATAGCGAGTTTGCTATACTTGATTACACAAGTGGTAAGTGCTGTAGAGATAACTTCTATATAGAAGAGATAAACTAGGTAATTACAGTGTAACAGATGTATTTATCTTTAGGGCTACGTTCTCCCCTCACTTTTAATGTAGCCCAGGGTGTCGTTTAGTCGACACCCTTTTTATTTTGGAGGAAAGAATATGATATATACAAGTTATTTTGCAAATGTAAAGAGTCTACCAAGTGAAGTAATTCCTATTGCTATCTGTGGTGGTGTTCCTGAATGGTGGTGTGGATTACAATATAGAAAGTTAGCACCTAAGAGAGAGTTCTTTAATGAATGGAAGAGTTCAGGAGATAATGACTACTATGTAAAATGTTATTATGAACAGGTGTTATCACACTTGGATCCAGCACAAGTATACAAGGAGCTGTATAAACTTGTGGAATACACCGGTAGTTACACTGAGAATATAGCATTACTTTGTTATGAGAAACCAGAGGATTTCTGCCATAGGCATTTAGCAGCAGACTGGTTTAATAAAAATGGTATTGCTTGTAAAGAGTGGACCAGTAATTGTTAGAGAATAAAACCTATTTCTTGATATTTATTTGTTATTACTAAGTAAGAAAATAAATATCAAGAGGAGACCAGCTATGAAAAGTCAACCATAGATTAGTAAAAAATTTCTTTTTCATA
>OCKY01000090.1_pt1 | contig 24140 bp, 19 predicted proteins | sample 1481271 | NCBI WGS metagenome assembly OCKY01 (sample SAMN03418280, study PRJEB22391) | human gut metagenome | biome: human-gut; feature: organic feature; material: feces | host: Homo sapiens | place: Italy | collected 2013-04 | reverse complement strand
ATTTGAAAAAAATGATATTTTTTCTATTCTGTGGGGATATTAACCACCATGTGGTTACTTATCCATGTGTTATCTATTTCTCTGTATAATCATCTGAGCCTTGCCGACCAGCTTTCTGGTCCGCATCTGCTTCAACTTCTGTTTCATCTGGTGTCGTTTCACCACCTGGCTCCACTTCTGTTTCAGTGTCACCACTCATCTCCACTGACGGCCAGCCTTTCCTGGCACATCTTACATAATTTATGACAAGCAGTACCACGGCAGTTACAAAGCATACAAGTGCAAGCGCCTGGGATACCTTGATCCCTGTATTGCCGATCATCAGGGAATCACTTCTGAGACCTTCGATGATAAATCTTCCGAGTCCGTATCCTCCCACATATATGAGAGCGAACTCTCCTTTGAATTTCTTGTGCTTTCTATATATAAATAAGAAAACAAGCAGTATCAGGTTCCACAGAGACTCATACAAGAATGTTGGATGAACCGTTATACAGTCCATGCCATCTATATTCACCACATTATCCAGCATCTTCTGTGTGATAACACCGGTTCTCTCCAGATAGTCAAGATTGCCATCAGATCTGTAGTAATCAAGCGGAATCGCCATGGCCATCTTACTGTTCGTATATGCGCCAAATGCTTCTCTGTTGAAGAAGTTTCCAAATCTTCCAAGTATCTGTCCGATCAGTATCCCAAAAGTGGCTGTATCCGCCATGAGCACAAAGCTGGCTTTTCTCACCTTGCAGAATATTACCGCCGTGATGACTCCCGCTATGATTCCACCATATATGGCAAGTCCACCGCCTCTGATGTTCAGCATGGCTTTGATAGTGGCTCCCACATCACCCTGCACTATATACTGATCAAGTCTGAACAAAATGTAGTAAAGTCTTGCTCCAAGTATGGCCGGAATGATAAGTATAAGTATAAAATCCAGATACATTTCCGGATTCTGTTTTGTTCTCTTTGCCTCGTTTGTGACGAGTACATATGCCAGCAAGAATCCTATCATGATGATGATCCCGTAGAACCTCACCTCAAAGCTTCCTATATTGATATGGTCACTTATGTTTCTGAGGGTTATCCCAAGATTCGGAAAGAATATGCTTCTAAAATATTCTGATATCTGAGACATATCATTACATCCTCCTATATTCTATTGTGAAGCAGATGCAATCTGATCTTATCCGCACTACATCTGTGTCATCACAAAGATTATTTTATACATTAAACTTGAAGAGTATAACATCTCCATCCTCAACCACATATTCCTTGCCTTCCTGTCTTACAAGGCCTTTCTCCTTAGCCGCAAGCATGCTTCCGCAGTCCATGAGATCCTTGTAGCTGACAACCTCCGCCTTGATAAATCCTCTCTCAAAGTCTGAGTGAATCTTGCCAGCTGCTCCAGGTGCCTTCGTTCCCTTCTTGATGGTCCATGCCCTTGACTCTGTCTCTCCGGCTGTCAGATAACTGATAAGACCAAGAAGTGAGTAGCTTGCCTTGATAAGCTTGTCAAGACCAGACTCTTTAACTCCAAGATCCTCGAGAAACATCTTCTTCTCCTCATCATCAAGCTCTGCCAGCTCCTGTTCTATCTGTGCACATACTACAAATACCTCTGCATCGAAGTCCTTTGCGTATTCCTTTACCTTCTGCACGTTCTCATTTGAAGCGCCATCGTCCGCAATGTCTTCCTCGCCTACATTTGCGGCAAATATTACAGGCTTCCATGTGAGAAGGTTATATTCCTCTATCCACGCCTGCTCGTCCTCATCTGTGACCTCTATGGTCTTTGCAAGCTTACCATCCTCAAGGTGAGCCTTGATCCTCTGCTGGAAGTCAAGCTCCTTCGCAAGCATCTTGTCATTTCTTGCACCTCTGATGGTCTTGGCGATCCTTCTGTCGAGCACCTCTATATCTGAGAATATCAGCTCCAGATTGATGGTCTCTATATCTCTGATCGGGTCTACGGAACCGTCAACGTGGATGACATTTGTATCCTCAAAACATCTTACAACGTGAACGATGGCATCAACCTCTCTGATGTTCGCAAGGAACTGGTTTCCAAGTCCTTCTCCCTTTGATGCGCCCTTTACAAGACCCGCGATATCTACAAATTCTATAACAGCAGGTGTTGTCTTGGCTGAGTTGTACATCTCTGTGAGCTTGTCCAGTCTCTCATCCGGCACTGCAACGATTCCTACGTTTGGATCTATTGTACAGAACGGATAGTTAGCTGATTCCGCTCCTGCCTTTGTAAGTGAATTGAAAAGTGTACTCTTTCCCACGTTTGGGAGTCCTACGATTCCTAATTTCATATCTTAATATACCTATTCGAAAATCCTTTGTTTTCAAGGGTTTTCGCCTTTCTATGTTATTTTACTACACAATTTACTACACAATTTTTAAGGCTTTTTCTATCTTTTCGACTTCCTTTACCTTTTCATCTTCTGTCACATGGACATATAAATTCATGGTAATTCCTACATTAGAATGCCCTAATATTACTTGCAAGGTTTTAGGACGCATATTCGCCTCGATACACCTTGTAGCCATTGTGTGCCTTAATACGTGCATTGAGAAACGAGGAATACCAGCTTTATCACATAACTTAAATAGTGTGGTATCATATGCGGAATTTTTTGTAGGTTCGCTTTTTCGATTCAAAAACACAAACTCTGAAAAATCCATATTGATAACTTTAAGACTTCTCACTTTTTCTTTCTGTGCTTTTAATAATCGGATTGCTTCTTCTGTCAAAGGTACATCTCGATACCCAGACTTGCTCTTTGGCTCACCTATTCTCCACTCACCTACAGAATGCCGATACTCCATTGATCTTTGAATATGTACTACCTTTTTCTCAAAATCAATATCAGACCATTTAAGACCAATCATTTCTCCTGTTCTTAATCCAGTCTGTAATACAAATGCAAACTGATTGTAATTGCTACAGTCTTTCGCTACTTCCAAGAATTTTTTCTGTTCTTCTACTGTCAATGCTCTTACTTTCTTTGGCTCTTTACCAATATTACACTTGACTGCTTTTGTTACTGGATTCTTTAGTATCACATCGTTCTCAACTGCATCTGAAAACATACAATACAACGCAATTCTTGTCTGATAGATTGTTGAAGTCCTATAATTATCCTTCATCTGATTCAGAACATTTTGACAATGCATCGGTTTTACATCTGATAAAATCATATTTCCTATACAGTCTTTAATGTTGTGTTCAAACCTTTCTCTATAATTTCTTATTGTGTTAGGTCTGATACTATCACCTTTTATGTTTTCAAGCCAATACTCAAACCAAGCTGTGACTGTCATATCACCACAAGCATTGATTCCACCATGTTCATCCTCGAACCTAGCGTCTGCATACCAATTACGGCATTCTTGTAACTTTAGAAAATATCTCTGAACGGATTTTCCTGTACGTTTGCTGACAAATCTAGCTGTGTATAATCCGTCTTTTCGCTGGCATATTCCTACACCAAGCTCTCTTCCTTTTAAATCTTTGCCCGTAAAATCAACTCCTTTCTGCTGTGTAAGCATAAAGAGTTTGATACAATCTATTATTATATCATAAGTTCTGCAATTTTGAAACTACCAAAATTTTTATAATTCAATGCTCTTTGATATATACTGCTCAAACTCTTTTCTCTTTACCAATTTTTTATTTCCTACATAAAGTACAAAATTGCACTTCGGTTGTTTTAATAACTCTTCAATTCTGTTAATTCCTATATTTGAATATGATGCTGCCTCTTTAATTGTCATATTAAGTTTTAGCCAAAATGGCATTTTTAAATTTTTTTCATTTGTCATATATTTTTTTACCCCTATATTTATTTGAAACATAAGAAAAGACCAGGCAGATATAAAATCTTCCTGATCTTTACTATGTATTATTTATTCCATTACCATCTCTTCACGCTCTGAGAGTTATATCCCTTACTGAGACTGCCAATTGTATCTTCCTTAATCATACTACGAACTCCACCTGTATTGTTTTTAATAACATCTTTTATTCCATTAGCAAGCTGTTTTGGATCTTGAACACCCTCAAGCTTAATATCACCAATAGAGATATTAACATCATTATCCACCTTATTATTTACAGGTACACTCGGCATACTAAACGCTGTACCAGTATACATATTCTTATATGCCATAGGATTTTTGGCAAATTCCATCAGAGTTTTAGCCTGTTCAGCAGTGAATATCATATCACCTTGTCCAACAGACTTTAGAATACCTTTAGATACATCATACTGTAACTCTGTACCATTTTCACCTAAGTTAGCGATCATGTCATAAGGAATACCGTCAGAACCCTTCTTGAATCCCTTAATACCTGACCTGTGAAGTGTCTGATAAAAAGCAGAATTTGTAGCAGATGAGAAGTTACTAAATCCAATCTTCTTAGCTAACTCTGTCCACTTAGATGTAGGAAGAATCTTCTTACCCCAATTGCGGTAGAGTACCTTATTCAGATTACCATACTTGCTAACATCCTGTTTCGCAACAACAATGTTCTTCTTCAAGAAGTCATTAACCCACTTTTTCTGAGAGGTTGATAATACTTTACCAACAGGAGCTGTGCTGTTTGTATTGGTTGTGGTATTGTATGCAGGAGAAATCTTATTGGTTGGATTATCAATTCGACTAATCAATTTATTAGCATCAATTTTCACATCTGTAGAAGCCCCAGAAGATGATCCGCTATTAGATTTGTTCAGAATATTATTCTTAACTTCTTCTTTTGTCGCTTCATTTATCTTGTCCTGCTGTGTAGTTTTAGCGTCAAGATCGTATTTAGCCCAAGCTTTCTCCATAAAACTCTGAATATCACTTACAACATTACCAGTGCTCTCAGATATTTTACCATCAGCAGATACATTGTTAAATGAATCGGTTGCGACATACTGTATCTTTTCCATGAAACTTGTAATTGTCTCATTGTTCCAATGACTATCTATGTTATTTATGAGCTGGCTGAAATTGTCGTCCAGATTCTTGATTACATCCTGAATACTGTCATCCAAATCAGTCTGGAAGTCAGAAAGCATATCCTTCGTTGAAGATATGAGCTTATCATACTGTGTATCTTTGAGATCCTTTTCTGCATCCTTGAGAGACTGGTTAAGCTCCTGGGCTTTTGCTCTAGTCTCCTCTGATGTATCACCAGAAATAGCAACCAACTGTTTACGAAGATCTGAAAGAGTCTTTGTCTTCTCTGAAATATTGTTTGCATAATCATAAGCCCATTATGTTACTATATTAAATAAATAAAAAATTGTTTAATTCTTCTTCAATCTTATCAAATTTATAATATGGTATTCGAAGAAGTTTAATACCATTTTTATCACAAAATTCATTTTTAATCTGGTCATGTTTTTGTGTTACTAAAAGTCCATCAATTCCACCAAAATAATCAACAGACTCGAAATGTTGTTTCCCATCATATTCAATTATGACATTTAATTCAGGTAGATAGAAATCAAATGGAAGGATTCGTATGTCTTTACATTCGGGATTCTTATATTGAAATATATAAGTTAACTCATTAGATTCTAACCATATCCTTATTTTTCTTTCACCTTTTGTTTCATGGCAATGGGGACATCCACATCCAGATATAATATTTACAGGTTTTGCTTTCCATTCATACCCATCTAATAGGCATTTATGTAATATGGGTGTTTTGGAATTAATATATTTTTCTTTAGAGATTATATTAGGATTTATTACTTGAATTTTTTGTTGATATTCTAAATCTGAACATAAACGAGATTGAGACGATTTTCTTCGACCACAATAAATACATCCTTTTCCATGTAATATATCTGATGGAGTAGCTTTCCACGTATAATTATCAATTAAACATCTATGTAGAATTGGTGTTTTTGCATTAATATAATTTTCTTCTGGCACTATATTAGAATTGACCATATCTAATTCCTTTAAATATTGATCATTTGTCTTCTTTATATTTCCTGCACATCTAAGACAGCCATGACCTCGTAACGTGTCCTTAGGGCAAGCCCTCCACTCATAATTACAAATTAAACATTTATGTAAAATAGGGGTGGCACATCCAATATATGATTCTAAAGAAATTATTGTGGGATTATTTATTTTAAGTTCATCTATATAATCAGCATCTGTTTTTGTATTTGAAATAGAAAATTTTTCAACTCCACATTGTTTACACCCTTGTCCTCTTAACACGGAATTAGGAGAAACTTTCCAAAATATATTATGAATATGGCATTTATGTAAAACAGGTGTTATAGTGTTAATATAAGTATCTTCTAATGTAACATTAGGGTTAATTTGTTTTAATTCTTCAATGTAGATATTAATAGGTTTTCGGAGCTTATTAGAAATTTTTTCTTTGCCGCATTGAGGACAACCACTCCCCTGTAAAATACTTGTAGGTTCAACATCCCAATATATATTATGTGTTAAACAATAATGTTTTATTGGCGTAGTTGCTCCTTTATATTCACCTATTACCTTTATATAAGGGTTAATTCGAGAAACTTCTAAACAATATTGTTGATGCGTCTTCCTATTTTCTGTTGATGTTTTATTAATTGCACATTGGGGACATCCATGCCCATTTAATATGTTACTTGAGAGTGCCAACCATTCATAATTGCAAATTAAACATTTATGTAATATTTTTTCTTTTGCGTTAATATAATTTCCTATAACTTCAATACTAGGGTTTATATTTTTTACTTCTTCTTTATATTGCTTATTGGTTTTTTTTATATTTCCTGCACATTTGGGGCATCCGCATCCATAGAGGATACTTCCAGGAGTAGCTTCCCATTCATAGCCATCAAAATTGCACTTATGAAATATTTTAATATTAGCACCCGTATATTGTCCAATGACTTCTATATTCGGATTTTTGATTAATACTTCTTGTACATACTCTTCATGTGTTTTCTTCCTCGGCATATATTAATTAACCTCCTTTCCTTGGTTATTCTCTTTTAAACAATTTTTTATTTATATAGACTCGTGAAGTCCTATAGATTTTACATTTAGTAAATTTTCTCTATGTTTCCATAGAAGTGCAGACCATATCATTCACCATATTTATATAAACTTAGGTGTGTTCCACTTCGGGAGACTTCTCCCTAACGGTATTTCAACCGATGGTCGTTGAACCTTCCTCTATTCAAGGCTTGGCTGCTGATTGCCCATTTTTGAACATAATAAAAACACCTGGTAACAACTAGGTGTTTGCGTTCTCTATATATTTAATTTTCGAACATTCACACTTGAATTTATTTCATTTCTATGTTGTAGTTTAAATATCTTTAGGGGTTTCCAGCAATTCAAAACAATACACTTTAAAGGTTTCCCAATAAAGCGGACTAATAAGACATATATCTTATTTAATCTTTTTGCTTATCAAGTAAATTTTCATAATCACTGATAAGATTTTTAATCTTATTCGAAAGGGCAGTATAGCCATTCTCTATAAGTGAGATTATGCTAAACTTTTCGTCTTCAGCACCTTTCACACAGTCCTGATAAGACTTGACCAATTTCTCTTTCTGGTCAATTAGCTTTTGATTGTATGGATCATTAGCCAACTTCTTGTTGATACTCTCAATCTCGGCATAATACGTTTCCGCATTTTTCTTATATGCTTCGTAGTTGGATATGTGAAGTCCAGCGACAGCATTACCCTCAGAGGTTAATCCACCAGTATCATCAGAAGTCAAATCTCTACGAGATAATTCATCAATAATGAAGTTATTCTCATCTATCAGGTTCTGAACCTTATTTGCCTGTTCATCAATTCTATCCCAATGTACTTGCATGATTTGATTATTATATTCAGCAAGCGATTTAGTTGCTTCGTCAATGGAATTGGTCACATCATCTATCTGTGATCTCATTTCATACCATTTTTCGCTCTTATAGGCAACATCACCATTCTTAACTGCATTATTCAATTCCTTGACGAGATCTGTACGTTTCTGAATCAAATTACTTCTACTTGACTCTTCATTTTTTGCTAATCTACTATACCAAGTAGCAGAAGCACCATTGCCACGTTCCTCAAGTATAGACATGTTATTATTTAATTCAGTTGCAGTCTGGTCATACTGATGACGCTTATTATCATATTCAGTTGAGATATTAGAGAACTTCTGTGAAGCAATTTCTGCCCTCTGAGTAATCTGTGTCTGCTCATCAATTTCTGTCTGTACTTTTGCCTGATTATATGACTCCAACGCATTGTTGTAATCAATGCATGAATTGAAGAACCCAGAAGATATATAGCCCTTCTTGTAATACTCAGACAATTTTGCAAGAGTAGAAACAGATATTATCTTACCACTCTTGGCTGACTTTCTGGCATCATTGATATACTTATTAATTGTATTTCTATTGGTCTTTGACAGACTGCTATATGACGCTCCCTTTGCAGATTTAAACATATTGCTCTTTGCAGTCGCCCTAGCCTTGTTGTATTCATTCTGCTCATTCTTGTCACGAGTGACGATTGTGCCATAGCCTGACTTCTGCTTATCAAGATAGCTGTTTTTATCCTTTGCTGAAACTGCATTGGATGACTTGGTACTATTCATATCCATAGTATCATTTGTAGCATCATCCCAGTTCTTGTACTTGTCTGCTATATTGTTGTACTTCTCTGCATTATTTACTGCAAATGCTGTAGTGTATTCTTCTCTAGCAGTCTGAAGGTTCTCAATACTGAGATTATACATGTACAACCTATTGTATAAGGTAGCGTTCTTCTTTGCCACAATAGTAAGTAATGAATCTGGAATAGCAACACGCTTCTTGATATAACCCTTGATAGAATTAAGTGTAGCATTATACTTTGTATTCTTCTTTATCTTGCCCTTATTCAAAGCAGAAGTAGCACTCTTGGCAAATCTATTGACATTACTATTAGCTGACTTAGCAGCCGTGTAATATGCACTGTTCTTTGTATTTAGGACAGAATTGTTATATCCAAGCGATGAGTTCTTGGCTGTAGCCGTGTTCTGTACACCACCTGATGCAAGAGTCTGCTTTGTCTCGGCGATAGATACTGTAGCATCTCTCTGAGTATCAGATACTTTCTTGAGATCTTCCGCATATGTCCTGAGAGAATCATGAAGTGTCTGCATAGCAGTGGTACAGTCTTTCGCTTTGTCGATCCAGTCTTTGTAAGTCGATATAACTGTCTGAATATCAGAGCTATATCTTGAGATATTGATCGAACCATCAGCAACACGAGTCTTAATCTCTTTTGCAAGCTTCTTGTTTATTGCACCAAGACTGATTGCTTTGTTAAGATAACTATTTGCCGTATTAAGATACTTATCTCTACCTTTCTGCTCTGTATACATCTTTGTGTATGTATTACCCACAGCAGACATATAATTAGCTGTAGCAGAAGAGTATCGCTTATCATTTAGTTTTGATTCCGCTTTAGATATATTGGAGTCGATCTTCTTCTGAAGTCTATCCAGGCGAACTTCAATCCAATCGAAGAATTGAGATGCCCAATCAGAGAGTTTATCGAATGCAGTCTTTGCAGTGGATGAACTACCTCCACCTCCACCACCTGAAGTTCCACCACCTGAACTACCATGCGAATTAACAGATGCACCGCCAACAGAAGTTTTGACAAGGCTCTTCATGGCATTAAATGCATTATTTAAAGCCTCTGACTGTTGCGCTCCCGCAGTTCCTGTAGCTTTAAATGTACCATCAGGATTCATTACACTATTTTTTATACTCTGGAATGTCTTAATAGCCTGCGTTGCAAGATCAAGTCCTTTACACAAATCCATTAAGTTCTTAATATCACCATCAGTCGTAAGAGTAGGGTTATTTAATTTCTTCACTGCAAGTAAAGCAAGAGCCTGTGAACTTACGCCTGACTGACTTGCTTCGTTTGCAAGCTGAATTATCTCGCCAGCAGTCGCATTTGAGAATAATTCTGTAGCATTGGTAGTATCAATCTTTGTGCCATGTAAACTAAGATCAGCCTTGACAGCTTCCTCTGTAGCTATCTTTTCTTCGCCCAAATTCTTTGCAAGAGCAGCTTCAACAACGGCGGCAGAATTGGTCACTCCCATGTTATCAAGCTGTGACTCATAATATGCTCTATTTGTCTCGTTGAGATTAGACAGCACGGATTCACTATTGACGTATTCTGTGGCTAATTCATTTGCTATTTTCTGACAATCTTCCATTGAAGATGACGCATCACCAAGGATAGTAGAGAATTTCTCCCATGTGTTTAGTCCTTTGATTGTTGCATCAAAGCCTGATAAATCGTCTACGCTTACCAAGCCATCAGAAGCCTTTGTGCCAAGTGCGTCAGTTATTGACTTGATATTTTTGGACATTGCGCCAAGCTGAGAGTTTTTGTCGGATAGGCTATTGATGTACTTCACCGCATTTTCTGCTGAAATACCTAGTCCATCAAAGTAATTCTCCGCACCATCAGTATCTTTGAATGTATCTATGGTTAATTCGCCCTTATCTGCAAGTGTTTGAAGATCATCTGCTACACCCTTTGTTGCATCATCTGTTGACGCTTTGAGTTGTTCCCATGCAGATGATAGGGTAGTTGGTATTATATTTATGGAATTTTCATCAGCTTGATTTTGTAGCTGAGTTAATAGATCTGCTAACTGTTCCTTTGTATATACCTTCACATTATCAGGAAGTTTAGCGTTAATTAGAAGTGTTCTATCATCGTCACTTAATCCATTGACAAATGAATCCACTGTAGAATTTTTCTTTGCATCTTCTGCACCTGAAGGGTTTAACTTGTACCCTAATCGTTCTTTTAAAGCATTTATATCGTCTTGATACTGCTGTAATTCTTCATCAGAAATCGTACCAAATTTCACTCTTATCTCTATCGGAGCAGAACCACTTATCTGATTATATACATCTTGAAATACATCGCCAGCGTTTGATATTCCTTCTGCTGAATTTTCGGCTGTTTGTTTCGCAGTCAACAGATTCTTCTCAGCATCCTCAACACCAGTACCATCTTCAAGTGCTTGATTATATTTGTCTACAGCATCAGTAAGATCACTGTATGCTTTTCTAGTGCTATCGTCTTTGAGTATTTCTGCCTCTGCATAGTTCTTAATACTCTCTTTTGCTTTGTCTATTTTATCCTGGTCAAATAAATTATCAGAATTTATAGTTTCTGTAATACCATCTTTGAATTTTTCGACTGCTGGATCATCTTTTATTTTTGAAAGGTCTGTATAAAAATCTACAAGCTGATTATATATCTCCTCTCTCGTTCCCTGATTAAATTGGATTCCAAATGTATCACCATCTATCAGACTCAATTTATCATATTTCTTCAATAATTCAGGAATCTTTGAGTTAGCTATATCGCCATCACTCAAATCAGCTTTTCCAGTTCCCCACGGCTTATGTGTTGCACCAAAGCTCACATAGTCTGTTAATTTCTCATTAAGATAATCCTTATCTGATTCAACACTATTTGCTTGTTTAGCAACGTACTCTTCAGCCTTACGCTTAGAGATTGTTTCAAGCTTTGAAATCTGTTCATCATACTTGCCATTAACAAGATCAATACCTTCAGCTTCATTGCCAAATGTCTCTATCAGCTTGTCCTGAATATCTTTTAATTGAGATTTAACATCATTAACCTCAGATATTGATAATGTATTATCCTGTAACTTTTTATTGTATTCATCGTAGTTTGATATAGCATCATCAATAGCTGATTTTTCATCATTCCATGTTTGATTTAATTCTTCAGAAACTTCTTTCATCTTCTGCTCATGTTCTTCCACGGATGACTTGTATTTTTGCCATATCATCATACCAGCAGATACAGCAGTTCCTATCATTCCTATAGGATTAGATTTAATAATTGTCCATAGACCACCTAACGCATTCTTTGCAGATGTTGTTGATGCGGTAAGACCAGTTGTAGACCTTGCAAGTCCCCACGTCTTTAACTGCAATTCAGCTTCTTTTTGTGAAAGTCCACTTGCCATCAATAACTGTTGTCTCTGTGCCTGAGTCAACGCTTTGGACGACACGACCATTTTCAGTTGACTCTTGGATAGTCCATTTGTGAGAAGTAACAGCTTGTCAAAATTCTTGACTGATACTCTGCTTTTTCCCACAATATCCATAGCGTTCTTGAACTTGTTCAGTTCAACATACGCCTCATGTATACCTGTCTTAAAAGTCACAAAGGCTTTTATACCCATAACAGCCACAAGACCAGATAGCGTACCTTTTAACGCTCCTGTCTTGTCTATGAATTTAACAAGTGCTGTTGTTGCTTCAATGATGCTGCTGTACACTTTGCTCATGTCTGAATCAAGCACCATCGACTCAAACGAAGCTTGAAGAGTATTTGTTTTTGCCTCAAGACTTTCCTTATATGAATTATTGAACTTGTTTATTGCAGTTCCAGCACTGTTTGCTGAAACCTCTGTATATTGTAATGCTTTGGAATAATTATCGAAAAGAGAAATCAATTTATTGTACTGATATGTACCTGCCATTGCAGTAGCCACAGCCCTTTGTGTTACTCCATCAAACGACTTCCACTTGCTACCAACTTCATCAAGGATTTTCTCACTACTTAGAAATTGACCATTTGTATCTCTCATAGATATACCGATTTTATTTAAAACTTTTTCAGTATCATTTAGACTTTCTCCTGTTTCCTCGTCAACGAATTTACCAGCTTTAATCTGGTTCATACGAGAAAAGACAGATTTAAACATATTTCCGACAGACTCATCACTTGCCTGAGTTACCTCTTTTACTGTACTTATCATACCAATAAGCTTGTCCATGCTCACTCCTGCCATTGAGGCAGCAGACGCAGTTCTTGACATTGACTCAGCCAGACCACCAGCATCTGAAGCGGATTCCATGTCAACCGCTGTTAATTTATCGACTATATCAATAGCCTCAGAAGCACTCTTCTTATAGCCATTAAGAGCAGATGTTAAATATTCACTGGCTTTTGCACTCTCTATTTGTCCAAGTTTAGACAGTATCATTGAATCATATACAAGATCACCAGTCTCTTTTACTGACTTGCCCTGTCTGAGCCATGAATCAGCAGACTGAGCAGTTTCTTTTGTTGTTGCACCTATACTCTGAGCTTGAAGATTCAATTGTTTCAAATAATTAGCTGCTGTATCTCTTCCCTGCCCTTGTGCAACTGATAAATCAGTGACCGCCTTATCCATATCGACAATAGCAGTTTTTGCATCACTTGCAGCACCCTTAATAGCTTTTAATGTGGCAAGATATGCCGTTACTGCCAACTTATTACCCGAAAACGTCTCTCCTACAGACCTCTTTAACTTACCAAATACTGTCTGTGTATGAGTGGCTTCGTAAGCTAACTGTTCTAAGTCTCTAGTTGCTTTCTTTGAACCAGAATTAGAAACATCTACATTGACCTTGTATTTCTTTTTTGATAACTGTTCCATCTGCTTTTTGAATTTGGTATCTTCAAGTTGCGCTTGAACTTTTACCCAAAACTCATTTATTAAACCCATTACATTTCACCTACCCTCTATAATGGTGATCGCAACCAATACCCTGAGTTATCATGTCACCTAGTATATTTGTGATATTGAATGTTTTATCAATGAACTGCAATGTTGGATCATCAGCAACGATTCTCTTCAAGTCATCAACTAGAACCTCTGAACATTTCTGCTGGAATCCATTTGTATTAAGAAGGTCAACAACTGCTTTTCTCTGTTCTTCCTCGTCTAGTTCTGCATAATCTTCTACAACAGAGTCTGGTGTAGCCAACTTTTCACTTATAGACACTTTCAAACTCAGTATCGCATCGGCAAGTCTTTCATACTGCTCTATAGTATTATTCAACTGCTCTATGCCCTCGTCTAACTTTTCGATTGTGTCTTTACAAGTGTCATCATCATTCATCAGCTTCAACAAATATTGCATATTGATCAAATTATTGCCTATAATGGCACTCTGTTCATGTTCTTCAAGCCCAGCTATTGCCCTAGCTAGATCTTCCAATGTGTAATTAAATGTCATAAAATTTTTCCTTTCCCAGGAACTCAATGTCCCTGTACAACTTACTTAAATTATCAATTTTGTAATCGTATCTGTCTGAATTGACAGCACGCAAATACAGTGTTGACCATACTACAGCCACCACTTCATAAATTGCCCCATCATACTTGATGAAATCTCCCATGTTTAATTTCATGTAATCACTTCTTTTTTATGGATTTTTTATGTTGAATAACAACCTACGGCATTGAGCCTAGAATAAAAAATAGAAAGTATTATGAATTTGTTAGATACTTTTCCAGCTTAACGAAAAGATGCGGATATAACTCGATTTTACCATTCTTGAAATTGGATAATATAGATGTGCTTATCCCTGTGGTCTTAGATATATATACCTGTTTTTCTCTCTCAAGCCTATCAATATAAAGCCCTCTTAATTCCTGCTGTGTCATATATGCCCTCCTTTTTTGCTTAATATTTATTGAAATAACAATATTTCTTATAAAAATAATATGGAAAATGCGGAGACTACCGCTAAAGATTTTTGACATAAATGGACAGACCGTGTTTGATGCAGTCTGTCCACCTATACCAACCATGTTTTGAATATCGCACTCGATACTATTACTTTTCACCTAGTTTGAATCAGCAAAAAGCAATTATGAAGAGAAAGCAATTATGAAGAGACTACTAGACCTACGGTTCTTTCATCTCTTCATAGGCAAATAAACAATTTGCATTATTTTCTAGGTGTTTTTCCTAGTTCTGTGTGACAATTTTGCTCATTTTTGAACATTTTTAAAAACAATTCTGGATTACTGTCATACAACGTCACAAATAAACTATCCTTAATCTTAGGGTTATCAAATGCTTTTCCAATCAATGCACGCATGGTATACTCATTGATTTTTCTGCCTGATAGTTTTCTCATACATTCATCGTAAATATCCTGTTTATCACTGCTGTAATGCTCTGAACCCTTTTCCAGTTCTCCGACTTCTCTATTATACGTCTCAACTATCTCAATTATACTATTCTGCTGTTTCCTATTAGCCTTGCTTCTATCTTCCTTGCTCAATGGTATCAAAAAGCTTCTCAAACTTGTTCCTTTACTTCTAAATACTTTATACTTGTTCTCTCTGAGATCAATTATGCCCTCATCTATAATCTGATACAATATATCCATTGGACAATTGAATAACCTTACTTCTTTAAGGTCAATCTCTTTCTTTTTGCTTTTCTTCTTCCTGTTCTTTAATTCCTGTACATCGGCATAGAACTTCGGATATTTTTTTGGTGGATTCATACATCCCATGTTTTGAATCCTAGATAGCTCTTTTCCAACCGCAATATCAAAATTTCTTTTCGCACTATCAATCGAACACTGTGCAAGCACTGAGCAGATTATAAATATATCTTCTAGTTCTGCACTCTCACAGCCACCATCAAACCAGTAGCTTAATGCCAACTGTGCAATGTTACTTGATACACCTGTATCTGACTGAGCATTTGCAATCTTGTTGTCCATGACTGCAAATGACTTCATGCTTTTATCATAATCGCTGTTTGTACTCTTTGGTATGTCGTTCACTATCGTAGGATATTCAATATATGCTTTATGAGCCAGTTCTGCCATTTCAGGCTGATTGGTCGCATATATTGTATCACTGTCGAGATCTTGTGAATTAAGTCTGTCCTGTACATCTGTACCTATACCATTGATAACAATTATTTCCTTGCCGAGATCAGGAAAATACTTTATCAACTCTTCAGGGTAAACATTTTCAAGACATACTATATTGTTGGGTGAATTGTGTGGATTCCTGAAACCAGCCAACATCTCACCTTCAGCGAATCTCTTTGTGTAGCACTCTATCCTGTCATCATGTGTACAGAAATCCCCTTCATGTAAAAAATCCTGTCCAGTTACCTTCATTAGCATGGCAATAGGGTTTCCACATATGGTTAGGTTATCACCATTTTGGAACAGTTTACCAAGCAGCAACCTTTCTCTCTTCAAACTGCTAATCATCTCTCGCCTTTTCTTCTTGAAATACTCAGCATTGATAATATCCCTGTTCCAATTGTACAAAGCCACAATCACCTTGTTTATACTGTACTTCTCTGTTGATGTAGCCTGTAGATAATCTATAAATGCACCATCATTAAGTTTCAAATTATTACAAAAATCAATACTAGTAGACGCTATCTTTTCCAAAATAGTTTTATCAGTTGTTGGCAAAGTATTATTCATCTGAAATGATGACCTCTGCAAGTCACCATACTTACTGCTGTGTGCCGTCTTTACTATCTGAAAAGTATAGCTATCATTTTTCATAATCTTTTTATATGCCTTAAAAGCTGCTTTTGGTGTACCTGATTCACTCATGTAATCTGTAAACTTCAGCCACTTCAGCGAATTGTCAGTGACTATAACCTTTATGTCTGATACCTTCATCTTGCGACCAAACATATCAACTCCACTGGCAATGTACGCACTATCATAGTCATCTTTATAATAATCTTTGAAATACTGTTGGATATTGCCCTTAAATAAGCAACTCTTGAAAAAATGACTTCTACAATATATAAATCCGTTCATATCAGCTGGGAATATTGTCGCATCAGAATCAATCACCCCCATGCCATCCCATAGAATATTAGATATTTCTCTCTCGTCTCTTTTTACAACACACTTGTTATGAATCTTACCATCTGAAAACACAGTTTCTTTAATTGGGCAATCACTTATATCTATACCATGTTCTAACAGTTCTTTTTTTGTTCTACCTATCAGCTGATATTCAGGATGATCTTCTAATACAGTTTTATACGTTGTATACCCCATAGGATTTATTATTTTTTCAAATTCCTTGAAGTCTCGTACCTGCTTTTTCTGCTCCTCTACACCAACAACACAAGCCTTTTTTCTGCATGAAACCTTCTCATCCTTTATAACCAATATGTTATCAAGTGGTATATGAATAAAATCCATCGCCGTAGCAGTTATTAGAGGTGCATAAGCTGATAGCTCAACAATCTTGGCTCCTTTGCCATCAGGAATTTTATCAATTAATCCCATAGTAATATACCTTATGACGTTAGTATACAATTCCTCTCTAATGAAGAAACACTCACCCTTTTTAGCCTTACCAGGATTCCTACACAGCATTTTATACGTGATAGTTTTCGTCAGTTCTGGAACTTCCTTCTTGTTCTTATCGAAAGTTACCCATGTAATAGTTGTATTGTTCTCATAGAAATACTTTCTTAATTCATTTGCTGATACAGATGGTCTTGAACCGTCACCAGTTGAACCATCCGCATCGACACCATACTCAAACTTCATCAATATAAGATCTAAACTATTGCCTTTCTTATTCAGAGTAACACCATGCTTCAGCAAGTAGGCAGAAAACATACTCCTATTGATAACTGCTGATTTATAGTCTACATATGAATCAATGTACTTCTCTGATCTGCTGTTCTTATCTTTTACTAAAAACTTATATCCTTGTGCCACTCTATAGACACTTGCTGCCTGAACACTTCTTACTTTTATAATCTTTGAATCTGTATATTTTATAAAAAACAACCTCCATCCTATGTTTGTTTATATGTTATTTGTTGTACCTACAATGCGATTCTTTATATTAAATTCAATTCTATCCCATCAAGGGTATAAATTATCGTCTAACATCTATCGTTCAAAATAGGTCTGTTTTCGTGCATTTAAAGCCTTTGTATACACCACTTTTAGGCAAGTAGGAAATGATAGTTTCATTGGACATTATTTTTCCTTTTCCATGCTAAAAAGTCGATAATCTCAGCCGGGATAATCCTATTCACCAGCTTAATGCTAAACTCCCCAACATCCTCTATTCCAAATATTTCACATTCAGGAATATCCTTTTTATTTATTCCCTCATCTTCTGCTGTAATAGTCATATCTGCAAATGATATACTTGTTACTGTATAAATCTTGTCTAGTATCATTAAGTACGATATATCTGTTATGTTCTCTGCCATCATTGTTCTCCTTATCATAGAATTTCATTTCACAAAATATTTTCTAACTACTATGTAATATAATTACTCCCCATTATTTTAATAACATAGTATAATATAAAGGGGAGGTGATATTATGAATGGACACAACTTAGATTTTGACACTCATTATCCTGTAATAACAGACTGGGATGATTTAAAAAAATGTCCTTTTTCACACAAATGTTGGGTAAATCCCTCTAACGTAAACGAAGAAAAATCTTATGAAAAAGGGGATTTTTTACGGGTATACTGTGACCATGATTTACGTTGGTGTGATGCTGAATTTGGATATGATTGTTGTCAAATCTGTACCGATCATCTAAATGAATAATTATTTTAATCTCATGCGCTTTCTTTGTTACTTTCTTTGGCGCAGGCTTTTCACTTAGCGAAACAGCAATCAAAGATTGCGTTGTGCAGCTTAGTAGAAAAGGATGGTTTCAAAGAAAGTAAAATACATTAGTGGGAACATCCCACACCCTGTTAGTCAGCCATCTTAGCTTGCCACCCTTGAAGGGTGTCAATCTAATCTGTCAGCCTTTTTCGTTGATATGTCCTGTCACATTGCTTACGCAATATGCCAGTCCAATCATCGAAAATCATATCTCGTATATTTTTTACTGTTATATATAGAGAGCAATTATTATCTGGTTCTATTTTATTTAGTATCACTCTTGACCCCCTTTTTTGAGCGAAGTTTCTATTATAAGCTTCACGCCCAAATAGGGGGGTCAAAACTATTTTTCAAACATCATCAGTTAAATTAACCGCCCTCAAAAAGTGATTCAGAATCTAATTATCTTCCACGCATTTTTATATTTTTTCTTCTTTTGGTTACCATTACCATCATCTATATATCGTGTTGTCTCAAATTCCTTAATTCTATAATCGACTCCTCTTTCCTCTAATACTTGGTTCAATGTATCTTTTTTTCTCAATAATTTTCCATCCTGTTTAGCATTGATCTTCTTTATCAATTCACTCCTGTCTCTCAGCTGTAGTAATACCACATTATCAGTAACCATTTTTTCTAAATAATCTTCTAATCCTTGTTCTTCATTTATCATTCTGTACGTGTACTCTCCTGTGTCTTTATCTATAAACCCAAATGTTGCAGCTAAATATTTGCAATATCCAAATTTGTCATATTTCTCTAACATAATAGAGTAATCGGCTATGTCCTCTTTTTTCTTAAAATACATAGGCTCATTTATTGTCTTTGTATACGAATTTGGAATTAACCGCCCCTGTTCATCATATATAAGGTCATCATATAAGATGTTGTTCACGTCATTTTGCATTGGATATTCCTCTATCAGTTTTTCAACAGAGTAACCATTCTGCATATAGTAATCTGCCATCTCAACTTTTTGTTCCATACTTCTTTTCAATCCAGCTAGTTTCTGATTATTGATTACCTTGATATATACATATATTTGGTCGTCATCGTCTTGTATTCGTTTTCTTCCCATACACTGAATTAAAGATCCTATATCCACAATATCAATCACAATATGCTTTACATCCCTGTCTATAATATTTATGCCTGCATCAAAACAAGACGTAGTTATAAGGAATTGCTCTTCAAATCTCTGATTAATCAATATATTTTTTATCTTATCTTTATCCACATGCTCATAATACTTCCCATTGTTAGCACTACAGTTAAACACACAATAGTTCTTATATTTTGAATAAAGCTTATAAGCTTTTTCTGCTGATTGGATGAAAAATATACCCTTATGCCCCTTTTCTATACCTTCTTTTATAAACTCCTCCATAGTTGTATCCTTATGGAAAAATGTCAGTTTTTTAATAAAAGAAAAATCAAAAGGTACTTCGTACTCTATGGCATTTTCCAGACCATTATCCTTGATATACTTTCTCATATACCTAGCCATATGTTCACCAGTTGCCGACATAAACACATGAATAGAACTGTCGCTGTTCATTATCATCTGGAATGACACTGCCGTTTTATTGTTGAAACTACTATCATTGAAAAAATAATGGAATTCATCAGATACAACATACTTGTATTTTGATAAGTCGATTTGTTTACTTGTATTATGGAGTTTGCCATACTCCAAGGATTGATATGTTATAACATCTATCACATCCTCTTTACCATCAGCCTCGATCTCATATTTAAACTGCTCAACACAATTAGATCTATGAATTAACATCAGAATTTTCCCATCTACTTCTTTTGCCAAATCATATAATGTATTCTTACAAAAATAACTTTTACCTGCCCCCATCGGTGCTGATATTAATACATTACTTCCTGCTGTCCAAGTCCTAGCCTCTTCTTTACTTATTACATCTGTAATTCTTTTCTTCATTGGTACACCTCCGACTATTGGTTGAGATAGTCGCTCATTGACTGTCTAATCTGTGGTGTATCTCTAAAAACAAAGATATTCTTTCTACTTGAACTCTTCATATCTGGTCGCATATCCATAAGGACATACCCCCTTTGCATTAAATATCCAGCCATTCTTTGACTGAAAATTATAATGTCTCCTTGTTGCTCTGTACTAATAATTCATTCCTCCTGTTCTACTCAGCTATAAGCTCTACCTTGTCAACCTTCATGTTGCGTCCACCGCAAGGACAATTCATACCGCCTTTAACATAACCAGCATTGTCAATTTGGCTCACATCATAAGCAAAACCTACACCATTACAACTGTCACACATACACAGTACGGCGTTGTCGGCATTTACAAGATGTGCCTTTAAATCAACTATCTGCTTGAATTTTTTCTTTGTGATTCTTAATACATTCATATCGTTTACCTCCAAATATTATTATTTTAGGCACACCACCATAAAGGTAATGTGCCTGTTATTCCGTACTATGTATAATCAGCAACTTCACTGATAAATATATGAAAAATTACATTGGAAAGGGGAAAAGTCTACCCGTTCAGAAAATAACTGTTCGCTTCAACAGTCGGTTGCGTCATTTCACTGCATACTAATTTGTAAACATCCTAAACTATCTAAAAAAGTTCAATGTGTTACTCGCATGGTTGCAAAAGGCAAACATCAATCTAAATAATTCTATAACAAATATCTCTGTAATATATCATTCTCCTTTATGTAGGCAAATTTACTCAAAATGCCATTCCACCGCCTGCGTGCATTGTCTTATACCTCGCTTTCAGAAAATACTTCTGATAAGATACTTAATAACTCTTTACCTGTTCTAATTGCCATTTTCATAGCATAATCAGCATATGGTGTTAAAACCATCTCTATATACTGAGAAACATAATCCATCGAAACTCCATATCTCTTCTCGATAGCATCTGTTAATGTCATGTGATTTTCAGTAATATATAAAGTAAATTCACCTGCTTCATCCTTTGATATATTCAGTACATGGTACAATACATCCATAACCTCTACCATCTTCTCACTGTCGTTCACTGCATACCCCGCATGATGGAATTTTCCCAAATAGACTGCCCGATCCTGTTCTAATAAATGATACTGCTCACTTGCTCTCTGAGGATTAACCAACATATCTGAGCTAAGCCTAACATGCTTTGAGAATAGATAATCCACTGCTTTCTTAAAATTCTCAGTCAACTCTTCTGTTGTGTACTCCTTGTTTTCGTTCAATAAATACTTCTGCCATTCTTTCTTGATTTCTTTTGCCATTTGTTCTTTCCTCCTAAAAATATTATGTAATAGGTAGAAACAAAGTATATCCTTATAATTTTCTTTACCGATTAGACTAATCGACCTATATATACATTCTCTCTTTACGCTGATAATGATGCTAAAAATGCTGTATACGTTGCATTCAATCCATCTACAACCTGATCCAATGTCGCCCCATTTGCAAATTGCAGCACAACATCAATACAGTTGTCACAATACCCACTTACATATCCAATAAATAACTTGATATTGTTATTGCCAGCCAACTCATATTTAAAATCTAACGAATCCGCAAAGATTCCAGATTCCATATACCATTCAAAATCATTCATAAACTGTTCAGGTGTTATCTCACTTGGTTCAAATGTGTCCTTGTTTGTCACTGTTACACTTGTTACTATGACCATATACTCATTAATTAGTTTCTGAAGGTCTTTTGCTGTTGTCGATCTTTTCATCATGTCGTTTATTCCCCTTTTTCTATTCAACAAATCGGATTGTTACAATATTTCTGTAACCATTACTCATTATCTTTTTTTTTGTATAAACTTCTTCGTTTGTTTGCTACATCCATTTTTACCTAGTATATAATTCTCCATTCTTTGATTTTCTTTTATAAAAACTCATTCAGAATATCTATTCCAGACTGCTCCTTCTTTTTCTGTACTGTTTTTTCGTCATCAAATGCACCCAAAAAGTCTAACGAATCATCAAACAGGCTATTTTTTGATGCCGCAATTCCTTTTTTGATAATCTCCATATTGGTCTGTGCTGCTTCCTTTATCTGGTTTAATCGTGTCTTTGGCAGAGTTAATCCACTGACCATACAAACATTTGCAGAAGCATTTGTACCTATATATGTATCAATTGGAGTTCCTATCTGTGAATAAAGCTCACTTGTATCTACACGATTATTACAGCTCATAATTCCCACATACCGAACAACCTTATTCGGTTCTATTGGTGCATAGATATTGTTACTTATAATAGAAGAAACCATTTTATCTGAGTTGTCTTTTCCAAGTTTTGAGATGATAGCCATACCAGGTGTACCCAAGAGTTTATCAATCTCACTTCTATCTAAGCATCCATAACTACCACCATTCTCATTTGAAAGAAACGCACTCAAATGAGTGTAGAATATTTCATTTATCTTCATTTTGTCATTGTGTTTTGAATTATCTAAGATAAATGTAGCCCCTATACAGTCAAGTTGCTCAATTTCTTGAAATAACTCTACCGTATTTGCATATGACTGAAAATTTTCAGATGCGTCTGGTAGAATTGTTACAAGACAAATATTTATCCCTAACTGATTTGATAGAATCTTTGCAACTGCTGCCAACATCCCTGATCCTGTACCGCCAGATGATGAAGCACATATGAATAATGTTGTAATTGCTGGCATTTTTGTCCTAACCTCATCTATCAGCATTTCCAAGTTTTCCTTCAAAAGCTGCTTTGACATTTTCCTATTTTTATGGCATCCTGTTCCATTTCTAAAATGGAGCTTATTCTTTGCATTCCTAGTCGCTAAATCCTCTATTGAACTGTTTGCTACTACACATGGAAACCCTTCATCCTCAAAATTCTTGGTCAAATTACCACCAGCTTGTCCAAGACCAAGGAACCCATAAAATGATATGTACTCTTTTCTATGCATCTTCATTGCCCTCCTTTTTTTTAGGTAATAATGCAAGTCCTAACTCTGTTATAAAGTATGTTTTTGCTCGTCCAGCTTTTACCCCTTCGGCAACATATCCAGATAACTGCATTTCCTTAATTCTTTTATGTATGGTATTTGGTCTACTTATACGTTCCAAAACTGTGACCTCTTTAACTGTTACACCATGCACTTTGTCAGTTGCTTTCTTTGTGCGTAGTATTCCGAGAATTGTATACGCACACCTGTTTAAATCCATAAACTATCACCTACTCTTTCTGTTTTATGTATAATCTGCCATTTTCTTACCTATACATCTCTAAACTTTGATATTATGGGTAAAAAAATTTGGGCATTTCAGCCTTCGTTTATACATTCTCTCTTTTTCATTTGATAAACTATGTAGTTTTCAATGTGCAAACTGTTGTCTTATACTTCACCGTAATAAGTTTGGATGGATCTCTCCACTATTTAAAATTTATTGGAATTGTTGAGTGATATACTCATAGACTCTTTATTTGAATTGAAATTATCAAATATTTCTGCTATAATATGTATTGCTTAATTACATAAGTGCAGATTGAAGTCTGTACAATTCCTATTTCACTATGACTCGCCAAAGTCTTATGTGATATAGACTTTCAAGAGTCTAAGTTCCCTAAGTGTAGCA
>OCKY01000074.1_pt1 | contig 27455 bp, 20 predicted proteins | sample 1481271 | NCBI WGS metagenome assembly OCKY01 (sample SAMN03418280, study PRJEB22391) | human gut metagenome | biome: human-gut; feature: organic feature; material: feces | host: Homo sapiens | place: Italy | collected 2013-04 | reverse complement strand
ATGGTTAGCTCCTACAAAATAGCGGTAACTTTGTGATATTTATACAGTTTATTTCTATCACAATGTTTGTGTCTTTACTTGCGGGCGTCCAATGAACGCCCCTACTGGATTGTGGGAACAATTACAATACTACGCTCGGGCATAATATGTTTTTTTGACATTACAAACTATCTGCACGAACATAAAAAGTCGGCTCGCCGTGCGGACTGTAACTTTTACTTGACAAAATGTACGAACAAATGTACTATAAGATATATAATTATTTTTACAACAAAACCAACGGCACGGGGTGATATTATGAACAAACCGCTTGCGGACAGGATTCGTCCAAAGACAATTGATGACATTGTGGGACAAAAGCATCTTATTGCACCCGACAGACCTTTGCGTAAAATTATTGAAAGCGGAGATATTCCGAATCTTATTTTCTACGGTCCTTCGGGGGTCGGAAAAACTACGCTTGCCACATATATTGCCAAAAAGACAAACCGTACCCTCAAAAAGCTTAACGGCACAACGGCTTCAACTGCCGACATAAAGGAGATTGTTGCACAGCTTAACACTTTTTCGGGGCTTAACGGAATTCTGCTCTATCTTGACGAAATTCAGTATTTTAATAAAAAGCAACAGCAGACTTTGCTCGAATACATTGAAAACGGCAGTATCACGCTGATTGCGTCAACAACCGAAAATCCGTATTTTTATGTATATAACGCAATTCTGAGCCGTTCGACTGTTTTTGAATTTAAGCCGGTTGATCCGGATGAGGTTGAAAAGGCGGTTTACCGTGCAAGTGATTTTCTTGCCGAGGAGAGCGGTACGGATATTGAAATGCCGGAAGAATGTGCAAAGAAAATAGCATCGGGTTGCGGAGGAGATGTTCGCAAGGCTATGAATGCCGTTGAGCTTTCCGTGATTGCAACAGATGAAATTGACGGAAAAAAGGTTGTAAGACTTGAAACCGTTGAACAGCTTGTGCAGAAAAGTGCGGTCAGATATGACCGTGAGGGCGATGAGCATTACGATATTATTTCGGCTTATCAGAAAAGTATGCGTGGAAGCGATCCCGATGCCGCACTTCACTATCTTGCAAGACTGCTTGAGGCAGGCGATCTGCCGAGTGCGTGTCGCAGACTTATGGTGTGTGCGAGCGAGGATGTGGGACTTGCGTATCCACAGCTTTTGCCGATTGTAAAGTCGTGCGTTGATATAGCACAGGCTGTCGGACTTCCCGAGGCGAGAATTCCGCTTGCCGATGCCGTGGTTATGGTGTGCAATGCCCCAAAATCCAACTCGGCATATATGGGTATAAACAGAGCTTTGGCTGACATAAGAACGGGTAACTCGGGTCCTGTACCCAGACAATTGCAGAACAGGCACTGTGACGGAGATGACAATCCAAACAAGGGACAGTTCTATCTTTATCCCCACGATTTTCCGAACCATTATGTTGAGCAACAATATCTGCCCGATGCCCTAAAGGACAAGAAGTATTATGAATACGGCAGAAATAAAAACGAGCAGGCGTTCAAAGCCTATTGGGACAAAATCAAAAAGAAGTAATCAAATGAAAATTTTTTGACATGAAACTGCAAATAAAGTCAGATGTTGCTAACCGAACATCTGACTATTTGCTTTTATTATCCTGTTTTTTTGCTAATTATTGTTTCATTGTCTATTATGCACAATTTGAATGTGAATAATTTGTGACGCAAGAAATTTTATTATTCTTTAAAGGAAAATTATTAGCGGTTCAATAATGTAGAATTAAAGAGTAATTGTGGAGTAGTGTTGAGTAGCTTCACACGTGCAACAAAAAAATAATTCTGGAGGAAATCAAAATGGTAAAAAGACAACACAAAATCATGTGCCTTGTGCTTTGCCTTATGCTGGCGGTTTCAACCGTATTCGTCGGTGTAGTCAGTGCTTCTGCTGCAACAGGCGATACTGTTTACGTTAGAGTAAACAACGGCTGGTCAAAAGTTAACTGCTATATGTGGACTGACGGCCTCGGCAACAACGCATCTTGGCCGGGCAAGGCAATGACAAAGGTTGAAGACGGCGTATATTCCTACACTCTTGACAAGGATTATACAAAGGTAATCTTCAACGACGGCTCAAATCAGACAAAAGACCTTACATACCCGGGTCACGGCAAAATCTATGACCTTTCAAAGGGTACATGGTCGGATTATGCAGGTGCTCCTTCACAGGGTCCAACTGTTCAGACACCTACAAGCGCAACAACAGCAACAACTGCTACAACAGCAACAACTCCCAGCGGTGAAGGCACAACTGTTTACCTCAACAACGAGGCAGGTTGGGCAACACCGGTAGTTTATATGTGGAACGGCAGTACTGACAGCAACGGCTCATGGCCGGGCGTAAAGATGACAAGCATCGGCGGCAACATCTATCAGTACACCGCATCAAAGTCATATGCAAAATGCATCTTCAGCAACAGCGGTCAGTCACAGACATCAGACCTTACTGCAAAGGACGGCTATATATACAACAACAAGACTAATCAATGGTCTGTTTACGATACAAGCCCTCTCCAGGTTAAGGAATTCACTGCTGATCCTGCATCAAACATCTACACAGGTACAGATGTACAGCTTTCTGCAACAGCTGCCAATAAGAGCGGCGCAGCAGTAAGCTACAAGTTCTCTGTTACTAACGCACAGGGCGGAACATCAACACTTTCCGACTTCTCTTCTGCTAAGTCAGTAACATGGACTCCTACAGTTGCAGGTGAATACACAATTACATTTGACTTTAAGGACACAGACGGTAACACAAACAACCGTACAATGACTCTTGAAGTTAAGGACGACTCAGCACTTGTTAAGCCAATCATCAAGAGCGTTACTCCTGCAAACCTTAACCTTATCAAGGTTAACTCAACTGCTACTGTAACAGTTAAGGCAGGCGGCGGTAAGACAGGTACTAACCTTCTTTTCTACAAGTATGTTGTAACTGATCCTAACGGTGCTCAGAACACACCTTACTACACACTCAACAACATTTACACATTCGTTCCTACAATGAAGGGTGAATACAAGGTTAATGTTTATGTACAGAGTTCTGACAACAGCACAATAAACAAGACTTATGCTTACACAGCTGCAGACGATGTTACTGAGCCTACAACAGTTGTTGTTCCTACAACTGCTCCTCAGCCAACAACAGTTCAGCCTACAACTGTTAAGCCTACAACTCCACAGCCAACAACTGTTAAACCTACAACTCCTCAGCCAACAACAGTTCAGCCTACAACAGCTCCCGAAAGACTCCGTGGCGATGTTGACGGTGACGGAGATGTAACTGTTGTGGACACAACATATCTTCAGAAGTCAATTGTAGGACTTCCGGATGTTCCGGCTCTCGAAACACTTGACCTCAAAATTTGCGACCTTGACGGTGACGGTGCAATCAGTGTTAAGGATGCAACAATCATTCAGAAAATCGTTGTAAACCTTGAATAATCCAAACATTAAGTAAAAGAAAGATTGGAGATATACCTATGACAAGAATAAAGAAGCTGTGCGCACTTGTTCTTGCTGTGATGATGGTTGTAACCGCAGGAGTAATTTCTGTAAATGCAGCTCAGAGTTCCGACTCTGACGCTGTATCTGCGGATACAACAGAAACAGGCATCACAATTCATGTAAGAATGAGTGACGGTACACAGCCATATGTATATTTGTGGAACTCGCTCCCCACAAACAGCGCCATGTCAAAGTCTTACCCCGGTGAGAAAATGACAAAGGGTGACAAGTGGTATAACTACCATGTAGCAGATGTTACAAAGGTAAATGCCATTGTTACAGACGCTGACGGCAAGCAGTATTCTTCGGAGAAAAAACTTGAATCTGCTGCAAGCGCAGACTGGTACTGTGAAAACGGTAAATGGTCAAAATACAACCCTGACGAGCCGGATCCGGTTGGCAGCGTTGATATGCGTGAAGAAACAATTTACTTCGTTATGACAACACGTTTCTATGACGGCGATACAGGCAACGATGTTCACTGCTGGGATGACGGCACAGCCGGCAACGGTGATGACGACCCTGCATGGCGTGGTGACTTCAAGGGTCTTGGCGAAAAGCTCGACTACATCAAGGCTCTCGGCTTCAGCGCAATCTGGGTAACACCTGTTGTTACAAACGGATCAGGCTATGACTACCACGGCTATCATGCTATGGATTTGTCAACTGTTGACGCCCGTTATGAAAGCTCAGACTACACATACGAAGATCTTATTCATGATGCTCACCAGAAGGGCATGAAGATTATTCAGGACGTAGTTCTTCAGCACACAGGTAACTTTGGTGAAGCACACTTCTGTGATCTTTTCACAAAGGATACAACTAAAGACCTTGGCAACCTTCAGGAGTCATTGATTCCTACACAGTATCTTCTTGATACATACGGCCTTAAGTCACCTGAGGAATACTGGGCTCAGAAGCCGGGTGTTCAGTATCAGCAGAGACTTAATCTTATGAAGAATGTTACTTACTCAGGCGACAACGGTAACTCAACCGGTCCTCAGCCTGCAGCTCAGGACTTCTCTATGAATAAGATTTCACAGAGTGATACTTACAACCCGAACAACTACTATCATACAGGCTATTTCCAGAGTCCTAACTATGATGACTGGACAACAAAGTTCAGCCAGATTGCAGGTGACTGCGTTGACCTTAACACAGAGAACCCTGCAGTTGCAGAATATGTTGTAGATTCATATTCAAAGTATATGGATATGGGCGTTGACGGCTTCCGTGTTGATACTGTTCGTCACATTCCGAGAGTATCTCTCAACATTATGTTCAATGATCAGCTTATGGACGCTGCTAAGGCAGCAGGCAAGCCTAACTTCTATATGTTCGGCGAAATCTGCACAAGATACACATCAGTTTGGTATCGTGGCCATGCCGAGGAGTCAACTCCTTACTACACATGGAAAGAGTCTAACTCTAAGTGGGCAGACAGCTGGAACTGGGGCACATCAGCTTCAGAAATCAACGACAACATGAACCTCGTTCTTCAGCATTATCTTGAAGAAGATAATTACAACGGTGATATGGATTCTACACAGCCAAAGAGCGACAACGCTTTCCTTGACGGTATTACATATCACGGTTCCGACCGTTCTATGGCATCAGGCATGGATGCAATTGACTTCCAGATGCACAGAATGTTCGGTAGCGCTAAGAACGCTTATAACTTCGCTGTTAACAACGACCAGTATTACAATGATGCAACATACAGCGTAATGTATGTTGATTCACACGACTATGCTCCTGAACAGCCGGATGAAACAACTCGTTTCACAGGCGGTACACAGACATGGGCAGAGAATATGGATCTTATGTTCACATTCCGTGGTATTCCTTGCGTATACTATGGTTCAGAAGTTGAGTTCAAGAAGGGTGAGCTTATTGATAAGGGTACACTTATTTCTCTTGAAAACTCAGGTCGTGCATACTTCGGTGATTATCTTGAGGGTACTGTAAACGCTACTGACTTCAGTGAGTACACAGCATCAGGCACTGTTGCTGACACTCTTGCAAGCCCGCTCAGTAAGCACCTTTCAAAGGTTAATGCTATTCGTCGTGCTATCCCCGCTCTCCAGAAGGGACAGTACACAGCATCAAGCACATATGTAACAGGTGGCGATATGTCTTATGTTCGCCGTTATACTGACGACAACACAGACAGCCTTGCACTCGTTTCAATTTCTTCAGGTGCAACATTCAAGAACATTCCTAACGGCAAGTATGTTGACGCTGTTACAGGTGATGTTAAGTATGTTACTGACGGTACACTTACAGTTCCGGAACTTGCTAAGGCTAACATGAGAGTTTATGTATGCTGCGCAAGCGGATTTACAGGTATCGACGGTCAGATCGGCGGAGATTCTGCTTACGCTAAATAATGCGGAATATTCCACACTCAACACGATTCTGATTCTGTAATCAAAATTAATTACGGCACTCCGAGTAAAATCGGGGTGCCGTTTTTTTGTTATTTTATTTGTTCGTAATATTTTAAAAAATGTGCTTATAATAAAAGTGTATCCGAAGTGTTATGTCAGCATAAAAATGCTTGACAAAAAACCTTTTGAACGAAAATACAAATATTCCACGCTTAAATATTTCCATAATATTCTCGGTATAGAATAACAATCGGGTAGCAGAAGTTTACATTCAGTAAATCTGTTACCCGATTGTTCTCTTATGTTTTTTATTGTTATAATCTGCACTCAAAAATTTCGTTGGTGTCGGAAAATCCATGTGATTTATACCATTCTGCTGAATTTTCGCTTGGCCATGCAAAGACAAGTTCGCAGTTGATTGACGAAAGGTAGTTCTTTACATAATCGAGCAGTCGAGTGCCGATGCCCTTGCCACGATATTCTTCAAGCGTGAACACCTTTGTGAGATACGCAATAAATTCACGCTTTGCATTCGGGGTGGGAATTGTCGGAATAAGATATACAAACATTGCCGAAAGAATTTTCGCATTCTCATCTTCCGCAACGAAGATTTTATATTCCTTGTTTGTGTATAAAAAGGCAACGAACTCCTCGATAAATACCGATTTTGTTACACCGTCGGTGTTGTGTTCACCGTAAGTTTCGTCGTCCTCAACAGCATGGGTCCATCTCATTTCCGCAAGCTGAACGAAATCTCTGTCCTGAACCTCTCTTATTACCATGCTATCACCTCATCAAATTATTTTCAACTTAAGTATAACACAAATTTCTGCGATTACAAGGATGCAATTCGTCAGTATTCGCTCTCGATTCCACTCATCGCAGTTATTCATTTGGTATTGTTCCTTGGGTATTTTTCTCTTAGTCTTTTTCTATGGGTATTATTAGGCTTCAAATTCTGAAGGGGACGGGTTCAAATTCTGAAGGGGGGAGGTGTAAATTCTGACCCCCATGGGTGTAATATTTGAAGTAGGGGGGTGCAGTATTTTACATGGGGTATGAAGTGATATTCGCAGAGTGTGTCGTTGCAGATTATGAGGTGGCAGAGTTTTCGTTTTTGTAATATTCGACGAGGTTGTCCCTGCCGAAACCTTCGTCATAAAAATTCGGGTTGATCGAGAACAGATAGGACGATGACTGAATCTTGCCGTATTTGCCGACCGTGAAACCGCCCGATTTGGTAATGATTTTTCTTTTGCAAAGGAATTTTATGCTTTCCCTAACGGTGTTGTCGGAGATTGCACAGGCCTCTGCAATGGTGTGTATGGACGGATAACAGGTGTTCGATTCGTCACAGCATTTGAGTATGTAGCATAAAACAGCGAACTGTTGCGGTTTTAGATTGAGGTCAAACACCTCGTTTGGTACCATAAAAAAGTTAGTCATAAAATCGCCTCCGCTTATAAGCACAAAAGGCGAAAAAATGTATATTTTAATGCATTTTTTGAAAAATTTAACAGAGTTTTTTTATACGGCAAATAATAAAGATAATTTTAGTTACTGTTTTCACAATTCAGTAGGTGCTCCGATGAACACTTGCAAGTAACGGTACAAATTTTATGGTAAATTAAATTATATAAATGTCGGAAATTTACCGTTATACCGTAGTGGCGAACATCGTTCGCCAATCAATTCGTGTGCAAGCACGAATTGAATAAAAGCTAATTTCAATTTGACATTATAATTTTTTGAAAAAAATAGATTGTGTGTTTGTTCGTTTTGGTTTTGCAACCAAAACGATTGGCGAACACTGTTCGCCGCTACATTGATCTGCTCACCCCACAATTTTTACGGTGTTTGCCGAATGGTGCAGAAGGTGGCAATGTTACGCTCGGGCATAATATGTTTTGCATTACAGAAACTATCTTCACGAACAGAGAGCGATTAGCACAAAGCAAATCTCGGGACTTATAGTTTTTACTATATCAGACTGTCTACACGAACAGGGTGCGAGGCACTCGTATGCATAGGGTAATATTAGCACAAAGCAAATCTCGGGAGTAGCAGTATTGACTGTTTCAAACTATCTACACGAATTGAGAGCGAGGCACTCGCATGCTTGACAATTTTAAGGTTGCGATATATAGTATAGTCAAGGGAAGAGATTAACGGCAAACACCGTAAAAATTGTGGGGTGAGCAGATGAAAATAACACTTAATCCCGACAAAGAAACAGTAAAGACAGTTAAAGAGGGCTTGAAGAGGACAGGCGGTTACTGCCCGTGCAGAATTCAGCGTACAGAGGAATACAAGTGTATGTGCAAGGAATTCAAAGAGCAGATTGCCGATCCTGATTTTGAGGGCTTTTGTCATTGTATGCTTTACTACAAATCTAAAGATTAAAATAACCGAACAGGAGGATTGTTATGGAAATAGAGCTTTACAAAGAAACTTTTGAGCAGGAGGTTTTGCAGTCGGATATCCCTGTGCTTGTAGACTTTTGGGCAACATGGTGCGGTCCGTGCAAGATGATTGCCCCGATTGTGAAAGAAATCGCTGACGAATATGACGGCAAAATTCTTGTCGGCAAGGTTAATGTTGATGAAGAACCCGACCTTACAATGCAGTACAATGTGTCGAGTATCCCGACTCTTATGGTGTTCAAAAACGGTCAGCTTGTCAACAAGGCAGTAGGCTATCGCGAAAAGGACGAAATCCTTAAAATGCTCAAGTAAATATACCGACTATAACACAAAACCGTGTGTACAGAAAAAGTACACACGGTTTTTTTATTTGTCAGATTAAAGCGATTGTGAAAATTCTGAAATCTTATTCTGTATTATCTTTATTGTTTCTTCGTTTGAATAAACAATTTCGGAATCAACAAGGCTCGTTGCAAAATCATAAAAGGGTTTTGCAAATCCACATTCATTAAGTTTAAAAACAGAGTGGCTGTTTTTTTCATCGGACAGAAGAAGGAAAAAGTCGTTAATCTGACCGGTTCCGCAATAACGAAGATTCTTCGGTAAATGGAGTTTGTCTTCACGAATAAGATGCAGACTGCTTTGCTTTAAATTTATTGCGGATTTGCAAAGTTCATTCAAGATTTTTATTCGATATTTGGGCGGAATAGGATTGTAGGCAATTTCGGGTATCTCGGTTATTCTGCCCGTCATAAGAAAATTGTCAAGCCCTCGTTCGGTAAAAATTGAAGTTTTTAACATAAAGTTGCGGTATTGCGAAAGACAGCTTTTTGCACGGTCAAATATGACGGGAAAGTTTGGAATGTCCTTTCTCATGCACATTTCAATTAATTCATCACCTATATATGGCGTTACGCATGGTTCGTATTCAATGGTAATCAAATTTGTGTTTGCAATGTCGTAGTGCCGCAAATGCTCAACATAAATACTGCTGTATCCCATAAGCGTGTTGATATCGGCAATCAGAGCATAGGAGTTATTTATTTTTTGTTCAAAGAGTTCTTTGTGAAGTTTGATTATGTTTTTATCCTGAGTTATTACAGCACTTCTTTTGTCATATGAAATCGTAACAAGGCAGTTGTCGGTAACAATAAAATATGGCAGAATGGAGCTGTTTGTTGTTTTATCGTAGTAGTAATAAGCACGGTAATCTGTTTTGCTGAGAAAAATCGGATAAATTTTGTTTATCATGTTTATGTTTGAATAGTAGTTATCATAGGAGTCGTCATAAGGTTTAAGACCGAAAATATGACATACCGACAAACCTGCTATGTCGGTTATACTTTTTAATAAATTGTTAATGGGTGACTTGTCTTCGAAAATATCGCCGTACATATATATGGTGTTATTTTCAACAGCTTCCTGTCGCATTATGGTTTCAATTGCGTTATAGGTGTCGGATTCGCCTTTGATCACAGCAGGATATTCCATATTAAGCGATATTTTAAAACTCCGTTCGATAGGGCAATGCTTAACCTCGAAAATGTTATACAGATTTTCGATAAAATTTGCCGTGCAGATTCTGCTTTTGTACCTGTCTTCGCCTATAATTGCTATCTCATATTCTTTTGTTAAATTAAATTTTTCTTCGGGAGAAAGACAGAGCGAAGCACAGATAAGTTCAAGTTCCTCCATGGTGGGCAGTTTTTGACCGCTCTTAATACGCTGGAGTTTTGTCCGTTCAATACCCGTAATTTTGCTCAATCTGTATATAGTTGTATCCCCGACAGCTCTTTGAAATTTTTCACAAAACGACATAATCATCACCACAATCAGCTATAGTACCTATAATAATAATAGTAATAATAAGGTGTGTTTATTATTACATAAAATATAATTACTGTCTGTACTTTTGATATAACTATTATACTACAAACAAAATAGCAGGTCAATGTAACTTGCGGTAAAAAATATGTCAAAAAAACACGAAAAATATGTTCTTATTTACTGCACACAAAATTGCACATATTGAGATAGTGAATTTTTATATGTAAAATATTTGATAAAGGAATTAATGAGAGGGGGAATATTTTTGGGTACGATAAAAGGACAGAAAAAAAGCAACCGAACCGTCATAATAAAAAACGGCTCGGTTAATCGTCGTCAAAGATATTTTAGTGCTTCCGAAGTCTTTCAAGCTCTTTGTCAATTATCATTGCAACAAGTTCTTTTCCATGAGAATCAAGCTTTTTGAATTTGTTGTAAATTATATCATACTCCTCTTCATCCTGTGCTGATTTTCGGTCAAGTGAAACATTGCAAAGGTCGTTAACGGTAAGATTAAAATAATCGGCTATTTTAATAAGTGAATCAACGGATACTCCTTTTTTACTTTTTAATGAATCATTTAAGGTGGTGGCCGCAATTCCGATTTTTTCTGCAAGCTGGCGAATTGACATATTATTTTTTGTCAAAAGGAACCTGATATTTGAAGAAGAAATTTGTGCATAATCAGTTGTGTTCATGGCATAACCTCCTTTTCTCATAATTATAGCCGTTTATCTGTCTATAATCAATTACAAAATAGAAATTGTATGGCAAGTTTTTTGTTTGATATTGACAATAAACACGAAATCGTATAAAATTAAGTAGTAAATAAACGAAAATTCGGGCGGTGATATAATGAATTGCGTTTTTCCATTAATAAAAAAGGCTATTGAAGAAGGAAATATCACTGTTGATGACATTGCAAAAAGTGTTGGCGAAGATGTTGTGATTATAAAGGAAAAGCTATGCGGTAAAGAGGATTTTATTATCAATGAAGCAATGACCATAAATGTGGAGCTGTTTCCGGATATTCCTTTTAAAACTTTATTTTCACATTATAAAAACGATTAGTTATCAGGTATTTTTGCAGAATCGTGCTGTTTGTCCGAAAAATAGGTCGTCTGTCGGTTTTTGGGGAAGCTTGCTGAAATTCTGCTAATATATAATCAAACCAGCGGAAATAACCGCACAAACAGGAGGAGTAAAAAATGATCTCAAAAACAAAAAGCAAAAAAAGCTTTGCAAAACTCTTGCTTTCATTAGCGTGCGTTCTGTGTATGGCATTTTCGGTTGTTATTCCGGTTAATGCCGAAGCAGCCAACGCAAGTGTAACAAAAGTAAGCGAAAGTCTTGTTCAGGTAAGAATGATTTACAAGAAAGACAGTCGTGATAAGGGTACACCTATTCAGGGCGGTACAGGTTTTCTTATCAACGGCAACACAGTTCTCACATGCGCTCATGTTGTTGATGTAAATGACGATGTTAAGGCAATTTGTAAAGATATTTTCGGTTCAAATTACAGCATTGACAACCTGAGCCTTGAAGTTGTTGTTTCAGGTGATGTAACAATCCCTGTTAAGGTTAAGAAGGAAAGTCAGGAAATGGACTTTGCAATTGTAAACCTTACCGAGATGATGAACAGAAGAACACCCGCTGTTCTCGGCGACAGCGACAGTGTTGACAAAACACAGGTTGTTTATGCTCTCGGTTTCCCTGCAGCAGTTGCAGAGCTTCAGAACAAAAATACATACACAAGCGATGATGTAACAATCACAAGCGGTGAGGTTTCAAAGATTACTTCATCTGACGGTATTGATTATATTCAGCACGGTGCAATTCTTAATAACGGTAACTCGGGCGGTCCTCTTGTAAATGAGAACGGCGAGGTAGTTGGTATCAACAAGGGTACAAAGAGCAACTACTACTATTCCGTAAGCATGAATCAGGTTAAGAATATCCTTGACGAACTCGGCGTTGAGTATCAGAGCGGTACGGGTGCATCTGTAAGCAAAGGTGAAACAGTCGCACCGGAAACAGAGGAACAGCCGGCAACAGAGGCAGTTGCTCCCGCAACAGAGAAACAGGAAGCTACAACAACTGCAGTTGCTTCAACAGATAAGAACGACGACAACGGCGACTCTTCAAAGATGATTATTATTATTGCAATTGCCGCAGTAGCTGTAATTATTATTATCGTAGTAATTATTATTATTGTTTCAGGCAGCAAGAAGAAGTCTAAACCCGTAAGAAATGTTCCGAACGGTCCGACAGGTATGAACAGAGGTCCTTCAGCTTATGGCAACCAGCCTCAGCCAAACAGAGGATCATCACCTTACGGCAATCAGCCGCAGCAGAGCGGTGCTTACAGACCTAATGTACCGAGTCAGGGTGCTGCTCCGACAGTTCCGAACAATGAGGGTGCAGGTCAGACAACCGTTCTCAACGAAGGTGCAGGCGAAACAACAGTTCTCGGTTATCAGCCGACAGGCGCTGTTCTCGTGAGAACTTCAACAAACGAGAGAATCAGCATCAACAAGCCCGAATTTGTAATCGGTAAGGAAAGAAGAAGAGTTGACTATTGCATCAGCAATAACAATTCTGTCAGCAGAGCACATGCAAAGATTAAGGCTCGTGCAGGCAAGTTCTTTATTTCAGACCTTGGTTCAACTAACTGCACTTATGTAAACGGAAACAAGCTTACTCCGAATCAGGAAGTTGCTCTTAGCAACGGTGACAAGATTAAGATTTCTGATGAAGAGTTCCAGTTTATGGGCTGATTAAGCAGGTATTAATATGAATTATTTAACAGCAGTACATACAGATGTAGGAATCAGGAAGAAAACAAATCAGGATTCGGCTCTTGTTATGGAGGCAACAACCGACAAGGGAAATGTATTATTGACTGTTGTTTGTGACGGTATGGGCGGCCTTGCTAAAGGTGAGGTCGCCAGTGCTGCCGTTATAGATGCGTTCAGTAAATGGTTTGAAAATGATCTTCCGAAAATTGTAGGTTCACCCGATATGAAAGATATGATTTTCCGTTCATGGGAAAAGATTGTTTTTGATATGAACAGAAATATTTCTTCTTTTGGAAAAAGAACGGGAATAAGTCTTGGTACTACCGTTGTTGCCTGTCTGTTTGCAGGCAATGAATATTATATCGTAAATATAGGTGATTCAAGAGCGTATTGTTTCAGCGACAGAACATATCAGCTGACCAAAGACCAGTCGTATAGTCTTTCATACATTTCTTCATCGGTGATACCAGTCGTATGTTCAGCGGGAAATTGATATGGGCAGAATGACGCCCGAAGAGGCTGAAACCTGTCCGAAAAGAAATGTTCTTTTACAATGCATAGGTGCAAGCGAATACATTGAACCCGCATTCTATAACGGCAGTATGGTGTCGGGTCAGATATTTATGCTTTGCTCCGACGGATTCAGACATGTTATCACCGATGAAGAAATGTATGAAAGACTTAATCCGTTTGTGCTTAACAATGAACAGCAGATGAAAGATAATGCAGTTTATCTTACCGAGCTTGATAAATACAGAAGAGAACAGGACAACATTACGGTTGTTTTAGTAAGGGTAGAGTGAGAGTATGCTTGAGATTGGTTCCGTAATCGACGGAAAATATAAAATACTTAATGTAGTTGGCAAAGGCGGTATGAGCGTTGTTTACCTTGCCATGAATGAAAGGGCAAACAAACAATGGGCAATCAAAGAAGTTCGTAAAGACGGTATGCAGAGCTTTGAGGTTGTAAAGCAAAACCTCGTTGCTGAAACCGATTTGTTGAAAAAACTTAATCATCCGCATTTGCCAAGTATTATTGATGTTATCGACTGTGACGATACATTCCTTATCGTTATGGATTATATCGAGGGTAATCCGCTCAGCAAGGCTCTTGAAACGAGCGGCGCTCAAAATCAGGACGATGTTATTGAGTGGGCTAAACAGCTGTGCGATGTTCTTGGATATCTTCATTCAAGAAAACCCCCGATTATTTACCGTGATATGAAACCGTCAAATGTTATGCTCAAGCCGGACGGAAATGTAATGCTCATTGATTTTGGTACGGCACGAGAGTTTAAGTACTCAAGTGTTGCCGACACAACCTGTCTTGGTACACAGGGATATGCCGCACCCGAGCAGTTCGGCGGTCATGGACAAACCGATGCGAGAACGGATATCTATTGTCTCGGCGCTACTATGTATCACCTTGTAACAGGACATAATCCTGCAACACCTCCGTATGAGATGTACCCGATTCGCCAATGGAATCCGATGCTTTCGTCAGGTCTTGAAGAAATTATTCTCAAGTGTACGCAGAGAAATCCCGAGGACAGATATCAGTCCTGTGCAGAGCTTTTGTATGCTCTCGACCACTACAAGGATCTTGATATTGAAAATAAAAAGGTTCAGTCGTTTAAGTGGAAAACCTTCCTTGCCTCATTTATTATGACGATTGTTATGCTTGTCGGTACAATCGGATTCAGTGCCGGTCTTACGGTTCAGACTTCATCAACTTATGAGAGTTATATTGCAAACGGCGACAGTGCGGTAAGTCAGGATGCGGCTGAAAAATATTATTTGGATGCTATAAATGTTGATCCTGCAAATCCGTTGGCATATCAAAAACTTCTTGAAAGATGTACCTCTGACTCGAAACTTTCCGAAGATGAGTACAACACCATTAAAGATGCGATATATGAACACGAGGACGAACTCAAATCAAAGTATCCGTCGGAATATGCCGATAATGTTGCATATAAACTCGGTCAGGCATTGTACTTTTCATATGTGCCGTCATCACAGAAATCTGAAAGTGAGAACTTTAGTATGGCAGGCATAACGGTTTCTCAAAGATGGCTTGATATTGCACAGAAAATGGGTAGTACCGAACAGATAAAGCACAGGGCGGAACTTTTGAGTTCGATGTCAAAGGCATATCAGAATATGTCGGGCAAATCTCTTGAGGGCGATCCCGTTGAAGAAGTTAAGGAGTATTGGAACAATCTTGTTGAGATTGCGTCCCCAAATATTGCCAAAGACGAAAACAACCAGATTGCACTTTTGATTTACAGAAATGTTACTTCGCAAATATATACAAAGTATTATTGGTTTATAAAAAACAGTCTTGCAACTGCTAAGGATATAAGCAACGAACTTGATAATATTGAAAAGTATGTTAATGAAATCAAAGTAGCTGTTCCGGATGATGAGGAACTTCAAATTCTTGTTAATGAATGTCTTGATAACATTGAAAATACAAGAAGTTTGGATAATTCGGAGGTGAAATAATGGATTTAATTTCGATTTTTAGGATTTGTTTTTACGTATGCCTTGCGTTTACGATTTTGTTTTTCATTATTTCAGTCGTTCTGTTTTTCCTGTTTGATATCAAAACAATTTTTAATATCAGAACAGGTCGTGCAAAGCAGAAAACAATCAAAGAAATGCAGGCGGCAAATAATTCAACGGGCAGACTTCGTGTTGACGGAAAGACGCTTACTTCACAGCTTTCAAAAAATGACAAAAAGAATATCAAGAAGAAGAGGGAAAATATTATCGTTCCGCCACAGACGGAGCCTGTTAAAGAACAGTATGTAAATCAGAGCAAGACGCCTTACGGCGACGGTTCGGAAAATACAACGGTTCTTCAACCACAGGCTGAACCGACAGCCGTGCTTTCACAGCCTGATATTCAAAGCTATGATCCGGGCGCACAGACAACGCAACAGCTTTCCGAAAGCGATATGAATAATATAGGTTACGACAATTCTTTTGCATATGACAATGTGCAGAATGTGAATTTTCAGATTGTCAAAAAACTTGTGGTTATTCATACCGATGAAATTATTAACTGATAATAATTAGAAGCTCAACAGCAGTTTTCTGCTGTTGAGAATTCGCATATTTTGAGGTGAACTACTTGAAAAGTGATATAAACAAGTTTAAGGCGGTATTGGTTTTGCTTACTGTTTCACCGCTTTCACTATTAATTCTTCTTTTCCTCAGTTTTGAGGGAGATTCGGTAAACATTCCCTTAATTTGCATTACAGAGGTTATTTTTTGGGGATGTATGGTTGCAGGCTATGCTTTGCTTGCAATGATTAATAAAAGCCGAAAGTCAAAAATAAAAGACAAGCAGACACTTAAAAAGACAAAACCGGGTGTTATCTGTTTTTTCTCAAACAGATTTGCCATTGTTTTTGATATGATTATGGGACTTTCGTTTGTGCTGACGATTATATTTTGGATATTTCCTGTTTTGAACTGTGCTGTGATAGAAACTTTCGCAGTATTTCTCTTTTCTCTGCATATGCACAGTATCTTTAACGGGGTGAATTATAAATATATAAAGAGTATATCTGACAAAAAAGAAGGAGAGTAAACAATGGAATTGAATTTTTCAAAAAAGACCAGAAAAATCGTTGCGTCATTGCTTGCTGTGGCAATCCTCCTCGGAGTTCTGCCCGTTAGCGGCTTGACAGGCAATTCTTCGGGTGCTGAAGGAAACAACAGTTCTGCAAACACAATTTTTGTCAAATCAGATTATCAGCCCGTGCTTTTTGACAGCAACGGCAAGGTGAAATCGGTATTGACAAAAAAAGACGGAACAGAAAATGTTTATACTGCAACACCTGAAAACGGTGACAAAATTGGTGTTTTTAAAGATAAAGACTTTGGAACAGGTAAGTCAATCGTTTTCTTTAAGAGTAATGAATGGAATGCTCCATGTGTGTACCTTTGGCAAGGTGAAGTTAATAACGGTGGCTTTACTGATACTAAGATGACAAAACTTTCTGATGGTATCTATTATTCGGTTTATCCGTCAAATACGTATAAGCAAGCTGTTTTTAATAATGGTAACAATAATGAGAAAACAGGTGATTTGTCTTTAGTTGATTTCGGTGTGTATGTGCATAACAGTGACGGCAGTATCTCTAATGAATCATCTGCCGAGTATTTCAACTGTGTTGACTACAAGGAATCAAATAATGTTTATGAATTTACCGCTGACTCAAATACTTGGAAAGAGGCTAATGTTAACAAGCCTACCCCAAATGTAACTATCAGCGGAAATGGTAAAGACGAAGTAAAGGTTATTGAAAAAGGCGCTGGAAAAGATGTTAGCTACACATATTATTCAAATCAAAAAGTAGTTGCAAATGCTTCTAATGTAACGGGCTTTACTGCAAGCGAAGTGGAGTATTCAAATAATGTTTACAGCGTTACCTATACAAGCAATGAATACAACTTTATTTCTTATGAATTTAAGAGCGGTACAGTTGAATTTGAACAACTTCCTGCGTTGACCGTAAACGGTAAATGGTATATATATGACAACGGCAAGGAAATTTCAGATGATACTGTTGTTAAGGTTACGGGTGATGAGAAAATTACAGCCAAGTATGAGTTAACTTCTGCTGAATATCAGGGTATTAAAGTTTCGGAAGATGATTTAAAAATCACTTTGCAACTTAACGACAAGGGTTATTCCAACGGCAGTGAAATTATGTCCGCAGATTTAAATACTAAAAATAAATTATCAGGTAAAGCAGAATGTAACGGACAGACTGCAAACATTGAAACTTATACATTTAATTGTGATAAGGCTAAAAAAGTCAGTGTGGATAAAAATGATGCTACGGACGGAAATCTGTATATTACAGGTACACGAATTTATTCATCTGAGGCTTCGGCAGAGGTTAAAATCGGATATGTAGAAGATGCCAAAGATTATTCTATTAAAGTGAAATCAGGTGATTCTGATAAAAATATACCTTCCATAACGAAAACCGGCACTAAGAGTTTTTCTATTGGAAATATAGACAAAATCGGTGACTCTACGGTTACACTCACGGCATCATATACTTTACACAACAAAGAAATAAGTAAAGATTTTTCTTTGCATTTCAGAGATAAAAAGTATTTAGAAGATAAAGTTAAAACAGTAAATATTACTTACAGTAATACGAAAAAAGATACTACCGGAAAAGATATAAGAACATGGGTTAGTGCTGAAGAAGCAAAGAATAATCCGATAAAAGTTTATTTTTATTTTGGCAGCGAAAATGAGAATAAACTTATTAAATCAATAAATTATTCTGATGATTTAAAGGCTAAATATGATGAAAATATTGGCAAGTGGTATGTAGAGATCAAAGAAGCTAAGACCTATGATTTTAAAGTAACAGATCAAGTATCTAATACTTCAAATATAACAATTAATGAGGCTGATCTATACATTGATAAAACAGCTCCCAAAATTACAAGTTTTAAGTTTGAGAGTGTTTCGTCAGAGAAAGATAAACTGTTTTCGTTCCTGACTTTTGGTATTTATCATAATGACAATATTAAAGTAACAGTCAGTGCGGTGGATAATGGATATTCTTCAGTATTAAAAGATATCACATTATCAGAAAAAAGTGGAGATAAATCCTCTGTTATTGAAGCAGATCCGACAGGAAAATTAAAGTACGATGAGGATAATAAAATTTATACAAAATCATTTATTCTTTCAGCTGCAGAAGGCGTTGAAACTGCTAAATTTAAGTTGTCAGCAACGGCTACCGACAATGTTGGTAACGAGGGTTATGAATCAATAACCAGTGACAAAGTTAAAATAATCAAAGATGGTATAGAACTTGTTATTACAGATAAAGACAATTTTGAAGTTGTAGTTTCAAAGGAGAAGCCAAAAATAGCAATTAATGATGAGGATATTACACCTCTTGAAAAAACATCAAAATATACCGATAAGGGTAATATGTATTTTTCATCTGGTGCGAATATTAAATTTACAGTAGAAGATAAAATTTCAGGTATCAAAAATGTTGAGGTTTATCTTGATGGTAACGGTGAAGAAAAATCTGGAACACCGCTTGAATTAACAACTGAATCTAAAAACGATGCTACAAGTTATGATAAACTAAAATATAAGCAAGAATCCGATACATTTTATTGTAACACGGGGGATCTTTCTGAAGGCGAACATACGATTTATATTTTTGCAGAGAATAATAGTCATAACAGTGGTTACACTAAAAAGACATTTTATGTTGATAAGACTGCTCCGGTAATTACAAGTTTTTCTTTTGAGCGAAAAGTAGAAACAAATTCCGATAAATTATTATCTTTTGTAACATTTGGCATATATCACAATAATGAAATCAATGTTGTAGTAACAGCCAAAGATTCAATAGGTATCTCATGTGGAGTTAAAAAAATTGAATGTTACAATAACGGCAAGATTGACAGTAACATAATACCAGTTGGAGATATTAGTTACACAGAAGATAATCAGGTATCACAGACATTTAAACTTAATTGTGGTGAGGGTGATACAAATAACTTTGTATATAACCTTTCTGCAAAAGCTACTGACAATGTTGGAAACACACCTGTAGATTCGACTAAAGTAACTGACGATAATGTGACTGTTTTTGATAATGGAAATAAAATCGAAAAGGTAAGTAAAGATTTTGAAGTAGTTGCTACAAATAAGAAACCTGAAGTAAAAATTAATGATGAAGATATTACACCACTTGAAAAAACATTTAAACATACTGAAAATGGTAATATGTATTTTTCATCGGGTGCGAACATTAAATTTACAGTAGAAGATAAAATTTCAGGTATCAAAAATGTTGAGGTCTATCTTGACGGTAAAGATAAATCAGGTACACGACTTGATGTAACAAGCAAATCTGAGGGTGGTCCTGCAAGTTATGACCAACTTAAAGATAAAATAGAATCCGATACATTTTATTGTAGCACGGGGGATCTTTCTGAAGGCGAACATACAATTTATATTTATGCACAGAACAACAGTGGTAATAATTTGAATGGTGGTTGTGTTCCAAAGACATTTTATGTTGATAAAACTCCGTCAAAAATTACAGGCTTTGCTTTTAGCGATAAAGAGAGCTACGGAGACAAATTGCTCACCTTCCTTACTTTTGGTATTTATCATAATGATTCTATTAATGTTAAGGTAACTGCATCAGACAACGCTTCGGGTGTTGGCTCTATTACACTTTATGGAGCAGGAAATCCGCAGACTAAAGAGCTTAATGGTAATAATTACGCTGAATTCACATTAAATAGATCAAATGATGCATACAAGATTTATGCAAGTACTGATGATAATGTAAAGAATACAAAGGGTTTTTATACCATTAACATTAGTGAACTTGACAATTTGAGTAAGTACAGACAAAAATTTGTTTCAATGACTGATGAGTATCTATCTGCAAGCGATGATTACAGTAATGATTTCAGTGAAGGCAACTATTTGATTTATCGTGAAAATAAGAACGATATACTGGCAATGACCAAGGAAATTATTTCTTCTAATCAGAAACCTGAAATTAAAGACTTTAAGCTATCTGCAACAAATGAACTTGATGCAGTAAATCTCAATGGAAACAATTGGTATTCGAGTGATGTAAATACTAATTTCACGGTTGACGGTGGATTGTCAGGAATTAATTCTGTGAAATTGTTTGTTGATACATATGAGGAAAATGCGAAAATAAATGAATTTCCTCAGGATAATAACAATGGAGCAGATAAAGAAATTAGTATGGTTACAAGTAATGAGTCTGATTCCAATAATTCTACAGGCTCTTCTTCAGCAGTATTTGGTCATTTAAATGATAGTTATTTTACAGCACCAGAACGAAAAGGAAAAATTACTGAAGCTGAATTTATTTATCTAACAAATCCAAAAAGAGAACTGTCAGAGGGCAAACATACAATCACCATATTTGTAAGAAGTAATAACTATGAATTTAGTTATGTGCAAAAAACTTTCTATATTGACAGATCTACACCTAAAGTAACAAAGTTTGAATTCAGTCCTACAGTTACTAACAACAGTAATAATGAACCTGTTGGAAATAAAAATAGCTATGGCTACTATGTTAACCAGAAAACAAGGGTTACTGTAACTGCAACCGATACCGAAGACGATACCAAAACGGATGTTAAACCCGTATCAGGTGTTAAAGAAATTTTCTACAAGGCTGTTGATTTTAACGGTAAGACAATACTGAACGAAAGCAAATCTGTAAACAGCAACAACTCAATTTCATTTGATGTAGAACCTAACTTCAAGGGTTATATCTATGCATATGCAGTTGATATTGTTTACAATGGCAGCGAAGATGCCAAATATAGTGGCAAAGTAGCTGTTAAAGCTGAGTCCCACCCTGACGGATTAGTTGTTGAAAACGGTGAAATGCATGCCGAATCATCGGGCATTACAGCAACGCTTCCGAACAGCAGTTATTCAGCAAACGGTAATTCTCTTTACAGCGGTGACATTACAATTCCTGTAACTGTTACTGACTCTTACTCAGGTATTAAGCAGATTGAATATTCTGTTAAATCTAATTACGATACACAGAATAATCAGTCACAGACCGTTGATATAGCTAATACAGTTAGCGGTTCGAGTGTTGGCGGTTGGTCTTTTGATGAGAAAGATAATAACCTTGTAACGCAGATGAGCAGAAACATTACTGTTAAAAACAACAGTAACGATATCGTTCTTACTGTTAAACTTACCGACAGAGCAGGCAATGAAACTAAAATTGAAAAGAAGTTCAGCATTGACAAGACTAAGCCTGTTATTGATGTTAAGTATGACAACAACGAGCATACTACATACGGCGGAAATGATTATTACAAGGCTGACAGGACGGCTACCGTAACTGTTACAGAGCGTAACTTTGACGAGTCGCTTGTTGAGGCGGCAATTATGAGAAACGGCGGCAGATACACAACAATCGGCGGCTGGACTCACAACAACAATACCGCAGATCCCGACAAGTCAACTCATGTTGCTAAGATTGTTTACAACACAGACGGCGACTTTACATTTGACATTGCCGTTAAGGACAAGGCTATGAATTCTGCCGACAAGTTTACTCAGCAGAAGTTCACGGTTGACAAGACTGCTCCTGTAATTGACGTTTCATTTGACAATAACTCTGCAAAGAACGGCAACTACTACAAGGCTGACCGTACTGCTACTATCAAGATTACGGAACATAACTTCAACAGCGGAAGTCAGTATGTAAACATTCCCGTAACTGCAGAGGGTACAACTGCTCCGTCAGTTGTAGGTTGGTCAGGTTCAGGCAATGACCACAATGCAACAGTTTCGTTCAACAAGGACGGCAAGTATTCATTTACTGTTGACTATACCGACCTTGCAGGTAACAAGGCTGTTCAGAAAAAGGTTGATTCGTTCTATATCGACAAAACCGCTCCCGAAGTTGAAATCACAGGTGTTGCAGATCATCAGGCTTATAACGGCACGGTTGCTCCTGTTGTTACATACAGGGACGATAACTTTACCGATGATCACGATTTTAAATTTACAAGAATCGATATTAACAACAAGAGTGACGATACTTCTAAGTTCGATTACGATACCGACGGCAACGGCGTGACAGAATTTATTTATAAGTACAGAGATTTTGCCGAGGTTCTTGAAAATGACGGTATTTATAACTTTACCGTTGAGCTAAGCGATAAGGCAGGCAACAGCACATCAAAGAGTGTTACATTCTCTGTAAACAGATTCGGCTCAACATTTAAAGCATCCGATGAGTCGAAAAAGCTCATTAACAATGGTTACACAAATGCCGAGCAGGATATCGTGATTGAAGAAATCAATGTTACTCCGCTTACAAAGCACAGCGTAACACTTGCCAAGAGCGGCGGAAATAGTACAGAACTTGTTGAAAATACCGATTACACATTTACTTCAAGCAACAACGGCAATGAGTGGTGCAAGAGTGTTTATACCGTAAACAAGAAGAACTTCTCTGACGAGGCTGCATATACAGTTACAATTATGTCGGTTGATAAGGCTAAGAACACAAATAACAACCGTATGGCAGATTCTTCTCTCAGCACAGAACAGAAAAATAAGCGTGAATGTGCAATTTCATTTGTTGTTGATAAGACAAGCCCTCTCGTAAGTATTACGGGTATCAAGGATAATGAGCTTTACAAGGAAGCAAGCAAAAAGGTTAAAATTGTTTGTGAGGACGATAATCTTGATAAGAGCAAGCTGTTTGTAACTCTTGATAACAAAAAGCTTGCCGAGGGTGAGGATTACACGATTGTTGATGATAAGGACGGTTCTATTGCAGGTATGCTTACCGCAGAAATTGTTCTTAAAGCAGAAACAGGCGGTATTAAAGAAAATCTTAAGGTTACAATCGGTGACCTTGCAGGAAATACAGGTGAAAAGAGTGTTGATAACTTCATTCTTTCTGCTAATATATTCCAGAGATTCTTTGCAAATCCCGTACTGGTAATTTGTACTTTTGCAGGTCTTGCACTTGTTATTGCGGCAGTAATCTTCTTTGTTGCAAAGAAAAGAAAAAAGGCTGAATAAAGTCAGACAATATTTTTAATGATTCGGGCGTATCCTCTTTTCGGGATATGCCCGAAAAAGAAAGGTGGGTAAGATATGCTTTTCGGCGGTGATATCGTAAATGATACTTACAGTATTGTTGAAGAAATCGGCAGCGGCGGTATGGGAGTGGTGTATCTTGCCTATCACCTCAGACTGGAAAAATATGTTGTTATGAAAAAAATCAAGAACAGAAATCTTGATTCTTCCTTTCTGCGAAATGAAGTGGATATTCTCAAAAAACTTCATCATCCGTATCTTCCGCAGGTATATGACATCATCGAATACGAATGTGATTTTTATACGGTTATTGATTATATTGACGGCAAGGACCTTGAACATTTTATCAATGACGGTTATGTGTTTACGGAAAGTCAGTTAATCAAGTGGCTCCGACAGCTTTGTGAGGTGCTTGACTATTTGCATTGCAATAATCCTCCGATTATCCATACGGACATTAAACCCGCAAATATAATTGTGAGGGATAACGGCGACATTTGCTTAATTGACTTTGGCATTTCATTGAGTGCCGATGACGCTGTAAAGGGTTACAGCAAAAATTATTCATCACCCGAGCAGTATATGAATGTGATGAATATATTGAACGGAACTCCGGAATTCAACGCTCCGCTTGACGGACGGACAGACATTTACAGCCTTGGTGCTGCTTATTATCATCTTATGACAGGATGTATTCCCGATATTGAGGACGAAACACTTCCGCCTCTTGAAGAATACGAACTTCCGTATTCTCAGCCGTTTGTTTCGATAATAAGCAAGGCTATGGAGTGGGACATAAAGAAACGCTATAAATCTGCGGCAAAAATGCTTTCGGCTGTTGACAATATCAAAAAACAGGATGAGCGTTATAAGAGATACATATTATTGCAGATTTTGTCTTCGGTTGTTTCGGGAATTATGATAGTTTCCGGCGTGCTTATGTTTGTGTTCGGTAATTATGAAATTGCAGGTACCGAGCTTGCAGGGCAGTATGATTTGTTTGTTTCATATTGTGATAAAGGCGACACGGTTAATGCTGAACGGCTCGGAACGGATTTGCTGAATAATTCAAAATATCGCAGTGTTATGACCGATAAAACAACGGCTGAAATTCTCCGTTATATGGGCGACTGTTATTTTGACGAGGGCGATTTTGCCAATGCCGTTGAAAATTATAAGTCGGCATATGAAATTGCTGACGATGACAATGCCGAAGTTTGCTTGAGAGATTACGCAATTGCCCTTGTAAAAGGTAAAAGATTTTCAGAGGCTCAGAGCGTTATTTCTATGGCAGAGGAAAAATTTCCGAATTCATCTGTCAATAAATTACTTCAGGCGGAAATTGAATATGGAAACGGCAATTTGGAAAATTCTTTAAATTATGCAAATGAATGTCTTAACACCGAATCGAACGGCGATAACGCATTTGCCGCATTTTTGCTCAAAGGCGATATTTATACGGACAAAAATCAATACGGCGACGCCGTATCAAGCTATGAGAGTGCAAGGAGTATTGATGAGAATTTAAGTGTCTTGAGAAAACTCGGACAGGCATATCTCGGAATGGGTTCGCTTGGTTCGGGAATGGAAAACAGCGGTCTGCAAAAAGCAAAAGAATGTTATTCAACCATTCGTGACAGATATTATCTTTCCGCAGAGGACGGAATAAATTATTCACAGGCATACAGCCTTTCGGGAGATTTGTCGGGGGCAAGAGGTTTGCTTGATGACCTTGCAATAACTTATCCCGATGACTGCAGGGTATATATGCAGCTGGCAATTGTCAGCGATAAGCAAAATGATACTCAAAGCAGAGTGTATTGCGAAAAAGCGAGAGCTTTGTATAAGGAATCAAGCGACAGCGTTAAGCAAAATGTTGACGGTAACAGATTGAATGAAATTAAAAATTTGTACAGACGATTTTTTGGAAGTGTGTGGTAAAAGGGGTGTTTGTATGCTGTTAGTTTTTGGCATAGCACTTGTTATTGCCGGCATAGTTCTGTTGGCAGTAACTCAGATTGTTCTTTGGAAAAAAATAAAAAAGTTTAATGAGGAATGGGAGGACGAGCAGAATGAAATGTCCTAATTGCAGGTGTATTGTTCCGAATAATGTAAGCAGATGCACATATTGCGGATATGACTTTATGTCGGGAAGTGCCAAAACTTTGACGATTGAAGAAGCATATAAATTTAAAACATACGATTATGATTACAACTGTGATAATTATGCAGATGAATTTTATGCATACGATGATTATTATAATTGTGAAAACTATAAAACAGAAAATGCGTCTGCGTACAGACGGGAAACTGATGATAACAGTCCGATTATGTTAATTTCTGCACTTATGCTCCTTGCGGCAACATTGTTGCTGTTGAGTGTTGTTGCAATTATTATTTGACGGCAGAGGGGAATTTGAGAATGAACAAGAAAACTATGCTTTTGATTATACCTGCAATAGCTTTGCTTGCCTGTTGTATTGTGGCAATATGCGTTATATGTATTCCGTCAAGCTACGAGGTTTATACGAAACAAATTCAAACGGCGGAGAAATATCTTGCAGACAAAGATTATGACGGCGCTATAAAATATTACGAAATGGCAAAGGCAACCGATGAAACTCAGGAAGAACCTTATCTTAAACTTGCAATGATTTATTATGAAAACAAAAATGATATGGAAAAGGCTGTTGCAATTCTTAACGAAGGTTACGAGAAAACAAAATCCGAACAGATTAAAAACGCACTTGCGGTTTATCTCGGTTCGGCGGAAGGCACTACTGTTTCATCGGGAAAAACGGATTATAATTCAAATCCCGTAAATATTACCTTGCTGAATATGTTTGGACAATATAATTACGAGCAGTACAGTAAAAGCTATACCGTTGTGTCGGATAATTTCAGCGACGGTGTTTATACGGTAAGATACAACGGTATCGGCGCAGAATTTTCTTACAGCAACGATTCGACTAAGGCTGTTGACGACAAAGCGATGAAACCGTTTTCTTACTCATTCCCGACAGAAATTAAGGTGGATAAGATTTCGGATATCATTACTCTTCCGCCACAGGGAATGAAAATTGATGAGTTGAAAAAATCGGCAGGTATTACAAATGCTGTTGCAAAGTACGATAATACGCTGAAGAAAAATATTATTACTTTCAGCTGTGAAAAATGTACGGTGTCTGTAGAAACGGACAAGAACGGTACAATAACGGCTAACACTTCTTATATTACCGTAATTCCCGAAACAGTTGCAGCAGTTGCTTGGAAATCCAAGGTTAGCGGTAAGGTTATCAGTGTTACAACAGCAGATATTGTAAGCAGTGCAGAAGTGGTTGTCAGAAAAGGTAAGGACTCAAAGGACGGTGAAGGTGCCGCCGAGGTGTCAATTGACAGCGGAAATTACAGCGTTGAACTTGAAACAGGTGATTATACATTTGAGGTTTCGGCATCGGGTTATAAAAAAGAATATTTCAATGTTTATGTAAGCGGAGCGGATCAGGAAAAAGATTTCAGTATTTCTCCGTCACTTGCAGAGGGTGAAATAAGAATTGTACTTGAATGGGGTGCAACACCAAGCGACCTTGATTCTCATCTTGAGGGTACAACTAAAAACGGTGACGAAGTCAGCATTTATTGGATGAATCCTGTTGCAACCTCCGGAGCAAAAACTATTGCACAGCTTGATGTTGATGACAGGGACGGATACGGTCCTGAAACTATAACACTTTCCGAGCTTGACGGTACATACCAATACAGGGTTCACAGATTTTCTTCAAGCGGTTCGCTTGGCCTTATGTTCCGCCACAATCCAC
>OCKY01000061.1_pt1 | contig 32933 bp, 38 predicted proteins | sample 1481271 | NCBI WGS metagenome assembly OCKY01 (sample SAMN03418280, study PRJEB22391) | human gut metagenome | biome: human-gut; feature: organic feature; material: feces | host: Homo sapiens | place: Italy | collected 2013-04 | reverse complement strand
CATATTTTCTGGAATCGGAGATTTCTCCGACTCCAGAAATCAAGATAATCGGGCAGCTCCGGGTCGATGTCCGTGGATTGGATACCGGCGGCGTTGATATACCCCGATAGGTCTACCCTGACAGGACGGCGGTAGTACGTCATCTTAACCTCCTCGGTACGGAAGCCTGACTCGTAGACCACGACCTTCCCGTCACCTATGGTGTAGAACGTTTCCCGATAGTCAAAAGAAGGTTTATTATTATCATCCCCAAGAAGCTCATGGACATTCTCGTTCTTAGCCTCCCACATAACGAAATCAGTGGCCTCACACCCTTTGTATGAGAAAACTCCTTTTATGTTAGAGAACCATAGATAGTCGTCAGGTAAGTTAAAGGACGTAGACTCAGGGTCATCCATCCTAACCGCATTATCCAACGACATCCAATAAACAAGAAGGTTTTGGATGGAGCGTATAGTCTCGTCATCCTTCCTATTTAGATAGTACTTAACTAACCGGTCTTGGGCCTCGTTAAACAACAACACGAACCTTCCCGGATCAAGCTTAATCCCGCCATTGGCAAGATTCTGCTCGTTCTTCTGCAAAGACCTTAGATACGCTTCTTGGATTGTCATCGTTATTCCTCCTTAATCTTATCACCTTCCTCTACGTCATCCTTCTTCTTAATATCCTTAACCTTCTTGGTCTTGGACTTATCATCGATATTAGACATAGACATGATCTCCTCATACTCATCCAATACATTAGCCTTTATGTTAATAAAGTCTTTCTTGGTAGCCAAGAACTCAGCGGATGTCCGAACGTCAGGTCCTATGATCTGGCCATTATATTGTAATCCGGATGGAGTCATATTGATACGACCATTTCGTTGAAGGACGTTTACGATACGGTAAAACTCAAGAACTTCCTTGAAATCACCTTCCAATGACCGATCCCAGATATCAAGCAGATAATCGACATTGGTCTTCTTCTCATTCATCCAGTTTGATAGAGATCCTGTATAATACTCATCCTCCGTGAAATCCGGGCGAGTTACGATACCGATGTAAAGAAGAAGATCGATGACAGCCTGACGATCGTCGCCGCCTTTCTTAAGGGCGCTGATAAACTTATAGCTGATGTTCATCTTATTGATCTCACGCTGCTGAACGAAATCCTTCATATTGTCTTTCTCCACGAAACAGAACATGGAGTTCATGAAGACAGGATCGCCATCCATTTCCTGAGGAGTCAACATGCCGGAAAATACAGCCAGATATAAATAAAATAGATCTACGGTATTAGCCGTATTATAAACCTTACCCATGAAGATCTTATCTTTAGCGTCATCCCAAAATTCTAAATTGGTTTGAGATAGATCCATCTGCGACATTTCCTCGAAAGGCTTCATGATATTATCTACCCGCTGTTTGACGAGCTTATCGATCTCATTCTTGTCAAGACCATTATAGCATCTTGATCTTGGATAAAAACCGGTGTTATAGGCCTTGGAGAAATCATCCCAAGGGCAACATACGTGAGTGGCGTTCTCCGGGAACGGAGCTTTAGCTATATTAGCGTCTTGAAAGGCCTGCGGAGCGCTTCCGTCGTGTTTACCTACTACCTCATACAAGGTATCTGACATGATATTGAAGCCGTTTACCTCGACCAATACTTTCTTTGATTTTAAAATCTCTTTCATTTCCTTTTTTGCGTTAAATTCGTTAAATATGTTCATTTACTTTAATATAATCAGATGTCTCTTTCCTCTAATGAGTTTAAGCTTTTTGTGTGAAACATCCTTTGGATTTTCTCCATTGAAATCCCTGATATTGAAATTTCCTGATTTTCTTCTTCCATAAACAAAGAGTATTTCATTGTTATACAATACTTTATCAAACAATCTAAACCTAAAAATCTCAAAAGGAGCTTGATTGTTTTTCTTCTTCCCTCCTTTTAAAATTTTCATTTTATGTATTTGCCTGTTATGTCTACGAATTAAACGTTTTAAATATTGACGTTCAATTCGTTTCGCATTGAAGTTCCTAGAAATAACAAACGCATCGGATGTATGGGATTTTTCAATCCCGTATTTAATCCGATTGTATTTCGTAATGTATCCGAACGTCATCGAAACGTTGTCGCATCTGGATTTCAACTCATCGTACAATTTCCATTTCATGATCCCCATCACGGCTGCGTCGCGAAGCGACTTGCCTCGTTTTACCTTCAAATCGATGTTACCTTTATGATACTCCTTATGACAAGTCTCACATAAAGTAATAAGATTTGAAGGAGAATCACCTCCTGTTTTTCGAGATTCGATGTGATGAACATTCAAAATCGGGTCTTTTGACTTTCCTTTACAATGTTGACATTTATGCCCATCCCTTGCCAAGATATATTCCCTGACATTCCAAAAACCAAGTTGATCTCCTTCCTGATATTCATCACCGGAGATATCGGGATTCTTTATTTTCTGGGTATCAAACTGGGCAACCTCGACGATGACACGGGATACCGGCAGGATAGAACAGATGTTGTCGATAACACGGATATGAGCATCAATCCTATGTCTCACCGAAGGTGCTACCCATCCTGTACGTTTGCTTTTTATCCTGTTGTTAAAACGAGGTTTCCTGTATCTCAACCTATTTCGTCTCGTTCTTCTTGACTCTCTTCTTGTAGACAAAAGTTCTACAATATCACTTCTAAGAATAACTTCACTGCTGTAAAGTTCTTTGCTTTTCGTCGTTGCTGATAGACCAACATGTTTGGTTCCGGCATCGACACCTAACACAATCTCTTGTTTGTAACCTGATGTCTTGTACATCAATTTGATGGTAAAAGGACATGTGTTCACAACGACCGCTTTGCTGTCTTTTAGCAGTCTCCTAACCTTCCCATGCCTTGTCGTAGGCATCATCGGTTTACCATCTATGTCCTGTATATACACCATTTTACAAACTAATTCAATGTTTATTCAACATAAGTCAGGGTAAAAACCCTGTTAGTACCCATCGCCAATGTTATTTTGAGGTTTTATATATAAGCAATACTGTTTCGCAAATACACTACTCCTGTTTAATCACTTACCTTAGAGCAAGGAACTTGGGCAAACATTCCTTGGTAACTATGTATTCTCAAATAACGTAGACTCTGTCTCAAGACTTAGGCTAATAATCCGATCCTTATGGATATATTAAAACCATATAATGAAATTATATGGAATTAATATTATTTTAGATTATTTCCTTTTTGCGTTACTTTAAAAAAAAGAGGAGAGGAATATCCTCCCCTCTAAAAACCAAATTACATATGAAAAAAAACTTAGCCGAAGTAGTTCGGTTGAAGCTCGATAATCAAGAACTTGCTGTTATCCATAACCCAAGCCGCTGAAGCTGAGTGGCACCAGAATTGCTCTTTCATGCCCGGCAAGGATGATACGATCTCATTACCGTTAGCTTTGTGCGCCCAACGACCGTACTCATAACCCCACCACATGCTTACGCCTTCTGGCTTGATATAAAATACGTTGTTATTCATATTACCTAACTTAGCGTTAGCCGTATTAGGAATAGCGGAATATGCGTTAGTTGATCCAGCGTCAGTGATATTCTCAATAATACAAGAATAAGAGGATCTAGGATACATGCCATTCACTAACTCGCTACGATCTGTCATGTCAGCGTAATCCAAAGAAGGATCGTGCTCGAACTCAACATTACCGATGCCCGGGATGAAAGCTCCCTTAACCTGAACCGGACCTAAGATCATGGCGTCATTAGTACCAGAGATAGGGTTAGAAGGCAACATCCTATCGCTTCCCATACCCCAGCTTAAGTTCTGCAAGGTAGTGAAGAACGATTCCCTGATCAACTTCTCTAAATTGATCATAGCCATAGCTCCTACCTTGAACTTAATCTTACGTTCCGTAATAGGAAGATCCTGACGTCCACGGAAAATATAAGCTGCGGCAGCCATAAGAGTATCCTTAGTAATACCCATCGGACGGCTATAGTAGATAGTGTAACCACGGCGAAGCTGACGGTAGATACCCTCATTCAAATGGATAGGACCATTTTGATCCATGATAATACCACCTTCTTGCCACATCAACTGTCTAGCTTCCAGCTTAACCAACTCAGCCATACAGAATACCTCCAGCGTGGACGCTACCTTAGCCGTACGCAAATCAAGTCTACCATTAACAGTCTTACCGATAATAGCCAGATCAGGAATATTACCCTCATACTCACTTCTCATAGCATTCATACGACGAAGAGCGGTCTCCACGAACTCTGAAGTGCTATTCTGAGCGGCCTGCATGGACTTCATACCAGCGTACATAGTTGTCTCGCCCTCAACACCACGGTGGTTCCCTAAACGGAACTCACAAGTCATAGAACCGGCCTTGTCAGCTCCAGATACTTTAGAGAACTGAGTGCTGTACTCACCAAGAGCATGACCGATCTTCCAGTAGCGGATACCCGGACGTAATTTCTCTTTGGGGAAGTATTTAGCCTTACCACCAATAACACGACACCAATAACGTGTCAAGTCACCTTCTGTCTTAGACGGGATCTCACCTGAGATAAGGATATTACAACCGTTAGCAGCATCGTAGGTAATAACATCATAAGCCGTAAACTCAGATGTGTTCAAAACGATATCAAACAAGCTACCATCAATACCAGGTTTCAGGTGGTGACCTGATGTATCCTCTGCCGTAACGACAGCGAATGTTTTTGTAACAGGTAAATCATAACGGAAAGAGGCTCCAATACCGTTAACGGAGATCGTAGCGCCGTTATTGATCATACCCATATACATCGGTACAGGGTAATTAGCGATATTAGAGAACAGATTCAAAAGACCCAGATGATTCTTATCAGGATCCTCATAATACCAGCTCGCCAATGAGCCTAAGTTATGCTCTACGAGCGAAGTCTTATAGTTCTTGGCATCGGTAAAGGCAATAACGTTATCGCCATTCACGGTAGCCGGGAAACTTTTTGTAAGAAACGGATTCATTTTCAATATATTTAAACGTTATACACTCTTTGATCCACTCAGATCAAGGAAGTTAGCTTCTATAGTATCGTTATCGATATTAGTCTTATTCTGCTTTCCTCCCTTATTGCCAGAAAGAAGAGTGATGGTCTTCTTATTAACCTCCATCTTAGCCTTGTTGGTTTTCTGTTTAAGGAACTCGTCCTTATTCATCAAGAACAAGGCCAAATCAGCGGCCATGTCCGGATTCTTGATAGCCTCCGAATAAGCTTTATCTATAGCCGTATGACCTTGATTGTCTATCGGCTTGGTAACGAAATCGACAGCCTTACCTATCATCGTGTCAGTCAACTGAAATCCTGAGCTTATAGATGTCTTTAGACCTTTCTTATAGACTTTCATCTGCTCAATCAACTCCTGTTTCCTTTTCTCGGATTTTTTCTTCTCCTCCTCGATAAGGTTATCCATCTCCTTTTTCAGGATATCATGGAACTTATTGGCCTTGGACTCGATAAACTCATCGCCCTTGCCGATCATCATCTCCATATTATCCTTTATCTCGTCTTCCGGCATACCCAGCATCTTATAATAATGCTGGATAACCGCAAGCTGATCATTTTTATTACTCATATCAAGGTTATCCAACGGAGCCTGAATACTCTGATATTGGCTTAATAGTTGGCCAACGTTACCACCGGCCTTATCCACCTCTATCATCTTCTTCATGAAATCAGACATCGAGCCGGTATCAACCTTGTCTTTCAACAACTCATCAGCCTTGTCCTTGATCAATCCCTCCACTATATCGAGTAAATCATCCTCTTTCGTGATAGTAGAAAGATCGACCGGTTTATCATCTACCATAATATCAAGGTTGTCAATACTATCGATAATACCTCTAGCGGCCATCTTCTCCAAAAAGGATTTTCCGTTAAATCCTGATACTACATTATTATCAGTACCGCCTTCGCCAATGGAATCAGGGTCTGCGGTGGCCGCATCGCCGCCCTTATCCCCGCCACCGTCAGCCGCTCCGCCGTCGGCAGGCTCTTTATTGGTATCACCTATAGGATTACCATCCTTATCATATTTACCCTCGATATTATTCTTATCGCCATCACCGTCACCACGGTAAAAAAGTTCCTCGACACTCATGGTCTTAAAACCCTTAGCGAAATCACCCATGTCATTCATACAATTTCCTTTTTTGCTTTTTACAAAATTATCATTAATCCAATTACCAATTAAATCAAACCCATTATAGTATATGACAGAATTTTACGCCAAAATGATTACAGATTTTGTAAAAAATATTTACAAAACTTGTAATCAATTCTTGTTTATTATCGACGTAAACCTATCTGTATCAGAACGTTTGTTTCTAGCGTCTATCTCCTTTTCTTTTAATTCCAACTTCTTTTTCTCTATCTCCTCACGAGATCTTCGCTCAGCCTCGGCGTTAGCCTGTCTGGTTCTCATATCCTCTTCCTTGATATCAAGATCTCTTTCCCTTAAAGCCCTATCAGCCATAGCCTCGACATAATCCATGCCTTCAGAGTTGTTCTCGGTCCTAGCCGCTTGACCGGCGGCCATTATGCTCTTACCCCTTAAGTCGAAGTTACCCTTGATATAAGCCAGCTCCTTATCCTTCTCATGCTCGTCATTACGTGCCTGTTGCTCGGCCTCTGCTTGTTGCTGGACAAGTCGCTGTTGATTCTGGTATTCTTCCTGCCTTACACGATCGGCGTAAGATCTAGCGTCCCTTCCGATCTGATTCATCTCAGCCGTTGAGTTGGCGCTCATCATCCTAGTGATATCAAGTAAGTCATTACCTAACGTATTTGTCTGTAATATATATTGTTTCAAATTCTCCAATTCCAGACGTTTCTTGGAATTAGAGACAGCCATAACATTAAGATGACGTAACGACAAGCTATTATCCGTAAGACTGATGTAAGCCAAGGAAAGATCACTGTTCCTGTACATCACGGTCCAATCGTATCCTTCCTTCTGGCATACTTGAGCCACGGCTAGATGAATATCCAATGTCCGTTTCTTGAAGTCATCGAAATCATTAAAGTAAGTCTGGGTCTGTAACATGGTAGCGTTAACCCCCTGTTTTACGCCCGTAGAACTCTCGTATCTGGTTGACTGACCCATTGCCTGCTCGGATATACCTATCATCCTATAAGCCATCATATAGGCGTAAGAAGCCATTTCCATACGGGATCTTATCTGATCCGTATTAGTAAGATCATATACACCAAACTGGTTATATATGCTACTCATCTGCTGATTCTGGTAAGGATTATTCGTATCATTACCACCTACACCCATAAACGATACAGACTTAACGATCTGCATGAAAGTAGCTAAAGCACCCTTCTTGTCCATCATATCCTTATATTCAGTAGGCAAGAATCCAAGGTCGCCTAAGAAGAACTTACCGATCTCCTTCTCGGCGTTATTGTATAGCTGATTCATAGCAAGGTTATACATCATCTGGAACGGTTGTATGCGATCAGCGAGACTGGCCCCTATAAATCCAGAAACCGGAATGACATAATCATACAGACTGCTGTCACCATGTATCTGATGAGGTATTGGATCCCCACCAATATATATAGGCTTATCCATTAAATTACCTCCGGTGATCTTAACGCCAAACCTAACCTCAGGAACATACTCCAAGATGTAGGTGTTCACCTCAGGATCACCAACGGCTTCGGCCATAACCCTCTTCACTTTCTTTATCCCGTTCTTCTCCAAAAACTCAGGCAATAGCTCGTCGGTAACAAGCTCCTGATCCACCATCCCGGTCTCCGTCATGTAAGTTATTAAGAATACCGGTTTCATGGATACCCAATATCCCTCCATGACCCTAAAAAGGCGGGAATCTATCTCATATCTCTTACCATTGGACATGTCAGAGTTAAAATAGCCAAAGGGATGGAAGCGGGGCAAGAAGCGGGGCTGGGTGTGCTCCTCCCCGTCCGGCCCGAAGGTGTGGTACTCACCCATCGGAACGCCGTAGTAATCCTCAGCGGCGACTATAGATTCATAGTCATGGTATCCCTTCCATGGGACAACCTCATTCTCGTACATACCGGTAATAGACGGCTTCTTTTTCTTCCAGTCATACCTAGTACCGTCATTAGATACCCATCCCTCATAATCATCGTCACCTCCCATAATCCGACGCTTGTCCTTGGCTGTCATCTTATGGCCGTATCTTGATATCAACTCGACACCCTCGTAATAATGAAGACGACCTACATAAGATCCATATTGCGGGTATTTTACATCAGGATGGAAAACCTCCATCGGACTCCATACCTCCGGACGGTAGTAATCGAAACCAACGAAATGATTCCGGAACATCTTTCCGCTAAGAAGACGGTCCCGGAAATTCTCCCTGTCAAGCTCATCCATATAAAACCGGCTACGGTCGGCCTCGATCGTATGATCCCCCCATACCGCCGCCTGCGTCTTCCATCTTGTACTCATGAACCTCTGGATATCATCAGGGGTCATAGACACTTTGGCCTGTTGGATTTGCTGAACATAAGCCTGACGCTCCTCCTCGGAATTAAACTCATTGTACGTAGGATCAAGACCGGCCTCCACAAGACGCTGATTAACGATAATATCCCACTGTTCTTGTATATGACGATGAAGTAAGTTTGACATCGTATCCTCATACTCACTTATAGCCATATCCCCTACCTCATTAACCGTATACTTATCCTGTAGGTTTGTCAGCCATCCCTCAAAGGCATTTACGATACCACCTATGATATCATAATGCTTCAAGAAAGAAGGTATCCTTATATCGCTCCTTAGCTTCTGTACGTTCCTTAACTGAGGGATAACATCCGCCATCTCCATAAAAGATAACTTACCATCCGCCATCAGATAATAGTCACGGTACATCTGGTTATGATCATACTGTTTCAATCCTATCGTCTCAAGAGCGTCCATACAATCCTCCTTCCATTTCCTGTTCTTTTTCTTCGTGGAAATAGCCTGAGGAGGTAATCCTAATAACGCTCCTTTTGCTGGAAACGAATGATCTCTATTAAACACTTCCATGATTATTCAATTTTATTTACAACAAAGATAGGCGTTTAATTGACATTCATTTACCTAAAAGCTCCTATAGATACCGATCCAAAGGCAGAGGCATATACCTCATGGTGTTTATAAGCGTCTTCCTTGCGGGCATTATTCATCTCCTCGATCTTCGATTTAGGCATGTAATTGTTATCGTCAAAATACCTAGCGAGAACCAACGCATGCCCGAACGCTATTATCCTATCGACGTTCAATCCGGGCTTATACTGTATTATCTCATCCAATAGGGCTATATCATCGATCAGCTCAATACCCTTGACAGTTATATCAAGACCAGTCTGATCATCATAACCGACAACGAAATCCTGCCAGCAATAATCCACCACGCAGGAGAAGAGCAGGTTCTGGTTGCCGGGGGTCGGGTATAGCCCCAGCTTGCTGTTCTGCCGGGAGCCGGCCTTCACATACTTATTGGCTATTGCCTCACCAGCGAATAAGAAAAAAGAAGCAGGCATACCACTCTTCCGGTTAAGGTACTGTTCATACATCTGGTCAGCGTTCTCCATAAGGCATATAGCACCATATCCCTTCTGAAGCACCTCGCACGTACGGCAAAACTGATCTATGGATGATGGACGAGATACATAAGAGGCAACTATTCTATAGGCATAAGGATCTCGAATACCAACACGTCTCTTGAATACATAAAAAGCACCTAATGAGGGCGTATCCGACTTAGCCTGTTTGTAGGGATCGCTACCACTCACATATATAAAATCATCAAACCTATTGGATTGAGGCATCTCGAATATCTGGACAGGAGCGTCAATAACACCGCCGCTAAACGGGAAACCGGCCAGTTGCTTATTCGACTTAGTAGTGCCAAGTTTATTTCCAGATTCAAGGAAAACATCACACAACATGCCGCTATATTGACCCGACTCAAGGAGATCATTCTTATGCTTGATAGCGTACTCTACCGGGAATAGGTTCTGGGACGAGCTTAAAAAACAGTCATCAATCGTAAAAGGATAGAACATGGTATGAGAGGTATAAGCTACCCTATCTTTCGTAGATAGCTTCTTCCGTTCCTCGTTAAGCTTATTGGTACTGGCTTCAAAATCCGTGGCATCAATCTTAATCTTATTAAGCTTCTTGTCGTCAGGCTTATCCAAATAATGACCTAACCCTATCGTTCTCTTGACACCGGAGTTAGCCATCTGACCGGGGACAAACATCGCCCATTTCCGTTCTTTCCATGTTTTCCCTTTCATGGCTCTCCGATTTAAAATATCCCAATCCATGACCAGAAGATTGTATGTATCAGGATCAGAGAACATCTCCTGAGCGTCCTTGGATAATTCCACCTCACCACCGGTACCAGCCAAGATCGGACTGAGACGCCAGCCGTAAGGAGTGTCGTATGACGGCATGGCGGCAGTGTACGGCTTTTTGATAGGTCCCTTACCTACCTCGTCGAAAATAGCCGTGGCGGGGGTCAGACCGGCAGTCTTCTGTGTGGATGTCTTCCTACCCATGTTGATGTTGGCTATGGATATTATGGCATGAACATCACGAACCCCGTTGGACATACGCTTGCCTAAGGTGACACCAGAACTCCAATCGGTCTTGGTCCTGTTAATCCTGAAAAAAGGATGCACATGATCAAGACCATACTCACAATACTCACCTATATTAGATAAATCGCTATCGCTGAAACCTACCACGGAATGGCTAAGCCCGATCGTCATGGTAGCGTTCATCTGGAGAAGTGATGACATGATGGTCGTATTATGGGATACGACAAAATTGGTAGTAAGAAACTGATGAGATTTATTATCTACCTCAATACAAGTAGCCTTATACTTCCCGTAATAATCTATATCGGATATCCTAAGTCTGTTATGGGTCTTGGATATATACATATCATCACCATCCATGACGCAATAATATCCCATAGACCAGAATATTCTTCTTACGAAGGATATAATATACTCACTTTTGTAAACAACCTTAAAACGATCATCGCCGGTGCTTATACCGCAAGCGATCTTCATGAACGAGCTTATAAATAACTCTTTCTGTTTTTTGGATGAATAAATGACATCATCCATCTCCTTCTTGCTTAGCTCAAAGATCCTGTCGGTAGATCCACAAAGGAAAGAGGCGGTCAGAGACCCAAGGGGCTGGGGCGACATCAGCCACCGCCGCTCGGGGAAATCCACGGCCTCCCCTATGTCTATAGTCATCTTCTGGAAGTCAGAGTGGATGATACCCATAGTGCTCATGACTTTATAATCACCATGATATTTAACCTTCCACTGATGTTGACCGCAACATACTATACTGCGCCCGTCCTCAAACGTCACCTTATACATATCAACGAACCCTTGAGGGTATACGCCTACTATAGTCGTAAGCTTACCATCATCGCCATATATGATATCCCCGATATCAGCGAACCCTATCTTCTTAGGCCCATAAGGAGTATATATCAGCTCCGAGTCCAGAAGGGCCTTCCCAAAACGACGGGTACCGAACATCCCTAACCCTTTCTTCTCCTGACGGGCACGTTGGTACATCTCGGCGAAAAACCATTCATTGTCACGCAAACGACTGATCGCTGGCACACGTTCCCCGTTTGGAAGATCCTGGAATACGGGAAAGAAATTAACATGCCAATAAAGCCATGGCGGGATGAACGTACCGTTGATAGTTATCCCGTTCTTGACCTTATAAGCCTCCTCTGTAAAGAACTGCTTAACATCATCATCTTGATCCTCCCAGCCAAACAAATCGTTCCACACTGGAGGATTCTTCATGTTTACATAAAATTCTGGACTCGTGCTTAAACTCATTTCATAATATCCTTTAAAACAGACTCGATTCCACCAGAAACCTGACCCTTACGTTCCTTTTTCTGGACATTGTTTACAGACCTATATACATCCATGATCCCGCTCTTCTCCATATAAGAATCATTCCATGTATTTATCTTATCGATTAATTTTGATATGAAGTCAAATGCCCTAGCCATATCCTCCGGCTTCTCCTTGTCCCAAGGATGCTTATCAATATAAGCCTTAGCGTCATTTATAGCCTTAGCTATGACCTCAAGATTATCATTGACCCGATCAGCGTCCTTACTCGTCGGCTTTCGTCTTCCCTGTGGCATTGGCTTTCATATCCTTAAACTCGTTATACTGTTTCATAAGAAGCTCATAAGACTGAACAACCCCGATCTTACTTACTTCCGTCACGCTCATGTCATGGAACATATCCTCAAGCTCCTTGTCGGCATATCTCAGACGTTCCTTGTCATCATAAAACACAAATCCAGATGTCCTGTCTTCTATAATGCCCTTGGCGGTGGACGCATATGTCGTATCTAAATCCAGATCCATACCGAAGCTGGTAGCCAACTGGATTATGAACATCAACCTAGAATTGACTTTTACAGCCTCTATATTCAACATCTGTATCTTATGGGTCATCTCATGAAGAACGACAAAATCCTCCTCTTTTATCAACGAAGATGATTTAAGGGCTATCTTCTTAGTCCTATCCTCAATATCGCTATACAGACGCTTGCTCTCACGTTTTATGGCTATCCAATGCCTTATATGGGTATCCGCCTCTTCTTTAAGATAATCCCTGATCTCTTTTTTGATATCCTTATCCTCTTCCATTATAATCACACGTTATAATCATTATTATTTAATTCAATCTCATCACTGATGCTTTGGTCTATAGACCTCAATAAATCTCTGGTACTAACATCCCGCAAGAAGCGGACATTACCACCATTAGCCCTAGCTATCCTCCTTAAAGCGGAGTAAAGTATATCACCCAACGAATATTCAGGCAACTCACGGCATCCGACTTCCATGACAATAAGGGCATGGATACGGTCATCTATCTTGCTTCTTACGAGATTTCTCACGGCATTATTTATAAGCTTCCCCTATAATACGTAGCGGGAAATGTTTGAAATTACGTTCAGGATCATCCTTCGTATAACCCATAAGAGATAGATGTTTCTCAAAATGACCTTCCGTATATTTTGAGGTATCTAACGTCATCCTAAATATAGTTCTATTCTCATTGTCAGGATGTTTGTTATATGACACGTCTCCCATACATCCACATCCAAGATGATGCTCCTTGACATGGAAACCATCTTTATGGGTGATAAATAACACGATTTCTATCTTATCACCTATTTTCTGATCAAAAATATTTAGATAAAACTCGCTCTCGTCATCCGTAAGTCCTATATCAAAGGAATCGTTAGGGCACTCGATATTAAAATCGTTATGATCGGCCGTTATCACCTCCATAGCATTCCATTTGGCTTTCTCTCCTTCCACGAACTTCAACGGACATACCTCGGTCTTCATCCAAGCCTTTTCCTTGATAAAGCAACCGCACAACGAGCATGCCTGTCTTCCCATCAATCTTTGCAGCAATACCTTAGCTGGTAACTTAAAGAAAGCTATATTAGAAGAGTTCTTAGGACATTTCTTGCATAAATCAAGACGATTCTTGTACCACTCCGGATAATCCTTCTCATCCTTAGGAATCCTACCCAATAAACTGTCTTCCCAAGCTTGGGCTATTACTTGGGCCTTACCGATTGTTTGCATATTATTTCTTAAATTGTTTTTGTTGAAAATCCTGTAATTGTTCCCATGTCATTCCATACCGACATTGATACATGGCCTCATGGTTATCACGTATAAGAGGATCTCCGTTCTTCAACCCCTCCATATCCTCTATCGCATTAATCTTCTTATCAAGACAATCAAGCTCAATAGGCATCCTTTCATCCGGATAACGATTACCTTCCTTGACAAATATCCGGCGTATCTTATCACGCCTTACCCGCATCTCTCGGAGATTGCATATAACGTATCCGATAAACGGGATTCTGATAGATATATTGTCAGTATACCTAGCTAGGTGATGGATGTAAGATACGGATGCTTTCATGCACCACTCTACCTGTTGTTTGGTAAACTTCCCATCAGATCTTCTTACCACCTCATCCACGATATCCCTATCGAATGAAATAAGATTCCTACCCATCAATATCCAATTTGTTTCTCTTGAACACAAACCCCATTACACGGGTATCATCACCCTCCCCGTCAAGAATAAAATAGTTACGTAAGCTTCTCATCTCAATAGACAGCTCACGGGTACGGAAGTTCCCGTTCTTCTTGTCCACCAGAAAACCCCCACGTTTAAGCTCGTTGTTCAGGACAGCGACGTAAGATTCCTTCTGTCCATGACAATCCATGTACTTAGCCCTGGTATCATCAGAGTATCCGTAGTTGATGTAGAAAGAAAGTAAGTTTATCGTCCTTTCAGTAATCAAGCTCCTACCCCTAGAATCCAGATAGCCGTTGTATATCCTTAAGAACTGCTGGATCATATCCAACCTAGTATCGTAAGGCAATGCGAATACGAAAGCTTTTCTCTGTTCCGGCATATGAAATTAGTTTTCAGCAAAACTACTTAAAAAAAATATCGTTGTCAAGAAATTATGCCATAATCAACATAATATATGCTGATTAACATGTATTTAAGAACATCCAAATGGGAAAAGGCGGTGGAAGTGGCGGAGGAAAGCCAGATAAGTCCACCGTAAGCCACGGCAATGAGGCCAGTGGAGCACAGACCATACATGCCTCCGAGCGGCGGTGGACAGCCCTATCCTGCCTCAAGGGACATGACCACCCCTTTTCCCTTTGGATTCCTTCTTCCCAAAGCTATGGGATATAAAGCCAAGGGGAAATGGGAGGCCTTGGGGCATGGTCCTGCCGTAGAAGATACGGACGGCCGGAGCGTGAGCGATCGTACAAGACCTCGCTTTTTCTTCTTTGGCTTATGCTCCACCCGATCCCCCTACCGGGGTACCGGCTTCCGGTATAGGATACGGCTTCTACCAGGTTTAGCCTGCGGTATCCTGCCTGACGGCACCATACCTTGGCGGTAAAAAGCAATGTTTTATTAAATAGAGACTTTAAGTGGAGTACACAGGAACTCGACGTCAGGAGAGGTTCTGTGTACGGATAGGGATATTAGAAAGTAGTATATGTTTATAGAGTTAATTATATTTAATAAATATACCTATTAACGCGCGCGTAACAAGTGTTGTGTCAAAAATGATCTTCCACAAACACAGTGATTTACCCTCTCTAATTTATTACGATAATTTCGTATAAACAACAAATGGGTGACCTTCACAGGCTACCCATCCATCCGAATAACTTGTTTCGTATTGATGAAACTTGTATATTCGCAGCAAAAAAAAATCTCATGGAGACAAAGGTAGCACTTTTACATATAATGAAATCAAATTTCGATAAGATTATTACCGAAAGATATACTCCACGTAATATTCAGGTCAAAAAAGATGAGCTAGGATGCGTAAAACTTCCAGCCGGGTCACTTATATGTCCAGTCGATTTTAAACCTGTTACCAATAAGGAAGGCAAAAAAGTGACAGCTATAAAATATTCATTGAAACATGAGGAGTATCATGGATCAGGTATTCAGATCAGTGATGAATGTAAGATGGCAATGATATATCTTATTATCATAAACGTATTCAAACATGTGTTTCTAAGAAATAGGATGCATGGCGGAAATAGAGATCAGATAGAGATCAATACCAATGATTTTATTGATATCCTATCAGATGGATGCGCTTATTTCTGCTACCGCCATGTGTTAAGGGATTCTCATGAGGATATGAACTACCAGCTTATAAGCTTAAAGGCTTGGGCTGAAGGAGAGATTATGATAGCTTTATCGGATATCATAAAATACAAGCATAAGGCTAGTAAGACCCCAAGGATAAAGGATATGTTTGTAAAGAAAGGAGAATCTGTATATACCTGCCTTGATAAAAATCTTGATTCGAATACCAGAAGATGGATGGCTAACAAAAGTCGTAAATTAAATAGAGTCAAGATGTTATCAAAAATAATATTCTCAGCTAGAAACAGAAATATAAATAAGATATATAAGGTAACTAAAAAAAGAACTGTCAAATTCAATGTGTCATATCTTATGGATAGATTGAATATAAAGTTATCAAAAGAAGGTATGATGCTAATATCCCAAAGAACGGTATATCGGATGATAAAAGAAGTTCTTAGTATGTGCTGTAAGACTATATCCGATTTATATGATGAGGTAAAGAAAAACAACGGAATAGTTAATACCAAAGACAGGAAAAATGTAACTATCGGACACCTAAGACTATCATACAGAGGAAAGATAATGCATATAATCATCTCCGAAGATTTTATAAAAGACGTCTTTTTAGGGGTAAAAGGGTCAGAGATGAGTAAAGCTGGATGATTTGAGTATCAGATATAAAATTTAATATTTATATATTATTCACATTTATTTTTAATAGTTAATTATAACTATTCGTATCTTTGTACCATAAACATAAAAAGATATGGTAAAAGAAGATTTTAAAAATGAAAACGACCTCCTTCGTCATATTATGACGGTGGATAAAAACGTGGAGCAGGGTCGTGCCTTGAAGAAGATTTTCACCACTAGGGAGAATCTGTTTATTACCGGTAGAGCTGGTAGTGGTAAAAGTACGTTCATGAGACGTATCGTAAAGTTCTTGGGTAAATGTGTTATTGTAGCTCCTACTGGCGTGGCTGCATTGAACGCAGGAGGGCAGACCATCCATTCGTTTTTCTCTATAAAGAACGATCCTTATATTCCTTCTATCGAGAGAGGTATGTTATCGAATAAGGTGGATGTAAGTCCGTTTATGAAGAAGAAGATCAAGAATCTTGATACTATCGTCATTGACGAGATAAGTATGGTAAGACCTGATTTGCTTGATGAGGTAGCTGACATACTTAGACAATGCAGGCGTAGCAAGGAGCCTTTCGGTGGCGTTAGGTTGATTATGTTTGGAGATCTATCACAACTACCGCCTGTGGTGACGGCGGATGATTTTATCGACAAATATTATGAGAGCCGGTTCTTTTTCTCATCAAAGGCATTAAGAGCGTCAGGATTCTCGGTCATTACCTTCGAGAACGTATTCCGTCAAAAAGATCCTCAGCTTCTTTCCGTACTTGAGGATATAAGATGTGGGGTTATTACCGACGAGTCAAGACAGATATTGGATAGCAGGGTCAAGTATCCGGATAATATGGATAATACTATAATTATATGCTCAACTAACAAAGAAGCTTATGAGATAAATAAGACTAATCTTGATAAGATCAATAATAAGGTATTTAAGTTCGATGCCACTGTATTCGGGGAGAAGCCTGTAGCGCCTTGCGAGGATGAGCTTATAGTAAAGGTAGGGGCTAAGGTCATAATAACCAGAAACGGCAATGGGTATGTCAATGGCTCGATGGGTATCATAACCAGCATAGATACTGTTGATGAGACGATATATGTTCATCTAGATAACGATACTGAGGTGGAGATAACCAAAGAGAAGTGGGAGAAGATGAAGTACAAGCAGGTAGATGATTCCCTTGAAGGCATTTCTTGCGGCTATATAATACAATATCCATTGAGGTTAGGATACGCCATAACTGTCCACAAATCCCAGGGAATGACTTTAGATAATATATTTGTAGACATCAGCAGAGCCTTCGAGATAGGACAGATATATACCGCTCTTTCAAGATGTAGGTCTATAGACGGTCTTTATCTAAAATCAGTTCCTAAGGAAGATATGGTACTGCTAAGCGATAAGATATCTGACTTTATGGATAAGGTAGATGAGAATGAGGGTGTTTTGAACCCAGAAAAGATATCTGATATCGGGAAGGATATGATCAAAAAACAACAAGATTTATTTGACTTCGAACAATACGGATTATAATGGCTAAGAAAGAACTTTTTTCAGACGTAGATGAGTTAGTATCCTCTTTAAATAAAGAGCTTGGGGAAGGCTCGATAATGAACTTCGGCGATGATAAGCCTATAATATCCATACCAAGGGAAAGCACTGGTTCGCTGGTGGTGGACAAGGCCCTCGGCGGCGGATGGGCGGTAGGCCGGATCCATGAGCTGGTAGGCATGGAATCTTGTGGCAAGACCATGATGTGTACGTTAAGTATGATCGAGTTCCAGAAAAAGCACCCCGATAAGCTGGTAGCTATAATAGACGTGGAGAACGCTTTTGATATCGAATACGCTAAGAAGATGGGATTGGACGTTAACCGGTTCCTTATTTCCCAGCCAAGCTACGGGGAACTGGCTATCGATATCACGGCCAAGCTGGTGGAGTCCGGCAGGGTAGGCTTTATTGTCGTGGATTCTGTGGCGAATCTAGTCCCTAAGAAGGAGATTGAGGGTGATATGGAAGACAGCAACATGGGATTGCAGGCTCGTTTGATGTCCAAAGCCATGAGGGTTCTTACAGGAATCGTAAACAAAAGCGACTGTGTTCTGGTATTCATCAATCAGTATCGGGAGAAGATCGGTGTTATATACGGCGATCCTAAGGTAACGACCGGAGGTAACGCCCTTAAGTTCTATGCATCTATCCGTATGGAGATGGCGAGAAAGAAGGTTATAGTAGGCGAGGACGGATCTTCAGTAGGTCATGAGGTTAGGATAAAGGTGCTGAAGAATAAGACAGCCGTACCGTTCCAGATAGCCGAGACGGCCTTGTATTATGGAGTTGGGTTCGACAAGGAACTTGAACTTTTGAAGTTATGCGAGGAAACTGGTATCTTTATCCGTAAAGGATCATGGTACTGGTACGGGGATGTTCGTGTAGGGAACGGAGTCGATAATACGTTAAGTATCATGAGAGATAATCAAGAATTGTGTCAAGAGTTAAGAACTAAATTGAATTTGTAATCATGGCAATAGGAGTAAAATTTGTAGACGTAATACCATCCAGTGTAGAAAACGCTGTCGAGGTTAAGAAAGAGGATGTAAAGAACTATCTGTTCGTAGGTATTCCCATGAGTGAGTTTATCGGAAAGAGATATGAGTATGAGGGATTCATATACATGTGCCTACAGGGTGTTACCGGTGGTACGGAACTTGGCGGCGATATAGCCATAGCCGTATTAAGACCAGTTCGGCCAGCGACAGGGCAGGCTTCTTATCATTTGGTGTCGTATACACCTCTTACGTATACGAGATCTGATGTAGCGATATTACTTAGAAATGGCGATTTTAAGGTTGTTAAACGAGACGATTGTAATCTTATCTGATCATGGGAACATATATCTCGATAAAATCAACGGTAAACGCATTCAGGTACGGTATTGATCCTATACCTGAATGGTTCGATAAGATATCTAACAAGACTGATGAGGTTGATGTTATTGTTGAAGGGAATAAGGTAAAGGCATTGGATATAAGGCTAGAAAATGGCATTCTACGGGCTTTTTACGGTTATTATATAGGTATGTATCCGGATAACTCAATACAGGTGTTTAGACCGGAGGATTTTCATTCATTATATACGCTCAAGATATGATAATATACACAGGACTGATAAAAGATCTAGGATGTAGATGCTTTTATTACGATAGCGGGATGAATATTCCTATTGGATCAGTATGCGCTGAGATACCTGATATTGTATCTATATTAATGTCAAGGAAAGGATTGCCTCATTTTTATGAGCATATAGCGATAAAACGTGAAGATAACATTGGCGATAAGCTATTCTTTGATTTTAATGGGTATACCGATCAAAGATCAATTATATTCAAGGGACTTGCATTACCTGATGCCAATATTGATGAATGTATTAAGTTCGTTCATAATTCTATAGTAAATCCAGACATGAGCAGTGATTTTATAGAAAGCGAGAGGAATGTTATACTAACCGAGATTGATAATGATGAATCATGGATTAATGATAATAGACTTATAGAATTATCTGGAATAGATAAGCGTTGTTTTGTAAATATATTAGGTACTAAAAGATCTGTCGGTAAAATAAAGGAAGATGACCTTACATTATGTCGAGATGCGATATTAAATAAATCAGAGATAGTATTTCATTTATATGGATGCGATGATTTCGTGGATAAACATGTATTAGATATGACAGAATTGTCAAATACTATTGATATCAACTCATTTTATCGTAATAAGCTTAAGGAATTTGCTGTATCTGATCCTAAATATGGTATTTATAAATACAAGAAGAACCCAAGACAGTTATATGTGTCGTTTATATTGGATAATTGTGATTTCAAGAAATTATGTGTATTGTTTATCGTGTTATCTATGATGTGTGGCAATTATAATTTCTCTATGTTTCATTATCTTAGAAATAACGGATTATGCTATTCTGTAAACAAGAGATACATGAATTACTCGAATAGAATAATTGCTAGCTTAATAATTGATGTAAGTCCAGATAAATGTAACATCACAAAAGATTGTGCGATTGATTATGTCAATAATTTTCATCATATAGCGAATAATGACAATATAGAGCTTGTCTTAAGGATGACTAAGTTATCTGATAAGTTAAATATGATGAATATTGATGATTACTACGAGAGCTACATATCTTTTGTAATGTCAAGATTTAATGGGATAATGGATTCATATGACGTATATAACAGTATATCTGTGGATGATGTGCGTGATATGGTTAAAGATATTACTGAGGATAAATTAATAATTCAATATTGTTCCTGATATGAATGCAGTTATAGGAATAGATCCGGGTATAGATACCGGAGGATTGTCTATGATCCCGGAGAACGGGGAGGTTAAGGTAATTATGACACCAAGGATATCGGCTAAGGGAGATATAGATCTTAGGGCTATATCAAGTTTCTTCCTCGATGCCGCTGACAAGATCCAAGAAGAGGGAGGCGGGACGCTGGCGATCGCCGTCGAGGACGTCCACAGCATCCACAACAGCTCGGCCTCCAGCAACTTCACCTTTGGCGGGAGACGCCGGGAACCGAACGCTCTATTCGCTATGATGGTGGAGATGATGGAGCGATACGGATCTCACCCGGATGTTAGGTTCATGTTCGAGGAGGTGCAACCAAAGACCTGGCAGAAGGAGCTTCATACGACAGCCGATCGGGTGTATACGGCGGCTAAGCTGGACACGAAGGCTACCTCCATCCGATGCGCCATGCGCCTTTTCCCTTTGGTCTCTTTCGTGAAACCATGGTCAGGAAAAGGAATACAACCTACTAAGATACAAGACGGAATGTGTGACGCTACGCTTATAGCCGAGTATATTAGACGTAAGTTTAAATTATTTTAATACTATTAAGTATTTATTATATTTGTATTAATATAATTATGATTACATTTGCAATGTCATGTAAAAGTTGTTTATTATAACCTCGGATAATATGTAAGATGTTGAAAAATATTTTACATATACCGGAAACGGTCAGGTTATTAGCCTAAGTGCTTAGAGCACTACGTTACCTTAGAATGTATAGTTACCCTAGGGTGTTTATCCAAGCCCAAGGCTCTAAGTCAAGTGGTTAAACAGGAGTAGCGTATTCGGCAAAACAGTGCTGCTTGTATGAAACCTTTGGTAACATTGGCGATGGGTACTAACAGGATTTTTATCCTGATTTATCCCATAATCGGGATTCATACTCCGGAATCATTTCCGGTTTCGGAGTATGATTTTTATAAAGCTTGTACATGAATTATGGATGATAAACAAATAAAATATGTTATATGGTATTGAAGTGCTTGTCGAAATCATTAAATGAGAAGTTGGGTAAACTGGAGACGGTGGTTAAGAACGCCGGTTCCAACTCCCTTTATAAGGATCTTAAGATAGATGTTGTCAATAATCTGGCTTATATCACTTCCGTAAATGCCAAGGTATGTGTTATAGAACGATTGAAGGTCGAGGCTGACTCTAACTTCTCTTTCTTGGTAGAGGCAAGCTCTTTTATTAAGTTCATGAAAAAACAGAAGAATCGTGAGATTACGATACTGCTTTCGGATAGAAAAGATCAGATCACGATCCACTACGCTTCTGGTGAGTATAGTTGTCCGGCTTTTGATATCAATACATTCCCGCAGGTACATAAGATACTTGATGGAGGAATTAAGGTTAAGATGAGCGATTATGTTTCGGTTCTTAACAAAGCCAGCGATTATACGGAGGTAGATGATTTTTATCCATGCATCGAGAATGTGGTCATTGATATTGATGATATTAATATTAATATAGTAAGTACGGATAGAAATACTATTTACAGGTATTTTGTCCCTAATCAGGATAAGGTAGAGAAGATGTTTATCCCGGTGTCGAACGAATCTGCGATATTGCTTGATAAGCATATCAATAAGTCATCGGATATGTTGTCTATAAAAGTGGACGATACTAAGACTTATTTCTCTACGCCTGATATGGATATGTATGAGACCCATTTTGAGGGTAATTATCCAAATTGGAGGTTCGTGGACGAGCATTTTGTCAAAACAAGTACCTATGTCTTTGATAAGGATCTACTCGTCCAAGCCCTCCAAAACAATCTTAAGGTAAATGAGTTCGATCATTGCAAGTTGATATTTACCGATAAAGGATGCGGTATTATGTCAGAGAGCCCGTCTTCAGGTAAATCATGTAAGGAAAGACTTACCCCTTTGTCTCATTATGGTGAAGATATTGTATGCAACGTGTTATGTGGAAGATATCTGGGTATCATAAAAAGCATATCGTGGAATAGGATAGTTATCGAGCATGATCATAAATCTCATTTCAATAAGATTTATGGGGAGGATAATAAGAACGAATATTTCTTGTCATCATCAATTATTGTTTAACGTTTAAATATATATAATATGGGAGTTCGTGAAAATTCATCAGGTGGTAATAACCATTACTTTAAAGTAAGTGGTAGCGGATTATTATATCAGTCATCAAGAGAACCAAAGGAAGGTTTCGAGGAGCATATAAACGAGAAGACCGGAGCCGTTTCTTATTGGAGGGTGTTCTGGAACGGTATCGAAGGTTATTTGTCTGATATTAGCGTAAGAGAAGTGGAGTTCAATGGAATAAACGCCAAATACTTATCCATAAAGATAAGTGATGAGGATGGTAATTACTTTATAAACGTTCCTTTGGTGACTCAAAAAGGAGGTATTAATAATTACGTGAAGTCACTGGTAAGGTACTTGCCTAATATCGACCTGAAACGTAAGGTAGTGATCAATCCTGCTCATGCTAAGAAAGGGAATCAATATGCTCCCGGTAATTTTTTTATCTCATACGCAAGGGAGACCCCTGACGGTAAGGACGAGCTTATCCAGCAATATTATAAGAACGGGCAGAATGGATGGCCTGACAGGGTTGAGAGTACTGATATAATGGGGAATAAGAAGTTTGATTATACGACCCAAGACGCTTTCGCTTATCAGGTACTTAATAAATATATCCAAAGTATTAAGACAGATGGTGTGAAACCTACTCAGTCGGCAAGCCAAAACAACGCTGGTGAGGCTATAACGCAAACGCCCCCACCGTCATACGCTACGCAGGCTCCGCAGCAGACGCCTCCTCCATCATACCAGCAGGCTCCGCCTCAGACAGCCCAAGCACCTTTTTTTGGAGGTCAGCAGCCGCCACAATATCCTCCTTTTGGAGACGACAGTGACCTACCTTTCTAATTAACTAATTGAAAATGAGTAATTTAATGGAAAGCAATTTTAATATATCTACTAAAGTGAACCGTGTCTCGATGCCTACCCAAAATAAGGTAGATACGGTTATGAAGAACTTAGGGCATCGACCTTGTGTAGCGTATTCCGAGGAAAAGAATATGTATTATAAGGACGGAGAATGGGTAGCGTCAGATCTTGACGCTACTATCTTACCTCTTAGGGAGATGTTCGAGAAGACATCTGATTTTAAGTTAGGACTGAAGATCGTTTATTTAATAATCAAATTATAATGGCCAGTATTGAGGATATTAAAAAGCTTCTGGAAAGCAAGTCGTTTACATCAGCCAGAGACCTTGATGAGCTTGAGGAGAAGACGGGTGATAAACAAAACGAGGTTAGATTGAATTGCGAACCTATGGTAGGGGTGATGGAGAAAGAGGGGAAGATCTTCCTTAACTCCGTAAGATTCTCGAAAGCATGGAACTCGTTGGGTAAGGATATTCCTATCAAGCAGGGTAATGCTTTCCCATTAGGACAGGGTGATGTCCTTGATATAGACACAGGGGTATGGGCGTCGTTCCCGGATAATACCATAGGGGTGTTGATGATGCTGCCGTCGTTTACCGGAGATACGGGACTTACTTTGGTAGGATCACCGTTCGTCTCGTCTAATAACTGGAATATCATGATCAGGGTCACTAATGTCCGTAAGGATATGGCTATAGTCGAGAAAGACAAACATATAGCTGAGTTAATTATAGTCGGCAAGATAAAAGCCGATATTCGTGAAACTTATAACAGTGATAAAAATGTTCGGATTGAAGATAGTAAAGAGTAGTTATATAAATACACTAAAACAGGATCTTGATGAGGCTATTAGCTACTCAAGAAGATTAAAAAAGGATTACGATGATGCCCGCAAGAAGATAACGGAATTGGAAGAGAAAGTAAGGTATCTTGATACGCTTGTCGATTCTCTTGATATGGATATAGATTCCAAGGATTCTCATATAGTTAAGATGGGGAATGAGCTTAGTAAATCAAGAGAGCTATATAATGAGTCGGTAAAAGAGAAAGAAACTCTTAAACGGGCTTATATGGATATCGAGAAGAAACATAAACTATCATCTAAATTACTCGATGAGGCTAGAAGAAGATATAAGGAACTTGAGGACCAGAATAAAATCATGTCAGATCGTATCAAATATCTTGAGGCAGAGCTTTTAGATAGCGATGTACCTGATGAGGTTGTTGTTGATGAGGATAAGATGGATCCTAACTCAGGTCATATTGATATACCTGAAAATAACGCTCCTGAGGTCGCTGATGCCGGTATTGACGTAAATGTCGAGAATAAGGCGGAGGATAAGAAGAAATCTAAGAAACGTAAAAAATCTAAGAAAAGTGAATAAGATCTTGTTTTTCTTGTTAACGTTATTTACCTTAGCGGTTGTCGGATGCAGTACGTCAAGAACCTATTATACGGAATATGATACTACTGACATATCTTATGTAGTGGATTCTATAGTGTCTTCCGGGACCGTGATGGGCCAATGGAAGGAGTGGCGGTTTACGCTGGACGACGGCCGGGTCGATGACTTTGGCTTTACCGCCCTATACGACGCCAATGGAAAGGCTAGAGGGTCTATACAGGTAAGGCAAAGATCCGATACGTTTAATATCAAGATAATTGATTATCATAAAAAATATAAGTAATGGAATACGGACTAGGTTACATACCATCGCCAGCGGATGACAGGGACGCTATTATGAATATGCAGCATGAGGCTGTCCCTGATGAGTATAAGGTCAATAACGTTGATAGCGTAGTGGATCAAGGATCTTCTCCTATTTGCGCTGCGGTAAGCTTAGCTGAGATACTTAACTGGAGAAAGAGTATAAGGGCTATTAAAAGACCAGCTAAGATCTCTCCCTACGATATATATGATCTGAGAGAGGATAAGGATCAAGACGGGATGGTTCTTCGTGACGCTATCAAGTCTATCAAGAACGTAGGCGTAGATGGGGAAAAAATAAACAGTTACGCTAGGATCATAGACCCAGTATCGGCTAAGGTAGCTTTGATGCTGAATGGGCCTCTGGTTATAGGTCTGTATTGCTATAATTATGGTAATCGATTCTGGCAAGGCCAAGGACAGAACTTGGGAGGTCATGCCGTTATCCTCACCGGCTGGGACAAGGCCGGCTTCGTCCTACAGAACAGTTGGGGGACGGGATGGGGTAGGTCTGGTGTAGAGACGTTCCCGTTCGAGGATTGGCGCTATATGCTAGAATGTTGGACAATAGTTTCATAAAGTTACTATATAAACTCCGAGAAATTCCTATCCACATCCTCTTGTGAAGGCCGATGTGGTGTATTTAGGACCCGTAGATCAATTGGTTGGATCATCTGGCTCATAACCAGCAGGTTGTCGGTTCAAGCCCGGCCGGGTCCACGCTATTTTTTTGGGGGAAAAACTAGCATAGAGTTTTGTTATTAGATTTAGAGTTTAGATTTTGTTTGATACCCTTGTTCGGGAGGATAGGGGTATATGGATCCGAGGATTATTGGATGATCGCCATAATATTGGAGATGCTGGTTCGATTCCAGCCGGATTCGCTAAAATATTGTTTTAATATGGATAATGGATATGTAGAGATAATAGATACGACTCATCATAGAGCTAGAAGTAGCGGAGCTGTATATGAACATATAATTGTGGCTGAAAGAAAAATAGGAAGACTTTTGAAGCCGGAAGAAGTCGTTCACCATATCAATAAAATAAGGCATGATAATAGACCTGATAATCTTATGATATTTAGATCTAATGCCGATCATACAAGGTTTCATCATGGAGCTGATGTTTACTTTGATAAGGAAGGGATAGCGTATTGTAAACCCGTGGAAGTTAAGTATTGCTCGTGCTGCGGTAAGGATTTATGTCATGATACTGAGGGAAGTTTGTGTTTTGATTGTAATAACAAGAAAAGAAGAGAGGATATGTTATCCAAATATGGTGATATAACTAAGGATAAGCTTTTTGAGATGCTTAAAAATGAGTCTTTCCTAAGTGTCGGTAAAAAATTAGGCGTATCTGACAATATGGTAAGGAAAATATGTGATATCTTTGGCATTCCAAGACATGCCTCTTACTACAGAAAATTAAAGGATTGATAATTAGGGGAGTTAATTTAACGGATAGAATTTACGATTCCTAATCGTAGCGTGGATAAGGGTTCGATTCCCCCACTCCCCACATGGTGTTTTCTTAAACATATCCCGTAGGTCGGTAATCAACGATAACCGGTAGACAGCCTACGGGAATCAATAAAATCCTACGTGCTTGGGATCGCTTTCAGTTCTATTTTTCGTGTGTAATCTATAGGAGGGTAGCACGACCCTCCTATTTATAATAACTATTTGGGATGGACATTAATCAAATAAAAACGTATCTACCATCAGGATGGGATGTGGTTGATCTAATAGATCACGGCATAATCGATCTTGATATCATGAACGGGAAGATGATTGGTGAGTATGTGGCTGTGTTGATGATAAAGTCTTATGATAAGATTACTGAATCACATAACTTAACTACTTTCTCGTTCCATGATAAGGATATGGGTGGATTACGGAGATTGGTATCGAACGCTATAATGGCAGTTGGGTTAAGGAATAATCCTATGACAGGAGATGGGAACACGGCAATCAAATAAAGGTGCTGAATACACTGAAAGAGGGATATTGGATATCCTTAACAGACAGTTCTTGGTATCTCCTAGATGGATTATAAACAACTTGTATGTCTATAACTGGGAGTCCGATTATCTGGCTATAACCAGATCCATGTACGCTTATGAGGTTGAGGTGAAGATCTCGTTGGCTGACTATAACAAGGATTTCGAGAAAGAGGGTAAGCACCAAGTAATGCAAGGCTGGTTCGAGGCACGGAAGCAAGCCCTGTACGAGACCGGAGACTGGGTCAGGTACGGCCGGCCCAACTACTTCTACTACTGCGTGCCGGATGGGTTGGTTGATCCTAAGGATATACCTCCGTACGCCGGGCTTGCTTATGTTTGTGGCAGGAATTTGAGAAAGATCAAGGACGCCCCTATCCTGCATCGTGATAAATTTGACCCCGAAGCTTATAAGATGGCGGACAAATTCTACTATAATTGGTGGAATGAGAGACGTAAGGCCAGACAGATAGAAGGGAAGGATATGAAAGATGAGTTCAGGAAAAGCATGAAAAAGGTGAAGGAGAAGATAACCGTCGATGCCAAGATCAGGGCGATGGAGGCGTTCTGGAGCGTCTGCGATTATGCCTACTGGCCGTACGGGGGAAGAGGGGTGCCCGGAATGAGACCCAACTGTTCCGCTTGTGGCGAGGAATGTAAATTACAATGTCCGAAAGGGAAAGAATTTAAAAACAAGATACGATGAGTAAGATTAAAAATGTATTGGCAAGAGCCATTTCATTGGCGTCAGAACAACCAATGAGTTATAATGAGGTAGAATCATTACTTGAAGATATAGATACTTGTAAGGTCAAGATATGGCTGGAAGAAGGAGCTATATTGCCTAAGTACGCCCATAAGGAGGACGCTTGCATGGATCTGTTCGTCAAGGATGTAGAACTTGACGGAGGCAGGACCATATATCATACCGGTGTACATGTAGCATTGCCGGAGGATTATGAGATGGAAATACGCCCTCGTAGTAGCATCACCAAAACAAAGTCTGTTATCCAAAACGCCCCGGGAACCGTTGACGAAGGATATAGAGGCGAGATTATGGTAGTATGTAGACGTGTGGATTGTTATGATGATCCTTCTTATTCGGTTGGGGACAAGGTAGCTCAATTGCTTATCCGTAGGAGGGAACGTATCGTATGGGATCAGGTGAAGTCGTTGGATGACCTCGGATATACCGATAGAGGCGATGGTGGATTCGGAAGCACGGGGAGGTGATCATGAGCGGAAGGGTTAAGATAAAGATCAAGGATAAGAAACCTAAGATCGATGTATTTAAGGTGATAGAGAACCGGTTTAAGAACATGAACGAGCTTCGGGATCTGATCGACATGGATCCAAGGAAAGGGCTGGTCAGGATCCGGGACGGGGCCGGCTTTAGGGAGGTGGAGCGGGGTGGATGCCTGCACCAGAACTACCTTAACCTGTTGGAGGAGGAGCTGGGAACTAAATTATCCATAGACCTTATGGATAAATATATTAAAAGGAATATCTAGTTTTATACATCTGCCCTAGGAATTACTTAGGGCAGGTTCGTTTTATATACCGAAGTATCTACCACGATCTGGCTATCCATATCACCAATCAACTTAATGATCTCATCCCTTATATCGTAAGAAAGCAAGATCGGGATTATGGTTAACATAAAAGATAGTAGTATCCCGAATCCTATTATGATAATGATATCATTATACCCTATATCTAATATCGGCATGACAAACATCAACCCTGACGTGAATATCATCACGAATAACGCCGATATCTCATTTATTATATTCCGCTCCATCGTATCCTTAATCATATCTCCTCAACTTTAGTATGGTTTATTATCCTACTGATATGACGGATACTTAATCCCGTCCTGTCCTTTATCTTACCATATACGTAGTTCCTTGACACGACAGTAGCCAAATCACCTAACTCGTCCAGTATCTCATTATACATCCTATGGATCTCGTTGTCGCGGATGACCGTACTGTCCCTTACATATATCTTCTCGATATCGTCATCGCAGAAGAAGATCTTGATTTTATGTAGTGTGTCTCTAAACATGATTGTAGTTTTGTTCCAAAGATATGAATTTTTGATATCCGGTCAAAGACAATACATGGAGAAGCCAAAAAGAACGGGAGGCGGTGGTAGGACGGGGGAGGCCCGGAAGGACGAGGTCTCCCTCCTTCCCTTGGGATTACACTATCCTTACCGTTACTCGATAGTTACCACGAGAACTTTTCCCATAGGCATAAGATTCACATCCCGAACAAAGATCAGTTACTATACAATTATCGTTTAATACATAATCACCATCCCAACTTACATAACTTTCATCTAAAACCTGAGTCCGTAATTCAGATCTGTAAGTGAAATTAATGATCTTCCCAGGATCTTCTATCACCATTACAGGAACAAAATTAGTTATCCTATTCCCGTATATCACCTTATTAGCCAACTCGCAATGCATACCCGAATTATATTGATACGTAAGGGTTCCCTCTATAATACCTCCACTTATGCCCAAAATAACATTGTACTCATTTTTCGGATTTAGATATGATATCTGGCCTCTTATGCTTATAGTTTTTATCTTCTTATCGCGATATATATCAAGATAAGATCCGTTAAAACCAAGTTGATATGGCTTCCCATCAATATATATATCTACAACGCCAAGACACATATTCTTGTTTATATTAACACGGTAGTGGATCTTACCGGTAGAAGAAGTCCTGCGCCTAAACATACCCCCTCCTTATCTGAGGGTTAAAATACCCCCCCCCCATGTATTTAACTTCTTTATTCATAATATGTTATGTTTTAATTATATCGCAAATATAATAAAATAATTGGATTATAAGGAGATTGGTTATGCGGGACGGACCACCTCCCCGAAATCGGCCCGGCCGGGCTGCCGTTTTTTGGACCAGCCCCCCCAATCCACGAAGAACGGGAAACAGGAACGGCAAACGATCTGCGAGCCGAAAAAATAATGCTTATTTTGTATTTAACTTGTTGATTATCAATTATATAAACCAATATTTTAATATACATTTGCATTTGATTAGTTTTATTATATATAATCGTTGAATTTTTATTGCATAATATTTGTTAGATAATATAACATGTATTATATTTGCAATGTGAGATAACAATATTAACAAACGAGGCGTGCTAGATGCCTATACAAGTCCCTAGGGCATGGGCAAATTTAATGACAAATAAAGAATTAAACAAAGTCCAGAATGAAGTTAAAAAATCAAACGAAAAGACATTAACAGGTGCGGTCAAAGCATGGTGTAACCTGTTTAAATCTGGTAAAGAAATAAACGACATACTAAAAGAAAATGATATTAAAGTATCAAAGGAAGTCGTTCCCGCTTTGGTAGCTTTGGCAAAGGATAAAGAGATGGTAATACAATTGTGTAAAGAGATACTACCACGTGTAAATGGTACCTTTTGCGCCTACAAAGAAGTTGAAAGAGAATATTATGACAAGCAAGAACAGGCAAATAACAGCAAGTTGCCATCAGATAAGGTAAGCGATATAGCCGTGCTAGGTGATACACATAAACGCTTTGGATATTGTGAGCCTATAGCATACACCGACACGGATATCGTGCCTTACTATGAGGTGTTTAATGGATCAGATAAACGTATCGTCAAAGTAGCTATACCTATCAAGCGATACACATATAACTTGATAGCCAAATGTATTACTTACTACTTAACACACCCTAAAAATGGCAAATAACGATTTGCCCTCTATTTAATCACATAGAGGGCATTATGGTGGCAATGTCCATACGTTCACGCCGTGCCACTGATCTCGACTAAATGGACATGATATTTAACATATTGATATAAGCATACACAAGTCGGTAGGAGTATAGCCGTTGGCGTTCGATAGCTTGTGTAAATAGGCCGCCGCTTAACAATGTGGTTTAGGTTTGTTTTCAGTCGCAAGACAAATCGTTATTCTTTGGGCTTGTATCAAAACGGGTTAATACGTCCGGTTTCCGGATAGGCCGTGTAAAATAGCGGGGTATATTGGTGTATATACGCATGTATATGGCGTATGTCTATGCGTTGTGAGAGTAACACGTATGGAGTGTATCACGGGGTTATATCCGTGCCAATGTATCAAAGCAATAACGTTTAAGGTCGCTTAAATACTTATGCGCTATATGTAGTAGAAAAATAACAACCCTTACAAGGGTATTTTGTGCGGTTAAATTGACGGACAAAATGCGCCTTGTCGGTACGTATCACGGGTAACGTATGTGCGTATTTGGTCTCGTTCAGTCGGGGCAAAGGGCCTAATCCAAAGGGAATAGGGGGCGTGTGGGCGTTCGGCTAGTCGTATCGATAACGCCGGCCGTATTGTCCCCGGCTTACCGTTTCTTATTGGTGCAATTTAAAACGAATAAATTATGTATAGGAGAAAGTTTGATAATCTTAATAGAAAACTAGCACTTAAAAAGGAAAAGGCTTTAGAAGCTGCAAGAAAGTCTCAAATCAACTTTTATGTTGAGCTTACCAAAGAACTATACAATTCTAATAAATTAGATTGTAGTAGGGAGTCGGATAAGTGCAGGCGTAAACGTGTTAGCTACATGGCAAACAAATTACGGCAATAGATCGTTTGTTTTTATTTGATTTTAAAGTTTGTGCCTTTCCGTACTGCAGTGATATAGGGCGGAAGGGCTTTTTTGTGCCTATATTTTACAAAATGATAGCATATTAATATGTTTTGCTTACACATAAAAGTGTTGAGGCGGCAAATTTTAAGCCTTAATTATAAATGTGTAAGTAAAATACTTTATTATGTATCATTTTGTCTATATCCATATCCATACGGACGGGTGAATTGTGCCCTTATGTATGGTTTTGTGCGTGAATCGATCCTAAAAGGTATATAATAGGCGGTACTTATTGTATATTTTTTATCTATATCTAGGCTTATCTTTCCTTAGAGGTAGCTCTAGGGATTGATATATATTATGTTGTTGATATTCAATTAATTGCATTATTTTGGTATTGTTTTTAAATCACGGTTACTTATTGTATATTTTTATGGGAATATTCATGTATTTGCTAATCACCTTGTTTTGTGGGTATATGGCGTTTCAGTTGGGGCGGTATGTTATAGCTACGGGCGACGCCCTGCCTTTAATCATAGTTGTTTTATTGGCTTTATTATCAATCTATTGCATAAAGCAGATATATAAGGCAATCAAGAACAAAGACTTCGATATCCTAGACTGAACGGGCGTTCCACGTGGAACAATCGGGAGGAAGGTCTCGGGTTTTATGCTGGGAGTTGGTGGGGTTGGTTTGTTTTGCGGGAGGGTGCACCTCCAAACAAGGGAAACCAAGGGAAATCAAGGTAAACCAAGGTAAACCAAGGTAAATCAAGGTAAATCAAGGGAAATAAAGGGAAATAAAGGGAAATAAAGGGAACCCAAGGGAAACCAATG